>Ga0302135_10001390_pt1 | contig 14621 bp, 14 predicted proteins | sample CBN3_surface_MG_FD_203119 | JGI IMG/M metagenome (GOLD analysis project Ga0302135, IMG submission 203119) | Marine microbial communities from Western Arctic Ocean, Canada - CBN3_32.1 | ecosystem: Environmental > Aquatic > Marine > Oceanic | place: Canada: Western Arctic Ocean | collected...
GCAAGGCGTCTCGCCCCAATGCTCGTCGGACCGGGCGACGACCGCTGCTTCGACGATGGCCGGGTGGCTGTAAAGCACCTCTTCGACCTCCAGGCTCGAGATATTCTCGCCGCCGGAAATGATGATGTCCTTCGAGCGGTCCTTGACCTCGACATAGCCGTTGGGATGGCGCACGGCGAGATCGCCGGTATGGAACCACCCACCGCGAAAGGCCGCGTCCGTCGCCGCGGGATTCTTGACATAGCCCTTCATGATCGTGTTGCCGCGCAACATGAGCTCGCCGATTTCCTGGCCGTTCGAGGGGACCGGCGCCATGGTTTCCGGTTCCGCGACCATGACGTCCTGCAAGGTGGGGTAGGGCACGCCCTGCAGGGCCATCATACGGGCCTGATCGTCATGGCCGAGACCGTCCCATTCCTCCTGCCAGGCGCAGATGGTTGCGGGGCCGTAGCTTTCGGTCAGGCCGTATAGATGCAGGACGTCGAAACCCATGGCGTTCATCTTGGCGATCACGGGACTGGGCGGCGCCGCGCCGCCCGTCGCCACCCGAACCTCGTGATCGAAGCGGATATCCGCCGCCCCTGGCGCATGGATCAGCATGTTGAGCACGATGGGCGCGCCGCACAGGCGATTGACCCGGTGTTCGCTGATCGAGGCGAAGATCGGCGCCGGTTCGACCTTGCGCAGGCAGATATGGGTGCCGCCCGCCACCGTCACGCCCCAGGTGTAGCACCAGCCGTTGCAATGGAACATCGGCAGGGTCCAGAGGTAGCGGCTGCGCGCATCGAGGCCGAAGGCGATGACCTGCCCCATGGCGTTCAGCGCGGCGCCCCGATGGCTGAAGACTACACCCTTGGGATTGCCCGTCGTGCCCGAGGTGTAGTTGAGCGCGATGGCCTGCCACTCGTCTTGTGGCATTCGCCAGGCGAAATCTGGATCGCCGCCAGCGATGAAGTTTTCGTAATCCGCCTCGCCCAGAAGTTCGCCTGCGCCCTCGGCCAGGGGGTCGTCGATATCGATGACGAAGGGACGTGCCTTGGTGCGAGCCAGGGCTTCTTTGATGACGGGAGAAAAAGCGCGGTCCGTGATCAGGGCCTTTGCCTCCGCGTGCTCCAGGATGAAGGCCAGGGTCGCGGAATCGAGCCGGGTGTTGAGAGCATTGAGCACGGCGCCGGCCATGGGCACGCCGAAATGGGCCTCCAGCATGGGCGGTGTGTTGGGCGCCATGACGCTGACCGTGTCGCCCAGACCGATCCCGCGTGCCCCCAGGGCGGCGGCAAGGCGCCGCGCCCGCTCGTAGAATCGGGCATAGGTGATGCGGTCGGGGCCGTGGATGATCGCCGTCTTGTCCGGCCAGGTGCCGGCAACCCGGGATAACTGGGTCAGAGGAGTCAGCGGTGCATGGTTCGCCGCCACCCTCTGGAGACCGTCCTCATAAAGCTCGGTGTTTCGAGGATTGTTCTGGCCGGGCATGCGGTGCGCCTCGTTCCTCGTTTAGTACCCGTCGCCGCCGGGATGGGCCAGTTCGGGCAATTTTCAGAGCCGAGGTTATAGGGCGGCGGGAGCATCGCGCAACCGCGCGGGCTGGTCATGCGCGCCGGGGCCTTGCGGGGCGCGCGGTTGGGGACTATTCCTCCCGCCATGTGGCTTCGCGACATCTGGTATTTCGCCCTGGCCAGCCGGGAGCTTGGCGTCGGGCGGATGCTGCACAAGACGATTCTGGGCCGTCCCGTCCTGTTCGGACGGACGGCCGCGGGCGAGCCCTTTGCATTCGAGGACATCTGCCCCCATCGCGGCATCCCCTTGAGTCACGGCCGGTTCGACGGCTGCGAGGTAGAATGCTGCTACCACGGCTGGCGTTTCGATAAGGGCGGCACCTGCACGGTCATCCCCTCGCTCGTCGAGGGCCAGAATTTCAACCTCGACCGGGTCAAGGTCCGCAGTTTCGCTCTGCGCGAATCGCGCGGCTGCCTGTGGATCTGGCACGGCGACGCCACTGCCGAGGACAAGACCCTGCCGGCACCGCCGGAAATCCCGACTCTGGGCGATAGCGATCTGCATATCGCCGAGACGCTCAGTTTTCCCTGCGAGATCGATCATGCCGTGGTCGGCCTGATGGACCCGGCGCACGGGCCCTTTGTCCATCAGTCCTGGTGGTGGCGCTCGCGCCGTTCGATGCACGAGAAGGCCAAGGAATTCGCCCCAGCGGAACAGGGCTTCAAGATGGTGCGCCACACGCCCAGTTCGAACTCCTTCGCGTACAAGCTTCTCGGCGGCGCCCCGGAAACCGAGATTCTCTTTCGTCTGCCGGGTGTCCGCATCGAACACATCACGACGAGCAAGTACACGGTCGTCGGGCTGACGGCGGTGACGCCTCTGCGTGCCGGCGAGACTGAAATCAATCACCTGATCTTTTGGGACGTGCCCTGGCTGACCCCCTTTGCCCCGGCCCTGCGGGCCTTCGCCTGCCGTTTCCTGCGCCAGGATCGGGATGTGGTGGCGCTCCAGCAGGAAGGCCTGGCCTATGAGCCTTCGCTGATGCTGATCAACGATTCCGATACCCAGGCGCGCTGGTATTATCAACTCAAGCGCGAATGGGAACGGGCGAGCGAGGACGGGCGCCCCTTCATGAATCCGATCCGGCCCCGGACCCTTCGGTGGCGCAGCTAGCGTGGCCGATCCTGGGCGCGGCGGCGGAGCGCGGCGGATGAGCGCGACGGCCCTGCGGATCGTCGCGACCCTGGCCTTTGCCCTGATCATCAGCTAATTCTTTCGCACCGCGGTCTCGCCCATCGCGCCCGAGGTGATGCGCGACCTGTCCCTGACGCCGGAACAACTCGGCCTGGTGACGAGCGCCTTTTTTATCACCTTCGCGGCCATGCAGATTCCCGTGGGCATGATGCTGGGCCAGTTCGGCCCCAGGCGTACGGTTGCCGGGCTGTTGCTGTTCGCCGTCCTGGGCGCGCTGCAATTCTCCCATGCGCGGGGTTTCGGCGGCATCCTCGCGGGTCAGCTTCTGCTCGGTCTGGGCTGTTCCGGTGTCTATATGGGCGGGCTGGTCGCCGCAGCGCGCTGGTTCCTGGCCGCTCGATTCGCCAAGGTCGCCGCCTTCATAGTCGCCTTCAGCAACACCGGCACGATGCTTTCGGCCACGCCCCTTCTGGCGGCGGTCGATGCGATCGGGTGGCGGGGCACCTAATCTCTGGCTGGCCTTGTTCTCCGGGGCATTGTCGCTGCTGGTCCTGCTTTCCGTGCGGGATGCGCCGGCCGGCCATCTTTTCCATGCAAGGCGCCGCGAAACTCTACGCGAGGTTCTGGCGGGGACCGCCGCCGTGTTCCGCGATCGGCGGTTGTTGCTTCTGCTGCCGATGGCTTTCGTGTCCTATCCGGCCATGCTGGTCGTCCGCGCTTTTTGGGCGGGGCCTTATCTGGCCGATGTCCACGGCCTCGCCGGCACCGCGCAGGGCGACGTGATCCTCTATATGTCCATGGCCGTGGTCGGGGGAATACTGCTCTACGGGCCGATGGACCGACGGTTCGATACACGCAAATGGGTGGTCGTAACCGGCACGGTGGTGACGATCGGCCTGCTCGCCGCACTGGCGCCTCTGCTTGCTCCGCCGCTCTGGCTGGCTGGGGCCCTGTTGGTCTGTTTTATCCTATACACCTCGCATTACGTGCTGGTCGTGCCTGGCACGGCAAGGCTTTCTTCCCGGAACGCCTGGTGGGTCGCACCGTGACAGCAGTGAATCACGTGGTTTTCGTCGGGGTTGCGGTGCTGCAATCGATCACGGGCGTGATCGTCGGCGCCTTTCCGGAGGCGTCCGGCGACGGTGTGCCGGAAACGGCCTATCGGGCGGTTTTTGTCTTTCTCGCCTTGTGCATGGTGATCGCGCTGGCGCTGTATCTGCGTTCCGAGGACGTTAGGCCGAGCGAGGAGCGGGAGTGCGCGCGTCAGGCCGGGTGACCGGGGATTACTGCACGGCCATTTCGACCGCGACATCGCGCACGCGGGCACGGTCCTCGTCGCTGGCTTTCCGATTGGCGCGGGCGAGAGCTTCCGGCGCCTTCTCAACTCCGGCACTCTCCGCCCGACCCAGCCAATAGAGGGCATAGGCGAAGTCCTTCTCGGTGCCGATGCCGGTTTCGTAGAGCAAACCCAGGGAATACTGGGCCTGGGCATGGCCGCCGCGCGCCGCGCGGCGATACCACCGGAACGCGCTTCGGTCCTCGCGCGGCAGTTTCTCTCCCTCGATATAGATATCGCCCATCAGGGCCTGGGCCACAGGATCGTCATTCAGGGCGGCGATGAAAATCGCGGCGATATCTTCGGTCGATAGAATCTGGTCTTCGTCCAACTGTTCGCGCAGAACGTCTCGGGCTTCGATTGCGGGCTCGAATCCTTGGGCCGCGGCACCGGCAAGCATCACGAGGGCCTGGACGAGATGGCTGTCGATCCCGTCGCCCCTGGCATACATCACAGCGAGATTGTAGAGGGCGCGTTGATCGCCGTTTTCCGCTGCGCGCCGGAACCATTCGATCGCGCGCTCGCGGTCTTCATCCACGCCGACACCCTGGTAGTAAACGATGCCTAAATTGTATTGGGCATTGGTGTCGCCGAGTTCCGCGGCGCGTTCATACAGGCCTCTGGCTTCGGCCGGGTCGGCCGGCACGCCCCGGCCCAAACGGTAGAGTTGCGCCAGGTTGAACAGCGCGGCCGGGTGATCCTGTTTGGCCGCCTTGGCAAGCCAGCCGGCGGCCGCCGCGTCGTCCTGCGAGGTGCCCTGTCCGTTCAGATGGGCCAGACCCATGGCGAGTTGGGCGGGTGCCAGGCCTTGCTCCGCTGCCTTGCGGATCCAGCCGGTCGCCGCCTCGGGATCGCGCGCCGCGCCGCGCCCTTCGCCCAATTGCAGCCCGTACTGAAGTTGAGCGGGAGCGTAGCCCATGAGCGCCGAATGGCGCAGCAGCGCCATGGCGCGGGCCGTGTCTTGTTCGGCCTCGATGCCACGCGCGTGGCGCATGGCCAGCAGAAAGGCCTGTTCGGCATCGGCGGGCATGTCGGCTTCGGGCGGCTGGGGCCTTAATGACTCCGGATTCGCCCTATCGGGGGCTTTTTCGGCCGTCACGTCGTCGACGGATTCGGCGGCAGGTTGCGGAATCGAGGCTTCCGCCTTTCGGACCTCGGCCTGAGCCTCGGGGGAGAGCTCGGTCAGCTCTCGCTTCGCTTCATCGTCGCCCTGAATGGCTGCGCGCCGATACCAGCGCGCCTCCTCCGTCTGGTCCTGCGGCACGCCGAGGCCGGCCCGGTAGAGGCGCGCCAAACCGATCTGGGCATTGATGTCGCCCGCCTCGGCCCCGGCCAGAAAGAGCGCAGCCGCCCGCTCGTAGTCCTGGGGCACGCCCTTCCCGGCGATATAGAGCAGGCCCAGGGCGTATTGGGCGGACGGATTGCCGGCCTCCGCTGCGATCTGGTAGTGGCGGGCCGCCTCGGCGGCGTTGGGGGGCACCCCACGACCTTCTTCATAGAGTACGCCGAGGGCATAGTTGGCGCCGATCTGCCCGGCAGCGGCGGCGCTTAGGAGAAGTTCGGCTGCGGAGGCTTCGTCCCGCGGCATGCCCTGGCCTTCGGCCATAAGGACGCCGAGCATGTGGAGCGCGTGAGGCTCGTCCTGCTCGGCGGCTTTCCGGAACCAGGCGCCAGCTTGGGCGGGGTCCGCGTCGACCCCCATCCCCCTGAGATAGATTTCGCCCAGTGCCGCGGCCGCTCGCGGATCGCCTGCGGCGGCCGAAACGGTCCATAACTCGCGGGCCGTGTCGTAGTCCCCGACCTCGAAGGCGGCGCCGCCGGCGTCGTAATCGTCGTCCGCGCGCGCGGGCATGGCGAGGACTAGGCTCACGCAGAGGAACAGCAGGGCGAGGGCAGGGGCCGGACCGATCATTCATTCCCCCTTTCGGGTGTCTTTTGGGCTTTGGCCGACGTGGAAGCCGGGCCGTAGACTCGATGTACGAGACGGAAGGCCAGCGGCGCCAGGAAGACGACGAGCATGATTCGGAAAACATGGTGGGATGAGACGAAGGCAACGTCCACGCCCAAGGCCAAAGCGACCAGGCTCATCTCCGCCAGACCGCCTGGGGCGAAGGCCAGGACTAGGGCCTCTGTCGGTATCCCGAGCAGGGGGTGCAGCAGCAGGGCCGCGATCACCGATCCGGCGAGCATGACCAGGGTGGCGCCCGCCGCGATCCGCAGCGAGCGCAGGACGCGCGAGACCGACAGACCGGCGAAGCGGCAGCCGATCGCCGAACCGACCACGACCTGAGCGATCGACACCAGTTCGACGGGCGGCCGCGCCGCGGTCAGCCCGCTCAGGTGGATCGCCGCACTGCCCAGCAGGGCGCCGACCAGGGTGCTGGCGGGGATGCGCAGGAGACGGGCGATCGTGAGACCCGCGGCACCGGATCCGGCGAGAAGCAGGAAGTCCGAGGCGGACAGGGTGACGAAGGGCACGGCGGAGGTCGCCCGCTGCGCGGCGTCGTAGTCGCTGAACACCCGGAACCAGATCGGCACGAGAAGAACGATCAGCATGACGCGCATGGCATGGATCAGCGCGATCTGACGGTCGTCGCCGCCCATCGCGCTGCCGATCATGATCATTTCCTGCAATCCGCCGGGGGCGGCCGAGAAATAGGCGGTCGCCGGATCGAAGCCGACGATGCGGAGGTAGTAGAGAAAGGCCAGGCCGCCTGCGACCACGCAGTAGAGGGCCAAGGCCGCGAAGCTGAGCGCCCAATCGGAGACATGGCCCAGGAGATCGGGGGTGAAGGCGCTGCCGAGCATGACGCCGAGCACGGCGATCATGACGACCCTCAGGCCCGGCCCGATGGCAACGCTCAAACCGGCCATGGCGGCGACGGTATTGGCCGCCATGGCGCCGATCATCCAGGCCAGCGGTGCGTCGATCTGATCAAAGAGCGCGCCGCCGACCGTGCCGAGCCCGAGGGCTAGACCCAGGGCGCCGAGGCGGTCGCGCAGGGCCGCAAACCTCACGCGGCGCCCGCACTCATCCGGCGAAACGTCCGAAGCGGACGGCGGTCAGCCCTTTGCGCAGGCGTTGCGAAGGCATGACCGTGACGCAGTCGTCATAGGGCGTGCGCACGGCCTCCTCGCCATCCATGCCGATTGCCGTGCCTGCCTTGGCCACGATCTCCATCCCGCGATACTCGCCGATGAAGGAAAAGCTTTCGCTGCGGATGGTCACGGCCTCGGTCACCTCGACGAAGCGCTGGGGCGGGGGAGCTTCGTCGATCAGGTGGCCGGCCGCGACCCCCGGTTCGATGGCATCCAAATGCAGAAGGAAGCGGAAACTGGCGGCGATTGCCATATCGACGCTTTCGGGGCGCCAATGCTGGCCGCATTCGATCAGCAGAGCGGCGCGGTCGTCGCCCTCCTCGCCGAAGGGGCCGTAGTCGCGCAGCCGCCGGCCGGCGGCATGGCCCCGATCGCTAACCACCCATTCCGGCACGCCCGTCCCGGCCGCGAGGCGGCGGCCTTTCTCGGGCATGCCGCAAAGATTGAGCGCGGGACCGTCATGCTGCATGGAATGGATGTCGAGCATGGTGTCGACCGTGTCCACGATCGGCCGCAAGAAGCGCGCCCTTCGCAGTTCGAGACTGTCGCGCGGGCCATCCAGAACTTCGGGCGACCAGACGCGGTTCATGTCCTCTTCGACATAGCGCGAGGCCGTCGGGTCCTCCGGATCGAAGTTGCGATAGGCCGCGACATTGGCGAAGGAGAGGGTGAGGCGGCCGCGCTTCGGACGGACCTTCTCGCGCAGCAGAAGATCCACGGCGATTGCGCCGCATAGCTCGTTGCCATGGGTCACGGCATTGACCATGACATGCGGTCCTGGGCGCTCTGCCTCGAAGCTCCAGACGAACTCCGTGCCGGTGTTGCCGGCCTGCCATCGGTCGATATTGACAGGCTCGATCCGCACGTCGTAGCGCGGGCCCGATTTCGGCGTCAGTTCCGACACATCTGCTCCATCAATCGTTTCATCATGTGCTCGCATTGGGCCAACTGGTCGAGAGAGACGAACTCGTTGGGCTTATGGGCCTGGTCGATGCTCCCTGGGCCGCAAACCACGGTCGGAACCTCGGCCTGCTGGAACAGGCCGGCTTCGGTGCCGAAGGCGACCTTGTAGGTGGAATTGGCGCCGGTCAGCCGCTTGGCTAGGGCGACGACCGGATCGTCCTCGACCGTGTCCAGCCCCGGATAGCCGGATATGAGCGTGAAATCGATGCGGGACTCGGGGTGGACGGCGCGCATCTCCGGCTCGAGCTCTTCGGTCGCGAAACGGCGGACCTCCTCGAAGAGAGTATAGGGATCGTCGGCCGGCACGACCCGGAACTCGAATTCGAAGCTGCAATGGCGCGGCACGATGTTGATGGCAGTCCCGCCCCGGATCACGCCGGTCTGGATCGTCGTGTGCGCAATATCGTAGCCGTCGTCCAGCGGTCCTTCCTCGCGCTTGCGCCGCGCCATGCGCCGCAGGAAGGCGACAATCTCGGCCGCGTATTCGATGGCGTTGACGGCGGTGGGCGCGAGCGAGGAATGGGCCTCGACGCCATGGACGTCGCAGCGAAACGCCTTCTTTCCCTTATGGCCGCGCACCACTTTCATGCTGGTCGGTTCGCCGACGATACACATGGCCGGGCGGGGCAGCCCGTCGCCGAAGCGCGCGAGCATATGGGGCACGCCGCGGCAGCCGACTTCCTCGTCATGGGACATGGCCAGGTGAAGCGGCGTCTGGAGGCCGCGGCGCTGGAATTCGGGCACCAGGGCCAGGGCGATGGCGAGAAAACCCTTCATGTCGCAGGTGCCGCGACCGTAGAGCCGACCGTCCTTTTCGGTCAGATCGAACGGATCGCTATCCCAGTCCTGGCCGTCGACCGGCACGACGTCGGTATGGCCGGAAAGGCAGATGCCGGGCGGGTCCTGGGGACCGAGGGTCGCGAAGAGATTGGCCTTGGTGCCTGTGTCGTCGCGGATCAGGGTCGAGTCTACGCCATGCCCGGCCAAGTAGTCGCGCACCCAGTCGATCAGCGGCATGTTGCTGTCGCGGCTGGTCGTGTCGTAGCCGACCAGACGGCGGATCATGTCGATACTGTTCTCGCTCGGGCGGGCCATCGTGTCCTCTAAGCTGTGCGGAACTGTTCGACGAGGATGCGCTCCTCGTAGTTATGCTCCGGGTCGAACAGCAAGTTGAGTGGAACCGACCGGTCCACGCGCGTGGACACTTTCATCACGTCGCGGACTTCCGTGTAGTCGGCCACCGCGCTGACCGAGCGATGGGACGATTCCAGGACCTCGATCGCGACTTCGCTGGAATCGGGCAGCAGGGCGCCGCGCCAGGTGCGTGGGCGGAAGGCGCTGATCGGGGTCAGGGCGAGAAGATTGGCGCCGACCGGGATGATCGGGCCATGGGCGGAAAGGTTATAGGCCGTGCTGCCGGCGGGCGTCGCCACCAGGACGCCGTCGCAGATCAACTCCTCCAGGCGGACGATGCCGTCGACGGCGATACGCAGCTTGGCGGCCAGGCGTGTCTCGCGGAGAAGCGAGACTTCGTTGATCGCCAGGGCTTCCATTGTCGAGCCGTCGCGGCAGACGGCGTGCATCCGCAGGGGATGCACGGTCACCGGCTGGGCATCGGCGAGTCGGCGTTCGAGGTCGTCCTCGCCGTAGTCGTTCATCAGAAAGCCGATCGAGCCGCGATGCATCCCGAAGATCGGAACCCGGCGATCGAGATAGCGGTGCAGGGTCTGCAGCATGAAGCCGTCGCCGCCCAGGGCGACGACCACATCGGCCTCTCCCGGCGGCACCGTTTCGTAGCGCGCCTCGAGCCGGTCCCGCGCGTCCCTTGCGTATGCGGTATCCGCGGCGACGAAGGCCATGTTTTTCCTGGTCATGGGTCGCCCACCTCGGCCTCGAACTGTTCAATGCACCGGCCCCTCCGACCGGGGCGCCGAGTATAGCGAAGCCGTTCTCTTGCGCCAGCGGCCCGGCCTTTGTCCGGCGCGAGGCAGTTGCGCTCATCCGCGCGCGCGGCCATCGTGGCGCGGTTCGAAGCCTACAAGGGGAACGATCGATGGCGCGATTCGCCCAAGCAGCCGTTCTGTTCGGCGCAGTTCTCGTTCTCGGGCTGCAGGCCCAGGCCGCTGACCACCATGCCGGATACTATTATCCCGAGCCGCAGAGCAACGAGACCTACAAGGCGCGCGCCCAGGCCCAGGTCGATTCCACGCGGGCAACCCGCATCGGCTTCGTCACCGAGCTGTCAAACCAGATGATGCGCGGCAATCCCTATCCGCCGCCGTTTCATATCTTCGCCAAAGGCGACGAGGCCGATAAGATGATCATCGTCGCCAGCGGCCCTGGCCTCTACGACACGCTTTACCGCATGCGGGGATTACTGGCCGCCTTGACGGCGAACGCCCGCAGCACGCCGTTTTTTCAGGAACATGGGGTCGAGGATTTCTTCACCTTCTTCGACTTGGCGCGCTTGCTGGGCTTCAAGCAGATCACGGTGTCGGACGGCGACAAATTCGCCCACCAGATATTCCTCGAATAGCGGGCCGGAATAGCCGCAATAGAGCGACCCGACAGGACCGGATTTCGACAGGCTAGTTCGCGCTGGACTTCAGCAATGCGATGATATCGTCGTATTCCTCGCGCATGGCGTGATCGAGCGCGGTTTGGCCGCTGTTGTCCTTGAGACGGCCACCGGCGCCGCCCTTGAGCAGTGTCTCGACCACCCTGGTATGGCCGTTCCAGGCGGCGCGCATCAGGGCGCTCAGGCCCTGTTTGTCCTGAATGTCCAAATCGGCCCCGGCATCAACCAGCAGGGCGGTCACCGACAGGTTGCCGTTGCTTGCCGCCCAGATCAGCGCGCTCTTGCTGTCATGGTCGACGATGTCGGGGGCGGCCCTGACCTCCAGAAGAGTCTCCGCGATGTCCGGATCGCCGCGCCAGCCGGCGTTGATCAGCGCCGTGCGGCCGTCGATATCGCGGGCCTAGGCGTCCTCGCCCCGGGCCAGCACGCTGCGCACTTCCGGCAGATCTCCCGCGGCGACTGCCTCCTGAAGCGGTGCGCTCTTGGGCGTGTTGTCGCCGCCGGTGCTGGTCGTCTCTTCGACCTGGCCGAAGGCGGAGCGCCAGCTGTTGATGTTGCGCCGGGCTTCTAGCAGAACGCTGGAATCCAGGGTCGGTTCCATGATCCGGGCCGCACTCGCGGCATTGGGATCGCCGGTATCCGCGGCCAGGCTCGACCACGTCATTGCGTCGGACAAGTTGCGCTCTCTGCCATAGCCGCGCGCCGCGAGATGGCCGAGCAAAAGCTGGGACGGCACATGGCCCCACTCCGTCGCCTGTTGGAGCCATTCGGCTCCGGCGGCAGGGTCGCGCGGCACACCCTGCCCGAGCAGATAGCGTCGAGCCATACCGTATTGGACATGGACATAGGCGCGTTCCGCCGCGGTCGTGATCCGATCGATCGCCTTCTTGCGCCGGGCGGTGGCGGGTTGTTCCGGCACGGCGTCCGGCTCGTCGATGGCCTGGACCAGTTTGGCATCGAGGCCGGGCATGGTTTCGACCAGCATGCGAAGCGGGATATTGCGAATCTGCGACGGGCTGGACTGTGCGACCTGGGGCGCGGCGCTTGGCGGAGGCGGCTGTCCGCCCGGCTTGTTGGCCGCGACGGGGACCGTTGCGCCTTCCGCCCGCTGGGACGGAGCTGGCCGTTCTTCCTGCCGTTCGGCAGGTTTTTGCGCCTCGGGCGCGGGTTCCGCTGCGCGTGGGCGGGCCTGCGAGGCGAAGGCCTCGCTGGCGGCGGAGAGGGGCAGGGGCGGGGTCGCATCGGACAGACCGAAGGCCGGATCGGTTGAGGGTCAGGTTCAGCACGGCGGCGACTCGGATCAGACGGCTCTCGGGCCGCGCGGTTGTCGCGACCTGTGTTTCGGTGCTTTCCGCGGCGCTGGGCGCTTCGGCGCCTATCGCGGTCCGGGGACGGTCGCCCCCTTCCGCGCGGGCTTCCTCGCGCTGCCGATCGCTCGTCTCGGTCGCCGGTCGGGGCTGGGTTTGGGACGCCGTTTCCTGTGCCTCCCTGACGGGCTCGGTAGTGGCCGTTTCGGCGCTCGCCTCGGTGCGGCGTTCCGTGGTCGATTCTTCGGCACCGGATTTGGCACCGGCGGTCGGGCGTTCCGATTTTCGCGCGGCCTCGGCCGCTCGCTGTCCGGTCGAGGCGGCGCTTTTTGCAACCGACTCCGCCTGGCCCTCTTCGGCCTCCGCCTTGGCCAAGCCGGTTTCGGCACCGTCACGCGCAGTTTCGTCCGTCTCGGTCCGATCCGGTGTTTTTCCGTCCGCCGGATCGATATCGCTGCCTTCTGCCGTCGCGCCCGTGGAGGCGTCTTCCCTGCCCTTCGGGCGGTCGGGCGCGAGCGCCTCGCTCTGGGCGGCCTGAGGCTCGGGCGGTCTCCGCGCCCTTTGCGACCTGCCCTTGCGTGGGGCTGTTCTTGGCATTCGCCTGTTTCGATGGCGGGGCGCTCGACTTGCTGGCGCCCTCGCGCCCGGCGTCCGAATCCGCGCCGCTGGCGGCGTTCCGGCCGTCCTGCGTCTGTCCCGCGGCGGAGTCTCTCGATTTTTCGGCCTTGCCGTTCTCGGCGGTCGCGTTCGCCGTTTTCATGCCGGGTTTGGCCGATTTGGCCTTGCGCACCTCGGCCGTCTCCGCCTCGGCCGTTTCCCGCTTGACCAGGGATGTGGTCTCGCTCTTGACCGTTTCTGCCGCCTTGCTTGGTGCGTTGGGGCCGCTCTTGCACTTGGCGACCGAGTTCGGTCTGGTCAACGGCACCCGGGAATGCGACGCGAGGGGCCCGAAGGCGCGGCCGGACGACTGCGCCTGGCCCTTGCCGATCGTTTCCGTTTCGAAGGAAACGACGCCTTCGCCCTTGGCGACCTCAGGGTATTCCTTCTCCGAATACAGGACGACGTCGATCCGGACGTATTCGTCGGGACTGAACCAGTCGTTGTCCGTCATGAAGGTCAGAATCGGCTAGCCCAGGAAGACGACGCCGAGGATCGAGCTCTAGAGGGCCGCCGACACGGCCACTCCGAACGGCATGAATGCTTCGATCCAACCGACGCTGCGCATGGAAATAAGGGAACCCCGGAAAGCCCAGTTTCTGGTCTGCCGATCCTGTTCGACCCGTGAACCGGCAATCTAACCCTCGATATAGGGCCGCGCGCCAGCGAATCCCAGAGAGCGGCGGCCTCGCGGGGGCCGGCCCCGGGCGGGGTCAGCCTCCCGTGACGCTCATATGGCGGGAGACGGAGCCGGCTTCGCGCCGCCGGTCGATGACGAAATCATGGCCCTTGGGTTTGCGGGTGATCGCCTCGCGGATGGCGTCGAGCAGCTTTTCGTCCGATTCGCTGGCGCGCAACGGCGCGCGCAGATCGGCGGCGTCTTCCTGGCCCAGGCACATGAACAAGGTGCCGGTGCAGGTCAGGCGCACCCGGTTGCAGGCCTCGCAGAAATTATGGGTCAGGGGGGTGATGAAGCCGAGCCGCTGGCCGGTTTCGCGCACCGTGAAATAGCGGGCAGGCCCCCCGGTCGTGTAGTCCGTTTCGTCCAGGGTCCATTGCTTGCGCAGATTCGCGCGGACCATGGACAACGGATAATACTGGTCGACCCGCTGTTCGCCGATATCGCCCATCGGCATGACTTCGATGATGGTCATGTCGAAGCCCTGATCGCCGCACCAGGCGATCATCTTGTCGAGTTCCGCGACATTAATCTCCCGCAGGGCGACGGCGTTGATCTTGACGGCGAGGCCGGCGCGCTTCGCGGCCTCCAGCCCGGCCATGACCTTGTCGAATTTGCCCCAGCGGGTGATGTCCAGGAACTTATCCGGATCCAGGGTGTCCAGGGACACATTGATGCGGCGCACCCCCGCATCCACCAGCTCCTCGGCGAAGCGGGCCAGCTGGCTGCCATTGGTCGTGAGGGTCAACTCATCCAGGGCGCCCGAGTCCAGATGCCGGCCGAGGGCGCGAATCAGGCTCATCACATTGCGGCGGACCAGGGGTTCGCCGCCGGTCAGGCGCAGCTTGCGCACGCCCAGACCGATGAAGGCGCTGCACAGGCGGTCGAGTTCCTCGAGGCTGAGGACCTCCACCTTGGGCAGGAAGGTCATGTCCTCGGCCATGCAATAGACGCAGCGGAAATCGCAGCGATCCGTCACGGAGACCCGCAGATAGGTGATGGCCCGCGCGAAGGGATCGACCAGCGGGGCGGGCCGAGCAATCTCGGGAGCGGTGTCCGGGACGATGTCGTCTGCCTGTTTTTTCATCTTCTCATGTCGCATTGCGGGCCTCTGGTTGAACCGCCAGACCCTAACATACGTCGGCCCTGACGAGTTTCAATCGCCGGCCTCAAGACCCTGGGGCTAGATAATTCGGGAAGAAAAGCTGTTGGCCGTTGACCCGGTAGCTCGCGATCACACCCTGGCCTTCATCGGATGTGATCCATGTCATGAAGCGAAGCGCATCGGCTCCCCTGACATGGGAAAACCGC
>Ga0302135_10001393_pt1 | contig 14586 bp, 11 predicted proteins | sample CBN3_surface_MG_FD_203119 | JGI IMG/M metagenome (GOLD analysis project Ga0302135, IMG submission 203119) | Marine microbial communities from Western Arctic Ocean, Canada - CBN3_32.1 | ecosystem: Environmental > Aquatic > Marine > Oceanic | place: Canada: Western Arctic Ocean | collected...
ACTGTCGGACGCCGACGCGGTGATCCTACCTGGCGGCTTTGCGTACGGTGACTATCTGAGGGCTGGCGCGATCGCGCGGTTCAGCCCTGCGATGGAGGATGTAGTCGCTTTCGCGCGGCAGGGCGGGCCGGTACTTGCCATCTGCAACGGCTTCCAGATCGCGTGCGAGGCGGGCCTCCTACCGGGAGCGCTGATGCGCAACCGCACCCTTCGCTTCCACTCCTTCGATCAATTACTGCGGGTCGAGACCACCGATACTATGTGGACGTCATCATACGAGACCGGACAGATCCTGAGCATGCCGGTTGCGCACGCCGAGGGAAACTACGAAGCGGATCCCGACACCCTCGATCGCCTGGAAGAGGAAGGGCGGGTTCTGTTCCGATACGTGGACGCCACCGGTGACACGAGCGACGAAGGTAATCCGAACAGCTCCGCCCGCAGCATCGCTGGAATCATGAACGAGGGGGGGAACGTGATGGGCCTGATGCCTCACCCCGACCGCGCCATGGAGGCCGTAGTCGGCTCGGTGGACGGGCGCGGCGTGTTTCAGAGCCTGGCTCGGCACCTGAACAGATTAGGTGTGAGGTGAACTCCGCCGTCACCGAAGTCTCGCCGCATGCGGGTGATCCTGACATCACGCCCGAGCTGGTCGCCGATCACGGCCTCTCCACGGATGAATACGAACTCATCCTCGAGACCCTTGGCCGGGAGCCCACTTTCACCGAACTGGGCGTCTTCAGCGCGATGTGGTCAGAGCACTGCGGCTACAAGAACTCGAAACGGCTCCTTCGTCTGCTCCCCACCGAAGCACCCTGGGTAATCGAGGGGCCTGGGGAAAACGCCGGCGTAATCGATGTAGGGGACGGGTGGGCCGTGGCATTCAAGATCGAGTCCCACAACCATCCCTCCGCGGTCGAGCCTTACCAGGGAGCAGCCACAGGCGTCGGTGGAATCCTTAGGGACATCTTCACGATGGGCGCTCGACCCATCGCCACGCTGAACTCGCTGCGCTTCGGTGACCTCGACGACGGACGCGTGCGTTACCTGTTCGGGGGGGTCGTGAAGGGAATCGGCGACTACGGGAACTGCGTCGGCATCCCCAACCTGGGCGGAGAGGCCTACTTCGACCGGGGCTACGAAGGCAACCCGATCGTGAACGCGATGGCAATTGGACTGATGCGTCGCGACGAGCTCATCACAGGCGCCGCCAAGGGGGTTGGCAACACCCTCATGGCAGTGGGCGCTCGCACCGGCCGCGATGGCATTCACGGAGCCACTTTTGCGAGCGAGGAGCTGTCGGAAGAAAGCGAAGCCAAGCGACCTCAGGTGCAGGTGGGCGACCCGTTCACAGAGAAGCTCCTGCTCGAGGCGAGCCTCGAGTTAATCGGGAGTGGCGCCATCACTGGTATCCAGGATATGGGCGCCGCAGGCCTCACCTCGAGCGCAGCGGAGATGGCTGGACGAGCCGGCAACGGCATCGAGATCGATGTCGCCCTGGTTCCGGTCCGGGAAGCGCACATGACCCCGTACGAGATCCTCCTGTCCGAATCCCAGGAACGCATGCTGGTAGTAGCCGAAACGGGACGCGAGGAAGAGGTAGTGCGAATCCTGCAGAAGTGGGAGCTGGAGGCTGCTGTAATCGGCCAGGTGACTGACGATGGCATGTTCCGCGTTCTCGAGAACGGTACGGTGGTGGCCGACCTCCCCTCCCGTCCCCTCACCGAAGGCTGCCCGACTTACGAACGGCCCGGGGTCGAGTCCGACGACGTCAAGGAGCTCCGCGAGCGCGACTTGAGCCACATTTCGTCGGGTCAGGGCGACCTCACCGACCAACTACTCGACCTGATGGGCTCGCCCAACCTGGCCTCAAAGCGGTGGCTCTTTGAGCAGTACGACACCACCGTTCGTGCCGCAAGTGTGATCCAGCCCGGTGGGGACGCCGGGGTCGTTCGCCTTCCGGGGACTCGTCGGGGCATCGCCGCTACCACTGACTGCAACGGTCGCTACTGCTTCCTCCACCCGCGCAGGGGCGCGACCATCGCAGTGGCGGAAGCGGCCCGAAATCTTGTGTGCGTAGGAGCGATACCAACCGCGGTCACCAACAACCTCAACTTTGGCAACCCGCTCAAGCCCGCCATCTACCACCAGCTGCGTGAGGCGGTCCTCGGGATCGCCGAAGCCTGCCTCCTGTTCGAAACCCCTGTGACCGGCGGCAACGTGTCGCTTTACAACGAGACGGACGGAGCGGCCATCTATCCCACTCCTGTGATTGGGATGCTGGGTGTGGTAGAAGACGTCGCACGGGTGTGCCGGCACGCCTTCACACGGACCGGCGATGCCATCGTCCTGTTGGGCACCAACAAAGGCGAGATGGGCGGCTCCGAATACGCGTACGTCTTGCACGACCTAGTGGCCGGCGACCCTCCTGAGGTCGATCTGCTGGCCGAACGTGAACTCCAGCGTGCGGTGCTCGCGATGGTCAAGGAAGACCTCCTTAGATCCGCCCACGACTGCGCCGAAGGGGGGCTGGCCTGCACGCTGGTCGAGGCATCCCTCGGGGACGGCGAGCGCAGTTTCGGCATCGACGTAACCCTGATGGACCATATTCCACCCATCCCGCTGCTGTTCGGTGAGACCCAGGGTCGCATCGTGGTGTCCTGTCGGCCAGAACAGATCGCTCGTGTGGTTGAGCTGGCTGGTAGCCACGACGTGCCATGCGCACAGATAGGGCTGATCGGCGCTCCTGAAGGGAGCTTTCGGATCCGAGCTGGAACGTCGGGGGTAGACGTCCCCGTCCGCGACCTCGCGGACGCTTTCTTCGGGGCGATTCCAGCGCGCATGGACTCCCCCGCCGAAGCCAACCCCGGCCCTGACGCCTAGTGACTGGAGCGCCCGAAGACATCCCCTCCGACCACCTGGACGACTGTCTCCACGAGGAATGCGGAGTCGTGGGCATCAGCGGAATCGACAACGCTGCCGAACTCGCCTTCCTGGGACTTTACGCGCTCCAGCACCGTGGCCAAGAGGCAGCTGGGATCGCGGCGCTCTCCGAACAGGGCGCCAGACTGCACAAAGGTATTGGCCTGGTCGCCGACGTATTCGATGCCGACCGGCTGGCGCAGCTTCCAGGCAGCTCAGCCGTCGGCCACGTGCGCTATTCGACGGCAGGAGGGGGTCACGTCGAGAACGCCCAACCGATCATGGTGCGGTATTTCGAGGGCGACCTGGTAATCGCGCATAACGGAAACCTCACCAATGCCCTGGACCTACGTGCTCGGCTGGTAGAGGAGGGCGCGATCTTCCAGACTTCGAGCGACTCCGAGGTGATCGTCCACCTGATTGCACGCTCCCGGGAGGAGACCATCGACGCCCAAATCGACGACGCTCTGAGACATCTAGAGGGAGCGTTCTCTTTGGTTATGTCGGTGGGAGACACGATCTACGCAGTGCGGGATCCGCGGGGTTTCCGCCCTCTCGTGCTGGGCAAGAAAAACGATGGTTACATAGTGGCCAGTGAAACCTGCGCCTTCGACATCATGGGTGCGGAGCATGTGCGGGACGTGGCTCCTGGTGAGGTACTGAAGATCCGGAACGGTCGATTGGAGGAGCTCCGCTCCCTCCCGCCAGCCGGGCAGACCACTCCCTGTATCTTTGAGCTGGTGTACTTCGCTCGGCCCGACTCCCGGCTCGGGGGGATCAGCGTCGACCGGGCCCGCCGCGCCTTCGGCCGGCAACTCGCGCGCGAACACCCTGCTGAGGCGGACGCAGTAATGTCGGTACCCGACACCGCAAACTCCGCCGCGCTGGGTTACGCCGAAGAGAGCGGAATTCCATTTGAACTGGGACTCCTCCGGAACCACTACGTGGGCCGGACGTTCATCAAACCGTCCCAGGAGGACCGCGATTTTGGTGCCCGCATGAAATACAACCCAGTCAAGGAAGTGGTGGCAGGAAAACGGGTGGTGGTGGTGGATGACTCGCTGGTGCGGGGCACCACGAGCCGAAGCCTAGTGAAGTTCATCCGCGAGGCAGGGGCTCGGGAGATCCATTTACGCATCGCCAGCCCACCCGTGCGCTTCCCTTGCTTCTACGGAATCGATATGCCCCACAAGGAAGAACTGATCGGCTCCAGCATGTCCGTGGATCAGATCAGGGCCGCGCTCGAGGTCGATTCGCTCGGCTATCTGAGCCTCGATGGAATGGAGGGAGCGGTCGCGGAGCAGGGGCCGTTCTGCAACGCGTGTTTCTCTGGGAATTATACCGCTCCCCTCGTCGACATCGAAAAGGGACTCACACTGAGCAGCGTCGGCCGCTGACGCGCAAACGGACGCTCCGCCCCCCCCCGTGGCAGTGACCCGCGAGCTGCTGCTCGCCCTCCCCAAAGCCGAACTCCACGTCCACCTGGACGGAAGCCTCCGGCCCGCGACTCTGATCGAGTTGGCCCGGGAGCGAGGGCAACCCCTGCCTGTGTGGGAGCCTGACGCGCTCGCCCGCCACATGGTGGCCAGCGATACACGGAGCCTAGAAGAATATCTAGCCCACTTCGACACAATCCTATCCGTTCTGCAGGACGCGGCCGCCATCGAACGAGTGGCCTACGAGCTGGCAGAGGACAACGCCCGTGAGAACGTCCGTTATCTAGAGGTCCGCTTCAGTCCCGCCCTCAACACTCGGGACGGCCTCACACCAGCCGAGGCTGTCGACGCCTCCCTGCGAGGGCTCGCTCGCGCCGAGGAGAGGTTCTCCATCGACACCGAGCTCATCGTGTGCGGGCTCCGTAATCTAGACCCAAGCACCACGCGCATGCTTGCGGACCTGGCGGTGTCCTACAAGGGAAATGGCGTAGTAGCTTTCGACCTTGCCGGCGCCGAGCATGGCCACCCCGCGAAGGAGCACCAGGAAGCGTTCCAGGCGGTCGCCAACGCCGAACTCGGCGTCACCGCGCACGCCGGCGAAGGGGACGGACCCGACTCGATCCGCCAGGCATTACGCTACTGCCACGCCCACCGCATCGGCCACGGCACCCGACTCCGCGAGGACACCGACCTGATGCGGTATGTGAAAGACCTCCGCATCCCCTTGGAGGTCTGCATCACCTCTAACGTACAGACAGGGGCCGTGCCCTCGTACGATGAGCATCCGATTCGGTCCTACTTCGACCAGGGGTTAGTGGTCACGCTAAACACCGACAACCGGCTCGTGTCCGGCACCACTCTGACCGACGAGTACTGGAAGGCCCACCGGCACCTGGGGTTCACGTGGCCCGAGCTGCAGCAGGTGGCCCACATGGGATTCCAGAGCGCGTTCCTGCCTCAAGCTGAGAAGGTCGCGCTGCTTGAGCGCGTGGAGCTTGAAATGGGGGGACTCCTCTAGCCCATCCGGCGTGGCTAACATCAGTCTTTCTACCTTGCCACCCTCCCAAAGCAAACGCCGCCGGCTGGCTGGATCTCCGGACGGGAGCAGCTTTGCCTCGAGAGGCCGTCGTTAAGGGATCGTCTTACGGCTGTGTGAAGTCACCCTCATCGATCTCGGTCGGACCAGAGAGCCATAACAGCAGCCCCGCCGGAGTAGAAGCCGCGCTCGGCACGACCTGGTAGACGCCCTCCTGTATACCCTTGAAGGAGAACGCTCCCGGCGCGTCTGTGTTCGCGGTCGGCGGCGTAATCGAGGTGGCCGTGGTTCAGGTACCGGCGACCGACATCGCAGTGAACCCTGCAGACGTCTGGCAGCGCGTCAACACCACGCTTGCCAGAGCCACCGGCGCGCCACCGTTGGTGATCACGTCATTTTCCTCATTGTCGTTGGTCACGAACGTGAAGTTCGTCCTACCGTCGAACGAAACTTGTTCGTGCCAGGAGCAAAGGCCGGCAGAGGCGTCGGCAACATACTACCGACAGTGCGGGTCAGGTTGTCACCCACAGTCCCTACCTTCGCCGCGGTCATGACGATCTAAGTGTCCGTCAATACACCAGCTGCCGTAATGGCTCGGTACACGTTAAAGCCAGCCGGCTGTACAGCTTGTTCTCCGGCGTAATTATGAGCTGTCCGCGAGGAATTCCCCGGCCTTGTCGACGAGGTCGCGGGAGCCGATGTAGAGGGGGGTCCTCTGGTGAAGTTCGGTGGGCACCAGGTCGAGAATGTCCCCGTGACCATCTGTGGCCGCACCCCCAGCCTCTCTACAGATCATAGCAAGAGGTGCCGCTTCGTAGAGCATACGCAGCTTCCCCTGGGGGCTTCGGGTGTCGGCCGGATACATGAAGAGGCCGCCCTTCAGGATGGTGCGATGGACGTCGGCGACCAGCGACCCGATGTAGCGCGCTGAGAGCACCTCCTCTGCCTTGAAATGCTTCATGAGCCGCTGCTGCCCCGGCTGCCACCGCTGGTAGTATGACTCGTTGACCGAGTAAGTCCGGGACGAACTCTGCGGAATTCGGATGTTGGGGTGGCTCAATAGGAACTCTCCGATGCCCGGGTCCAAGGTGAAGCCGTAGACACCAGCTCCGCTCGTATACACAAGCATGGTCGAAGAGCCATACAACACATAACCGGCCGCCACCTGGCGTGAGCCCGGCTGGAGGCAGTCTTCCAGGCAGCCGTCCCTTCCCTTCGAGACCTTCCGGTGGACCGAAAAAATAGTCCCGATCGAAACGTTGACGTCAATATTGCTCGATCCGTCCAATGGATCATACAGGAGCACGTAATTGCCGCGTGGAAAGTGCTCCGGGAGCGGCACCAACTCCGGTTGCTCCTCGGAAGCCATACAGCACAGGCTGCCGGTGTGATCCAGGGCCTTGTAGATGACCTCATCGGCGAATACGTCCAGCTTCTGGACGCTCTCGCCGTGGACGTTGGTAGTCCCCGTCCGACCCAGGATGTCCACCAGGCCCGCCTTGGTCACCTGCCTGCCAATGACCTTAGCGGCCAACGCGAGGTCGTTGAGGATGTTGCTTAACGCCCCTATCGCACCGGGATGCTTGCGTTCCTCATCGACAAAGTGGCGGGCCAGCGTAACGACGCTGGTGTCTTCCATGGATTCCCTTCTCTGGGTTCAAGGGGCGTCGGCCGCCAAGGGGGCTGACCAGACGAGCTGCGTGTGCGCGAGGGATTATCCCGACAGGCCGGGCCCCGGTCAATTGGGGTCTCGCTGCAACGAGACAGTCCATCTGCCCTCCTCGCGCGCCCGCACATCAGTTTCGCCATTGAGATCAGTGCCAATACCAGGACTCACACCTCCTCGAGTCGACTGATCACTTGGGGCGTCGGGTGGCCATAGCGGTTGCCATGCCCGAACGAGCCCAGCGCCAATGCCGGCCGAACCGAGGAAATAAACGCCGCCGAGGAGCTGCCATGGCGGGCAACCTTAAAGAGGTGAACTGGCCCGGCCGCGGCAGCAACCTCCTCCTCCAGACCCTTGGGCACGTAGCCCGTGAGGAAATCAGGAAGGAGGATGGGCACTACGGGAAGGGGGGTGCCCAGATGGATCGGGACTTCCCCGGCAGCATACGCCAGGGCAAGTAGGGCAACAGGGGGGGTCGGCGAATCAGGGAGACACCTACCAGGGGGACCAAACGATCATATGATCATCCGGGGTGCTCCCCCTCGAAAAGGTCATGCTGGCTGCGGTCGACCGCGCGCGCCTTCTCTTCGCGGTCCTCCTCGGCCAACCGCTCGCGCAGGATGCGACGCACCTTGAGGTCCGAGTTGATGCCAGCCACCAGCATGACGACCATTCCCAGGATGAGAGTTCCGAAGGCGACCGCGGTGACAGGAACCCCGTACAGAGTAACGACACCCAGGCGTAGGGTGACGCGCTGACCACCGTTCAAGGCAGCGAATGCCATCGAAATGACCAGGACGACGAGGACTCCCACCGGACCTGCGAATCGACTCACGCTCTCTCGGCCCGCACCGGCTCCTCTACCACCCGTCCGGCGAAGGTCACTCCAGTGGTTCGCTCCAAGACCACCCTGTGGTAGCCACCGATCCAAGAGATCTCACCATCGAACGTAACCACCTTGTTGCGGCGGGTGCGACCCAACACCTGACCGGGATCACGACCCTTCCGCTCCACCAACACCTCCTCCACCCGCCCGAGCTCGGTACCATTGACCTGGCCCTGGACGTCCCGAGCGACTTTGATGAGCCGATCGAGCCGCGCCCGCGCGACCTCGTCGGGTAAGGACCAGGCAGCCGGCATGCGGGCCGCCGGTGTGCCCTCGCGCGGCGAATAGCGATAGGTAAAAGCGTCGTCGAAGCGCACGGTTCGGATCACATCTAGCGTCGCCTCAAAGTCCGCTTCAGTCTCACCAGGAAAGGCGACGATCACGTCCGTCGAAATCGCTACATCCGGAATCGCTTCCCGGACCATGGCCACCGTCTCAAGGTATGCACTCACGCTGTAACGGCGAAGCATGCGGCGAAGCACTTCGTCGCTGCCGGATTGCAGCGGAAGGTGGAGCTGTTCGCACACCGCGTTCTCGGTCGCCATCACGTGCACCAACTCGGCAGTAACATCGATAGGGTGTGGTGACGTGAAGCGCACCCGGCGGATTCCCGGAAGCCGTGCCACCTCGCGGAGAAGGCGGGGAAAAGTCCAGTCGCCGTGGCGATAGGAGTTGACGGTCTGGCCGAGAAGCGTCACCTCGCTGACCCCTCCCACTGCGATCTCTCTCACTTCGGCGAGAACTTCTTCGGGCTGCCGATTCTTTTCGGGACCGCGCACGTAGGGCACGATGCAGAACGTGCAGCGATGGTCACAACCGCGCTGGATTGTCACCCAGGCGGTGACACCCGAAGCGCGCCGCTGCCCGAGCCCCTCGTAGCTCTCGCCCAAATCGAGGTCGAGCACGGCGAGCTGGATCCGGTCCCGACGGGCACGGAGTGGCCGTCTCGCCCAGCCGGCGCCACGAGCCGTCTCGATGTGCGCGATTGCTTCCGGCAACCCTCGGTAGCCATCGGGGCCCATCACCAGGTCCACATAGGGGGCCTGCTCGAGCAACTCCTCGCCCATGCGCTGCGCCATGCAGCCGGTAACTCCAATCACGAGGTCCGGACGCTCCTTTTTGAGCGCACCGAGCTGAGAGACCCTACCGAGGACGCGTTGCTCGGCATGCTCCCTAATTGCGCACGTGTTCACGAGAACCACGTCGGCGTGCTCGGGGGAAGACGCTATCTCGTAGCCGCCACCCACCAGTATGCCTTCCATCAGCTCGCCATCACTGATGTTCATCTGGCAACCGTAGGTCTCTACGTATACGCGCTTTTTGGGATGCATCATTCCCCTGTGAAATCGGCCGCAGCTCAGCCGTAGCTTCCCGGCACTTCAGTCAATTCAGGGCGTTCGGGCGAGACAGGTCAATATATAGATCTCCCTCGGATCCCCGAAGCACGCCGCTGTGAAGACGCCGCCCCGAGCCTTCCTCCTCGCTCCCATTCCTGTCGGCGCGCACACGCAAGTAGTCCCCTGTCAACGCCACCGTCCCCCTCGCTTCCAGCGTAACCTCAGCGGGCGCGCCAGACCGCCGGACACGGTAGGCGTGTCCCTTTGCCTCGGCCAGCTTCCTCAACTCGCGTGCCCGCGAGCCGGCCACGCGCTGGGGTACCGGCCCGGTCGCATTCAACTCAGCGGCAAACGTGCCATCGCGGGGCGAGAAGGGGAAGACGTGCAAATAGGTATACGGGAGTTCCTCTACCAGAGAGAGCGTGGCCGCTTGGTCCGCGTCCGTCTCACCCGGAAAGCCGGTGATGATATCAGCCCCTAATCCAAGCACCGGGAGTCGCTCGGCAATCTCGATGGCCCGGCGACGATATCCCTCCCTAGTGTGCCATCGCCGCATGCGCCGGAGCACAGGGTCAGCACCACTCTGAAGAGGCATGTGGAGATGAGGGGCAACCCGTCCTCCAGACTGCACCATCAGGTCCAGCAGAAGTGAATCCACCTCGGTGGCCTCCACGCTCCCGAGGCGGAAGCGCACGTCAGGCACACGATCGAGGAGCGTTGCGAGTAGTAGGGACAGCGACGAGGCCGAATCCAGGTCCCGGCCGTAGTGGCCGATGTGGATCCCGGTCAGCACCAACTCGGGATGTGTGTGCGCCAGCAGCGCGGCCTCCCGAACCACAACCTCGGTAGTCCGGGAGCGGCTCGCCCCTCGAGCGATCCGGGTAGCACAGAAAGAGCAGTGGCGGTCGCAGCCATCTTGGATCTTAAGCCAACCCCGGGTCGCACCCGCCCGCTCCCTCAACAGCTCGGCGCCGACCGGCTCTTCATCGATTTGGTCCAGATCTCTGCGCAGCTCCAACTGCACGAGACCGGATCGAGGATGCGCCCCGCCGGCCCGGCTCACGGCCGAGGCCACGGCCCTTGGATCGGGACCGGCAACGACGGCGGAGACACCCTCCATCGCACTATACTCCGCACCGCGCAGGGCGGCTGAACACCCTGCTACCACCACATGGGCGGAAGGATTGTCACGGCGTATCCGTCTGAGAAAACGTCGCGCTTCAGCGTCAGCCTTATTGGTGACGGTACATGTGTTTACGACGCACACCTGGGCGTCAACCCAACCAGGAACCGCTACCGCACCGTGGGATTCCACCTCCTGGCGCATGCGCTCAGTATCGTACTGGTTGGCCTTGCAGCCGAATGTGTGGAAATAGACCCGCCGGGCGCCGGTCAGAATCCCGCCAGCCGCAGGCTCACAGTGCTGCGCCAGAAATCCTCGGATACCGACCCTGCCGAGCGAGTCCCCTGCTCTAATCCCAGGTCGATCTGGGCCAAGGGTATGTTGCCCGCGCCTGCCAGCTGCAGGCCAAAGCCGCCGGCCAGGGTGGACTCAACGGGATCCTCAGCATCGAGGCGGAACGGCAGCTCAGCCCGCCGCCAGCCGAAGCGGATGGGAAATGGCCGTCCGAAGACCGACAGGCTGGTCCATTCGAGGCCCGCCCCAAGGGAGAGTGCAGGTCCCGCAGCAGCCTCGCCACCGAGGGAGACCCACGCGCCAGACCAGTCGGCATAGGACGCGCTCAGCACTGCGGAGATGCCAGCTCCCAGCGTACCGGAGATCCCGCCGCGGAACTCAAGTGGCATGTCGTATGCCCTAGCATCCCCCTCTGAGCCGATGGCCGGATTGGCGTTTAGGGATCCTGACCACGTGATGGTGCCACCCGCGCGCACGATCTCTGAGACGTCGAAGACCAGGCCTGCAGTTGCCGTTACCCCCGAGTACCCCCATCTCGCGTCTGATCGGAACGCGGCGGGCACCACCCCTGCATCAAGGAAGTTGAACGCCCGCGTGAAGCTGCGGGCCACGTTTCCCGTGAAGCTCCCCACTGACACCGCCACCCCCAGGCTCGGCGTGACCCGGCGAGCGAATCCCACCCGGGCCGCTGCCACACCGCCGTCGGAAACGAATCGGTCAGTAACCGAAGTCCCAACGCCCCCGGCGCCCAGGTCCACCAACTCCTCGCGCACGATCGTCCATCGTTGATCGAGCAGCCCGCCATAGGTGACCGTAAAGACGCCCTGATCCCCCACCGGGTATGCGAGTCCCATGGACGGGAAGCGGCTCCCCGATACCGTGGCGCTACCAGCCTCCTGATCCATCTGAAGCCACGAGTTCTGCATCGATACCACGATGGTAGGTACACTCAGATCGAGAGAGGCCCCCGGATCTCCGGGGATCACGCCCGTGCCGAACAACCCTGGTCCCACCGATCCGAGCCCACGCCCCCTTCCATCCAGTGGATCCACGGTCACCCCTAGGCCCCAGGTTGCCAACACCGATTGGGCTGCCATGGGAGTCGCGCCCATAGCCAGGACCAAGAGGAGCACTCCTGCCAAGCGCGGCCGCCGGAGCGGGCTCATGGAAGCTCCACCCGGTCGGAAACTGTCAGAATCAAGCGTAGGAACGGCTCCCCGGGCTCGCCGGCGCCCGCAAAGGATGAAAACGCGATCGAGGTGGGCTCGACACAGAACTCGCTGTACGATCTACAGTTCAGGGATAGGAGCGCGATGTGCGGGCTGGTGGGTCCGCCAGCGGCCGTCGTCCCCCGTACTAGGTCCCAGGCGAGCGGTGTGATCGGCACCTCGACACTCCGTTCGCCGCCGGGAACGAACGCGGCTGACGACAGTGCTGCTCCGACAGTAAGCCCCAACTCGTCCACGAAGATAGGCGGCCCCACTGGACTCTTGGGAAGCACTTCGGGCGCAAACAGGGAACGTGCATGGACCACCAGCGAATCGGTCGGTCGGAATCCCAGTTCGTTGGGTCGCGTGTTGAGCACGAGGCTGGCGTGGTTGATCCGTTCGGGGGTGAGAACCAGTGGGCAGGTCACCAGGGCGCACACCTCCGGTGTTCCCGCCACTGTCGTAGGGAGGGCCATCGAGATAACGGTCCGCCATGAGGGAATCCCGCCCACCCTGAGCCCGTCCGGAGGTCCCGGGGCCGGATCGTAGATGAACGTTTGATCAATGACGCTCACTGGAGGCAGGGAGACCAACGTGTCAACGCCCTCTATTGCAGCGAATAGCTGGATCTCCCCGAAGATCACTTGCAGAAGTTCCCCTGGCGTCTCCAGGTCGATGCGCACACCAAATTCGGTCGAGGTTGTATCCAGGACGGTGGCGAGTGCAGCCAGACCGAGCGGAATCAGCAGTGAGTCGCCTTCGAGAGGGTTCCATTCCCCGCTTCCGAGCGGCGCCACGGAACCACCGCCCACCTCAGGCCACTCCTCCTGGAGGTCCAGGCTGTCCACCGCGAACTGCCAGCTCGCGGTGCTCGCGGCCCAGTGGGTGGACGTGCGGCCCACCGAAACCGTCACCGGCCCCTGGTTGGTACTCGCGTCGGGGTCAAAGCGGAGCATGAACACGCCTCCCACGATCGTGGTCAGGGTGTCGCCTGCGATGTCGACAAGTGCATTGTCGATCACCGAATCCGAGGTCTGGGGCACCATATGCAGCAGGGTGCGGGCGTTGAGCCTGCCGCCAAACGCGTTGGCGATTGTGCCCATCCCCACCTGATCCGCCCTCCCGAAGCCACCCACCACCTGGGTGCCCGTCGCGAACTGGGACCAAGGGATTAGCACCTCCAAGGTGACCGGTTTCAAGGGCAGGAGCCCTTCGTCCAGCGCGGTTGGGATCTCGTCACTACACGCGGCGAGGGTCGCGACCACGAAAAGCGGCAGCAGCCGCGGCATCCATCGAGTCAAGGTTACTCTCTCCCCTGGGACAGGAACGGCTCCGGGAAGAGGTCGCCCAACGACCACTCCGCCCGGGACCCACTAACACCTCCAGAGATCACCCGGAGCTCCGGAGCGAACTCAGCCAACACCTGGCAGAATCCCCCGCACGAGGACTTCTGATCCGAACCGCTGAAGCTCAGCACGAGCGTCCGGAATCGCCTGCGTCCAGCCACCACGGCCACGACATTGCGCTCGGCACACACTCCGCGCGGACAGGACGCCTTTCCCAACCACCTGCGTGGATCGATCCGTCTTCTGCCTCGAGCGCCGCACCCACCAGAAAATCGGAATGGGGAGCGTAAGCCAAGTCCCTCGCTTCGCGCGCCCACTCCAGCCGGGTATCACGATCCGCCATCGTCCAACCAGATCCGGGGGAGACGCGACGCGAGCCCGGTGAGCACCTCGTAAGAGATGGTTCCCGCCAGCCTCGCGACCTCGTCGACCGTGATGCATTCGGTGCCGCTCTCCCCGATCAGAGTCGCGACGTCGCCAGGCTCTACACCGTCCGAGCCCGAAATGTTTACGACAGTCAAGTCCATGGAGATCCGGCCCACTATTGGAACCCGTCGTCCTCCGAGGAGCGCCTGACCAGTGTTCCCCAGCGCGCGGGGCAATCCGTCGCCATACCCGATGGCCAGCGTCGCCCACCGCTCCCACCCACGCGCCGCATAAGTGGCGCCATAGCCGACTGTGGTTCCCGGTGACGCGTCGCGAAGGTGGACCACCCGGGCCCTCAGGGAGGCAACGCATTCCGGCTCGCCGCATCCAGCCCCGGCCTCACCCCCGTACAGGAAGAGGCCCGGACGCACCGCACCCACCCGGTAGTCGCCCGCCGACAAGCGCCCTGCACGCAGAGCTCCCGAGCTGTTCTGCACATGGATGAGGAAATCTTCGTCCGGGCGGGAAATCGAAGAGAGCACATCGACCAGGCGTTGCCACTGCACCCCAATGGTCGTCGGGTCCTCGTCGGCGGAGTGGAGGTGGGTAAAACAGCCGGTCCAACGCATCGCCGGACAGTGTCGGGCAGCCACGACCGGCCCCCACTGGGCCGCCTGCCTCCAGTCGAAGCCTGACCGACCCATGCCCGTATCTACTTCTACCTGGAACGTCGCTCCCCCCCCGGGGCGGATTACAGCCTCGTCCAGGTGGCGGATCCCATCGAGGCTCGAGAGACAAACGGTGAGGTCGGCTGCGACTGCGGCGGGATAGGAACCGGTCGGCAATGGGGAAACGACCAGAATGGGCCGCTCGACTCCGAGCCCCCTCAGCCGACACCCCTCCTCCACCGTGGCTACTCCCCAGGCTAGGGGAAACTCGGGCTCTAGCGTCGTCACCATGCGATCG
>Ga0302135_10001399_pt1 | contig 14555 bp, 16 predicted proteins | sample CBN3_surface_MG_FD_203119 | JGI IMG/M metagenome (GOLD analysis project Ga0302135, IMG submission 203119) | Marine microbial communities from Western Arctic Ocean, Canada - CBN3_32.1 | ecosystem: Environmental > Aquatic > Marine > Oceanic | place: Canada: Western Arctic Ocean | collected...
AGCCCGGCCTTACTTGTCCACAATGTTACCCACAAGAACCGTGGATAGTACCACGATGGTGTGAGGACGCTCGGTTCCCACTGCTATTCGCCTATGGCACAAATCCCTATCACCTGCTACCGACTCTCGTTCAGATAACCGACTATTTCTCGCCGCCAAAAGATCAGCTTTCCAAACCATGCCCGGCACTAAGCGCGCGCAATCCACCAAGCAAACTCCAGTTACGCGGCGTAAACCGCGCATATCCAAAATACCCGTTTGGCGGGAGCCGTCCGCCTGGCAAACACTTCCGGTGGTGGTGGGGACGGCCACAGGTCACGACGTGATTCGCTCTCATGTAAAAACGGTTACGTCGAAACCCGGTGTCTATCGGATGCTCGACGCCGATGGGAACGTTCTCTATGTCGGCAAAGCCAAAAATCTCAAGAAACGATTGACGAGTTACACCCGCGTGGTCGGACAATCGCATCGAATCCTCCAAATGGCGCGCCTGACAGCCAATGTCGAGATAATCACCACGCACACCGAAGTAGAGGCGCTCCTTCTCGAAGCAAACCTAATTAAGAAACTTAAGCCACGTTACAACATCATCTTGCGAGACGATAAATCGTTTCCTTACATACTCTTACGGCGTGACCACATATGGCCGCAGATTACTAAATACCGGGGGTCGCGGAATCGGGCTGGCGAATACTTCGGCCCCTTTGCCTCAGCGGGCGCCGTCAACAGCACCATCAACGCACTGCAACGCGCTTTTCCTCTGCGATCCTGCTCCGACAGTGTTTTTGACAGTAGAACGCGCCCTTGCCTGCAATACCAAATACGAAGGTGTGCCGCCCCTTGTGTCGGACGGATTGGCGGGGACGACTACGCCACCCTGGTCGACGAAACGCGATCGTTTCTCAGAGGTGAGAGTCAGGGGGTGCAGCGACGTTTGTCCGAACGCATGCAACAAGCAAGTGAATCGCTCGATTTCGAAGCCGCAGCTACCTACCGTGACCGAATTCGCGCGCTTTCGCAGATTCAGGCGCGCCAGGGAATCAATACCGGCGCTGTTAGCAATGCCGATGTTATCGCCGCCGAACAACAAGCGGGCCAAGTCTGCCTTCAAGTTTTTTTCTTCCGCGGCGGGCAGAACTACGGAAATCGTGCCTACTTCCCGCGTCACGAACGTAATGCGGCGGTAACCGAAGTTCTCACTGCTTTTGTCACGCAATTCTACTCAGACAAGCAACCGCCTCGGCAGATTCTTCTCAGTCATAAGATCGAAGGACACGCGCTTGTCGAGGAAGCCCTCAGTATCCGCGCCGAAGCTAGCGTTCGTTTGTCAACGCCCCAACGTGGCGAAAAACGAAGCTTGATCAATCATGCCGTTCTCAATGCCCGTGAAGCATTGAACCGACGTTTGGCGGAAAGTGCAACGCAGCGAGATCTGCTTGATCGGGTCGCTAAGTTGTTCGGCTTGGAATCGGCGCCCGAGCGAATCGAGGTATTTGACAACTCACATGTTTCGGGCACCAACCAGGTCGGTAGCATGATCGTTGCCGGACCGGAGGGATTCCTCAAAAACAACTATCGAAAATTCAATATCAGGGACGAAACCCTGGTCCCGGGTGACGACTATGGGATGATGCGCGAAGTGTTGAACCGGCGATTTCGACGCCTCATGAAGGAAGATGAGGACCGCCACCGAGGCCAATGGCCCGACTTGATCCTGGTCGATGGCGGTGCCGGCCAACTGGGTTCCGCGATACAAATATTCGCCGACCTTGGCGTTGCCGACGTCGACGTCGTGGCAATCTCGAAAGGACCCGATCGCAATGCCGGCCGAGAGCGTTTTTTCCTGCCCAATCGTGATCCGTTCTCGCTTCCGCCAAACGACCCGGTGCTCTACTTCCTCCAGCGCCTGCGCGACGAAGCTCATCGATTCGCAATCACCGCTCACCGTGCCCGGCGCAGTCGCGGAATAACCAGCTCACCACTCGACGAAGTTCAAGGTATTGGCACCAAACGCAAACGAGCACTGCTGCATCACTTTGGCTCGGCGCGATCAGTTGCGCAAGCTGGCTTGGTAGATCTCGGGAAAGTCGATGGGATCAACAAAACCGTGGCGCAAACGATCTACGACCATTTCCATAGTGACGAGTGAATCCAAGCCGGCGGGTGATATAGTTCGGGCTGGGATCTCTTGAGCGATGCTGACCAAACTGCCGAACCTACTGACACTCGCACGGATTGCGCTGATTCCAGCGCTGGTCGGCGCGTTTTATATCGACGGTCCGTTCAGCAATTGGGCGACATTGTTGATCTTTGTGAGTGCCGGTATCACGGACTATTTTGATGGATATTTTGCCCGAAGCCTAGGGCAAGTCTCCTCCTTGGGCCGGTTCTTAGATCCTGTCGCCGATAAGCTCTTGGTTGCCGCGGCAATCCTTATGCTGGTCGCGCTCGATCGCGTCACGGGGATTACCGTTCTCGCAGCCGTGGTTATTCTTTGCCGCGAAATCCTGGTATCCGGATTGCGTGAATTCCTGGCTGAGATTCGCGTCAGTCTTCCGGTCAGCAATTTGGCTAAGTGGAAAACAGTGCTTCAGATGGTTGCAATTTCTTTCCTTCTAATCGGCGGCGCAGCGCCGTTCAACCTGCCGGCAACCGAGATCGGCGCCTATGGATTATGGATTGCCGCGTTGTTAACGCTATATACCGGCTATGATTATCTCCGTGCGGGCCTCCGCTATGTTCGAGGCGCCGACCAAGCAGAGACGAGTCCTAAGCCGACCGCGCCTGCGAAGTCGACCAGCCAGGCCGGATAGCCGGGACGGCCAAGCAGCAATGCTGTTCCTATGAAGCAGTTTGGCATCGTCGGCTGGAAGGGCAGCGGCAAGACGACGCTCGTCGTTAAGCTGTTGCCCGAATTGCTCCGCCGAGGGCTTAAGGTTTCTACGCTAAAACATGCCCACCACAGTTTCGACATCGATGAACCGGGGCGCGACTCATACGAACACCGGATGGCCGGCGCGACAGAAGTGATGATTAGCTCGGCGCGGCGGTGGGCGTTGATGCACGAGAACCATAATAGTAGCGAGGCCGGCCTCGACGAACTCGTCGCCAAAATGCGTGACGTCGACCTCCTCCTCGTTGAGGGTTTCAAGCGCGAAGCCTTTGACAAACTCGAAGTTCATCGGCAAAGCGTCGGCAAACCTCTTTTGGCGCCGGAAGACCCCAATATTGTGGCGATCGCCGTCGATGAGACAATCGCCGATTTCGACCGACCTCAACTCGATATCAATGACGTCGTGAGAATTTCCGATTTTATCGTGGAGCGCTGTGCACTCCCCACACGACAATTGCGTCAGCCTTTGGCCGAGCCACAGGCCTGATATGGCGCAACTCCGGGACGATTGCTTTGCGAGCGGAACGTCACTAATGACGACGGCTGAGGCGCTGGCCCTGATTGCCAACCGGGTCGGACCGGTGACCGATACTGAGCCACTGGGCCTTCGCGGTGCCGTGAGTCGGATACTCGCGCAAGATGTCATCGCCGATCATGACGTACCGCTGCATGACAATTCTGCCGTTGACGGCTACGCATTCGCATTTGGCGAACTCGACCATGGTGCGCAAACGACAACGTTCGCGGTTTCTGGACGGGCCGCAGCAGGCCATCCGCTGGACGCCAAAACCGAGCCGCGGACCGCGATACGCATCTTTACCGGCGCCGTCATGCCAACGGGGTGCGATACCGTCGCAATGCAGGAAGATTGCGACCAGACCACATCCCAAGCGGCAACGATTCCGAATGGGCTGATACGCGGAGCCAACCGCCGCAAAGCGGGCGAAGACACCTCGGCTGGAACCACTATTCTGAAACGCGGTCATCGCCTCCGGCCTCAGGACATCGGACTCGCAGCCACGGTTGGCCGCGCCGAACTTCTTTGCTACCGGCGGCTTCGCGCAGCCATTTTTTCCACTGGAGATGAAGTGCACGAACCGGGTACCGGTGTGGAACGCGGGGGTATCTACGATGCCAATCGCTACGTTCTCCTCGCGTTGTTGGATGGATTGGGTTGCGACGTAAGTGACCTCGGCATCCTGCCGGATAATCGGTCAGAGATTAGTAATGCCCTTGACCGCGCGGCGACTACCGCGGACGTCATCGTTAGTTCCGGTGGTGTATCGGTTGGTGAAGAAGATCACATTAAAGCGGTGGTCGAGGAACTCGGTCACCTCCACTTTTGGCGTCTCGCGATCAAACCCGGCCGGCCGCTGGCGTTGGGCCAGATCGGGCAGATCCCTTTCATCGGGTTACCCGGCAATCCGGTCGCAGCCATGGTCACGTTTGTGCGTTTCGCGCGCCCGCTGATCTTGCGCCTAGGCGGAGCCAATAATGTTGCGCCAAATCTATTTCGCGTGCGTGCCGATTTTACACACACCAAGAAACGAAATCGCCGGGAATGGATACGGGCGAGGTTGGTCGCCGGGACCGACGGTGCGCTTTCGGCACAGAAATTCGATCGCCAAGGCGCAGGTATTCTAACCTCGCTGGTCGATTCGGATGGCTTGGTTGAACTACCGGAAGACCTTACTCACCTCGTGGCCGGCTCAATGGTCGACTTCCTACCCTTCAGCGAGGTAACACCGTGAAGATCCTCTACTTCGCATGGATTAAGACTCGTACCGGCGTCGGTGAGGAGGTGGTCGACCCGCCGGCGCACGTCAAAACAGTCGGGGATCTAATCGACTGGTTGAAAACTCGGGGAGATGGTTACGCACAAGCGCTCGCTGATCCCAGCGTCGTGCGGGTTGCAGTTAATCAGGAGTATGCGAAGTGGGACGCTGCGGTAGGGTCAAATGATGAAGTTGCCCTGTTTCCACCGGTTACCGGGGGTTGATAAGAGGGCGGGGTAATGGCGGTACGCGTACAGCAAGAAGACTTCGACGCTGGCCAGGAGTTAGCGACCCTGGCAGCGCAGAACCACGCGATCGGCGGCGTCGTTAGCTTCATCGGCCGCGTTAGAGATATGACAAAGGATGGTGAACTCATGGCAATGACGCTTGAGCACTATCCCGGCATGACCGAGCACGCACTTGAAAAGATCGAGGCCGAGGCGTGTTCACGCTGGCCGCTCGAGGCATCATTGATCGTTCACCGCCATGGACGGTTGGAACCCGGAGATCAAATCGTTCTGGTCATCACGGCCTCACCGCACCGCCACGCCGCGTTTGAGGCAAATCAATTTCTGGTCGACTGGCTAAAAACCAAAGCGCCGTTTTGGAAAATGGAATTGACTGAGCAGGGCGAATCTTGGGTTGAGACCAAGTCGAGCGATGATCGCGCAGCCGCTCGGTGGGTCGCCGAATAGATCATGTAGGCATTGCCATGAGATCGATTACTGCCGCGGTGCTCCGCGAACCAGGGGCGCCGTTTTCTCTCGAAAGCGTTGAGCTAGATGATCCCCGCGAAGATGAGGTTTTGGTTCGCATCGTTGCCGCCGGAATTTGCCACACCGACATCAGCGCCCAATCACGCATTCCGACTCCCGCCGTACTCGGCCACGAAGGTGCAGGAATCGTTGAAGCGGTTGGCCGGGCGGTAACAAAAGTGAAGAAAGGCGATTCGGTCGTCTTAACGTTCGGATTCTGCGGCGCCTGCCCAAGCTGCTACGAAGGTGCGCCGCATCGCTGCGACGATATGGCCGCGCTGCAATTCGGTTGTCGGCGGTCTGATGGCAGCCCGACGATGAATATCGGCGGTGACGTTGTTCACGGTGCCTTCTTTCAACAATCCTCGTTCGCGACGCACGCGCTGGCAACCGAACGGAATACGGTTCCGGTCAGTGGGGGTGTGCCGCTTCATGAACTAGCACCGCTTGGCTGCGGTATTCAGACCGGTGCCGGTGCCGTGATGAATTCGCTCGATGTGCGTGCCGGTGAAAGCCTGGCCGTGTTCGGGGTCGGCTCAGTTGGGCTTAGCGCGGTCATGGCAGGTGTAGTCGTGGGAGCTCTGCCGATTATTGCCATTGATATTCATCCGCAACGCCTCGAATTGGCCCGCGAACTTGGGGCATCTCACACCATCGACGCACGCGAGGGCGACGTCAGCGCACGGGTGCGCGCTATTACTGGTCGTGGGGTAAATCACAGTCTCGAAACCTCGGCCGACGAGCAAGCCTTCAATGATGCGGTTACCTGCCTGTCGATGGGCGGCACCTGCGCCTTGGTAACGGTGCCGCACTTGGGTGCACCCTTCGCGTTCTCACCACGCTCACTAATAGCTCTAGAGGCCACATTGAAGGGCGTCCTGGAGGGATCCAGCGTCCCCGATGTATTCATCCCTCGCTTGATCGATCTTTATGTGGCCGGGAAGTTTCCCATCGACCGACTGGTTACTACTTATCCGTTTGCCTATATCAATCAAGCGATCGCAGACAGTCATTCCGGCAGCGCGATCAAGCCGGTGTTGTTGCTGCCAAGCTAATGGCGCGGGCAAGCCAAGTAAAAAAGCAGCTATGCTGCCTTTTTACTATAACTCAGCGCGCTAGTGCTATTCGGCGGCGGCTTCACTCCGCAATTCAATCAACTTGGCTTCGCGCCGGTTTACCAGTGCATCGTAGTCTTCCATCATCTGTTGACCGACGATTCCTACCTTGAAGGTGAGATCATCTATCTGGCTGACTGGTGTCACCTCGGCCGCCGTACCCGTCACAAATACCTCTTCCGAATTTGCCAGCTCCTCCGGCATGATCACGCGATCAACCACCCGATAACCACGCTTCTCAGCGAGTTCGATAACGGTTCGCCGGGTAATGCCATCGAGGAAACAGTCGGGTGTTGGCGTGTGCAAAACCCCGTCTTGGACCAGGAATATATTTGCACCCGTGCACTCGGCTACCCGACCGCGCCAATCAAGCATGAGGGCATCGTCGAAGCCCTCGGCCTCAACTTCATGCTTGGAAAGGGTGCAGATCATATAGAGCCCAGCCGCCTTGGCTTTGACCGGAGCGGTATCCGGTGCGGGGCGACGCCATCGCGTTGTTTTCAACCGAATGCCCTTCAATCGAGCTTCGGGCGAAAAATAAGAGGGCCACGGCCACGCCGCGACCGACAGGTGGATCTTGGTTTCCTGGGCCGAAACGCCCATCATCTCCGCCCCGCGCCAGGCGACCGGCCGGACATAGCCATCAACGATATTATTTTTCTCAAGGACGTCGTATGCGGCCTGGGTGATTGCGTCGACACTGTAAGGAAGCTCGAAGCCAAGCGCTCGGCCCGACTCAGCGAGCCTTTGATGGTGTTCGCCTACCTTGAAGATCTCACCGCCATAGGCGCGCTCGCCTTCGAATACAGCGCTCGCATAGTGCATCGCGTGCGTCAATATGTGGACATTAGCGTCTCGCCAATCGCGCATCTCGCCGTCAAACCAAATATGCCCATCACGATTGTCAAAAGAGGGGCCGGCCATCGCAAATCCGTCCTAGCGCTAAGGTTATAAAATGTCGCGGTAGCGTAGTTCTGGGTAACATTGTGAGCCATGCAAGTCAACGCAGGTCACTCTGTTTTGCTCCGAGCAAGCGGGTAGAATGGTCGAGCCCGTACCACTGGCCAAATCAAACAGCGGATTGCCGCGCATGACGCCGCATATATTGGTGGTCGATGACGATACGCGTCTTCGCGACCTCCTTCAGAAGTTCCTAACTGAGAACGGCTACCGTGTAACGACGGCGTCGGAGGCGAAGGAAGCCTATAGGCAGATTTGCGTCTTCGACTTTGATCTGTTGGTCATTGACGTGATGATGCCGGGTCAAAGTGGTCTTGAGTTCACCGAAAAGCTGCGCCGCGAGAGTTCCGTCCCCATTTTGCTCCTTACAGCGATGGGCGAACCAGAAAACCGCATCGACGGTTTCGAGCGCGGCGCCGACGATTATCTCGCCAAGCCCTTTGAGCCTCGTGAGCTGATATTGCGAATTAGCGCGATCCTGCGCCGCATCGGCGAGAGCGAAACGCCTACGGAGATCAGACTGGGACACGCGATTGTCGATCTGGCACGTGGCGAACTCATAGATCAGGATCGATCGATTTTTCTGTCCTCGAGTGAGGCACAACTATTTCGGGTTTTTGCCCGCAGCCCGGGAGTCACCTTGTCGCGGACCGAGCTCAGTCGGCAGATCGGTGGCACCAGCGAGCGTTCAATCGATGTTCAGGTAACACGGCTTCGACGTCGCATCGAGCCGGACCCAAAATCGCCGCGTTTTTTGCAAACCGTATGGGGCGAAGGTTACGTATTGTGGCCCGACGGATGAGCGCGGTGATTTATGATGTCCCGGTTACGCATGAGCACATTTAGATGAAGCGGCTTCTACCGCGCAGTCTTTTTGGCCGGGCACTCTTAATCCTAGTAACGCCCGTCGTCCTCATTCAATTGATCGCCACGTTCGTATTTTTTGACCGTCACTGGGATGACTTAACCCGTCGGCTGGCGCTTGGGTTTGTTGGTGACATCGCGATGGTGCTGCAAGACTTTCGCGAAAACACCGACCTTGCCTTTCGCGACCGCCTGTTTGATCGCGCGCGCCGCCATATGACCATTGAGTTCACCTGGCACCCCGACGGAATACTTCCCAATACCCCCAGCCCTTTCAAAATAAAAAACCTGATTCTGGACGACCGACTGCGTAAAGCGCTTAGCGAACGCATGTCATTGCCTTTTCGCATCGACACAACAACATTTTCGGATCTAATTGAGGTCGAACTCCAATTACAGAACGGGGTTCTGCAAGCATCCAGCTCCCGTAAACGTCTCACCAGCACCACAACCGGGCTCTTCGTGATGTGGATGGTCGGGACCGCCATCATATTGCTGGCGATTGCCATCGTTTTCCTGAGAAACCAGCTAAAGCCGATTGGCCGTCTTGCCGAGGCCGCCGACGCGTATGGCAAGGGCCACGAGATCGATCCCGTCAAACCGGCCGGCGCGACTGAAGTCAGGCGTGCGGCGCGCGCGTTTCTTATGATGCGCCAACGCATCCAACGCCAAATGGACCAGCGAACCGAGATGCTCGCTGGGGTCTCCCACGACTTTCGAACCCCGCTCACGCGTATGAAGCTGCAACTCGCAATGCTGGGAAGTACCCAGGAAGCTGCGAACCTCAGCTCTGACGTCGTGGAAATGGAAACTATGATCGACGGGTATTTGGCTTTTGCGCGTGGACAGGATACCGAAGCGCCCGAGGCGGTCGATGTGCATGGACTACTGCACGAAATCGTTTCTCAGGCGCAACGCAAAGGAAACGAGGTCAATCTCTCCAATGTTGGTCCGCTGCACGCGGTGTTGCGCCCTAACGCGATGCGGCGTTGCCTCAACAACCTCGTTGACAATGCTGGGCGCTTTGGTACCCACGTGCAGGTATCTGCTTCTCAGAGCGACGATTTTCTAGCGATTACCGTCGATGACGATGGCCCGGGAATCGACGAGGATCACCGCGAAGAGGTTTTCAGGCCATTCTTCCGGCTCGAGTCGTCGCGCAATTCGGAAACCGGCGGGAGTGGCTTGGGTCTATCGATCGCCCGCGATGTCGCACGCGGCCACGGTGGCGATGTCGTCCTGTCACAATCTCCCCAAGGTGGGTTGCGGGCCGAGGTTCGTCTCCCGGCCTAGTTAGCCCCACTAAAACAGGCGCCCACCATTGGGCACGCGTTGGGCAACGCCGACAAGGTTGACGGCATCATCTTGATCGGGGAAGCCGAGAACCAGCACCTCCGACATATATTTGGCAATTTGACGCGGTGGAAAATTGACGACGGCGGCTACTTGCCGGCCGATGAGGTCGGCGATCTCGTAACGGTCGGTGAGTTGAGCTGACGACTTCCTCGTTCCAATCGTCGAACCGAAGTCAATCGTCAGCTTATAGGCTGGCTTACGCGCTTCGGGAAATGGCTCCGCAGTTACAATCGTGCCAACGCGTATGTCCACTTTGAGGAAATCCTCTAACCTTATTTGATTGGCAACCATCGCTCGATTAGTCAGACCCTTAGATTGCCGACGACGATATGTCGGCGTGGCTGCGCGTGCCTTCGAACAAACGACTTCGGCGTATGAAATTCTCGGCTCGGGCAAGCTGGTTGTCGAGTGATGCCATGGTTTTTGCCATATCGTCGCTGTCGTCGCGGAGCCAAACGCCAAACGCTCTTAGATAAATCACCGCCAATCCGTTAACGCGCAGGAGTCCTTTGATTCCGGTGCTCGACAGATCGGCACATTCCAACATCCAGCGGACCGATCGCCGCAAAGTTGGTGCAGCACAAAGAGAAGCGGCCGGATCGCACCGAAGATCGCGAACAATCGTGCGTACGGCCTCCTTTTGCGGCGCGAGGGCGTCAAATCGGGCCATCACGACCTCGAAAACCCTGTCTCTCGCCGTCGCGTCGGGTTCACCCTCGGGTGCGATAGCACTGGCCATCATTGTATCGACCCGCCTGAAATAAGCCGACAGAATTGCCGCTTTGGACGGAAACGTCGCGTACAAGTCTTCCAATGATAATCCCGTCGATCGAGCGATCTGTGACAAAGGCAATGGCGACCACCCGTGAACAACGATCAATTCCAGCGTCGCATCTATGATTCGATCGCCGATATCCTTGGCAGTTGGCTGGCGGCGCGGACGCTTCGCCATGAGCTATCCTCCCTCACGCAGCAGAACGAAGCCCGATTGTAGGAGCCGACCTCGTGGTGGCGCAATCCGCCAGAACCAAAAAGAGTAGGATTAGGTGGCGAGTTCGCGTGACCGCTCAGTGGCCGCAACGACCGCACGACCCATCAACTCGGCCAGCGCATCGCCTTTCATCAACACAGCCAACGCCGCCTCGGTTGTCCCGCCTGGGCTGGTCACGTTACGTCGCAAAACATCGACCGGCGTGGAATCCCGGTATGCGAGTTCACCGGCACCACACACCGTGGCTCGGGCAAGGTGTTGCGAAAGATCTGGCGGTAGCCCGGCGCGAACGCCCGCCGAAGCCAGACATTCGATAAGGTAAAAAATGTAGGCCGGGCCGCTGCCTGAGACCGCGGTGACGGCATCCATGAGCCCCTCATCGTTAACCCAGGCGGTGGCACCAACCGCGGAGAGCAACTGCTCGGCAATCGCTTTGGCGTCATCGTCGACGCGCGGGTTTGCGAACAATACAGTAATCCCTCGGCCCACCGCTGCCGGCGTATTAGGCATCGTTCTGACGATTGCCGCATCATCTCCGAGGGCAGCTTCGAAATAGGCCGTGGGTTTTCCTGCAGCGATGGAAAGAAAAAAATTTGTACGATTCTTGAGGACTGCGTAGGCTGGGACAACTTCGTCCATGGCCTGGGGTTTTACCGCAAAAACCGTGACGCTTGCGCTGAAATCAGAGGGCATTTCCGCGAGCTCCGTGCCCGCGCGAACCCCTTTCGTACGCAAGCGTTCGCGTGCCTCATCGTCCGGCTCGATGACAAAAATATCGCTTGAATTGACGCCCTGATCGAGCCAACCGTCGAGTAGCGCACCGCCCATTTTTCCGCCGCCGACTAGCAGGAGCGTCGTGCTCATGCCTCGCCTTGAGTTTCCAACAGCGCTGCGCTAATCGCCTGCGGCGGTGATTTACCGCCCCAGAGAACGAATTGAAACGCTGGAAAATAGCGTTCGCATTCACTCAGTGCGATCTCAATTAATGCTTCCCAAGGTGCGTTGTCGGCTGTCTGAACGATGTTGATCAGTTGCGCATGGCGAAATGTAACCACGTCGTCATCCGGTGACAGCGCGAAGTGGCCCAGCCAGGTACGCTCGTTGATAAGCGTCAAAAGAGTGTGGACATCGGCCCGCTTCGGCTTGGCCACTTTGACGTCGAACGTGCACGAGACGTAAAGCACGTCGGGATCGGATCGCCATAGGAACCACAATTGGTAGGTACACCACCCGCCGCCTATCCACACCGTCAGTTCATCGGTCTGGTTGCGATCAAAGGGCCACTCATTAAATGCGATCAGCTCTTCGATCGCATCGAGCGGATTGTCCTCGATACTGTCGAGGGTAAGCGATGGGCTCATGGGCATACCCCTAGCGCGCGCTCCCGGAGAGGCGGTCAATGTGCAAATTTTGGCAAATACGCGTTATTCGGGCCAAAACGCGGAAAATCACAAAATGTTGTAAAAAATACCGAAGCGGATACTAGGAGTAGTGGAGGGTGCCAGAACAGAGACGAGCGCGCAAGCCCCTTCAAAGGGGCTTGGCCTTCGCACAGCTCAACGAATGGAAGCTATCGCTTCGAGCGCCGGGTCGAGGTCGACGTGTCCGTGCGGGTTTTTGAATCGGCCTTCACAGTGCGGGTCCCAGCGGGCTTCGATTTGGTCGTTTTCGGGGACGCTTTCTTCGCAGCCGACGTTTTGGGCGATGATTTGCCGGTCAAACCCAACATCGCCTCCAACTCGGCCATGCGTTTGGCGAGTTTGTCATTCTCAAGACGAGCCTTCTGGGCCATCGCTTTGACCGTATCAAACTCTTCTCGCGAAACGAGATCCATTGATTCAACGATGCGTTCAAACTGTTGCTTAATACGGTTGCTCGCTTCATCGCGAGCGGTTTGCAACGATCCGATTGCATTAGTCGCAAGTCGCGCCAAGTCGTCGAACAGGCGGTTGTCTGTCTGCATTTCGGTTTCTTATCTCTCCTTGTGTTCCCATAATCTGAGGTGTTTCGCGCGATCGTGCAAGGACGCTACAGTTGTCGTAGCGGTGTGCCACGCCTATAACAACGTTGGCTCAACCGACCATGATCAATCCGGGCTTCGAGCTGCCCCGGACGGTTTGGACTGATGTTGATTGCGACTCTTCCGGCGATCGCTTTCCCCGCCATCGACCCCGTTCTCCTTTCTCTCGATCTCGGTATCGTGCGGTTGGATATACGTTGGTACGCCCTCGCCTATATCGCCGGACTGATTCTCGGGTGGCGCTACGTTCGGTACTACGCGGCCTTCCCAGAAGCAAAACTCTCGGTAGAGCGGGTCGACGATTTCCTGGTTTGGACGACGCTCGCAGTGGTCCTCGGCGGGCGGCTCGGCTATGCGCTGTTCTATCAAGCCAGCTATTTCGCGGCGCACCCGGTCGAGATTCTGCTCGTGTGGCATGGGGGCATGTCATTTCACGGTGGATTACTAGGGGTTGTCGTCGCGCTCATCGTGTACGCGCGCAGGCACCGACTGTCGCTTCTGCGCCTATCCGACGCGATCGCCACTGCCGTGCCGATCGGCCTGTTCTTTGGGCGTATCGCCAATTTCATCAACGGTGAGCTGTTTGGCCGGGCGAGCGACGCATCCTGGGCCATGGTATTCCCGGCTGGCGGACCCTTGCCGCGACACCCGAGCCAGTTATACGAGGCGGCGTTGGAAGGCCTGCTGCTATTTGTTTTGATGTTTGTCGCTAGTAGACGCGCAAGCATTCGCGAACGACCCGGCGTCCTGACCGGAATATTTTGTGGGGGATATGCCTTGGCACGTGCCTTGGTCGAATTCTTCCGCGAGCCGGATGCGCATCTTGGATTCATAGTGGGTGCTACGACAATGGGGCAATTGCTATCGGTCCCGTTGTTTGCGCTTGGTCTCTATCTGGTTGGGCGGGCAAAACGCTCGGACGCGTAGAAATGGGTCCAACTGACAACGGCGGCGCCTCACTTACCGATCATCTAACCGCCACCATTCGCGACAGCGGCCCGATCAGCGTCGCCCAATACATGTGCGAAGCACTCGTCAACCAATCACATGGTTATTATACCACGCGTGACCCGTTTGGCCTTGAAGGTGATTTCATTACCGCCCCCGAGGTCAGCCAGATGTTCGGCGAGCTAATCGGGCTTTGGTGTGCCGACCTCTGGTTACAGATGGACCGCCCGGCGATAGTCAATTTGGTCGAAATAGGACCTGGACGTGGAACTCTGATGGCCGATGCCTGGCGGGCATCCCAAGCCCAACTGGGATTCCACGAAGCCGTCCATCTCCACCTCGTGGATGTCAGTCCAACGCTGCGGGCACTACAAGAACGTGCGTTGGTTGACACCCGACCGGGATCCGGACCGCATTGGCACCATGAGTTTCCGGAGGTACCGGACGGCCCCATTCTGCTGATTGCTAATGAGCTTCTCGATGCACTTCCGATTCATCAGTATCAACGCATGACAACCGGTTGGCACGAGCGTCTGGTCGATATCACTCCGGGATCGGATACTTTTCGTCTCGTGCTCTCACCCGAGCCAGCAGAGAGTCCGTATGCTATTCCCGACACCTTTGCCGGAACGCCGATTGGCGCCGTGGTCGAACTGTGCCCCGCAGCCGAAGCGTTGGTTTCCCACATAACTGAGCGCTGCGTCGCGCGTGGGGGAGCGGCACTGTTTGTTGATTATGGGTACACCGAGAGTGGGCCACACGAAACGCTGCAGGGCGTCCGACGGCATGCCGGCCATCCGGTTTTTGAGCAACCCGGGACTGCCGACCTGTGTGCTCACGTCAATTTTGCCCGCCTTTGTGCCGTTGCCGGGGCGGCT
>Ga0302135_10001406_pt1 | contig 14528 bp, 6 predicted proteins | sample CBN3_surface_MG_FD_203119 | JGI IMG/M metagenome (GOLD analysis project Ga0302135, IMG submission 203119) | Marine microbial communities from Western Arctic Ocean, Canada - CBN3_32.1 | ecosystem: Environmental > Aquatic > Marine > Oceanic | place: Canada: Western Arctic Ocean | collected 2017-09-15
CAGCGCCGCCGCGATCGCACGGTTACCGCGCAGCGACTCGATAAAGGGCGCGCCCGCAAAGATGAACAGGAAACAAGGTGCGAAGGTAACCCAGGTCACCACGATCGACCCGATCACTGCAGCCAACATTGGGTCCATGCTGGCGGCGTCACGATAGCCGCCCATGAAGCCGACGAACTGGACCACCTGGATCAACGGCCCTGGCGTGGTCTCGGCCATGCCGAGCCCATCGAGCATCTCGCCCGGCTGGAGCCAGCCGTGCACCGCCACGGCCTCCTGCGCGACGTAGGCGAGCACCGCATAGGCGCCGCCAAAGGTAACGAGCGCGGCGCGCGAAAAGAACGTGGCCAGGCGGACGAAGACGTTGTCGCTACCCAGCGTGTAGGTCAGTGCCGCGAGCGGAAGTAGCCAGATCGTGGCCCAGACAGCTACGACACCGAGTGTTCTGCCCAGTGTGGGGGCCGCGGTAGATTCCTCGATCGCATCCTCATCCCCCGCCGGTGGCTCCATCAGCCCGGCGCTCGAGGCCAGTACTCCGACGGTCGCGGCCACCACGATGATGAACGGAAACGGAACGCCAAAGAAAAAGATCGCAACGAACGCGGCGCCCGCCAACCCAACGGCCGTCCCGCCTTGCAGCGCCTTCTGCCCGATACGTGTGAGGGCACCGAGAACAATCGCCATCACCGCTGGCTTCAGCCCATAGAAGAGTCCCGCCACGAGGGCAAAATCGATGAACCGGACGTAAAGCACGCTCAGCGCTAGGATCGAAACGAAGCCCGGCATGATGAAGAGCAACCCGGCCGTCAGTCCGCCGCGCCACCCGTGCAGGAGCCAGCCGGAGTAGGTGGCCAGCTGCTGTGCCTCCGGACCGGGCAGCAGCATGCAGTAGTTGAGGGCGTGCAGAAATCTACGTTCCGACAGCCAACGTTTCTCCTCGACCAGGATCCGGTGCATCACGGCAATTTGACCGGCCGGCCCGCCCAGGCTGTAGACCGCGATCTTCACCCAAGCGCCCAGGGCCTCGCGAAATGAAACGATGCCACGTAGCGCAGGGGCAGCCGCGGCCACCTGCTACATGTTCCGGCGGTACTGACCGCCAACCCGGTAGAGGGCGTCGGTCATCTGGCCGAGCGAGCAAACCTTGGTCGCCTCCATCAGGGCACCAAACACGTTGCCCTGCCCGACCGCAGTTCGCTGCAGCTCGCCGAGCGCGTCCTCCGTGCTCTCAGCATTGCGCGCCTGGAAGGCCATGCGCGACGCGATCGCGTACTCCTTCTCGGTCTCGTCGGAGCGGATCACTTCATCGGGAATGATCGTCGGCGATCCGCCGGCATCGAGAAACGTGTTCACGCCGACGACCGGGAGCTCGCCCGAGTGCTTGCGCGACTCGTAATAGAGCGACTCTTCCTGGATCTTCGAGCGCTGATACATGCGCTCCATCGCGCCCAGCACGCCGCCGCGCTCGGAAATACTGCGGAACTCGGTGAGGACCGCCTGCTCGACCAACTCGGTGAGTTCGTCGATCACGAAGGCGCCCTGCAACGGGTTCTCATTCTTGGCCAGGCCCAGCTCTTTGTTGATGATGAGCTGAATCGCGACGGCCCGGCGCACGCTCTCTTCGGTCGGCGTGGTGATCGCCTCGTCGTAGGCGTTCGTGTGGAGCGAGTTGCAGTTGTCGTAGATCGCATAGAGCGCCTGCAACGTCGTGCGGATGTCGTTGAAGGCGACCTCCTGCGCGTGCAGCGAGCGGCCTGAAGTCTGAATGTGGTACTTGAGCTTCTGCGAGCGCCCGTTGCCGCCGTGCACGTCGCGGATTGCTTTGGCCCAGATGCGCCGTGCGACGCGACCCATCACCGAGTACTCGGGGTCCATGCCGTTGGAGAAGAAGAATGACAGGTCGGGCGCAAAATCGTCGATGTGCATGCCGCGCGACCGGTAGTACTCGACGTAGGTCAGACCGTTGGCGAGCGTCAACGCCAGCTGCGTGATCGGGTTCGCCCCGGCTTCAGCAATGTGGTACCCGGAGATCGAAACGGAGTAGAAGTTGCGAACACCGTGGTCGATGAAGTGCTGCTGGATGTCGCCCATCAGTCGCAGCGCGAACTCGGTCGAGAAAATACAGGTGTTCTGCGCCTGGTCTTCCTTGAGAATGTCGGCCTGGACGGTGCCGCGAACCACCTTCAGGGTGTCGGCGCGAATGCGCTCATAGACCTCGGCGTCAAGAACCTGGTCGCCGGTCACGCCCAGCAGCTTCAGCCCGAGGCCGTCGCTGCCCTCGGGCAACTCGCCCTGATAGGCGGGCCGCTCGACGCCGATCTCCGCGTAGTGCGCCGCGATCTTCTTCTCGACCTCGTCGGCGAGCCCCTCGCGTTCGATGTGCAGTTCGCACTGCTGATCGATTGCTGCGTTGAGGAAGAACGCGAGAACCATCGGTGCCGGCCCGTTAATCGTCATCGACACCGACGTGGTCGACTCGGCGAGATTGAAGCCGGAGTAGAGCTTCTTGGCATCGTCGAGCGTCGCGACCGATACGCCGGAGTTGCCCACCTTGCCGTAGATGTCAGGTCGCCGGTCGGGATCCTCGCCGTAGAGAGTGACCGGGTCGAACGCGGTCGAGAGTCGCTTGGCCGGCATATCCATCGAGAGGTAGTGGAAACGGCGGTTGGTGCGTTCCGGGCCGCCCTCGCCGGCGAACATCCGGGTCGGGTCTTCGCCGGTGCGTTTCAGCGGGAACACGCCTGCTGCATACGGGAACTCGCCAGGCAGGTTCTCGGTCAGGAGCCAGTGCAGGATGTCGCCCCAGTCTTGATAGCGCGGGAGCGAGATTTTCGGGATCCGCAGGCGCGACAACGACTCGGTGTACAGGCTGAGTTCGATCTCGCGATCGCGGACCTTGTAGCGATACACGTCGTCGCGATACCTCGCCACGGTCGCCGGCCATCCGCGCAGCAGGCGGCGGGCCTCGGGATCGAGCTGTTCCTCGAGGGCGTTGTAGCGGTCGATGAGGGCCCGCACAGATTCGGTGGCGTCGTCGGGCGTCGAGAGCGGTTCGCCGAGAGCCGGCGCGGCTTCGGCCGCGGGCCGGCGTCGCGTGGAGTCGCCCTGGAGCTGTTCGATGGCGCCCTGTAGCTGGTACATGCCTCGAGCCAGGCCGGCCTGCTGGGCCACGAACTTGTCGTAGCGATCGCTGTTGTCGGCGATCTCGGCCAGATACCGCACCCGGTCGGGCGGAATCACGTGAATCTTCTCGCTGTCGCCGGTCGGCAGCACGAGATCAGGGTCGAGCGGCGCGCCGGTCTTGTCGGCCACCATACTCAGGACCGCCGAGTAAAGACGATTCGTCCCTGGATCGTTGAACTGCGAGGCAATCGTCCCGTAAACCGGCACTTCGTCGTCGCCAGCTTCGAACAACTTGTGATTTCTCTTGAACTGCTTGCGCACGTCGCGGAGCGCATCGAGCGAGCCGCGCTTGTCGAACTTGTTGATCGCGATCATGTCGGCGAAGTCGAGCATGTCGATCTTCTCGAGCTGCGTCGCTGCGCCGTATTCGGCGGTCATCACATAGAGCGCCACATCGGAATGGTCGGCGATCTCGGTATCTGATTGCCCGATTCCCGAGGTCTCGAGAATGATCAGATCGAACTGTGCCGCCTTGCAGATATCGAGCGCGTGGCGCACGTGCTTCGAGAGCGCGAGGTTGGACTGCCGCGTCGCAAGCGAGCGCATGTAGACCCGCTCGGAGTCGATCGCGTTCATCCGAATGCGGTCGCCGAGCAGCGCGCCACCGGTCTTCCGCTTCGAGGGATCGACCGACACAACGGCGATTGTCTTGTCTTCGAAGTCGAGCAGGAATCGGCGCACGAGTTCGTCGACGAGCGACGACTTGCCGGCGCCACCTGGCCCGGTGATGCCAAGAACCGGCACCGCGTGTTCCTGGCCCAGGGCTTCGAGCGCTGGCGTCAGCGCGGCCGCCGCCTCGGGGTAGTTCTCTGCCATCGAGATCGTCTGCGCGATCACCTTCGGCAGACGATCAGGCAGGGCGGCGAGGTGGCCGTTCTGCGCCGGGCCAACGGTCGCGAAGTCGGCGCGCTGCAGCAGGTCGTTGATCATCCCCTGCAGACCCAGCTCACGACCGTCGTCGGGCGAGTACACGCGAGTGATGCCGTACTCCTGCAGCTCGGCGATCTCGGATGGCAGAATCGTGCCGCCGCCGCCGGCGAAGATCTTGATGTGCCCGGCGTCGCGTTCGCGCAGCAGGTCGAGCATGTACTTGAAGTACTCGACGTGGCCGCCCTGATAGGACGTTACCGCGATCGCCTGCGCGTCTTCCTGGATGGCGCAGTCAACAATCTCGACCACGGACCGGTTGTGGCCAAGATGAATTACCTCCGCCCCGGAGGCCTGCAAGATACGCCGCATGATGTTGATCGCGGCGTCATGGCCGTCGAACAGCGACGCGGCGGTCACTACGCGGACATGGTTGCTCGGCTTGTAGGGCTCGATCGGTTCACTCATCAAGTCCGATTTTAGCCCAGCGCCCGCATTTGTGACGGTCGGACGGCTACTCCGCGGCAGTCGCCGCGTTGGCTACGGCAGGCAGGTAGCAGAACGTACTCAAAGTACTTGGATCAAATTTGCCACACCAGGGCAATTCGTCTCCAGCGATTAGCGCGAACGCAGCCGCGCCAGCGCCTCTGCGGCGCGCGCATTGCCTCTCCCAGCACTGTCTTCGTACCAGCGGGTTGCCAGATCGAGATCGGCCGGCACCCCCTCGCCTTCCTCGTACATCTGGCCAAGCCAGAAACTCGGAAGCGCATCGCCTTGGTTCGCAGCCTGGCGGTACCAGTAGACCGCAATGCCGGAGTCCTGGGCCACACCGTCACCGGCGCGATAGGCGTTGCCAAGATTGTGCTGCGCCAGCACGTTGCCCAAGTCGGCAGCACGGTGATACCAGGCGATCGCCAGCCCGAGATCGGCATCGACACCTAGACCCTCTGCGTACGCGGTACCCATCAGGAATGCGGCCTCCGACGAGTCCTGAGCGGCCAGCGCTGCGACGTCATCGATGAGCGTGGGAAGTGCCCGCGCACGCGCCTCGTCCCGGTCGAAGAGCATGCGCCCGCGCGAGTAGCAGCGCGCCAGCCACATCTGCGCGAGCGTATCGCCATCGGCGGCCACCTCGACGAGGACGTCGTGCGCCCGCGGATCGTCGACCTCGCCGATGGTGCCGGTGTAGTAGCCGACCACCTGCGCCAGGTGCGGTTCGATAGGCAGAGCCTGAGCGGCGAGATGAGCCGCCGGCATCACAGCCGCCAGCGCCACGAGCCCGCAGACAATCCGTCGATTCTTTATGAACCCTTCTTCGGTGTCTTGCGCATGTCTTTGTGGATCTGCTTCCAGCGTTTCTTGGAAACCTGTGCGGTGCCAACGTCGCGTCGGCGAACCTCGAAGGCGGCCTCTTTCTGGAGTTTCACGTAGCTGTCCCAGCGCTCGGGCGTGAGCGTTCCGGCGCGCAGAGCCTCCTGCACGCGGCAGCCCGGCTCGCGCTCGTGAGTGCAGTCGCGGAAACGGCATCCGGTGGCAACGGCTATAACGTCGTCGAACGTCTCGCCGAGCCCTTCGTCCGCCTCGACCAGACCCAGTTCGCGCATCCCAGGCGTGTCGAGAATCAATGACCCATCTTGCATCAAGAAAATCTCGCGATGGGTTGTCGTATGCCGTCCCTTGTCATCGATCTCACGCACGTCCTGAGTCAGCAGAAGCTGCTCGCCCGCAAGCGTGTTCACGAGCGTCGACTTGCCCACGCCCGACGAGCCGAGCAGTGCTACCGTTTTCGCGGGCTCCAGGTAGCTCCGGATCTGTTCCAGACCGGTGCCGTCCACGCTACTCACAGCGATGACGTCGGCGCCCGCCGCGACCTCCTTGATCTGCGCCACAATGGTCTCCGCATCCTCCACAAGGTCTCGTTTGGTGAGCACCACGACGGGCCTGGCTCCACTCTCCCGGGCGGCAACGAGATAGCGCTCGATCCGTCGCGGGCTGAGGTTCTGGTTCAGTGAACTCATGAGCATCGCCACGTCGACGTTGGCGGCAACGACCTGCTCCTCGGCATCGGTGCCGGCCTTCCGGCGGACGAAGGCAGTGCGACGCGACAGGATCTCGACAATCGTCGCTGGCCCATCCTGCGCCGGTCCCACCAGCACCCAATCGCCGACCGCCGGCATCTCGCGTCCACGCGAAGCCCGATAGCGCATGCGACCCGGCGCCACGCCGATGGCTTTGCCCCATGGCGCCCGCAACACGTACTCGCCGCGATGCTGGGCGACGACCCGCGCGGGTGGCAGTTCGCTACCGGATTCGTCGTACTCGAACTGACGCGCGGAGTCCCACCCCCATGTAGAGATCCGTTCGAGATCCTTCGAGGGCTCGGTCATAGGGCCGTTGAACTCATAGCGTCATTGAACCGTGTTCGGCGGCATTCCCCAAGGCCATCGTCGCGGGCTATCGCGCCGCGACCGCTGGGTCGACATCGCCGACAAGAAGCGCGTTGAAGAGCACGCGGAACGTGCCGAAGGGTTGCCCCCGCCACTGCGGTCGGAAGGCGAACATGAGTACGCGCCCGTCGCCGTGCGGGACCGAGAGTGCCGCCGCGTTGCCATGCAGATGTTCCTCGCCGAGGAGATAACCCGACAGGAGCGGCGAGCCGCTCTCCGGATATCGCATCAACACCTCACCGGCGGCGTCCTCGGGCAATCGCCACACCGGGCTTCGCGATGTTGTGATCGCACCACGTTCAGGCATCCCGGCCATCACCGGATGCGGGGTCGTCTCGACATCCAGAATCGAGATCCCGGCAAAGAACTCGTCGCGGCCGAGCTCGCCCACCACATTCTCGACCGCCAGATCGAACTCATCGATCGCCAGCGCTGCGCTGCCGTTGAGGCACACCAGGGTGCCGCCGTCACGGACGAACTCCGCCAGCGCCCGGACCCCAGACTCACCAATACCCCCTACATAGCGTGCCGGCATGGTCCCCGGCGCGTGCCCAGCGACAATCGATCGCGGCCGGATGTCGGGCAGCACGATGACGTCATAGCGATCGCTGAGCGCTCCCGCACGAACGTCGGCGTCATAGAGCGAGTCGAAGTCGAAGTCGTACATCTCGAGGGTCCACCGCGTCCAACCCTCATCCATGTTGGCGGTCCAGGACCGGTAGAGCCCGACGCGGGGCTGCGCTAGCTCGATACCGCTGATCGCCGCGCGCTGGGCTTGCAGCGCCAGGTTTTCCACCATTTGTCCCTGCGCATCGGCGGAAATTCCGCTCAGCAGGTAGCGCGGCTCGGCGCCGCCGACGAAGCGCACGTCGCCGCCGGCCTGCCAGGTCTGGTTGATGGCACGGAAGGCATTGTTCTGTGCCGGGTCAACCGCCAGCGCGGCCCCCGAGCCCACAATCGTCCCAGCCGGCGGCACGATCGCCGCCGCAACGGCATCAGTGTCGAACCCAACTCCGGGCGCGGCATCGAAGGTCGCGGCATCGGTCGCCGAGTCGTCCTCTGGATTCGCAACACTCGTGTCATCCCACGCCACGGGGTCGCCACGCAATGGCTCGATGACGGCCCGCGTGCCCGCGTCGAGGGGCGCGGTTGCCGCGATTACCCGCACGCCCATCTGATACGGAAGCGTCCAGCCGGCAGCGTCGTACGGCTGCTCCGGCGGCCCATCCGGATACTCGCGCAGGTCGGGGTACTCCTGCGGCTCAAGCACCTGCGCCGCCAGTTCGGCCATCTCCTGATCCATCGGAATGACCCAGGTTCCAAGGGGATAGTCGATGCCCTGGTGGCTCACCGGGGCCGTCGTGTGGCTGATCCGGAGCCCGTTGAACGCCAGCCGGCGTAGCAGTTCGACCGCCGCCACCGGGTCACGTTGATCGGCCGTCACGAAGTACGCGTACGGCGGCCCTTCGCTGTATTTGCGCGTCGTGTCGCGTCCAGCTTGATAGCGGTTGTAGAGGAGCTCGTAGCGATACTTCGACGCATAGTCGAGCGTCGCCATCGACGCCGTGAGCATGTAGTCCACCGCGTCGCGGAGATGCCACCAGCCACCTTCCCACGGGCTCGAGTAGAGCGACTCGGGCCGCAGGTCGCGACGGTTCTGCGGGAAGTCACGCAACGTATAGAAGCCCGGCGTGGCGTAGCTGTAGAGCGCAGTTTCGGTCCACCACGCGGCGATGTTGCGGAGCATGGGCATGTAGTCGATATAGCCCGGATACCACGCGTCGAAGCCGGTTCCCATATGGGTGGAGCCAACCTGGCCGCGCTCCTCCAGCGCCCTGGCGATGATCATGCCGATCGCGTTCACAGTCCGCGACATCAGCGGGTGCACCTGACTCGCGATCGGTTCTGCGAATGGGGGCAGCCAGATCCGCGTCGGGAACGGCGACGACTGGTGATGGATATAGATGATCTGCGGCTCCCAGTGCCGCCACGTCCGTGCCAGGACGCGCGACTCGATCATGTTGAGCATGTAGCCGTCACGATTGTTGTCGTGACCGACGTACTTCTGGTACAGCTGCGGCACCGGCGCGATCTCGTAGGGCCCGCCGACGTTGCCGCGGTACCAGTCGACCACGATGTTCTGACCGTCCGGATTCACCGATGGCCAGAGCATCAGAATCACTTCATCGAGAATCGCCGCGGTCGCCGGCTCATCGGTGCTGGTCAGGATGTCGTACGCGAGCTGAATCGTGTGCTGCGCGTGGGCCACCTCGGTGGCGTGCAACCCGCCATCGATGTGGACGATGGCCTTGCCGCGGCGGGCCAGGTCCTGGGCCTCCTCGTCGGTGAGGCCGGCGGGAGCCGCCAGTCGGCGGGCGATCTCACGATACTCCTCGACCCGGGCGAGGTTGTCCGGCGTTGAGACCAAGGCCATGAACCAAGGACGACCCTCGGACGTCTTCCCAACCTCGACCAACTGCATGTGATCGCTGGCCGCCGCCAGTGCCTGGAAGTACGCGATCGACTCGTCGTAGTTGGCCAGCTTGAAGTCATCACCGACGCAGAACCCGAGCATGGATTCGGGAGTCGGCAGCTGCTGCGCGTTGGCAGCAACCGGCAAGATCATCAGGGCACCGGCGACTGCGGCGTGCACCATCGAACCGAAGCGGCCGGCAGGGGCTTTCTTCAAGGATCTGCTCTCATGTCGATTTGGGCTGGACGAGATCGAAAAGTACCAGACATCGCCAGGTTGGCACGACTGCGGCGGGCGGGAGAGAATGCTGGACTGTCGGCCGGCACGCGACTCTCAGAACGCTACGCCGCCGCGACGAGCTTGTATCCGCCGTGCCGCACCGTGAGGAAGTCATGAGGATCCGCCCGCGCCTGGTCTTTGCTTTCCTGATCGCCGCTCTGATCTCGCTCGCGCCCCTGGCCGATGCGCAGATGCGCGCGACCGAAGACTTCGCCTTCTACCCCGACGACGCCGGGTTCGATCCCGCAATTCCAACGCTTGAGAGCGTTGTGGGACATTCCTGGGGAGAGCGGATCACCTCGCCCGAGGAAGCGCAGCGCTACATCCACGCGCTCGCGCAGGCATCGCCGAAGGTCACCGTTCACGAGTACGCCCGCAGCTGGGAAGATCGCCCGCTCGTCTACGTCGTCGTGGCGTCGGAGGCGAATCAGGCCCGGATCGACGAGGTGCGCGCGAACAATGTCGCGCTCACCGACCCGCGCCGCACCGATGCCGACGCGGCCGAGGCGATCATCGCCGACAACCCCGCAGTCACCTGGCTCGCCTACGGCGTGCACGGCAACGAGATCTCAAGCACGGACGCCGCCTTACTGACGATGTACCACCTGGCAGCCGCGACGACAGACGCCCTCACGGACACCGTCCTCGCCAGCAGCATCGTCGTGATCGATCCGATGCAGAATCCGGACGGCCGCAACCGCTTCGTGAATCACTACCGGCAGTCGAAGGGCGTCTGGGCGGATTCCACCAACGCATCCGTCGAACTCAACGAGCCCTGGCCACGCGGTCGCACCAACCACTACCTGTTCGATCTCAACCGCGACTGGTTCGCCCTGACGCAGCCCGAGACGCGCGGCAAGGTAGCCGCCTTCATGGAGTGGCGGCCGCAGATCTACGTCGATCTGCACGAGATGGGCGGCAACTCCAGCTACTACTTCCCGCCACAGGCGGTGCCGTACAACCCCAACATCGCGCAGTCACTGCTGGACTGGACCGAGAAAGTAGGCGAGAACAATGCCCGCTGGTTCGATCGCATGGGCTTCTCGTACTTCAACGGCGAGGTCTTTGACGCCTACTACCCGGGATACGGCGCCAGCTGGCCAACCTATCAGGGCTCAATGGGGATGACCTACGAACAGGCCTCATCACGCGGGCTGCTATATCAGCGCAATGACGAGACCGTTCTGGTCTACCGCGAAACCGTCCAGCACCACTACATTGCCTCCCTCTCGACGGCCGAGCTCGCCGCGAACAATCGCGAGGGGATCCTGCGTGACTTCTACGCGTTCGGCGTGGACGGCATCGAGGACGGCCGTACTGACGAGATTCGCGAAATCATCCTGCCGCCCGGCGACGACCCGGCGCGGGTCGACAAGCTCATGGCACTGGTAATGCAGCAGGGCGTCGAAGTGGCGCGCGCCAGCGAGCCCTTTGGCAACGTCGTGAGCGACTATCACGGCAGTGCGCCCGCGGATCGAGAGTTCCCGGCCGGGACCTACCGCATCTCCATGTCACAGCCGAACAAGGCGTTCGTCAAAGGTCTGCTGGGCCCGGACGTGCCGATGGATGAGGAGTTCCTGCAAGAGCAGCGCCGACGCTATCTGCGTCGCGAAGGCGATCAGATCTACGACATCACCGGCTGGTCGCTGCCGCTGCTGTTCGACCTCGAGGCCTACACCGCAAGCGAGCCGTCCACAGCGGCCGACACCCTGGCGGCTGACCTGATCTCGAGCGCGCCGAGTACCAGCACAGGCGTCGTCGGCGGCGAAGCCACGGTGGCTTACCTGCTCCCGTGGGGTACGCAAAGTGCGGTCGAGGGCCTCGCCGCGTTGCATCACCACGACATCCGGGTGCACAGCGCAGGCGCGGCGTTCACGATCGGCGACCGCGAGTATCCGGCCGGTTCGCTGATCATCAAGACGGCCGACAACCCGGACGATCTGCACACTCAGTTGCAGATGATCTCGGAGCACCACGGCGTCAACTTCTACGCCACCGATACCTCCTGGGTCGAAGACGGCATCAGCTTCGGTAGTGGCCGCGTGCGTTACCTCAAGCAACCCAAGATCGCGATTGCCTGGGATAGCCCCACGAGTTCGAACTCCGCCGGTTGGGCGCGGTATCTGATCGAGGTGTCCTACCACTACCCCGTCTCGATCATCCGGACGCAGCAACTCGCCGGCACGGACCTCTCAGACTTCGACGTTCTGATTCTGCCGGACGCCGGGTTCTTCGGTGGCGGCTACAGCGGCGTCCTCGACGAACGCGCTATCGGCGGCATCCAGGCCTGGGTCCGCGGCGGCGGCACCCTGGTAGCGCTGGGTGGCGGCACGCGCTGGCTGACCGAGGAGAACGTCGGCCTGCTCGCCACCACTCGCAAGGTGAAGGAGATCGAAGAGGGCACCGAGGCGACCGAGACCAGCGATGGCATCACGACCGGGTTGCCCGAGGGCGTTCTGCCCGAGGAGGAGCAGCCCCGCGGCCTGCCTGGCCCGATCCTGCGCGCCCGGCTCGACCCCGAGCACTGGCTGGCGTTCGGCTACGGCGACCACATCAACCTGATCGCCCAGTCGCGCAACATCTACGAGCCCATCACCATCGACAACGGGCTCAACGTCGCCACCTACCTGCCGCTCGATGAGGTACTGGTAACAGGCGTTGCCTGGCCCGACGAACTGGCGGTCATCGCAGGCACCCCGTACCTGATGTACCAGCGCCTCGGCGGCGGTCACATCGTGGCGTTCGCCGAAGACCCGAACTTCCGCGCGTACTTCGATGGCCTCAATGGGCTGTTCATGAACGCCGTCTTCCTCGGCCCGGGTTACTAGTGCGAGGCACGCGCGGCCTGTCCCTGGCGGGAATCGCAGCGGCGGTCTCCCTGCTGGTCGCCCCCGCGGCGAATGGACCGGATCTGGCGACCGTCTTCGACGACTACGTGACGCAGGCCGTCGAGGACTGGGAGGCTGTCGGCCTCGCCGTGGCGGTGGTAAAGGATGGCGAACTCGTCTTCGCCAAGGGCTACGGCATCCGCGATATCGAGGCCGCGGGCGCCGTTGACGCGCATACCCTGTTCGCGATCGGCTCCACGACGAAGGCAATTACAGCGGCCGCCATCGGCATCCTGCGGGACGAAGGCAAGCTCGACTGGGACGACAAGGTTACCACGCACCTGCCGGACTTCGAGCTGTTCGATCCCTACGTCACCCGCGAGTTGACGATCCGCGACCTGCTCACCCATCGCGCCGGGTTGGGCAACGCGGACTCGCTCTGGTACCGGACGGACATCAGCGCTGCCGACGTCGTGGCCCGGGCCCGTTTCATCGAGCCGGCGTATTCGTTCCGCGCTGGCTACACCTATCAGAACATCATGTATGCGACTGCCGGGGCAGTTGTCGAAGCCGTCAGCGGCCAGTCGTGGGCGACGTTCGTGCAGGAACGCATCCTGACGCCGATGGGGATGACGGGCACGGTTCCGCTGTTCACCGACACGGACGGTCTCGACAACGTGGCCGCCCCGCACTACCGCATAGACGGCGAGTTGATCCGTGCCGACAACGCGTCGGTCGACAACGTGGCGGCGGCCGGCTCAATCTGGTCGTCGGTTACCGACATGTCCCGCTGGATGCGTCTCATGTTGGGCGGAGGGGAACTGGACGGTATTCGCCTGCTGGAACCGGCCACCCACGCTGAGCTACTCCGGCCGCAAATCGTGATTCCTCCCGGGGCGTTCTACCCCACGACGCAGCTCACCCAGCCGCACTGGACGACCTACGCATTGGGGTGGTTTCAGCACGACTACGACGGCCGCTTCGTGTCGTTTCACACCGGCAGCATCGACGGCATGGTGGCCATCAACGGGCTGATTCCCGACGAGGACCTCGGCGTCTACGTACTCGGCAACCTCGACCATGTGGAGATCCGGCACGCCCTCATGTACAAGGCTTTCGATCTCTGGGGCGGCGAGCCCGACGGGCGCGACTGGAGCACCGACCTGCGCGAGATGTACGCCGAGGCTACCGAGCAGCAGCGCGCCGCCTTCGCCGCATTCCGCGCCTCGCGGATCGAAGACACTGCTCCAAGTCGCCAGCTGATCGACTTCGCCGGAGTGTATTCAGATCCGCTATTCGGACAGATCGAGATCGGCGTGGACGGCGACAGCCTCGTGTTCGAGGCCGCGGGGAGATCGGCGGCAATGGAACACTGGCACTACGACGCCTTCGTGGTCGCGTGGGAACGGCCGTGGCTCGCTCCCACGGCGGTCGCGTTCGCGTTCGACCTGGGCGGCACGCCCACCATCCGGGCCTTCGGTCGCACGTTCCAGCGGGTACGCGACCAGTAGCCGCGCACGCAGCGGAGCGGGCGCCCGACTAGAATCTCTGCATCCGCTAGTTTGCCAACAACGCGCCCGGTGCGCGCCGAGACTGATGACCGATCTTTCCCATATCCGCAACTTCTGCATCATTGCGCATATCGATCATGGCAAGTCGACACTTGCCGATCGGTTGATCCAGGAGTGCGGCGCGGTGACCGACCGCGAGTTCCACGACCAGCTGCTCGATTCCATGGAACTGGAACAGGAACGCGGCATCACAATCAAGAGCAACACCATCACGCTCGACTTCAACGCGAAAGATGGCAAGGCCTATCGGCTCAATTTGATCGATACGCCCGGACACGTCGACTTTTCGCACGAGGTGCGGCGTTCGCTCATGTCGTGCGAGGGCGCGCTGTTGCTGATCGATGCGGCGCAGGGCGTCGAGGCGCAGACGGTCGCGAACCTCTACCTGGCGCTCGAGAACGACCTCGAGATACTCCCGGCTATCAACAAGATCGACCTGCCCGCTGCCGATCCGGAGCGCGTGCGGGAACAGATCGACGCGGATCTCGGACTCGACCCGTTTGAGGCGGTGCTGACGTCGGCCAAGAACGGTACAGGTGTTCCCGAACTCCTCGAGTCAATCGTCGAGAAGCTGCCCGCACCGGAAGGCGATGCCGACGCCCCGCTCCAGGCACTGATCTTCGACGCGGAGTACGACCCCTATCGCGGCGCGGTCATGCTGGTACGAGTGGTCAACGGCACGTTGGAATCCGGCCAGCGAATCCGTCTCATGCATACCGATGCCGAGTACAACGTCGAAGAGCTCGGTATTGTCCGCCTGAAGCGCGAGAAGGGAAAATCTCTGAGTGCTGGCGAGGTTGGATACGTGGTCGCAGGCATCAAATCCGTCAGCGACATCGAGATCGGCGACACCATCACGATCGCCGATGAGGGCTCCTCG
>Ga0302135_10001410_pt1 | contig 14506 bp, 19 predicted proteins | sample CBN3_surface_MG_FD_203119 | JGI IMG/M metagenome (GOLD analysis project Ga0302135, IMG submission 203119) | Marine microbial communities from Western Arctic Ocean, Canada - CBN3_32.1 | ecosystem: Environmental > Aquatic > Marine > Oceanic | place: Canada: Western Arctic Ocean | collected...
CCGGGGCTACCTGACCCCCCCACCGTGTCGTGGTTTCGTCCCACCGAGACAGTAATTTGTGTATCGCCGCCGTGTCTGTGATATTCATCCAGATGTCGATTCTGAAAGGATTGCTACCGCTGTCATCGACCTTGCTTGCCGACGGTAAGGTGTTGGCAGCGGGCGGGAGTGACTTCGCAAGCGACTCCAATTTTGTGAACGACTCAGCGGAAGTGTTTGACCCGGCTCTGGGCGCATGGTTCCTGACCGGGAGCATGATAGAGCCCCGCGAGTATCACACCGCAACCCTCCTCGCGGATGGCAGAGTCCTAGCGGTCGGGGGACAGGCTTTTTCGTACAAGGCTCTCGCGACCACCGAAATCTATGATCCAGCCACCGGAGTTTGGATATCGTCTGCCAGTCTCGCCCACGCGAAATTTGACCATACTGCCACTATTCTCCTCGACGGAAGAGTTCTCGTGTCGGGAGGTGACCCTTACGAGGGAGGCGGGACCAGGGAGCTGGAAATCTATGATCCTTCCACCAATACCTGGTTACCTGCCGCCCAAATGAATGAAATCCGGCACGAACACACGGCGACGCGTCTTGCGGATGGCAGGGTACTCGTCGTGGGCGGAACGCAGAGCAATGGAATGTACGCGTCCGCCGAAATCTATGACCCGGCTACGGATACATGGAACGGAGCCGAGTACGCAAGCCTCACTCGCACAACCCCTCCGCTTCCCCACCCAACCCCACAAACCGCACCTCATCCCCCACTCCGACGCCGCTCTCCAACGCCACGCCCCCACCAATCTCGAATACGTGAGCCGCCGACGGTACGTCGTAGCGCGGAAGCTCCGAATCTGCCATCCCCTCGGTCGGCGCTGGCGCATCAGCCGTAATCTTAACGACCACACACTCCTCGGATATCCACACCAGGTCTAGCGACATCAGCACCCCTTTCATCCAGATCGTCGGAGCAGACCCGAACCTCGACGTAAACAGCATTCCCATTCGAGGTTTCAGGCCAACCATCCCAGACAACCCACGCTGTCGCTCAGCCGCCGTCTCTGCAATCTCCACAGAGAACACAACGTCGCCGATAACAACAGATGGCCCGGGCGTAGTAGTGGGTGTAGGAACGGACGTTGGAACTGAAGTGGACGTGGGAGCAGCCGGAAGAGTCGTCGCCGTCGGAACTCGCGTGGGCACTACGGTAGCATTCGCAGTGGGAACGGCGACCGCAGACTTGGCCGGGGCAGGTGTGCTCGTCGCACTCGGCGCAAACCTGCCCACCGCTGCACGCGACAGCCACCGCACCCACTAGCACTACCATCACATATGTGAGTCCGTATCTCAGCTCAGCCTCACGTTAGCTCGACCGCTGTCGCGCCACTACCGCCCTGGTCAGGAGTCTCCTGCCTGAATGACTTCGCCAGTGGATGGTGCTCCAAATGCTCCCTCACAGCCTGTCTCAAAACGCCCGTGCCTTTGCCATGAATAATCCTAACCTCACTGAGGCCGTCCCGCAGCGCCCGGTCCATGAACTCCTCGACCTCAATCAGCGCCTCCTCAGCTCGCATTCCTCGTAGGTCCAGCTCAAAGCTCGTAACTGCCGGCCCCAGGTCATAGCCGATTGAAACAACCTCCGGTTCAGGCTCCTCCTGTGCCTGGGCATGAGTTAGCCGCGTCACATCCAGCCTTAGCCTTACAGAACCGATCGCCACCTCCGCCTCGCCCCCATTTCCTGGGAGCGTCTGCACCGTGCCCTGCACGTTGAGCCCTCGCACATGCACGAGGTCCCCGACAGACAGCTTGACCGGTGGCTCTGGTGGAAGAGAGGATAACTCCTCCCGTTCAAGCTCCTTCATACCCCTCTCGGCGTCCTCAAGCTCGGTGGCAGCCGCCTCCACCGCCTCAGGCTCATTCGAAAAGGTCTCCTCCGGCGATGGAGCTGGAAACGATGGAAGGATGGGAGAAACAGGCGCACTCCACGACAGTGCCGCTTCAGCGCGTCGGAGCCGCCTTCGTGTCTCATCGAAGCGCGCGGCCAACTCGCTGCGCATAGTTTGAAGTATCTCCTCGCGCCGTTCTGCCAGCTCCCTGCGCTGCCCCTCAATCTCCCGCTCCGCCTCCTCCGCCCGCACCTGCGCCCGGTCCGCCGCCTCCAGCTTCTCCTTGATCTGCTGCCTCTCACCCTGCAACTCGCTCAGCCAGTCCTCGAATCGCAGGTGCTGTGGCTCCAGAAGGTCTCGGGCCCGGTCCATGATTTCCTCGGTCAGACCCATCTGCTCCGCCACAGACATCGCATAGCTCCTGCCGGGCACACCGGGAGTCAGGTGGTACGTAGGCCGAAGCGTCTTCGAGTCCAGTTCGACACTCGCATTTGCCATCCCATCGGTCACCTCCGCAAACGCCGCAACGTTCTTGTGGTGGGTCGTGGCCACCGTAACAACGCCGGACACAGCCAGATGCTCCAGGATCGCCTTGGCCAGCGCTGACCCCTCCTCGGGATCCGTGCTGGTTCCAAGCTCGTCCAGCAGTACCAGAGACTGCGGTGTCGCACTCGACAGGATTCGGATCACGTTGCGCATGTGTGACCCGAACGTCGACACTGACTCCTCGATGCTCTGCAGGTCCCCAATGTCCGCGTACACACCGTCGAATATCGGCAGGACAGTTCCCACCGCTGCAGGTATCTGGAGTCCCGATTGGTGCATCAGCGCCAGAAGGCCTAGCGCCTTCATCGCTGCCGTCTTTCCTCCGGTGTTCGGCCCCGTGATCACGAGGACTGTCCAATCAGGCCCGATACTAACGTTTACCGGCACCGCGTCCGGGCCAAGCAGTGGGTGCCTCGCCCCCATCAGACGTACCCCGGCCGCCGGTCCTGACTGTGTGTCCATGCCGGAAGATGCAGGTACGGTTCCTCCAGAGGCGTAGCTGTACCTGGCCCTGGCCAGCACAAAATCCAGGTGAGCCACAAGCTCGATGCCTAGTGCGATCTCCTCTGACACAGACCCTATGATTCCCGACATCTCACGCAACACCCGGGCCGTCTCGCGCTCCTCTTCCAGCGTCAACTCTCTCCACGAGTTGCCCAGGTCGACCGTGGTAAATGGCTCGATAAATAGCGTGGCTCCGGTGTTCGAGGCGCCATGTACTACCCCGGGCACGCGATGTCGCCTCTCCGCCTTGACCTGCACCACCAGACGCTCGGAGCGCATCGAGATGACCTCGTCCTGCAGGGCCTCTTGCCCGGAAGAAGACCCGATGACACCCTCCAGCGCCGAGGCCACGTCCTCGTACGCCCGCCTCACCTGCCTCCGCAGGATGCCGAGACTCGGGGTAGCGTTGTCCGGCACCTCACCCCGATCGTCAATCGACGATCGAATACGCCGCTCCACATCGGCAAGCTCAGGGATTCCCTCGGCAATCCCCGACAGCGTCGGCGCGACGCTACGTACCGATCCAAACGACGAGTTCGCGCGCCGCAGCACCTCCAGCAGCCTGCCTACGGCCAGCAACTCCTTGCCGGAGAGCACCCCTTCCAGCGCAGCGCGTGCCACCGCCTGCGCTGCGTCCTCAGACGCCAACAGGTCAACATCCCCCAACTCCTCCAGGACACGCAACCCCTCGGATGTCTCAGTCTGCAGATCCTCGACTTCAGATTCGTTATGGGATGGGCTCATCGCCAGCGCCAGATTCCGCGCCGGCGGAAACACAGTGCGTCTGGCCACCGACCTGCGAACGGTGGGGTAACCAAGCAATTCCAGCGCTGCCTCCCGTAGCTGCGCTGGGGAATATTCGGAAGACTCGCCTTCAGGTTCTTTCATGTCCTAATCCTACTTCCACGGCCGGATTGAATGTCCGGCAGCGGGGAGTTCCATTTGCCCCGTTCGATCTCCTCTATTCCAGTGAGAGGATTGAGGTGACGGTGATTCTGCCGTGATATCATACAACGGTGCTCATGAACCCCTGTTCAGGGCTCCCCAAAAGGCCTTCGCACGATGGTACCTCGCAGATGATTGATCGCATCACCGTCAAGGCGCCTGCCACCTCCGCCAACCTCGGCCCCGGATTCGACTGCCTTGCGATGGCGCTCGATATCTGGAACACCGTGGAGGTTGTCAGAGGGCCCGATCGCATCACCGTGCGTGGTGAAGGCCAGGGCCAACTCCCGGACGACCGGACCAACCTCGTCTACTCCGCCTTCACGTTGCCGTTTGTCGAGCGAGGCGAACCCGTGCCGTCCGTCAGCATGACCTGCGACAACGCAATCCTCCTCGAACGAGGCCTTGGCAGCAGCAGCGCCGCAATAGCCGCCGGATTGTTGGCTGGCAGTGCAATGTGCTCCGAGCCCCTGACCGCCGACGAGATATTGGAGCTTGCGGTGCGTACAGAAGGCCATCCCGATAACGTGGCAGCCGCCCTTCGTGGCGGATTCCAAATCGTCGTTGAAGAGGATGGTCAGACAATCACCGCCGCCGTCCCAGTGCCAGCCGATTGGACCTGCGTCGTATTCATTCCTGGCGTACCCATGCCTACTGAGGAGGCCCGATCCCTACTTGCTGAGGACGTCACACGTAAAGACGCCGTCCACAACTTGGGTAGGGTAGCCCTGCTCGTCAGAGCCTTTTTCACTGGCGACCCCAGCCACCTTGCCGTCGCAACGCGGGACAGGCTCCATCAGCCGGCCCGCCAGGGTATATTCCACGCTATGAAACCCATATTCAGAGCCGCCCTCGCCGCCGGTGCGCACGGGGCCTTCCTCTCAGGAGCCGGTTCCAGCATCCTGGCTATCACCTCCGGCAGGGAAATGACCGTTGGCTACGAGATGGCAGAGGCGGCATCCAAGTCCGGCGTCGAAGGCGAGTTCAGGGTCACAAAACCCACCGACAAGGGCGCTCATGTCTCATCCGACGTCCAATCAGCACAGGGACAGTAGATGGCCCTGATAGTCCAGAAATATGGCGGATCTTCGGTCGCCGACGCAGGTGCCATACGCAACGTGGCGAGGCGGATTGCCGATTCACGCGCTGCGGGCAACCGCACCGTCGCCGTCGTCTCCGCGATGGGCGACACCACGGACGAGCTAATCGCCCTCGCTGGACAGATCTCCGACAGCCCCGACCCACGAGAGATGGACGTGTTGTTGTCGACCGGCGAGCTAGTAAGCTGCACACTGCTTGCCATGGCAATTAGGTCCATGGGAACAGACGCCATAAGCCTCAGTGGCGCACAGGCCGGCATCAAGACCGATACTGGTCATGGCAAGGCCAGAATAGCAATGGTCGACACCTCCCGCATAATCGAGGAGTTGGATCGAGGCAAGGTGGTCATTGTCGCCGGGTTTCAAGGCGTCAGCGACAACATGAACGTGACCACCCTCGGACGTGGCGCGTCGGACCTGTCCGCAGTCGCAATTGCAGCCGCCCTCGGTGCGGACCGTTGTGAGGTGTACTCTGATGTCGAGGGCATCTTCACCGCCGACCCCCGACTCGCCCCCGACGCTCGAAGGCTCGACGAGGTAGGCTTCGAGGAAATGCTCGAAATGGCAAGCTACGGCGCAAAAATGGCGCCTCGTTCGATAGAGATGGCGATGGTCTATGGCGTGCCCATCCTAGTGGGCTCCAGCTTCAAGGAAAGCCCCGGCACACTCATTCATAAAGGAGACGGCATGAAGTTCCCCGTAGGTGAGATCCGAAATCACGTGCGAAGCGTCGCCGCCGACTCCAACGTGGCAAAAATCACTATTCCCGGCGTACCCGAACGCACCGGTTCTCAGGCGAGCGTGTTCGAGCCGCTTACCGAAGCTGGCATCAGCGTCGACGTCATCGTGCAGAACGTGGCAGTGGATGGATCAGCCGACATTTCTTTCACCGTCGAACACACCGATTTCTCGCGAGCCATTCAGGTGGCGGAACAGATAGCACGAGACCTGGGTGCAGGCGTCCCGATAGGAGCCGATGGGCTGGCGAAGGTCAGCATAGTAGGTACAGGTATGCAAAACGCTCCCGGCTACGCGTCCAGAATGTTCCGGGCCCTGGCCGACGCAGAAATAGCAATCGAGATGATCTCAACATCCGAAATACGGATCACCTGTTTGGTATCTGATACAAAAATAGGCGACGCCGCACGAGCGCTCCACGCAGCATTTCAACTAGACCGCCCCAACTAGCCCCCGAGTAGGCGGATAGTTCGTAGGGATACACCCCTCTGGCCCGGGCCAATGGGCGGTGCCCTTGTGAGTACGGGCCCTATGTCGGGAATGCAGAGGTTCTTAAATCGGGCACCGGGGGTACGCAGGAGGGCGCTGATCCGTCGCCTGTCCTGAGCCCGCCGAAGGGCCGGGAGCCTCGAGGTCACCGAAAACAACGTGTTCAAGACCGTGCTGAAACGTTTTAGGTGGATATCTCCCCGTACCGCAGGCTCCAGGCCTGGGGGTCGAGATCGACGAAACCCTCCTCAAGACGGCCAAGCATGAGTCCCTCGACCTGACCCAGGTTCCGAACATAAGAACCGACGGCTCAATCGCCGAGGCAGGCTAGGGTTGGATTTTCGCCCGTGGTGAGCTTGTCGAACCATCCAGCGCTTTGCGCATAGAGGTGAACATGGAATACGTAAACTTCGGCGATGCTGGGGTGAAGGTCTCCCCAATTGCCCTGGGGATGGGCCTGAGAGGCCAGGGCTCCGCGAAGGAGGCCGAAAATCTCGTCAACCACGCCATCGATTCCGGCGTCAATCTCATCGATTGCGCCAACATTTACGGACTGGGCAACGACCGCAGGGTCAGGGGCACCTCCGAGGAGATACTTGGGCGCGTCCTCAAGAACCGTCGCGACGAAGTGGTCGTCACCACCAAGGTGCACAGCCCTGTGGCCGAGGGACCCAACGACAGTGGTGCATCCCGCTACGCCGTCATACGCGAGATGGACAGGTCTCTCAAGCGCCTCCAAACCGACCACGTTGATGTCTACCTGCTACACGCCTACCCGGAAGCGAGCCCCCTCGAAGAGACCCTCAGGGCGCTGGACGACCTGGTAACACAGGGCAAAACGAGGTACATCGGGGTCTGCAATTTCGACGCGTGGCAAGTGATGAAGGCACTCTGGGCCCAGGATGGCCTCGGTGCCGATCCCCTCATATGTGTCCAAAACCAGTACAGCCTCTTGAACCGTGGGCTCGAGTCCGAGATGTTCGGTGTCGCAGCAGACCAGGGACTGGGCGTCATGGCTTACAGCCCCCTGGCTATAGGCCTCCTCAGCGGAGCCTACTCCGTGGACGAGCCACTGCCGCCTCATTCGCCGTGGAAATCTGAGAAGCGAGACGGTGGACTGGTCTCGACACTCACGCCAGAGACGGTCAATGTCATCGAATTGGTTCGGCGGATAGCGTCCGAGAGGGGCAAAACCATGTCCCAGGTTGCCATCAACTGGCTGCTGTCGCACCCTGAAGTCACCGTAGGCATCTCCGGCAGCGACACTATCGAGCAGCTTGACGACAACCTTGGCGCATTGGGATGGCAACTCAACGAGGACGAAATCAAAACCCTTGATGCGGCCTCGGCAGGTATAGGTAAAGTAGAGGGTCTATAGCAGATTCTGGAAGTGGATCTGCTATAGGTCTATATAGTCGGCCTGCAGACGCTTCAGGCTCGTCTCTACCTGATCCAAAACGTGCTTGCGAGAAGCTCCACGACGGTTGGGGCCATCACCCCGCGGAGAAGCGACCTTGGTCGCCAACACCACCTGGTCATGGATCCCATTCACGGACTTGCCGATGAACTCTTCAGATTTTGAATCGCCGTAGCTATTGGACGTGTCCAGCAGGTTGACCCCCCGGTCGACCGAACGCTTGATCACCGCGTCCGTAGCCTTCAGATCCAGCCGTCCGCCAAAATTATTGGTCCCCCAGGCCAACTGCCGAGATTGCGATACTCCATGGTTTCGCCTCCTTGCCGACGCAATACACTTATACCATACGCAGTTGTGGTGACTTTTCTCTGGCGCACCTTCGGTAGTATCCTATGGGTTCAGGCTCCGATAGCTGGGCTGCGATGAGAAGCGTCCAGACTGCCCGCTGCGAGAGTGAACTCGTTGTCTTTTTTCTTCATGCAACTTGCCGACCCCCAGTTCGGAATGTATGCCCAGCTAAGCCGTATGGACGACGAGGAGCGAGTTTGGTTTGAGGGCACGGGACTGAATCTCCCATTCGCGCCGGAAACCTACGGCCTCGACTATGAAACCGATCACTACAGCAAGGCAATCGCTGCGGCCAACAGGCTCCTCCCGGATTTTGTGGTCACGTGCGGAGACATGTGTAACAACAAGGTCGATCCCGCCGACGAGCTTGCCGAGCTCAGGCGCATCACAGCAACACTCGATCCGGACATTCCCATGTATTGGGTCGCTGGAAACCACGACGTCACCAACGAACCCACCCACGAGTCAATCGAGAACTACCGCGAGCGATTCGGCCCAGACTTCTACTCGTTCGACCGCAGAGGCTCCCACTTCGTCGTGCTGAACAGCACAGTCTGGCAGCAGCCTGTGAACGTCCCTGCTGAACTTGACAAGCAGATCGAGTTCCTGAAATCAGACCTACGCAGCGCCCGTGAAGCTGGTGCCGACAACATCGTGCTCTTCACACATCATCCACCCTTCCTGACCTACGTGAACGAAGGTGACAGTTGGCTGGTACTGCCTCAGGAGCGACGGCGGATACTGGTAGACCTGCTAACGGAATACGATGTTTCGACGGTGTTCTCCGGGCACTGGCACCGCAACCACACCGCGTTTTTTGGAGACCTCCAGATCGTGGTAACGAGTGCTACGGGCCTGCCCCTTGGGCCCGACCCCTCAGGGCTTAGGCTGGTAACGGTCCGCCCCGAAGGCATCTCCCACAGATTTTACTCGTTCGACGAAATGCCAACGGAGTTCAGTCCGGGTTTGGAAACCTAGCCGTGGACTCGGAGGCCTGCCGAAGCCAGTTGTACAGCGTACTCGGAGACCTACCTGACCGACACCGCGAAATCTCAGTCCGCAAGGTCGACGAGGAGGAGCGAGAGCACTACGTCCTAGAAAAGCTGGTGCTCGACCTCAATGGCATCGAGAGCGTGCCCGCCTACTTCACCAGGCCCAAGTCCAGCGAGGGGCGGTTCCCCGCCGTCCTCTACAACCATGCACCCGGGGGCGACTATGTCCTTGGTAAGGACGAAATACTTGAGGCCCGCGATGCCCTGCAGCAGCCACCGTATGCGGAGACATTGGCACGCGAGGGTTACGCCGTGCTCTGCATCGACACCTAGGCCTTTGGGGAGAGGCGAGGTCGTTCCGAGGGCACGCTGTTCAAGTCCATGTTGTGGCGCGCGGCCAGGTGATGTGGGGGATGATTGCCTACGACTCCCTGAGGGCCATCGACTACCTCGGGTCCAGGGGCCGACGTCGATTCCGGCAGAATCGGCACCCTGGGTATTTCCATGGACACTACGATGGCTTGGTGGGTCGCCGCTCTCGACACCCGAATTCGCGTGTGTGTCGACATTTGCTGCCTCACCGACTTCGATGCCCTTATGGACACCAACGACCTAAATAGCCACGGCTTCTACTACTTCGTGCCTGGCCTACTCAAACACTTCACGACGTCCCAGATCAACGCCCTGATTGTGCCCCGTCCCCATCTTGGACTCGCCGGTAATTACGACAAGCTGACGCCGATAGCAGGCCTGGATCGAATCGACGCGGAACTCACCGAGACCTATGCATCAGCGGGTGCGCCGGACGCTTGGAAACTCTTGCGATACGAGACAGGCCACTTCGAGACTGCCGACATGCGATCGCAGATTCTCACGTGCCTTCGGAAATGGCTCTAGCTCACCACTGGAGATAAGTCACATTGAGCATGACCAAGCAGGAATTGGCACAGGCATTCCAGTTCGAAGGGCGCACTGATTCGAACGCCTATGATCCGGATTGGGTCATAGCGAACATGATGAGTCCCAACGTCATGTGGCTCACGGAATCCCTCAGCCAGGTCATGAACCTCGAGCCCGGCATACGTATGTTGGATAGGGGGTGCGGAAAGGCGGCCAGTTCGATATTTCTGGCAAAAGAATTCGGGTTGCATGTCTGGGCCGTCGATCGCTGGATCTACCCCAGCGACAACCTGGAGCGGATTCGCGCGTTCGGCCTTGACTACCAGGTGTTTCCGATCCGAGTTGAGGCACACGACATTCCGTTCGCGAGCGACTTCTTCGACGCCATCGTCAGTATGGACTCGTATCACTACTTCGGAGCGTACGATCTGTACCTGCGGGACCGATTCTCTCACCTTGTGAAGCTCGGTGGACAGATAGGTATCGTGGTGCCCGGCCTGGCCCAGGAGGTCCCGTCGGCCTCAATTCCAGAGCACCTGAAGCCCTTCTGGCACTCAAGTTTCTGGAGTTTCCATAGCCCCGAATGATGGCGCAGGAATTGGGAGAGAAGCGAGGTTGTAGAGGTTTGGCGGGCCGATTTGGTCCCGAATGGCTGGAAGCTCTGGCTGACGTCAGAGGAGGTTTCGGCCAAGTGGCGCGACGAAGTGCGCGAAAAGGTCGTCGGCGAAGCTGGTCTGCTGCGAGTCGACAAGGGGCGCTATCTTGGCTTCACTCGTATTGTCGCCCGAAGAAATCCGAGCATTTGGCGAACAAGCCGTCGTCGGCCTCGCCCACTTCTCAGCCGTCTCCATAAGACCTCACCCCGGTGAGCCTTACTCCAAGACGCGGACGACCACCGCAAAGCGCCGTATTGAGCATGTTGGTCCCAGCTCCCTGAAAGACACTACCTCGGCGCTGTGCCATTTTGCCTCGGCTGTCAGAACTGAGCCTGGAGAGGGGACAGCCGCTTCCTCGCCGCGATAGATCTGTCCCAATGGTTCGCCGCCTTCTGACTTAACAAACCATGAGGCGGCTACATCTTTGATGTCGCCCTCAGCGCCGGTCGTGCCTGCCACTACGGGCCCTCCCCGTGACTGCCTTCCATCTTCTCCACGTTTGGCTGGATCAGGCCGTAGCTGCCGGCTTTCCGGCGATAGACCACACAATGGCGCTCTGTTTCGGCGTTCAAGAAAAAGTAGAAGTCGTGACCCACCAGATTCATCTCCTTCACGGCTGCCTCAACGAACAGAGGCTTGGTTTAGTGGATTTCCATACGCACGATGCTGTCGGTCACTTCCGGCTCGACCTCCGACCCAGTCACGCCATCATCAGTTGCCGCCGCCTGCACCTCGAGTTCGATCTTGTGCCTGACAGCGTCCCTCCTTCTAGAAGCATGCTTTCGCCCCTTCCAGTCTCTGATCCGGCGCGACAAGATGTCGTGGACCCGAATCAATGGCCGCGGTGGCATTGATTCGGGTGTCCTCGGCCCTGAGCAGTGTGCCCTTGGCGGCAAGGGTTGCCTGTACGACAACGGCACTATCTTCTGAGGCGTTTCGGTCGAACCGTATCTCCACCGCAGCACCAGTCAGATTCGGCAGTGATCGGACTACCTTGTCAAGCCGTTTCAGAGCGTACTCTTTTGCTTGAGGAGTGCTACAGAAGTTCCTGAAGGTCACTTCTATCTCAATCGCGTTTGGCTCATTAGTCAGGGCACCTTGCATGCTGTTCACCTAACTTTCTCCGTAGGGAAACCGCTATCGCCAGAATGGATCGATCACCATGGGAGAGTGCTGAGGGGTTGTTCCCTTCCACTTGTCTATCTGATGCAACAATGTCTACCGCAGGATGATCTTCTGGCTCCCCTATCGTCTCATATTCGATGTCATCCCTGTGTGATTTTGGCGGTGGCGGTCGTGAATTCCCCGTTGGCATGCCCGGTGGGGGTACCCAGGGGGGTCGACGTGGAGGTCAACTGCCCCAGAGGCTGAACGTTGACGCGAATCTCACGCCATACCGACGGTTCTTCACGGATGCTTCATGGAGGCGTGCGACCCTCATACAATGGCCAGCCGCGACGTCTCTAGAGGAGTGCGTGGATGGCCTTAATTTGGTGCAGTTCCGAGTGCGCTGAAGATTTCGAGGGCGTGGCGCCGGGGGAACTGTGGACGCCACCCAGTGCCCAGAGTTCGTTCCTGGCGAAAACCACCATCGCAGGCAAATGTGCCCTCGGCACCTCTGTTGCCTCGATGGTGTGGTGTAATGGATGAAGGACACCGTCCACATAGACAAACTGACCAGTTGGAGCAGACTGCGTGAAAGGAGGTGTCCCGAAGGAGATTGCGACTGAAGAACGGCGGGTCGCACTTACCCCAGACGCCGTCACCAGGATTGTCAAAGCTGGGTTAGAGGTACTCGTGGAATCCGAGTGCTCGGGCCGTGCGTCGGGAGATGAGCGAGGATGTGTCTGAGGATAGCCCCGAATCTGTTGACACCCGTATCCGACAGAGAGTATAATTCTCTCTTGTCGCCCGAATGGGGCGTGCGGGTTAACCTGCGCCACAGAAGGCGCAGCCCGGCCAATCGAAAGGGAGTCAATGCCGACCGCCAGCCAGTTAGTTCGGAAGGGACGAAAGTCCAAGCGCCGAAAAGACAAGGCGCCTGCCCTCAGGTACATATTCAACTCGCTGAAAAACAAGTCGGTCCGAAATGACGGGTCGCCTCAGAAGCGAGGGGTATGCATCCAGGTCAAGACTCAGACACCGAAGAAGCCCAACTCGGCACTTCGGAAGGTCGCCCGTGTTAGGCTTTCGAACGGGATGGAGGTCACGGCCTACATCCCTGGTGAGGGACACAACCTGCAGGAGCACTCGGTGGTACTCATTCGCGGTGGTAGGGTCAAGGACCTGCCGGGTGTGCGATACCACATTGTTCGAGGTGCTCTCGACGCAGCCGGTGTCGATGAGCGAAGACGAGGGCGCAGCAAGTACGGTAGCAAGAAGTCGTAGGGTCGACCGACAGACCCCGGCTAAATCAAAGTAGGGAATAAGCAGATGTCGCGAAGACGTAGGGCAGTAAAGCGCAAGATCACTCCGGACCCCAGGTTCGGCAGTATCGAGCTATCGAGATTTATTAACAAAGTAATGCTCGGTGGCAAGCGCACGACCGCCCAGCGGATAGTTTATCAAGCCCTCGACCGAATTGAGGACGAGGCGCACCGCCCGGGCCTTGAGGTATTTCAGCACGCCGTCAGAAACGCAATGCCGCAGGTCCAGGTCAAGTCTCGTCGCGTAGGCGGCACGACTTACCAGGTTCCTATGGACATAGGCGCTTCCCAGCAGGCCACCTTGGCCATGCGATGGATCATCTCATCCGCTCGCGGCAAGTCCGGTCGCTCCATGGCAGAATTCCTTGCACAGGAATTCCTGGAAGCATCCAGAGGCCAGGGCAACGCAGTCAAGAGGAAGGAGGACCTCCATAGGATGGCCGATGCGAACCGCGCATTCGCCCATTACAAGTGGTAGGTCCATCTAAGCACCGACTATGTCTCCCACCTCAAGCCTAGATTCAACACGTAACATTGGGTTCATCGCCCACATCGACGCCGGTAAGACCACGGTCACCGAGCGTGTGCTGTACTTTGCCGGTCGGATCTACAAGATTGGGTCCATTGACGACGGCACGACGTCGATGGACTGGATGGCGCAAGAGCGGGAGCGTGGCATTACGATCACGTCCGCCGCCACCTCGTGCGATTGGAACGGCTACGACATTAACATCATCGACACACCCGGCCACGTCGACTTTACGGCCGAGGTCGAGAGAAGCCTTAGGATTCTCGATGGCGGAGTGGTGATATTTGACGCCGTTTCAGGTGTCGAGCCGCAGTCCGAGACCGTTTGGCGGCAGGCCGACCGCTATGGAGTTCCAAGGATCTGTTTCATAAACAAAATGGACCGGGTGGGCGCCGGATTCGACCGGACCATCGATAGCATCAGGCATCGCCTTCAGTCCAGCCCAGTAGCCATTCAAATGCCCATGGGTAGCGAAGACCACTTCGTTGGAGTCGTCGATCTGATCGAACAAAATGCTATTATGTTCACTGATGAAGAGCCGTACACACCCGAGATAGCTCCGATTCCAGAGGAGTATATCGAGCAGGTCACTGCTTATCGCGAGACGATGATCGAGCGGATTGCTGAGACCGACGAAGAGTTGATTCTCAAGTACCTCGAAGGCGAGGAAATAGGTAAGGAAGAGCTAAAGGCCGCCCTGCGAAAGGCCACAATTGGTTACAAATTGGTGCCCGTGTTGTGCGGCAGCGCGCTAAAAAACCGAGGGGTCCAGCCGCTACTTGACGCGGTCGGGGACTATCTGCCCTCACCTCTGGACGTGCCTCCGGCGAAGGGCAAGGACTACAAGGACGGTCACGAGATTACTCGTGAGCCCAGTTTGGATGCTCCGTTCTCTGCCCTGGTATTCAAGGCAGTGGCCGATCCCTTTATAGGTCGATTGGTTTACTTTAGAGTCTACTCAGGTCAAATCAAGACAGGATCGATGCTCCTGAACTCTACTTCTGGCAAGCGCGAAAGGCTTGGCCGAATAGTAAAAATG
>Ga0302135_10001411_pt1 | contig 14503 bp, 13 predicted proteins | sample CBN3_surface_MG_FD_203119 | JGI IMG/M metagenome (GOLD analysis project Ga0302135, IMG submission 203119) | Marine microbial communities from Western Arctic Ocean, Canada - CBN3_32.1 | ecosystem: Environmental > Aquatic > Marine > Oceanic | place: Canada: Western Arctic Ocean | collected...
TCGAAGCGGCGTGGCGTGAATACGGCGACAAGGTTCTCTTCATTGGCGTCGACGTAGGACCTTACGTCGGGTTAGGAACCTACGGACAGGGAAAAAGTCTTGTCGAAAAGTTCGGTATTACGTACCCGACAGGCAGCACCGGAAACCGTAGTGTCATCATCGACTGGCAGGTCGCCAGTATGCCCTCGACGTTCCTGATAAACAGAGATGGCCGAGTGCACGACATAGTGATCGGTGCGATTTCGAGTTCAAGACTGACTCTGAAGATTCGAGAGCTAATTGCGGAAAATGCCAGTTAGTTAGCCACCAAGTTGCTTCAATCTGCGGGTTGGGGCGGTGCTAGTATGCCGCCATTCGCAACGCAGCTAACAGAAAAACAACTTGACCTCGAACTATCCTGATCCAGCTCCTGATCCTTCAAAACCAGAAGAATCTCGACCCGCCCACCGGCAATACAAACCTTGGGCGTCGCTCGCCTTTCGCGATTACACCCTTCTCTGGCTATCTGGCATGGGAATGCTCATCGCAATGCAGTTGCGATTGTTCACGAGCACACAATGGCTTTACGACGAAACTGGTTCTGCTGTTGAGTTAGGTATTTTGGGAGCGATTCAGTTCCTGCAGATGCCGGTTGTGGTTTACGGCGGACTTCTCGCCGACATCATGAACCGCAAGAAGTTGATGTTCTTCACTCAAAGCGTTTCATTCCTAGCGATGCTGTTGCTCACTCTCGCAGCTTGGAACGATGTTTTGGCCCCGTGGATGATCTTCGTCGTCACAGGCGTTACTGGGATCGTAAATATGCTCGGGAATTCGGCACGTCCTGCGATGCTGCCGAGAGTAATTCCTCGATCTCACACCACCAACGCTGTCACGTTCCAAACAGCCTCGTTCCAAGTCGGGCAGATCGCAGCGCCACTTCTATTCGGCCTGTTGTTTACGCAGTTTGGTGTAGCTACAACGTTCTTGGTCGGCACAGTGTTTGCGGCGGTAAGCATGATTGCCCCTGTCCTTATCAGTGCGAGCGGAGCACCAGATCCTGAGGTGAAGGCTCAAAGTAAGGTCGCTGCTATTCGTGAAGGTGCAACTTTCGTGAAGAAGCATCCGATACTACCGGGTTTGTACCTGCTTGATATTGGCGTGACCGTGGTTAGCTTCTACCGAATGCTGTTCCCATTGTTCGCCAGCGGGCTTTACGGCATGGGTGCAGAAGGAACTGCCCTGTTAGGTTCTGCAAACGCCTTTGGTGGTGTTGGCGGATCGATGCTGGTGTTCTTCACTGAGAAGATTCGACATAAAGGTCGAATCGTTCTCGGTGCAACGATGGTCTACGCGGTCGGATTGATAGCTTTCGGGCTTACCCCCATATTCTGGGTCGGGCTAGTGATCGTCGCCCTACTCGGTGCAACTGACTCAGTTGGAATGACTATGAGGCAGGCGATCGTTCAGCTGACAACGCCTGAACGGCTCATCGGCCGTGCCTCGAGTGCTCACTCGTTCGCCGCTATGAGTGCGAATAACATCGGTCAAATGGAAGTAGCGTTCGTGAGTGCGGCAATCGGCGCCGGGGCCACGATGGTTGTGGGTGGATTCGTCGGAATCGCAGTAGTGGCAGTAATCTGGATAGCAATGCCAGGTGTTCGACGATACGAGTACATCGAAGCACCTTCCGGAGCAGCCGTGGATGACGACGAGGACGATTCTTCGAAGGTTCTTAAACCACAGGATTTGAGAGACATAAAGTGAAAATCACCGGAGTCAAGACATTCATAGTCGACGGGGTGTTCAGGCCGTGGACGTTTGTGAAGATCGAAACTGACTCCGGAATCGTCGGCTGGGGCGATTCCACTGAGTGGCAGGCTGCTTATTCAGTGGCAGCTACGGTGAATCAGCTTGGCGAGAACATGATCGGCAAGGACCCTATGGCGTCAGAGGCGGCGTGGTGGGACAACGCCTCGTTCATGGTCCGTCAACGAGGCGGAATCGCCTATAAAGCGATGTCAGGCATCGATTCGGCGCTCTGGGACATACGTGGAAAGGCGCTTGACGCTCCTGTCTGGCAGTTGCTCGGTGGCAAGATGCGAGACGAGTTGGAGCTATATTGGTCGCACTGTGGCTCTGACCGAGGGCGCTATTCCGAGAAACTCGAAGTACCAAAACTCTCAACTCTCGATGGCATCCGTGAGTTGAGCCAAGAAGTACTCGATCAGGGTTTCAAGGGAATAAAGACCAACATTCTGGCTCTCGACGACTTGCCCGAAATACCAAGAAAAAAGAACGGCGTCGGTAATAGCGGCCAGATTACTTACCAGCAGATTCAAAACGCGGTCAGCGTCATTGGGACGTTCAGAGAAGCGCTGGGGCCTGAGATCGGAATCGCAATCGACACTGCGTTGAGCTTCAGGCTCGGTGGTGCAATAAAACTGGCAAGAGCTCTCGAACCGTTCGACATGATGTGGCTGGAAACCGAAACGTGGGATCCCGGATCACTAAGAACCGTTCGAGAATCAACCACTACCACCATCTGCCACGGCGAGAGCTTGATGGGACCCGAAGAGTACAAGCCCTTCTTCGAATCTCACGCTCAGGACGTCATCATGCCCGACTTCGCATGGAACGGAATCACTATGGGTAAGAAAATCTGCGATCTCGCTCACATTTACGATGTCGCAATCGCTCCGCACAACTGCCATTCACCGATGAACACGTTGGTTTCGGCAAATATCTGTGCAGTGATACCGAATTTCATGAATCTAGAGTTCATAAACGATGACGCGCCGTGGCGTGACGACATCATGTCGCACCCATTTGAGATCAAGAACGGCCAGCTGCAGGTGCACAATCGCCCCGGATTGGGTTCTGACTTGATCGAATCGGAACTGGAAAAGCACCCATGGACCGGCGGCAATAACTGGTAGTTCGCCATTAAGTCGTCCCGGACCAGCACGAAACAACGAATTCACCAGCTAAATGAAAATCCCCGTTTACCAGATCGATGCGTTCACGGATAAGCCGTTCTCTGGCAATTCGGCTGCAGTCTGCCCCTCGAAGAGTGGTTACCTGAGTCTGTAATGCAGAAGATCGCCAATGAAATGAACTTGTCCGAAACCGCTTTTATCGTCCCCAAACCCGGCATTCATGATGGGTACGATCTGAGATGGTTCACCTTAACCGTCGAGGTGGATTTGTGCGGCCACGCCACACTGGCGTCGGGCCACGTAGTACTCAATAAACTGAACATAGGTCTGGAACGGGTCACTTTTCACACGAGGAGTGGTGCACTTGGCGTCGAAACCCGAAATGGCCTTCTCGAACTAGATTTACCGTCCAATCCTCCCACAGTCGTTACCGAATCAGATGAAATATCGGCCGTGAGCGCTGCCCTTGGTTCGACTCCTTCCGAGGTGTTGCACGCCAACACTACGGTCGCCGTGTTCGAAAAAGAGTCCGACGTTGCGGCGCTACGTCCTGATTTCGCCGCAGTAGCGCAGTTGGAATATCCATGGCTCGCCGCCACTGCGCTTGCTGATAAACCTGAATATGATTTCATCAGTCGATTTTTTGTGCCAACGGCCGGAGTTAACGAAGATCCTGCCACCGGTTCCTCACACACGATTCTGATGCCCTACTGGTCGAAGCGATTGAGAAGAGACAAGCTCATCGGTCGACAGATATCGGCTCGCGGTGGAACCATGTATTGCGAGTTAGCCGATGATCGAGTGAAAATCGCAGGAAACGTGGTAGAAATCATGACCAGTGAACTCAACTTCAAGCTCTAGCTGCCATTGTGATGACTCAGGATGTGACTGGCGTCTGGGGACAGGCGGCTGGGGACAGGCGATAATTCATCGTTAATTATTCGAAATAGATTTTGATCGGACGTTTATGACGCTAGTTCAGTCTGGGTTCCTCGATGCGTTGCGAGCTGGAACAGTCCTCGCCGATGGCGGGACCGGTTCTCTGATTTTTCAATTGACTGGTCGGCTCGCGTCTGCTGAATTCACATATGAGGCGCTGAATCTACGTAATCCGGCGCTGATCAAGGGAATCCATTCTTCCAGCCTGGCTGCAGGTGCCTCGGTTCTCACCACAAACACGTTCGCTGCCAATTCCGTGGAATTGACGGCTGCTGGCGTTGGCGATCAGACAGCTGAAATAAATCGGGCGGCAGTTCAGCTTGCACGCGAAGCAATTGCTGACCACAAGTCCGAGTACACAGCACCCGACACAGATTTCTTCGTAATCGGATCGATGGGTCCAGGCGGTGGCGGGGTCGAGGCGTATGCTACTCAGATCGACGCCCTTATTGGAGCTGACGTCGACGCGATACTTCTTGAAACATTCACAGACGTTGATCTTGCGATGACAATCACGCAGAGCATCACATCGAGAGATGACGCCCCTGCGGTAATAGTCCATGGTGCACTCGACCCGGGAGTCGGAGAGAAGCAGCAGTGGCCTATTGATCCAGTAGATTTTGTAACACGGGCCGCAGAAGCCGGAGCCGCCATTGCCGGTATCAATTGTGTAGCGCCCTGGGCGGCCGCAGAGTTCGTCAACAACGCGAAGTTGGCTCCTGTAGTGGTTTCTGGCGACCTACTCCTCTCTGCGATGCCAAACGCAGGTGGATTTGAACGTATTGGGCACAGATTCCTTGCTCGGGCGAATCCCGAGTACATGGGGACACTTGCAAGGCAGCTTGGTGATTCGGGCGCTTCGTTGGTTGGTGGATGCTGTGAGGTGCATCCCGAGCATGTCCGCGAGATGTCGGCCTTCCTAAAATCTCGAAATTCCTCAATTACCGCACAAATCTCATCGCAAAGCCCAGTCATTGCGATTCGTGATCGGGGCACTGAAGATCCCCGCAGAGCAAATGGCAGGTTCTCCCGCAAAATACTGGATGGTGAGTTCGCGATAAGCGCTGAAATGGTTGCCCCCACAGGTACCGACCAGAAAGCCCTCGAATTGCGAGCGAGAATGGTCAGCGAGATAGTCGACGAGGGTCTGGCAGATGCGATCGATATCACAGATGGATCTCGGGGACTACCGCTGGTTCCGCCCGGCGACCTTGTTGAGTTGATCAGAGCGAGGCTTGGCTGGCGAGACGAAGACAAACTTGAGTTCATCGCACACTTTGCCGGACGTGATCTCAACACGCTCGCCATACAGTCCCGGCTGATGGGCTACCACCTCCGTGGCATCCGGAACATGTTGTTCATTACTGGCGACCCACCAAAGATGTCACCGACATACCCGCGATCCTCGGCTGTGTTCGACATGAACTCAGTGCAGATGATTCGTGCAACTGCCGGGCAACTGAACCTCGGCCGTGATTTCGGAGGAAACCCTCTCGGCGGAAACCTCGAATCAGGAACGCAATTCACTGTCGGAACTGGTTTTGAACCTGAGGCCATAAACATGGCATTAGAACTTGACCGGCTTCAATCAAAAATTGATGCCGGTACCGACTACGTCATGACCCAGCCCGTGTTTGATAAAGCTGCTCTTGCTTCGATCGAGCCGTTTCGTGATTCAATCCCCGTGCTTCCCGGCGTGATGGTTATCAACTCAGCAGCACACGCAAATCGCATCGCTCAGATACCTGGTGTCAGTCTGCCAGTAAACGTCATCGAGCAACTGAGTCGATTCGAAGATCCAAAAGACCAGGCGAAGGTCGGACTGGATCTCGCAGTAGCGCAGGCAAACTCATATCGGTCAGACGGCTGGGCAGGTTTATACCTGATGTCACCAGCATCGATGGGCGCTGCGAAAGTGGTACTAAAAACCCTGGCCGAGTAGACCAGGGTTTTCTTGTGAGTTTTGTGTGCGGTTTGAGAGCCGGTTGATCGGTGCTTCAGCCACCGTACAGGAGACAGAGCGCATTCGCACAGCTGAGCAGGTTTAGCTCTTGGACGTCGACGCTCTCGTAGAGAATGACCGGTGTTCCGTCAGGACGCATCGCCGCAACGTTGTTACGACCAACGACGCCTCCCGGCACAAGGATCTTACTCAAAGACGTAGTGCAAGAAATATCGAGACACTTGACTATTCGCAGTGCCGTCTTATTACGATCCTCAAAGAAAACCATAGGATTGCCGTCGTTTCCTGCAACTATGGTTGGCCACTGACCTGAAGAACCTGAATTGTCTGCGACAGTTGTGGTCGAAGCGGTGCATTCGAGCGTCGAACAATGAAGAACCTTCAGTGAATCCGACGTGCGGTCAAAGTAGGCCATGGAAACGTACCCGTCGGAACCCACCATAAGAGAAACGTATTCACCGGTGAGATTAGCTGCGTCAGCAACAGTGTCGGTGCTAGCAGTACATTTCTCATTTGTGCAATGAATGATATGCAGCGACTTCGATACGGCGGGGCGGTACGCAATTAGTGGCAGGTCATCGAATCCTATGATCACTTCGGTGTGTGTAGAGTCATTCACCGAGTCAACCACGGCTTGATCCGATGTAGCGCAGGCGGCATCGTTGCAGAACGCAAACTTGAGCTGACCGTTTGTGAAATCTCTATAGGTAATCACCGGCATTCCGTTCGGTCGAATCGCAATTGAGTTGTGCTGGCCAACATCCGCCGTTTCATCGACTGTAACTATTGAGCTTGAGGTACAGGCAACATCGGCGCATCGAGCCACTTTGAGATTGAATTCAACCGTATGATTCGTATTCACTGTGTTGTCGTACAGGCTAATCACTGCACGACCATCAGCACCAATAGCCATGTCCAAATACTCATCGGTTTTTCGGCAGAGGTGTGTACCGTTTTCACGGATGTACTACAGTCGCTAGTCGAACAGTGAATTGAGTTCAAACGGCGGGTGTTCAGATCGTAGTACACAATCAACGGAAGACCATCAACCCTGATCTGCATCACCATGTTCTGTCCGCTTGCGGTGCTGGATGCAACGGTCGTAATAACGTTGGTAAGTGCAATTGATTCGCCGCTTGAGCTGGCAACTGTGCCACAAGCCCACACACCGTCCGCGAAAGTAGCGGCTTGACCTTCGTCGCAGGAGAGGCTTGCAAGCGAATCGGCGTCACACACCGTCGGCAATGCCGCTTGGGACGCCCGTTAGAGCCCCCCAGGCGCTCGATGCGGCTACTGCGGCGGCGACAGTAGCCTGATCATAGTAAACATCATCGTGGTCGTGATCAGAACGGGCGATCGTCGTTGCGCTTCCTAAACCTGACAGATCGGCTGATATCGCATCGCCGTCCAAGAGCAGACCATCGCCTGTTTCGAAGTTAGCTGAACTTCCAGCAGATCCTATTTCACCCTGTTTTACATCGTCTCCGCTGGGTCCGTCAGGTCCGGCGGTACCGTCTTTACCAGCAGCATCTTTGGCACCTGTACCACCGGTATCGCCTTTTGCGCCAGCTGAACCGTCCGCCCCGGCCTCAACCTTGAATACCCTGCGCACCCGTACCTTGAGTTCCATCACTCCCCGACTCGCCTTCGCACGCGACAAATATCGCGGAGCTAAGAATTAACAGAGCAAACATCGAAATGGCGCGGGTAGTGACACTTGAACCGGACGTTGGAAAATTGATTGTCGTAAACATTGATTACCTCTTATTTGAGAAGTTTCGTTGTTTATGACCGTTGGACGCCTAGTTGTGCTGGTGCGGGATTCTGCCGAACTGTGCCATTTGGTGATTTAACAAAGAAGGCCGTCGATGTGATACACCGGCGGCCTTCATAGGTTCATTTACGGGCTATAAATCTAGCTCCACACACGATCGTGAGCATCGAGTTCGTCCCACTCGGACGTGTCTGGGAACGCGCCAGCCGGGTAGACCGCTTGCCGCTTCTCACTGGCCTTTGCCAGATGCTCTGCGATTGCTTCATCGTTCAGTTCAAGCCCGAGGCCCGGTGCATCTGTAACAGTGACGTATCCGTCCTTGATCACATCGCCTTCTTGTCCAACAAGATCGACAAGATCGTTCCACCACGGGTTGTCGACAGAATGCATCTCAAGGGCAATGAAGTTTTCCATCGCCATTGCGGAGTGGGCGTTGGCCATTGCGACCACCGGAGAACCGGCCTGGTGCAACGCAACACCAATTCCTGCATCACGGCAGTAGTCGGCAATACGCTTGGTTTCGATGATTCCACCCGACGTTGCAAGATCGGGGTGTGCAACCGAAATCGCCCGACCATCAACAAGCGGCTTGAAGCCATCCAGACAGTAAATGTCTTCACCGGTACAGACTGGAGTGTCTACCCCGGCCTTCAGTGCCTGCCACTGATCGACAAACTGCCACGGAATCATGTCCTCGTACCACGCAAGAGTGAACTGGTCGAGCGCCTTGCCGATGCGAATGGCGTTCTCGACTCCCATGTGGCCGAAGTGGTCGGATGCAAGCGGAATTTCGTATCCGATCACGTCTCGAACAGCGCCGACGTACTCCTGCATTTTCGAAATACCGTAGTCGGTGACCTGAATACCGGTGAACGGGTGCATCAGGGATGCAGATTCCTGTGAAACCTTTTTGTTGATTACCCCACCCTCAAACTCGGAGGCAATCCAGGTTCCGATGTCCATTTTCAGGAACTCGAATCCACGATCCATCCGATCCTGGAGCAACTTGCCCATCTCTTCGGGGTCTTTTTTCAACGGGGTGTCGGCGTAAACCTTTATTTTGTTATCGCGGTACTTACCACCGGCAAACATATATGCGGGCACACCGAATGCCTTGCCGGCGAGGTCACAAAGCGCCATCTCGATGCCACAGACACCGCCGCCAAGACGACCATGCCCGCCAAACGGCTTGATTTTTTGGAATAACCGGTCAATGTCGCAAGGGTTTTCGCCCAGAATACGACTCTTCAGCATCAGTGCGTAACGGGCTGAGGCGCCATCTCGAACCTCACCGATTCCGACCAGACCCTGATTTGTTTCGAGCTTGATGATCGGCCATCGCCATCCGTCACCACCTACTACCGCAATTCGCATGTCGGTTATTCGAAGGTCTGAAGGGCTTGAAGAAGCGTTTACCTGATCGAGCGCACTTGTGTTCTGTTCTCCCAATGGTTTCTCTAATCTCTATTTACGATTGTTACGAATCCGAAAAATAAATGAAAACGCTAGCTTGACTTGCTAGCTTTCCAGTCTTCGAAGTCCTTGTTCATTTCGTCGGAGAATTTCCGGTCGACTTCACCGGGCGTGTAAACACCTTCTCTGATCCGCAACTGACCAAACTCGTCTTTGAGTCGGATCTCCTCTGATCGGATCACCACTTCTTCTGCGAGGTGAGGTGGAATAAATATGACACCCGTGCTGGTTCCGAGAACGACGTCTCCCGGCACACACGTAGCTTCACCAATTCGAGTAATGCCGTTTATCTCGGGCATGCTTACATCGAGGATTGCACTCGGATCAACTCCCCGTATGAAGGCATTGAAGTCGTCCATTTCCAGAATGCGCTGTGTGTCTCGGATCCCGCCGTCGATCACCATTCCAGTGCCGGAGCGTGCCTTTATTGCTGTTGCAAGGTTGTCACCCGCGAAAGTGCCGTTGTAGATCTTCCCGAACAGGTCAACAACGATCAAGTCGTTCTGTTCAAGCTCGTCTATAACCCAGGAGTTCTGAAATCCAACGCGATTGTCCGCTTCACCCTGCTTGTCGATTGAATCGTGGATATCCGGACGTCGTGGAACCCACCTACATGTAACTGCCCTTCCAACGATGACCCGGCCGGGGTGCAGATTCATCCAGTTACCGGCGAATTGGAAGTGATAGTCATTGCGCTTGCATGTACCCCACGCCTCTTCAGTGGTGACAAGTTTCATGCGCTCGAGGATGTCTTCCGAAACGAGTGGGCGGCCGTTTGCCTCGCGGTCGCCACTCCATTCTCTGGTGACGGCGCGGATCATCTCGGGGTTGGTTACTTTCATGGGTTCCTTAGTGAGTCAGATGAGAATTGAATACTATTTTTTACGAGAAGAATTCTATACCTACACTTGTGGAGCAGGTGTCCCGTCCTCGTTCATGATCCGTGCTTGGATCAAGCCTTGTTTCATCTCAGCGATCTGCGAATCCGTTAGCGGGAGATTTGGCCGACGTGGAATTGTTCCTTCATATCCCATCAGGGTCAGACCAGCCTTTTGAACACCAACTCCCCAGGACATGCCAAGAAAGTCCATGTGGTTGATACTTTCCTGCAGATCTCGAGCATCCTGATAGCGTCCATCAAGACAGGCCTGAATGATGTCACGCGCAATGTGTGGACCCCAATTGGCAAATAACAGGCAAGCTCCAACAGCGCCGATCATCCCGCCTGGCATTAACAAAGTACCGTTACAGGTCCACAGTTTCGTGTCGCCGGCAACGAAACTCGCCATTCGGCACTCATACCTGTAGTTGAGCGACATGATGTAGGCGAAAACATTGTCCATCGACGTGATGTCATGTAATTCATCGGGCGTGATGTCGATCCCCATCGGCGTGTTGGGTTGGTGAATCACGACCACCGGTACTGGGCTGCCTTCCGTCACCTGTTCGTAATATTCCTGAATTGGCGCCGTATTTCCACCCTTCGGTGGTACTCGGACGCGAATCATGTCCGCACCTGCTTCCGCGTACAGGTTAGCGAGCCTCACAGCCTCAGTTGGAGAGAGGGCATCAATTCCGGCAATCACGAACTTGCGACCAGCGTGCGCCTCGACAACGGTTTTGATCGCTGAAACCTTTTCAGGCTCACCCATGTGGAATTCTTCACCCCCGTAGCTGCCGACTACGAATCCGGAGAGTGCGGTACCGCAAAACTTGTCGACGTTCCGGGCGAGAGCATCAAGATCGAGAGACTCATCAGATCTGAATGGCATATTGGTTGGAGAGACGATAATAGGGTCTGAGATCGGTATGGCCATCTGGATTCCTGATCAACGAGCAACTTGCGAAGTGGATTGATTACGATCAGGGATGAAGATAACACCTTGCAGACAACATAGAGCAATCAAACAATTCTCGTAAAAATCATGCCTGCATCAGTTATGAGAACCCAATCCAACTGGATTGGCGTTTATCGTTGTTACTGGGGCTGTTGGGAATCGTGCTGCAGTCACTGATTATCACTCGCCAGACAATAAGTCCGGGCTTGTTCATGAATCGAGATGAATTGCGCAAATTTTCAACTGTGTCGTTACTGGCGGTAGCTCTATTGGTGTCCGTTTTGGCCAGCTGCACAACGGAAGCAGAGCCTGTTGAGGAATCTGAACCGAGAGCCCTGGTTGTCTTCGCAGCAACATCAGACGTCGGTCTGGGCAGGGTCAGAATTCCTCTCAACATACAAATGATCGACGGATCCAGATTCGACGATGCCGCTGATCAACTCGTTGTCACGTATACGCCACCAGACTCCAACGAAGCACGTGTCGTGGACGATCTCGCATGGCGGGCATGGCCGGTACGAAGTGGTGCCTACACCGCAACCATGGAGTTCGACAAGGTCGGATTCTGGAAAATCAGTGTTTCGTCCAAAGACGATGACGATTTAATGCCTGCAGGCAGCGGTGTACTGGTCAAATCTGCGACAGAAGCCCCCTCCATCGGTGATGCCGCACCTTTATCAAAGACGAAAACGTTTCCTGCAGACGGGACTTTGAAATCGATAACGAGCGCACCTGAACCAGATCCCGATCTGTACGAAATTAGCTTTGACAAAGCGGTCGCCACTGGCCTGCCGACAGTGATTTCGTTCTCGACGCCGGCGTATTGCCAGTCAGGAACTTGCGGACCGCAAACTGAAGTTCTGTCTGCACTCGACGAAAAGTACAAAGGACAGGCCAGTTTTATTCACGTTGAGATATTCGACAATCCGGGAGAAATGCTCGCAGCGGGTGATCCGTCTCTGGGCGTCGAATCCTCGATTATTCACGAGTGGGAGTTCCACACGGAGCCATGGACCTTCGTGGTCGACGGCTCCGGGATTGTCGTTGGCAGGTTTGAAGCGTTCGTTACGCTCGCAGAAATCGAGGAATACCTCGTTCCTGTACTCACCGGTGCCTAATCGGAAATCCCAACGATAATCAGCTCGCCTGAATCCGACTCTTCGTACTCGACCGTGATCGGTTCACGCAGCGTTCGGTGCTCGATCAGGTGCGATGGAGTGAACCCTGAGAATGTCCCAGCGCCCAAAAACGACCACTGCTTCCCAGATGCATCCACAACCGTCAGGTTTGCAATAGTCGTAACTGACGCTGAGTCAACGCTGACAACCTGACCGCTCACGCTGTCGGGTCCGCTCATAACGTTTGCGACTCCGACCGCGGTAAGAATTACCGCAATCACGATTATCAACGCGGGAATCAGCGTTCTTGTTCGAATCATCATCAAATACTAGCAACCTGAAACTGATACTCAGAACGAATAACCTGGGAGAAGCTGTCTGGTTCGCCAGAATCACTAGCAGCCTTAGGCTTACTGACCGTTGTATTTGCCGGTAATCGCCTCGGATCGGAACGAAATATGGCCGGGCGTGATCGAATATCGTCCTTTGAGCCCGAATATCAACTGGGGCAGATGTTATCTTCGAGGACGAATCATTCGGCGCAGCCTGTAATGGATGTTCGCATCTGATTCCCGAGTACGTCATATCACGAGTAACCGCACTACTTCCTGAACTTTCAAGTTGCAGAATCCCTTCGCACCAAGACCAGGCGACAAAGTCGTCCGCCGGCCACGACAATCAGAGATGTCGCCAGTTCGCGCCCGTGTAGAACGGCGTGAAGTACCTGTGCGTGGACCGACTTCACCAATGATGCTGGTGTACAGCTTCTTTGCATTCGCTGCTATCGGTGCCCTGCTACTTTCGCTCCCTGTGTCCAATACAGCGGAAGAGTTCATGTCACCGATCACCACATTTTTCACATCGGTCTCTGCCATGACCGGAACGGGACTAGTGATCGTCGATACCAGAGACGGTTGGACAAGCTTCGGTCAGGTAGTGATCGCAGGGTTGATCTTCATTGGCGGCCTGGGCTTTATGACCGGTGCGGCGTTTTTGCTGCTGATAACTGGTCGGCGATCGAGTTTGCAGGGCCGTTTGGTCGTTGGTGCTGGACTCGACGACAATCGCCTTGGAACCATCGCTACGCTTGCTAGGAACATCATCCTGATGGCGATCATCGTTCAGATTATCGGGGCGATATTTATCTTCGTCCGCTGGTATCTGGTCGCTCCCATCTGGGAAGGCATGTCGCTGGGGGAAGGACTCTGGCAGAGCGTATTTACCTCAATTTCAGCGTTCAACAACGCCGGATTCGACATTCTTCCCGATGATCTGGTTGGCGGCGGAAGCCTGATCGGTCTAAGTCGAGACATTCCAACGCTACTCATCATCGGGGCGATGATTCTCATTGGATCATCGAGTTACGCAACCCTTGCAAACGTTATTGAAATACGTGGTTGGCACAGACGAGCGTTGGGATCACGCCGGATGTGGGTCGGGATTGGAGTTCTGTCGGTAATCGGTCTCGGAGCATTCACCACCTTGATAGGCGTGAATCGCGATGAGCAGTCCTTGAGGATCTTCGGGCTAATAATCCTCACATTATCTGCAAGCTACGCCTCATTCGCTTATGTGATTAGTATTCGGCGCTGGCGGCATCTGACTCTCGACACGAAGCTCGTACTTGTCGGCATCGGCGTGATGCTCTTGATCGGTTTCGTTTCGTTTATGTCCCTTGAATGGTCAAATGCTGCGACTATCGGTAACGAACCTGTAAGAAGCAAAGTAACGCAGGGCTTCTTCCATACGATCAACCGAACGGCAGGATTCGCAACGGTAGACTATGCAAATCTGCATAAAGCGAATATGGGTGTTACCGAAGGGCTCATGTTTGTAGGTGGCGCTTCAGCATCGACAGCTGGAGGGATCAAGGTCAACACGTTCATGGTGATCGTTATCGCATCGATCGCGATATTCAGCGGTAAAGAACGGACTACGGTGTTTGGACGAGAGATTCCCCGGGTTAACGTTCAGCGCGCTATGGCCGTCGGTTCTACCGCTGCTGCCGCGGTACTCGTGCTGGTAGTCGCCCTTTTCATCGTTCAGCCAGGTCTGGATTTCCGTACCGGCGTGTTCGAAATCATTTCTGCGTTTGGAACGGTCGGTTGGTCTGCAGGTGCAACGTCGCAACTGAATGAAGGCGCGCAAATAGTGCTATCTCTCACGATGTTCGCTGGAAGATTCGGGCCACTCACCATCGCACTATTCATGGCTGGGCGTGCAAGACAGGATTCGATCCGATACGCCACCGAGCGAATTCGAATCGGCTAGCCCTATCGACGTAGTTGCTTCTCAAACGCGCAACTCTGAATCAAGTGGCTTCTGATCATGCACAATTCTGAAGCCGTCAGCTCTCTGAATGCTCTATCCTCGGCGCATGATCTACCGAGAATCCAAACAGCAGAGCGCTGCACTTCTAAACCGACTCAGGATCATCATTCCCGTTTTCACCCTCGTGATCGTGATAGGCACGGTGGGTT
>Ga0302135_10001418_pt1 | contig 14477 bp, 19 predicted proteins | sample CBN3_surface_MG_FD_203119 | JGI IMG/M metagenome (GOLD analysis project Ga0302135, IMG submission 203119) | Marine microbial communities from Western Arctic Ocean, Canada - CBN3_32.1 | ecosystem: Environmental > Aquatic > Marine > Oceanic | place: Canada: Western Arctic Ocean | collected...
AGCACGGTGTCATCGTCCATAGCAGTATAGCTGGGGTGCTGCGCCAACGAAGCGGCCTGCTCGACCGTCACCCAATCATTGAGGTACGCCTGCGAGCTTTGCAGTTTTATCTGAGCCAGGTGCGCCGCTTGAAAGGGTAGAATGTGAAACATTACCCGTCCTGTGTATGCAGTTGAGGCATTACTGCCGAAATGGTAACCGGCAGAGGTTGGGTCTGCCGGTAGAAAATATGGTTGTCGCTACTGTACTCACCGTCCCAGTCGAACTCTACATCCCCGCTAAAAAACGCTACTGCGGCATCCATAGAATCACCGCCCGCCCGAAACACTATATCGTCTAAATTATCCGCATCAGGGCCAACGGAACCGCCCAGTGTCTCGTGAAAGCGTATGATGACTTGTTGGAACCTGTTGACCTTACCCTGCGCCGTGCCTGTGGCCGAGCCAGCTTCAGTGCGTAGCGTTTGGAAATCAGAGGTGAAACCCAAACCAACATGCGCCTTGGAGGTAGGGTAATTCAAAGTAATGGCGCCCGACGCCACCGTCTTATTAGGGTGGACGGCGCCTTCAGTCAGGATGGAAACACTCTGTCCTTCAAGATGCGACAGCCCCGACAGAGTCGACACCCGCGCGCGCACCTTACCGTCAGAGACGTAGGCGGTAAAGTTGTCCGTGTCAGATGTGTCAATAGCATGATGGATGTCACCAGCAGAGGTATATGTCGAATAGCCTGTGCCATTTATACCAGATAACTCAAAAGTATTGGCGGTCTTGTTGGCTACAGTGAAGCCTTTACCGTTGAGTTGGGTCATGCCGACGACGTTTCGGATCATAATCTCATCCGTATTAGACAAGCCATGCGCGACGGCGGTAATCACAACCGGGTTTGCACTCGTTGCACCGGATATCTGCACGGCCTGTTTTGTATTACTAAACAGCTCGAAAGTATTGGTGGTACTCTGCCCTATCCTATATGGCACCTTGTTGGCCTGTGTCATACCGACGATGTCGGTGATGCGTATCTCAGCGCCATCAGCAATAGAATGTGAAGCAGCGGTCACGACAGCAGGGTCGGCCGCAGTGATGCCGGTGATAGTGACAGGGTTGTTGAGTGAAAGCCCGCTGTCTATGTAGAAAGCGTCTTCGGGATCGTAGGTTTCATCCCAAAACGGTTTGATGTGCTCTATGTAGCGCACTGTGCCGCCGTTAATGTAGCGGTTCACAACGAGGTAAACCTCATCAGCGTCACCGGCGGGATTGGGGATGACAGCAACACTCTCGACTTTAGCTTGGGTGGTGCCGGCATCGCTGACGCCCCCGACAACATGCCGGCTCCACCCCACGACCTTTTGGTCGCGCTCATAGGTCAGAGCAATCAACGTACCGTCACCCAGAACGCACCATAGTACGCTCTGCGGTTCTCGTTGATAGGCCATCTGCACGATGCCGGTGCGGGAGATGTGCTCCGCAACCAGCGTCAGATCAGGCGCTCTGAATCCATCATCCTCGAATATAAAGGCTAATTCTCGAATTTTACGTAGCGCCTTTTGAACAAACAATATTACCTTGCCGGCGCGCTTTGGTTCGACAGCACCGCTACCGTAGCCAGTAGAGCGCGCGCTCTTGACGTTGGAGGGTGTCAGCAACGTGCTGGTGTCAGAGGGTCGTGAGACCCACTCAGCCTCGAAAGTGCCCAGCAATAACCCTTTCTCGTCACTCATCATCCATCGGATGGGATCGACCGTGTCACCCGACAAGGAATCGGTCACAGCGCTATCGTCCAAAACAGTTCCGTCAGTGTCGGTCGGCGCCATGTTCTCGAAGTCACCGCTGACGGATAAGTCGTAGCGTAGTGGAAAGTCAGTTGTGCCGGCAAAACCTAGCCGGTTCTGATGAAACCCCACCACCGAAGGGTAACCAGTGGTCGCTGAGTACAGCCCCAACCGCCAGTGTATTGTCGCCGTCGTAGCTGATGCGGCGGGGCCGTCGATTGCGGCGGTCACGCTGGTGGTGCCGGAGCGCCCCGTGATGGTCAAGTAGGTCCAATTGGACGCCGCGTCTTGCCACCGGATCAGGCGCCCGATGTCTGAAGCCTGAAAACCAGTGCCGCCATTAATACCGGTTACCGCCGACGCTGTAACCGTCACAGAACCGGTAGTACCAGACAAACTCAACGTAGTTGCTGTGCTGTTAGTGACCAGATATGGCCCATCTATGAACGTCACATTCGTAATCGACCACGACGTGTCGGAGGTGCGGCTCATCTTGCGCGGCGGGTAGGATTTATGTGTGATGTATAACAGGTCGGCGCTTTGCGCGAAGCGGAGATTAAACAGATCAGCAGTCAGATATGTAGTCGTCAATTCAATCGGTGAGCCGGTGTCAATCTGCGCCCGGTCTTTGATGAAGCGGGCATACAGGTTACCAAACTCAATAATATAAGCCTGCGAGGACGAGAACACGAACTCCTTGATCATGGTGGACAGGCTATTTGTCTTGACACCAATAATATGTTTCGTGCCAGGTCGACGCTCAATTGGCCCCTGTACTAGCGGGACCATGTTTAAACAGGTTTGCAGGCCCGTCTTGTAGCGGTCTACATCAGGACGGCCGTACAACAGAGGCGATATTTCACCTCCGTTAAAATTATTTTGAATAGGGTCAGCGCGGGGCATCTCAGTTCCTCGCCGTTACCCACTCATCCTCGGGCGGCTCTGTCGGAGGTTTCTCAAAACTGTTGGTCTTACGTGCCATATTCCGCGCAGCTATATACTCGGCGCGCGCTAATTCACGTTTCTTATTAGATTGTGTGACTTTCTCGCAGACATCGTTGGCAATACGTTTTACCAGCAAGTCTTTAAAGCATTGATCCATCTGCTCAACATCGGTAACGCGCTGCACGTAGATCAGGTTAATTGGGGAGGCGTGATCTGTGTGGATGTATCGGCCAAAGGTTTGGAAGTCATCTTGCATAGATGATCCATCCTGGCCTTCGGTCGGTAAAATACGCAAGCAGTCTGAAGGTTTAAGATAACGCTTGGCCGCACCGAAAGTTGGGTTTGTAGAATCAGCCGCGATCTGAACTTGCGCGCGCGCAAAGCCCCATTGATGTGAACGCAGCTCAGTATCCCGTGCATGTTCATAGACGCGATTACAAGCCTTCGCCGCAGTGGAGTTCTGGGTGAGGCTTGTAATTGAGTTGGAGCCTAAACCTTGTAGCGCAAGATTACATAAACTAACGGCGTCGGCCATAGGTTAACTCCCAGGTTGGTACCGCAGGATAGAAGTGGGGGAGGGCGCTATAGCCCTCCCCCGTAGTGTTAGTCAACGACGTACATCATCGTCAATTCTATCGTGCCTGTAGCAGCAGCACCAGCAGTAACTACGGTGATCGGGATGCCAACATCGTTTGCATCCACGACCGAGTTACGACCAAGCGCCGAAGTAGCCGCAATACCCACGGTGGCGATTGCGGTAGAGGCAGCAGCAGCTTTATATTCATCAACGTCTAAAGCTACGACCGTACCTGCGGAGTTCACATAAGCCGCGTGGCCCACTGAAACCGTAGTTGAACTGCCGAGAGCATCATGTACGACCTCACCCGACAATATCCGTGCGCCATTCGGAAGATTGAACATTTCAATCGGACCGACTGCCAGAGACGCCGCTTCTGCTGAAGCGTAGGCAATACGGATTCGACCAGCCTGCTCGCTAGGCTTGATCATGGTCGTGGGACTGTTTTGGTCCCACTTCGTCTTTTGAGCGCTATAAGTAGTAGCCATTATCTATACCCTCCTATGCTTCTGAGCAGGTTATGGCGACGACTTTTTCCTCTTCAAGGCGGGTGGCACCAAACGTGCCTTTTACGTAAACCTGCGTTGAATTGGATTTGTCAGGGCGCTTATCGATCTGCACGTCGATATCATCCCAGATACCAAGATGTAGACCAGATTTCGCCCAACACACGACCGTGCGATCTGTACCAGAAAGCGCCAGACGTTGGCTGTCGACAAAGTTGAAGCCCATAAAGGATTTGATGCGGCCATCGACCAGCACCGGTTTAGTGGTGAAATCCAAGCTGATCGCCTGGGTTTGACCGAGCAGATCATCATGCTGTTGTGCACCAATGGCGCAGAACATAGGCTCGACATCCACATTCACCTCGGCTGCGATGAACAACTGCATCGCCTCACGAAGTTTAGCTACCGTCAGACCACCGGCAGTAGTGCCGGCCGTTTGGCCTGCCGGAAAGGCCGTAGTAGTAGTGCCATCTTCACCGGTAAGTGAGGATGCCGTAGCTGCGGTGATGATAAGATCATCCATCGCACGGCCGAGCGACATTGCGCCATTAACAGCATATGGCGAGGTCGGGTCGGCAATGGTACGGAGTTTATCAGCGTCATCGATGAGATCGGCCCATTCATAATCGGATGGGAAAACCCAACGGCGATCATGGGGAGTCTCAATAAGTGGCGTATCGGCATGGCGAGTGGTACGCTTCTGCGCAGTCACGGCACCAATTTGATTTACGGCAGCACCGGATTTGCCATGATAGGAATCTTCCACGACCATTCCGCGAAACCGCGAGCCTTGCTGCTGAAGAAGCAACTCGACTGTAGATTTGTAGTCAATTACTGACCAATCTAAGATTTCATTTGACATGAGGATAGCCCCCTCTTCTGTCGGTTAAAACAAAAGCTACAGGCTTGCCCGGAAGCCGGGGCCAACTACTAAGGCTGCGTCATAGCCGGCCCTTGCGGGTTACCGGCGGAACCGTTTCGACACCGCCAACATGACGATGCGCTCATTCAATATGTGACAATATTACATCAGTTGCTTAAATACAACAACCAAATTCGCTCATTTCATTGGCGGACGTGGTTTCCTGGGCTTCTTCTTCGTTCCGTATGACATGGATTTAACTCCTATTAATATTATTCGGCGATGCCCGACACGAGACGACTGAGGGCGGCTTTCTTTGCAACTGCTTTTTTATGGCCGGGATGCATTCTATCCACCCACGCGTCCATAAATTCTTTATTACCGGTCAGTTCACTCAACGCAAGGGCTGCTGACGACGGTGTCAGTGGCCCACCAGAACTGCCGCCGTCACCTTCAATATGACCATCCTCGCCCATCTTGGCGCCAAGACTATCAATAAACTTCATAGCGCCGGCTGGCCCCATACTGGCCTTCAGACCGGCTAGTTGTTCCGGGGTCATACCCAGCGCCACGGCGGTGTTGTCTACACCCTTCGTTTTATTATCGAACGCGGCGCCCCACTCTTTCTGCAACGCGGCAGTCTCGTTCGTGGCGTTCAGCGCGTTTGAATCAGCGGTAGTCTGAGCGGTAGAGCCGACAAACTCCCCCCATTTCTCGGCAAGGTAGTTGGTCTGTTTGTTGGTTAATCCAGCCTCAAAGAAGGTATCACCAGCCCATTGCGCGAATGCGCCGTTTTCTCCTTCTGGTGCAGCGAGGTTATATCCAGCGGCGTCTTCCGGCCGACCGAGTTTTGTATAGAAGTCTCCGGCCTGTTCAGGTGTGGCATCGTCGCCCAATAGTGTAACCGTGCGGCCAGCCTTATCGGCGCCAACGACTTTCTCCAGGTTGTGATAACTCTTGACGACATCTTCAAAGCTCCCACTGCGCATTGACTTGGCCTCGGCCCAGTCACGGGTCTCACCCACTTCCAATGAGTCCATCCAATGATTTTCCACAGGCGCGGCAGCAGGTTCAAGGGGGGCCGCAGCCGGTTCAGGGGCCGCAGCAGGTGCGGGTGCAGGGGCGGGGGCATCAGCCATCTAAATCTCCGTTATTGGGGTTAAAGTGTTTCCATGCTTCTTTGTCGGTCATGTTCAGGTGCGCCGCAATACGCAGCCACACCTCACGCCGACCTTGCAGCACCATCTCCATGCGTGGATCGGAGTGGATGGTGCTATTGTTTGCACGACAGAACTTGGCTAGATCATCCAACACACGCTCACCATAGACGCCTTTGAACGTCTTGGCATACGACTGCTTGCGGGAGATAAGGTAGTCTTTAATTTTAGCCCGCACTACCCAGCGCTTTCATCACGCCAGCAGCGGCAGGCGCGGCCTCAACCATCTGTTGCGTATCAGCGGCTTCCTGTCGCTGTGCGCGCTTCTGCTCGACCGTCTCAGGTGAGGCCATCCAGGATGGCGGCATGGCGTTGATCTCAGCTAACGCCGGGTAGATCACGTCGGTGTTAAAGTGATCCAGCACCGACAGGTCTTGTGTCGTGTTGGCATAGGCCACCGCTGCTTCCAGCGTGCGCATCCAACCAGCAGCCTCCTCGGCGCGCTGGGCGCGATTCAGAGGGCTGTCATAGATAATCTCGAACTCACCCTCGGCCTCGATCAGCGCCTCGGGCATAGGCGGCAACAGGTTCTGTTGCTGCAACAGATCGATCTCACGCTCAATCATTGGGCCTTGGCCTTCAGATTGCTGCCGGCCCATTGTGGGGCTTAACAAGGCTCCCTTTTCTCGGGCGCGCTCTAACACCTCTGTAGCCGTCATGGCCGGCGTATCCACCAGGATTTGGAACAGCGTCACAAGGAAAATATCGTTTATTGTGGACCGCTCCATGTCCATCAGCTCTTGGCCCGCAGCCAAATTGCCGACCGGCAGTGCGTGCACCAGCGGGCGCCCTTCGGGCGATACCCCACCAGGATTGATGTGACCCGGCTTCATACTGAACCCGTCGACTACACCATCGTCATTCGCTAGCAACACCGGCGCCACGGCGCGGTGACCCTGCGTCAACATGGTCTTCTTCTGCTCGTTGAGAACCTTGATCGCCGGCAACGCCATCATGGCGGGAGAGCGGCCATAGACCTCAGACGGCCCAGTAACGTAGCGTGATGCCTGGTAAGGGAAGGTGTTGAAACCACCCTCACCTAATATTGTCTGACCTTCCACTGCGACATAGTATGACGCGTACTTCATACCCCTATAGTCAAGACGCTTCTTATCAACCTCGACACGGGGTTTAACGCAATGGATAACCTCAAACTCTTTTGAAGGTTCTGTCTTTAGCGCAGACTTAACCGCATCGGGAATTGTACTCCACCGTCCAGCGTCTACCTTCTGCTGCATCAGGCGCGCAGAGATGTTGAACTTACGGGAGCTGGAGTCCAGGATACCTTGGTGATTTAAACCAATGAGTATCTCACGTAGATCAGTGGCGCGGTAGCGGAACCCACCCTCGTCATGCGCGTCGGTGTGTAGGATGCTCGTGCCGTAGGCACCGAGACCCATGTAGACCTCATGCTGCTGACTGGCGAAGTTCGCAGACGGCTTATACCGCTGCTTGAATAACATGTTCGTGACGTTCTCAAACCATACCTTGACATCATGGTCGGCAGCGAGCGCCTCATCGGAAGCTGTCACGCGGTGCCAGCGCTGGTTGCGCGGCGTCAACATGGCTTCCATCGCAGCGGAAAACCGCTCCAGCGCGATGCTGGCCGTGCTGTCAATCATTTTATCGGTGCGCTTCTGCCCCTTGGTCAAACCAGAGGAGGAACTCTGCATGGTCATGGCGTAGCGCGGCAGCACCCGCTCGTCTATCTCAGACCAGTGGGACTCCCATGTTCCGCGATCACCCTTCCACTTGTCGTGGGTTTTGATGATATCTTTTGCTATTTCACTCATCAGTCGGACAACAACGTGTTTGATGCTGTGGGCGGTCCCTCTTCACCGAAGATGCCCAATGGGTCGACAGCCTTCTTGGCTATCTTGCTGCGACGAACGAACTCTCCTGAAGGATTCGTTATCTTATCAACGATGCCGCCCTGTTTTGCCTGCTCTCCACCGAAGATGCCGGCCGGGTCTAAAATCTTTCCAAAACCACCCATCAAGGGGAACCTAACAGCTTCAAGGTTGCGCTTTGTGTGTCGCCAAGACTACCCGTGAATTGTTTTGCGGCTGGAGCCGGACCCGGACCAGGGTCTGTGGTCGTCACAGGGTTGCGGTCAGCGGCCGCGTCTCTACGGAGTCCCGCCTGAACGTCTTCACTCGTTGTGGGGTCTGAGATTGTAGCCGCGCTCGCTAACGGCGGTGCGGCTACGATAACTTTTTTAAGTTGAAAAGGGAGATTCGGTCCGTAGGAACCTTTATTGCCTTTATTGCCTTGAGCAGCAGAAAATGCAGAATTGTGGGAAGCGTAGCCGGCTGCGGCGGCTCCGGCTGCGGCTGCCCCTGTACCCGCTGCTCCATGACCAGCACTAGCAGTTCCTCCACTACCAACACCTGCGCCCATACCGACTGGCATAACTAACTCCCCAACAGTTGTTTTGTCGGTGTATCCGTTTCGTCCAACACACCCTGCCCACTCGTCTTGATCGTGTCGCTGCGTCCAAGCGCAGCCGCACGGCGCTGACGCGCCGCTAAAGCTGCGGCCTGCACATCAGCGTCAGACTTCGTCGGGGGTGGTGGCGGTGGTGGCGGCGGCGGCGGTGAAGGAGATGATCCCCCAAATATTCCACCCATAATTCAATCTCCTTGCAAGGATATTACGTGAATATAACACAATCTACATCATCTGCAACCCTGCCGCGTTTAAACTTCTTGGAGGTCTTGGAATCCAATCTGCTGACCGGCCGACTGAAAGTCATCGCCAGCGCGTCCGCATAGTCAGGTGAGCCGAAACCTTCCTTCAACATCTCCTTCTTCGTCCATAGCGCCTTCTGCCCTTTCAGGTTCATGCGATAGCGCATGGTGCACAGGTCATCCGTCAAGTTGTCCTCGTCTGGCAAGCACGCCGAGTCGATCCACTCAGCCATGCGCCCCCACACCTCTGTCCTGTGCAGATACCACTTCTTCGAGTCTTGCGCCGACTCGGACACGAACACCGGTGTCACCCGATAGCCGCCCTCTTGCAACAACTCGATCACCGGCCCGCCGACGCCATCACTCTCAATGAACACATGATCTGGCTTATACTTCTCAATGGCGGTCGCCACATGCTCGGCCATCTCCCTGGTCTTACACTTGGGAAACACCAGCGGTGGGATGCTGCGCGCGTCCACCCCATGCCTGAAGCGTATGACCGCCTTATCATTACCCATACGAGCCGGGTCGACGCCCATGATGAACGGCGCCCCTAAGTCCTCGGCCGGCAGCTCGCGCGCGATGGCCGCATCAACATCATCTCGTGCGATGAAGTTCTCGTCACCCTGTCTTGGGAATTGCCCATACACCTCCACACGCGCTTCATCGCTGTCGACGCCATACTCCCGTATAATCGCGTCGTACACGCCGGGGTCATTCTCAACAACCGTGCGCCCGTCGATCTTGGCGTTATTCCATTCCTCGCGGTTGCGGTGGAAGCATTCAAAGAACGCGCCACTCGGATTACGCGGATTACTAATCGCCACCCATACCCGGTATATAGTCTTGTCTGTAAAATAACCGTGCGCGACAGGCCAAATGTTAGGCGGGATGCCGCTGGCCTCGTCAAACAGCACCGCCATGCCCATTTGGCTATGCGGGCCGGCATACGCGTCTGGATTCTCATCACTCCACAACTTGGCCTTGATGTACCAATACGCGTCATCATACTGCGTTGTTTTCTTGAGCGCCTCGACCAACCAGTCGGCTGGGTGCAGCGCTTCAACCTGATGCTCGAACCAACGCGACATGTGGCTCATGGTCGCCCACTTTCTGATCTCAGGAAACGTGGTCGACCGTAGCTGCTGCTCCGTGTTGGCGCTGACGATGACTGTGGAACTCGGCAGGGTGCAGAACAACCACAACGCCACCCATGCAAGAAACGCCGACTTGCCAATACCGCGCCCGCTGGCCCGAGCAAGACGCATCAACTCTGGTGTATCGCCCTGATCAAACTTCCGATGGTTGTTATGAATGTGCGCCTGGAGCTGCAACAGTGCGTCACGCTGCCACTGCCGTGGCCCCTGATGATGTTCCAGGGGTGTATTAATCTTTCCCCACGGGAAACAGAACAGCACAAACCCCAGGGGATCATCTCGGAACGCCATGACCTGTGCGATCAGTTGATCTTCATTAGGATGTGGTTGCTGTTTAGCCATACGATTTTACTTCAAAAGTGAGACGGGTGTTGCTGTTGCGGGGTACTAAAAAAAATTTTTCAAAAAAAATGACGCGTAGGGCTGGGATGAGCACCTATGGGTGCGCGGGCGCCGGCGATCCAGGGGGTACCCCCGCCCCACCCCCCCGCCTGGCTTAATAGGCTTCAATTTTGTAGGGCTTCTATGCATTCTCAATTGGGGGCGTTTCACGTGAAACATTGAGCGAGGCGGGGTGTTGCTCCAACTCAGGCGGGTGAGGCGTGGGGCTGGTTAAAGGTACTTGCGGCGTCACATCGCGCAGCGTGCGAAGCGTGGCGTGTGCGTCGAGCATGAGCTGGCCAAGGTCAACGGCGTGGTGCGTCACATCAACCGCAACCTGTTGTGGGATCACCTTCGCGACGAGCGCGCAATAGACTTGTGGGTGGTTGAGCGCCAGCGTGGTTAGGTAGTTGCGGCTGCTTTCTATACGCTCGAAATGGTTGGCGATGGTGTCGCGCAATCGCATCCCGCGCTCGCCTTGGCTGCGTTGGCGCGGCCGCTTCGCGCTCGTCCCCATATTTTATCCCCTAAGTATCTGCGCCATAAATCCTGGCCGTCATGCGCGCACAGCATAGCTCGCCATGCAATATTAACATAACAATTTTTGGCGATTTATATTGCAACCGGACAAAATGACGTGCTAGTTTGTGGGTAGTTAAACACAAAGGGAATTTGAACATGAACAAGGCACAACGTGAATATCTCGACAATCTCACAACATCCAGCGCCGACGCGCTTTTAAGTAAATTCGGGCATGATCCTGAGGAAGCGTTCGCGGCGGGCTGGGTTGCTTATAACGCTTTTTGCTGGTGTTGGGAGTTTACTAACGGCGGCGAATACATCCAGCGGCACAACGGCGCGAATGGTATCGAATATAATTTCATACCCTGCCCCTAGTCTCTCTTTCTCCGCGCATCGGAAACGGTGCGCGGCATAAGATAGATTGAAACAACAAACAAAGGGAACTGATAAAATGAGTAATCGCGAACAATGGTTAACCCGCTGCGCCGAGGAAATAGTGGGGCATTATTTCACCACAAACGGCATCGCGCTTGAAAACTTCAAGGTGACGTGCGGTTGGCCGTCCTCAGGTGGCCGTGCCATGAAGCGCCGCACCCTTGGCCAGTGCTTTCATTCCGAGGCGTCAAGCGCCGATATTTATGAAATCTTCATATCACCCACCCTGGCCGACAATGTCGACGTTGCCGCCGTGCTGGCGCATGAATTGTGCCACGTTGCTGACAAATGTGAAAACGGCCACAGGGCACCATTCACCAAATTGGCGCGCATGTGCGAGTTGGAGGGTAAACCTACCGCCACGGTGGCGGGTGAGGCGTTTAAACAGTGGATTGACGAGCAATGGCACATTTTAGGCAACTACCCGCACGCCGAAATTACAGTTAACCCAAAACACAAAAAACAAACGACACGAATGCACAAGGTGACATGCGCAAACGACGAGTGCGGCATGGTCTTTCGGACTAGCGCCAAGTGGATCGACGCCAACCCTGATTTGTCATGCCCGGCATGTGCGGCACCGTGCCGCATAGCTTGAGCGTTTAAACAGCGAGTTAATTTCTCGCGGCATACCCGCCCACAAGTGGCGGGTATAGCGCGGCAAATTCTACCGCAAAACAGAGAAAGTAAACAAAATGAAGAAAATCTATATAGCAATGGGCGGTCTTGTAGCAGTCTTATCGGCTGGCGGTATCGCGGCCAATGCCAGTAATTCCGGCGATTGCAATTACAACCCGGACGGCACGTACACCGCAAACGGCCAAACATCGGCAAACGGCACCATGAACGCCGCAATGCATTGCGCCGCGCAGGGCATTTTGCCTGAGATAGTGGCACAACGCCTCGGCGTGTGGGGTGATGATGAAGCGCAAGAATGGGCGCAGCAAATCAGGACGTTAAATAACGAAATCCGCCTGAAAAATGAGGAGGCGGCAAAAACGGCGGAGTCGGAAACCGCAGCACCTATTGTAGAATAATAGGAGTTTTTCGCGGCGTGCCCACCGCGCGAGCGGTGGGTATAGCGCGGCAAATTTTACCGCAACAAAATTGAAAGGGAAAATGCCATGAGCGACACGAAAATCCCAACAAGCGTTTGGCAGCTCGAGCGCGATCTAAGCTACACGTTGGCCGATATGCGCGCCGAGATTTTAGAGGCAAAATATCCAGAAGATTTATTACACGAGATTTGCGATGGCGCCATTCCAATTTACCTATACCAGCTTGCGGAGTGTCTAGCAGAGGACTCTAGCTTGGCCTACCCTGATGATAACATTTTTAGTAACAGTGGCTCTGATGAGGTCGACGTTTGGAAAATCCTACAATGGACAATATATGAGCGTTTAAACGCAGTGGCGCACAAATGGCTTGCGGAGCAGCAGGCAAGCGAGGCGGCGGCATGACATTTGAACCCTACGCCGCGAAGCCGCCCGCCTCACCTAAACTCAACACGGCCAGCAGGTCGTGCCTGAGATGTAATAAAAAATTCAAAAGCTCGTGGATTGGGAATCGCATGTGCTGGCGTTGCGTCGACGCAAACGGCAGTGAATATATGGGCCCAGTCAGCGAGCGCATAATATCAAAAGCTCGTAAACTCAACAGGAAAGGCAACGTAAAATGATAAAAGAATACACCGTGGTCGTGACGCGCGACATAACCGAGTCAACCACAATTTACGTCAACGCCGACTCGATTGATGAGGCGGAGGAGGCGGCGCTGGCGCAATGCGACAGCGCCAACATAGTACAGGTGTGGATTGTCGACGACGTGCACGACTACGAATCACCTTATGTGACCGACGTTTCCGGTGGCGTATGAACGCTAAACAGTTCAGGGACGCGCGCCACGAGCTGGCGCACACCCAGCACAGCCTGGGGCAGTTCATCGGCGTCACAGCGCGCCACATCTCCCGCTACGAGTCGGGTGAGCAGAAGGTGCCACAGTCAAAAGCGATTTTAATGGGAATGATGCTCATTAAAAAATCACAACAAGACCGACGACACGCGCGCCATATACGCAAAAAGAGTATTGAAAGGGGAACCTCATGCAATCAAAAAGAGAAAAGTTAGATCGTCAAAATAAATATAATCGTGAACTTAGGGCACATCTTCGTGAACTACGGAGTAAAGGGCCGACGCTGAGAGAGCAACGAGATCGCGGCAGCGCGTTAGCCAAAGCAAGGCGCAAAGCTTTGGACCCTGAATATGTAATGTTGCGGGGTCGAGACAACGCTAAAAAAGCAAGGCGCAAAGCCAGGAAGTTATGCGCTACGCCACCATGGATAGATCATGCAGCGATAGCGCGGATATATAAGAAGTCTAGCCAACTAACGGCACAAAATGGCATACAATATCATGTTGATCACATAGTGCCGTTGCAGGGTGATGAGGTTAGCGGATTGCACGTACACACCAACCTGCGAATTGTTCCGGCTCATATAAACAATAAGAAGGGCAACAGGTTTAACAAGCAAACCAAAGCATATGTTATTAGGTTGATGGCACGGGCACGACATACGCCGTCAAAGGAGCAAAAACACGCCGCCAAGCATTAGAGGAAACTTTCCTCTAAAATCTAAGGGCAGAAATCGGCTGATTTCTGCCCTTTTTTACGCCAAATCCGCCGCCAAAAGGGAAGTTAGAGCAAATACGCGGTTTTCCTTAGAGTCTCTCTATTTATATATATAATATTATTATTATTATTCTATATTACTATACTCTACTGCTCTATCTCCCCTTCTTAAAACAAAAAACATAGGCGGGTGGCGGCGTTCAGCGTTAGAGGAAACCTAGAGGAGTTTTTATTTTATCCCAAGTCTACGCTAATATTGACCACATTTGACGCCAATTCTGTTTTGCTCATCTCCTCTATGAACATATTCGCTTGGCGCAAGTCATCTTGTGCCACCCATTTCTGTCTCTGGCGGATGGCGCGCAGCTCAGTTTGTTTTCCATTTATCAAATATCGCGCACCATTTTTGGTGTCGTCGGCGCGTAATGTTTTAATTTTACGCCAAATCAACCGGCCAGTTGCGCCAGGTTCACGCATGATTTTCTCCAAATCCAGGTCTCGCGCAGCCAAGCCAATAGCAGTTTTTAAGGTCTTTGCGGACACCAAATCCGGTGCGTGATGCTCCAGAATATGATCAAAGATAATATCAGACGGCGCCCTGCTGCTCTCTGTCATCATCGCTTTGGTGGCTGTCATCGGCGGGTAGATGTGGTCATACTCACTAACATCGCGACGCATCAGCCACCAATACGCGCGCTGTGCTTCATCACCCGACAGAGCGGCGTTCAGTTTATCATAATACACATACCCGCGTCGCGTGGTCGGGTTTTCGATGCAGAATGTGCG
>Ga0302135_10001419_pt1 | contig 14470 bp, 10 predicted proteins | sample CBN3_surface_MG_FD_203119 | JGI IMG/M metagenome (GOLD analysis project Ga0302135, IMG submission 203119) | Marine microbial communities from Western Arctic Ocean, Canada - CBN3_32.1 | ecosystem: Environmental > Aquatic > Marine > Oceanic | place: Canada: Western Arctic Ocean | collected...
CCTCGTGTGTTCTCCTCACGGTATCTTTCCCATTGTCCGCCAACAGCCCCCTTAAGCTAGGATCAGCTACGTGAACCCGTCGCCCGCGGTAGCACTCACGATCGCCGGCAGCGACAGCGGCGGCGGCGCTGGCATCCAGGCCGATCTCAAAACCTTCCACGCCTTTGGCGTCTTCGGCACCACCGCCATCACTGCGATCACCGCGCAGAACACAGTGAAGGTATCGGCCGTGCACACCGTCCCCCTCGAGGTGGTACGCGCACAGATAGACGCCGTCGTGGAAGACCTGGGTCCTGCAGCCGCCAAAACAGGAATGCTCGCCACAGCTGAGCTGGTGGTCGTGGTGGCACGAGCGATCACACACCACCGTCTCCATCGCTTAGTCTTGGACCCGGTGATGGTGGCTACTTCGGGTGAAAGACTGCTGAACGCGGACGCCGAGGAAGCGCTCGTGCGGGAGCTGCTGCCCCAGGCGGAGCTTATCACTCCTAATCTCGAGGAAGCTCGTATCCTCACTGGGCGCCAGATCGCCACCCCGGCCGACATGCGTTGGGCGGCGCGGGAGCTGGTGCGCATGGGCGCGCGCGCAGCCCTCGTGAAGGGCGGACATTTGTCCGAGGAAGAGGTCGTGGACGTGCTCTGGGACGGGCGCGCGGAGCGTACCTGGAGCCGCCCCCGTCTCTCGGCCGTGAACACCCACGGGACGGGCTGCACTCTCTCCGCTGGCGTCACGGCCAATCTCGCCCTCGACATGTCCTTGGGAGACGCGGTCGAGGGGGCGCTGGACTTTGTGGCGCGTGCCATCGCCTCCGCTCCCGACCTCGGCCACGGCCACGGCCCTATCAACCATTTCATCAGGAGCGATCGGCCCACCTAGAATGGGGACCGATCGCATAAGAGGGGACCTGGTCATGGCGGAAGCTTGCGAATGATAGCACGCAGCAGCCCCTCCAACTTCGATGCCGATCGGCTCCCGACCTCCAGCACTTCGTCGTGAGCTAAGGGGACCCTCGTGATTCCTGCACCATGGTTCGTCACCAGTGAAATACCAAGGCAGCGTAATCCTAGCGTGTGGGCCGCTGTCACCTCGAGCACTGTGGACATGCCGACGACATCAGCTCCGAGCCGTTCCAGCATCCGGATCTCCGCGGGCGTTTCATACGAAGGTCCCGAGAGACCTGCATAGACCCCCCGCTCCAAGGTCAGGTCGAGATGCCGCGCGCACGACTCGGCTAACCCTCTGAGGTCGCAGTCGTAAAGGTCGCTCACGCCGGACGGACTCACGCCTTCCGTCTGGGCCAACGGACTCTTCGTCATAAGGTCCAGATGATTTTCGAGCATCATCAGGGTGCCGGGCCTGAGGCTTGGGCGCACTCCCCCTGCCGCGCTGGTGACAACGAGCGTGCGCGCACCCAGCGCTGCGGCAAGCCGCACCGGAGCGCACACGAGCTCCACGGGCAACCCTTCGTACAGATGGTAGCGCCCGGCCTGCACCAACACACGGCGCCCCTCGATCCATCCGCCGACCCAGCAACCGGAATGACCAGATACGCTCACCGGGGGCAGGCCACCCAAGTCTGCAAATGACACGACCGTAGGATCTTCCACAGAAGCAACTAAGCTGCCGAGGCCGGAGCCCAGAACGAGGGCAACCTCGAAAGGTTCGGCGCCCAGTCGCGCCCGGAGCTCCGCAGCAGACCTGCTCAGGTCCACCTTCATGCCGTCGGAACCGACGACTGTGCTCACAGGCCCCTGACTCGGCTGCAGATGGATTGGAATGGGGACGACCGCTGAATATGCGGACACACCTGGTGTCCTACCACCACCACGTCGGATACCGCCGTGAGGGACCCGTCCTTCTTCACGCAAACTGAGGTCCAGCCTGTCATCGCGGCGTGCACAGCCACATGCGATGCCATAATGGCGCAATAATGACGTTCCACCTCAGGCATGGACGTTGCAAGTTGGGTCCCCCGCACAAGTGCGCTATCCCACTTCTTCGGTCCTAGGCGCACACCGTAATGGGACCAAGACACAGCGAAAAGGTCAGGAACCAGCATGGGCAAGGTGATCGGAATCGACCTCGGCACCACCAATTCCGTGGTTGCCGTTATGGAGGGCGGGGAGCCGGTCGTGATCCCCAACGCCGAAGGGGGCCGCACCACGCCATCGGTGGTGGCCTTCACCAAGGATGAGGAGCGGCTAGTGGGCCAGGTCGCCCGCCGTCAGTCCATCACCAACCCCAAGAACACGATTTTCTCCATCAAGCGCTTCATGGGGCGCCGCGGAGAGGAAGTGAAGTCGGAGGAGAAGCTGGTCCCCTACGAGATCAGCAACGACGCCCAGGGGCGGGTCGAGATCGCCGTGCCCAACGCGAGCAAGAAATCCACGCCTCCCGAGATCTCGGCGATAATCCTCCAGAAGATGAAGCAGACCGCGGAGGACTACCTGGGCCAACCCGTCACCGAGGCTGTCATCACCGTTCCCGCGTACTTCAACGACAGCCAGCGACAGGCCACCAAGGACGCCGGCAAGATATCCGGGCTCGATGTGAAGCGGATCATCAACGAGCCGACCGCCGCGGCCCTGGCCTATGGGTTGGATAAGAAAAAGGACGAGAAGATCGCGGTATATGATCTTGGTGGCGGCACCTACGACATCTCGGTCCTCGAGCTCGGGGACGGTGTCTTCGAGGTGAAGGCCACGAACGGCGACACGCACTTGGGTGGAGATGACTTCGACCAGCGCGTGATCGACTGGCTGGTCTCTGAGTTCAAGCGAGACCATGGGATAGACCTGAGCCAGGATGCCATGGCCCTCCAGCGCCTCAAGGAGGCAGCGGAAAAGGCCAAGATGGAGCTTTCCACCACGATGCAAACAGACATCAATCTCCCGTTCATAACGGCTACCCAGGAGGGCCCCAAGCACCTGGATTATACGCTGGCGCGGTCGAAGTTCGAGCAGCTCGTTGAAGACCTCATCAAGCGCACGATCCCACCCATGAAAAAGGCCCTCGCCGATGCCGGGCTCAAGCCCGGGGACATCGATGAGCTGATCCTGGTGGGCGGATCCACACGCATCCCCAAGATCCAAGAGGTAGTGAATGACTTCTTCGGAAAGGAACCCCACAAGGGTGTGAACGTGGACGAGGTCGTCGCGGTTGGCGCTGCCATCCAGGGTGGCGTTCTGGCGGGTGAGGTCAAAGATGTGCTGCTGCTCGATGTGACTCCCCTGTCGCTCGGCATAGAGACTCTCGGGGGCGTGATGACCACGCTGATCCAGAGGAACACGACTATCCCGACCAAAAAATCCGATGTGTATTCAACGGCTGAGGACAACCAAACCAAAGTGGAGATCCATGTTCTCCAGGGCGAACGTAAGATGGCTCTGGACAACCGTACCATCGGCAAGTTCCAGCTTACGGGGATCCCTCCAGCACGGAGAGGAATGCCTCAGGTGGAAGTCACGTTCGACATCGACGCCAACGGAATCCTACACGTTTCGGCCAAAGATCGGACGACCGGCAAGGAACAGAAAGTCAAGATCGAGGATTCCAGTGGGCTGTCGGATAACGAGATCGACAAGATGGTGAAGGACGCTGAGGAACACGCCTCGGACGATGAGGAGAGGCGCCAGAAAGTCGAGGCCCACAATCAAGTGGATTCGCTTGTCTACCAGGTGGAAAATGATTCTGCAGAATGGGGAGACAAGGTGTCCGAAGAGACTCGCGGAGGCCTGGAGCAGAGCGTAGAGAAGGCCAAGGAAGCTCTCAAAGGCGACGACGCGGCAGTACTCGACTCAGCGCGCGACGAACTCATGCAAGCGTTCAACGCAGCCGGCCAAGAGGTGTATAAGAACCAGCCCCCTGACACTGACCAAGATCTCGAGGAGACCCCTCCCGACGAGGGCGACACAGGGAGCGACACCTCGAGCGCTGCGGAAGACGTGGTCGAGGCCGACTACGAAATCGTGGACGAAGAGAAGTAGATCACGCAGAAGTGGGCAGGGCTCCGGGCAACCCGGAGCCCTGCCCACCGATCAAAAGGTTAGATGCTAGGACCAGCCCGATGCACTCCGTGTATCACTAGCTGGCTGCCATAAGCGTCGTCCCTATCGAATAGGCTGAGGAACTCATGTACGATCCGTTGCGCTCGAAGTCCAAGGTCGCCCTGTACGGCGGGGTCACTTTCATCTTCGGCCTGGGCATTGCATCGGTGCTCGGGTGGACTCAGACCTCCCTGGCGATACCGGTCGTCGTCGAAGAGCCCGCCCTTTCGATAAAGTCGGTTAAGGCAGCGGCTGACCTGAGCGAAGCATTCGTCAACATAGCGGAGGTGGTCACGCCCGCCGTCGTCCGCATCCAGTCCCGCCGGCCAGCCCGGGAAGTAGCCGCCAATGGAGCTAACCCCCGGCGCTTCTTCGGACCGGAGAGTGGGCGAGGTGGCCCATCCCGCCCGGACTTCTCAGGGGGCAGCGGTTTCATCATGTCCAAGGACGGCTACATCCTGACCAACGACCACGTGGTGTCAGGGACCGACCAGGTAACCGTATACCTGCAGGACCGGAGGTCCTTCGAGGCCCGTATCATCGGGAGCGACCCGTTCACGGACGTGGCGGTGATCAAGATCGACGTCCAGGGTGAGCTGCCCCACCTCTCTTTCGGTGACTCGGAGAGTGTGAAGGTGGGTCAGTGGGTACTGGCAGTCGGCAACCCCGGCTTCGGCGGGGGCAGCCCGCTGGACTACACGGTGACGGCCGGAATCGTGAGCGCCCGCGGCAGGGCCCTCGCCATCCTGCAGCGGGAACTGTTTGAGCAGTATGGCAATGACCCTGCCACGCAGAAACTGCCAGGATACGCTATCGAGGACTTCATCCAGACGGACGCAGTCATCAACCCGGGGAACTCCGGGGGTCCGATGGTCAACCTCTTCGGTCAAGTCGTGGGCATTAATTCCGCCATCGCCACCAACACCGGATATTACCAGGGCTACGGCTTCGCGATCCCGATCAACTTGGCCCGCCGGGTCATGGAAGACCTTGTGGAGTACGGGCAGGTGAAGCGGCCACTGATCGGCGTGGAGATGCAGACAGTCACATCCGAGGACGCCGAATACTACGGGCTTCCATCTGTATCGGGAGCATTGGTCCAGCGGCTGACCCCCGAGGGCCCCGCTGAGGGTGCCGGGGTGCAGGCGGGTGACGTGATCACGGCGGTGGACCGCAAGCTGGTCGGCTACTCGGGCCAGCTCCAACAGCGCATCGCTGAGCATCATCCGGGCGACCGAGTCACACTAACCGTCTACCGGGACGGGAAGGCGCTAGAGTTGGTCGTGCGCCTAGACGAGGCGCCCATCAACCAATTGGCTCCCAGAACAACTCGGCCACCCCCGTTAGCCAATGAGCGGCTCGGGATAAGAGTCGAGGCTCTGGACGCGAGCAGTGCGCGCGAAATCGGCTTCTCGGAGCCCGGTGGTGTGGTGATCACAGAAGTTCAGCGTGGCAGCGTGGCCGAACAACGCGGAATCGTGCCGGGCCTCCGCGTACTGCAGATCGACGGACGGGATATGTCCGACCCTGATGATGTACAGGCGGCCATGGACGCGGTGCAGGCAGGTCAGGTCATAGGATTTGTGCTCGAGGGGCCCCAGGGAACCCGGCAAATCAGGAACCTGCGGATGCCCGCCAACTAGACACCTGTAGGAGCCACCCGAAAGAGGCGTGTGGAGTCCCCCGAGACCACCCGCGCCTCTTTCGTTCAGGGGTGCTCTACCGACGCCCCTGGAGTCGTTGGTCCCCCAGGGCGCACGCCGTTATCTTTTGGGCCACACCTGAAATTGCGCGAAAGTGGCGGAATTGGAAGACGCGCGAGACTTAGGATCTCGTGGCTTCGGCCTTGGGGGTTCGAGTCCCCCCTTTCGCACTACAACGGCACGATAACACCCCTCTTTTTAGGGCCTCTTTTCCCAGCCGGCATAGCTCTTATGACGATCTCCTCCACTCATCTGCAGATCAACATCCAAGAGCAGGAGCGATGGCGCCGGACGGTCTCGGTGACGGTCCCAGCAGGCGTGGTGAAGCAGGAGCGGGCCGTCGTCGTCAAGCACCTGGCCAGCCGACTCAAGCTTCCCGGCTTTCGGAAGGGAAAGGTTCCGACCTCGGTCGTGGAAAACCAGTACGGTCCTGAACTCCAAAAAGAGACCCTCGACAAGGTGATCCAAGAGGCGTACCGGGCGGCCCTGGCGGAACACTCGCTCCAACCCATCAGCGAGGGGGAGGTGGAGAACGTAGACTACGTTCCCGAAGAAGACCTCACGTTCCGGATCTCGTTCGATGTCCGCCCCAAGATTGAAGTACCTCGGTTGAGTGGGTTCAAGGTGGAACGTCCCCGCGTTCAGGTGGGCGAGGCCGAAGAGGATAATGTGTTGGATCGGCTAAGGGACCGGAGTGCCGTGTGGCGACCGGTGCAGGATGATGGCCCGGCGCAGGAGGGTGACACCGTCACGGTCCAGCTCACACCCCTCGGTGAGGGGGACCTCCCCGAGGGAGAGCCTCAGGGGTATCAGATGGTGGTCGGTGAAGGAGATGCCATACCAGATGTGGAGGCAGCCATCCTCAGGCTGGCCGTAGGGGCTGCAGGGGATTTCACGGTACGCTTTCCCATGGACTTCGCCGATGAGGCCAAGCGAGGCGAGGAGCAGAGGCTCCGGATAAGCGTGCTGGACCGGCGGGTAAAGGAGCTGCCGCCGCTGGACGACGAGTTCGCTCGCTCCGTCGGAGACTTCGACAACGTTGACGCTCTCAGGGCACGCATCCGGACCGACATAGAGGAAGAAGCTTCGGCCGATGCCGAAGAAACCGTCAACAAGCAGCTCTTGAATACGCTGGTGGAGGCCAATCCTTTCGACGTGCCTCGGTCGATGGTGGATCGCTACGTCGAGTCGCTGCTGGGTGACACCAGCAAGGCCGAGCCTGAGGTCGTCGCACGAGCCCGGGAGCAGATCCTCCCCGAGGCGGAGCGCGGAGTGAAACGTATCCTCGTGATCGACCATGTAGCGGAGGTGAGGGACATCCACGCGACAGAGGACGAGGTCGGTAGGCGAGTGGCCGAACTCGCGGAGATGGGGGGGACCACTCCCGCGCAGGCGCGGGCCCAGCTCCAGAAGGCGGGACGTCTGGAAGGACTCGAGCGGGAGATAACCGAACGCAAGGTGATCGAGTTCCTCCGGGAACAGTCGGAGATCATTGACGAGATGTGACCGGGCACCGTGCCCTTTTGTAAGAAACACCGAGAAGGATGCCGATACTTATGCCGATATATCCTCCCTATGTGATCGAACGCACGAGCCGCGGGGAGCGGAGCTACGATATCTTCAGCCGTCTTCTCATGGATCGGATAATATTCCTTGGGAGTGGCATAGACGACATGGTGGCAAACATCATCGTGGCCCAGTTGTTGTTCCTCGACGCCGATGATCCCGAGAAGGAGATCAGCATGTACATCAACTCCCCGGGGGGAAGCGTATATGCAGGGCTGGCCATCTATGACACGATGCAACACCTTCGGGCACCAGTATCGACATACTGCGTGGGGATGGCCGCCTCGATGGGCGCCGTCCTCCTTACCGCAGGGGCAAAGGATAAACGTGCGGCTCTGCCCAACTCGCGAATCATGATCCATCAGCCCTCCTCGGGTGCTCAGGGTACGGCATCGGATATTGAGATCGCCGCCAGGGAGGTCGTACACATCCGTGAAAAGCTCAACGGGATCCTCTCCCACCATACGGGTCAAACTGTGGAGCGAATAGCTGAAGATGCGGATCGGGACAGGTTCATGAGCCCGTACGAAGCGGTCGAGTATGGCCTCCTCGACCGCGTCCTCGAGGGCCCGGTGATACTGAACGATAATAAGCCGGCTTCCTCGGCCACGCTCACGAAGGACTAGGGCGCAGGCCCCCGCACCCAGGACTCGTCATGTCCAACGACAAACACCTCCGTTGCAGCTTCTGCGGCAAGTCCAAGGACAGCGTCAAGAAATTCATCAGCGGTCCTTCGGTCTACATCTGCAACGAATGCATATCGCTGTGCAACGAGATCCTGGCCGAGGAAGAAGAACGAGAACAGGCTGATACCGTAGTCCCGAGTCCGACGCCCCTAGAGATCAATGACGTACTCGACCAATACGTGATCGGGCAGGACGATGCTAAGCGCGCCCTGGCCGTAGCGGTCTATAACCACTACAAGCGCGTGAACAACCAGGGTGTCCTGGACGACGTCGAGATCGACAAGGCGAACATCCTTCTGATAGGTCCCACCGGGGTCGGCAAGACCCTGCTTGCCCAGACGCTCGCCCGCATGCTTCAGGTCCCCTTCACGATCGCTGACGCCACCACACTGACCGAGGCCGGCTACGTTGGCGAGGACGTCGAGAATATTTTGGTGCGGCTTCTCCAGGCCGCCGAGTTCAACGTCGCCGAGTGCGAGCGAGGCATCGTCTACATCGACGAAATCGACAAGGTCGCTCGTAAGTCGGAAAATCCGTCCATCACGCGCGACGTCTCGGGCGAGGGTGTGCAACAAGCGCTACTCAAGATCCTGGAGGGAACGGTTGCCAGTGTCCCGCCTCAGGGGGGCCGCAAGCACCCGCAGCAGGAATACATCCAGATCGACACACGTAACATCTTGTTCGTCTGTGGAGGCGCCTTCGATGGGCTAGACAAGATCATCGAATCCCGTATCGGCAGGCGGCGGATCGGGTTCCCAGGAGAAACGACTGGCCACGACTACGAGGATGAACGTCAGGAACTCCTCAGGCGCGTGGAGCCTGATGATCTGCAACGCTTCGGACTCATCCCTGAGTTGGTGGGTCGCCTCCCCGTCTCGGTGGCGCTGACTGAACTTGATGAGGAATCACTGTGCAGGATCCTTGTCGAACCGAAGAACGCATTGGTGAAGCAGTATACGAAAATGTTCGAGTTGGAAGGCGTAGGCTTAACCTTCGACAAGGACGCCATCCGGGCGATCGCCAAGAAGACCCTCGAGCAAGGTACCGGTGCACGCGGCCTACGCTCCGTGATCGAAGTCATACTGCGCGACGTCATGTTTGATATCCCCTCCCGGACCGACGTGCGCGAGATCGTGGTGACCACCGAGAGCGTCGAGAACGGCACCACCCCCCTCTTGATGCTGCGTCCCGAACCCGCGCGGAAGGAGGCCTGAGCACCTCTCCGTGCCCACCCTGATCCGAACCGACGGACCCGCAGAGTTTCCCGGCCAACTCCCAGTTGTCGCGCTCCGGGACCTCGTGTTCTTCCCCTACATGGTACTTCCATTATTGATCGGGCGGCCGCAATCCACCGCGGCCCTCCGCGAGGCGGAAGCATCTCCAGACCGACTCCTCCTCCTCCTGGCCCAACGCGACCCGGAACGGGACGAGGCCGGCGAGGAGGACGTATTCCGTATCGGAACCATTGCACGGGTGGTTCAGGTGACTCCTCTCCCCAATGGCACCTGCCAGGTCGTGCTTGAGGGAATGGGACGGGCCTCGGTAGAGAGATTCCTGTCGTCGGCAGACGGGGCGCTGCAGGCCCGTGTGCAATCGTTCGCCACCGAAACTGAGACGGGCACGGCGACAGCCGAATTGGAAGCAGTCGGGCGCGACGTAACGCGGCTGTTCGAGGAATACGCGCAGCTCAACGAGCGGGTGCCGGAGGACCTCCCCAGACTCGCAAACGAGATTCACGACCGTGTGCGCCTGATCCACTTGGTCGCCGGCCACCTACTCATCCCGTCTCTCGACAAGCAGCCTGTTTTGGAAACGGCCGATCCTGCCTCCGCACTCGGACTCCTCCAGGAACTCCTGGCAAGGGAGCTAGAGATTCTACGCATCGAGGAAAAGCTGGATCAACAGATCCGGGTCCAGCTCGACTCGGATCGGAAGCAGTTCTACCTCAACGAACAGCTCAAGGCGATCCACCTAGAACTCGGGGAAGGCGACGCGGAAGAGTGGCAAGAGTTGGAGAGCCTGCTGCGCACTCGTGAGCTGCCTCCTCAGGCTCGTGAGCGAGTGGACCGCGAGCTGGGAAGATTGCGGAAGCTAAACTCCGTGGCCCCGGAGGCCGCGGTGATCCGAACCTACGTGGACTGGATCCTCGCGCTTCCCTGGACGGAACAGAGCACGGACTCAGCAGACGTATCCCACGCGCTCCAGGTACTGGACGAAGCCCATTTCGGCCTGGGTGAGGTGAAAGAGCGCATCCTCGATCACATCGCTGTGCTCTCGCTCGTCGGCGAGCTAAAGGGACCAATCCTTTGCCTGGCCGGGCCACCCGGTGTCGGCAAAACATCGTTAGGGCGGAGCATCGCCCGGGCGCTAGGGCGTGAGTTCATTCGGGTGAGCCTCGGCGGTGTGCGAGACGAGGCAGAAATCCGAGGGCACCGCCGTACATACGTGGGCGCGATGCCCGGTCGCATCCTCCAGGGCATGCGACGCAGCGGGACACGCAACCCAGTCTTCCTCCTCGACGAGGTGGACAAATTGGCACGGGATTTTCACGGTGACCCGGGTGCAGCGCTGCTGGAGGTCCTAGACCCCGAGCAGAACGGCTCGTTCACGGACCACTACCTAGAACTCGAGTTCGACCTTTCGGACACGTTGTTCATTACCACTGCGAATACGCTGCAAGGGATCCCCGAGCCGCTTAGGGACCGGATGGAGATAATCCGGCTGCCAGGCTACCTGGACACCGAAAAACGAGTGATCGCACGGCGCTTTCTGTGGCCTCGCCAAGCCGCGCGACATGGCATCGAACCGAACTCTGCAACCCTGGACAACGAGGGGCTGGACTCGATCATCCACCTCTACACACGCGAGGCTGGGGTGCGCGACCTGGACCGGCGTCTTGGCCGGATCACACGCAAGCTGGCGCGCAAGCTGGCCGAAGGGATTCCGCACTCCCCCCTGCTGGGCGTCGAGCAAGTGCGTGCGCTACTGGGGCCGCCTGCCTATCTCCCTGATGATCACGAGGACGAGCTGGATCGATCTGGCATCGCGCGCGGGCTGGCGTGGACGGCTGCCGGGGGAGAAGTGCTCGACGTCGAGGTCGCGGTCGTCCCAGGAGTCGGAGAACTCCGCTTGACCGGCACCCTGGGTGACGTCATGAAGGAGTCCGCCTTCGCAGCGGTTACGTACGCGCGTACGCGCGCTCGGAGGCTCGGATTAGAACCTCGCTTTCATCGCGAGATCGACATCCACATCCACCTTCCTGAAGGCGCCACTCCTAAGGACGGTCCCTCGGCAGGAATCACGATCGCAGTAGCACTGATATCTGCGCTCACCGACACGCCCACCAGGACTGACGTCGCGATGACTGGAGAGATAACGTTGCGAGGGCGAGTGCTCGCAGTGGGAGGCATCAAGGAGAAGGCCGTGGCTGCACTCCGGTCTGGCGTGAGACGTGTAATCTTGCCCGCCGCCAATGCGCCTGAGCTTGAACTGCTCCCTGAGGAAGTCCGCATGGGGATCGAGTTCGTACCGGTGAAAATGATGGACGACGTACTGCTGGCATCGTTGGCTAGAGTACCGGCTCAGCGCATGACTGAGGGGGCACGGGACATGCTCTCCGGTGGCGCTGAGTTCGGCTCTATATCCTGAAGGCGGCGGCTGTGGATATCAGGACAGCGGAATACGCGGGCACAGTCGCTACCCCGACCCAGGATCCCCCAGGGGAACTGCCCGAGGTTGCATTCTCGGGACGCTCGAACGTGGGCAAGTCGTCGCTCATTAACATCCTCCTGCGCCGCTCACGCAAGAAGATAGCGCACGTTTCTTCCACACCTGGAAAGACCCAGGCCCTCAATTTCTACCGTGTGAACGACCAGTTCTTCCTCGTAGACCTCCCGGGTTTCGGCTACGCCCGCGCGCCTCAGACCGTACGAGGGGAATGGAAGGGACTGATAGAGGGGTACTTGTCGCGCAGCCCCCGGCTACGCGGGGTTGTGCACCTGGTGGACGTACGCCATTCGCCGACAGAGCTCGACCGCCACATGATGGAATATTTGGCGAATGTAGGAGTTCCCGCGTTGGTAGTCGCTACCAAGATGGACAAGCTGAAGAAGAGCCAGAGAGATCGGAACCTGGCGCGCGTCCAAGAGGTCTTGGCGGTAGACAGGCAACAGCTCTTGCCCTTCTCGTCTCACACGGGAGAAGGACGCGATGCGCTCCTGCTCGCTCTGGACTCTCTCCTAGGCCACGAAGAATCAGAAGATGACTGAAACAGGTTGTATCCGCCGCACGCGCGCCGGATGGGTCGGGCCCTGGGCGGCTGCCGTTATCGCGACAGCGGCTGGGGCGGGATGCGCAGCTGTACCGCAGATGGGTTCCGATCTCTCCACGGCCGGCGTAGCCAGGGTGACCGAGCTGCTGGTCCCTTCTGGCTATGGTAGCCTGCTCCAAGACCACATCACGCTGACTCTTCGTACAGAGGAGATCGTCCTCAGGGTGACTCCTCTAGAGGAATGGGTTCTTCGGCTCACTGCACCCGACACGTGGTCTCGCCTATCTTCGCTCGCCTCGATACACCGCGACGAAGTCACACGCCAAACAGGAGAAGACAAGGCTTCGCTCTTCTTAGTCTCGTTCTTCAGCCTCACCCCTGGTGCATCGTTCCGTCCTCAGGACCTGCAGATTGAGAACCGAGGCCGTCTAATGCGCCCGCTTCTGATCCGCCCTCTCACCACCGGATGGGGGCAAGAGCGGCTTGAGCAAGAAGAAGCCCAACTCGCCGTGTACGCGTTTTCCGAGAGGGTGGACCTGGAACAGGCACTCGCAGTGGAATACGCTTCCCAAGTTAGCTCGGGCTGGGAAGGGGTTCTGCGCATACTCGAGCTGGAACGCGGTCGCGCGAGCGCTCGTGCAGGGTTAGGTACGACCTAGAATCAGAGCTCCAGGTCGTACTCTTTGATCTTGCGGTACAGTGTGCGCTCGCCGATGCCCAGTGTCTCCGCAGCCCGGCGGCGATTGCCCCCTTTCTCCTGGAGTGCGGCCAGAACCGCAGCCCGCTCAAGATCCTCCATCGTCATCCCGCTTCGGTATACAACAACGCCGTGTTCATCCAGCGGGAGCTTGTGGACGTCGCCTTCAGGAGGTGGCGGTTCCGATGTCGACGCGATGCGTAGTTCGACAGGAAACGAACTCGGAGTCGGAGCCATCGAGAGGTCCTCGCGATAGGCCTCGAACTCACTACGAAGATCATCCATATCCACACGCATCTCCACCAGCGTGCGAAAAATGAACTCGAGCTCAGGCCGAAGGTTTCCCTCGACTGACCGGGGGACGAGCGCTGGCACGAGCGCCCCACCGACACCGCGTACCTCGGGCGGGATGTCTGCCGGCATGATCTCGTGTCCGGGTGCAAGTACCACCATGCTCTCCACCAGATTCCTGAGTTCGCGTACGTTGCCCGGCCAGTGGTGGGCCTCGAGGATTTTCATGGCGGCGGGTGTGATTCCTGGGAACGGCCGCTCGTTACGCAGGCTCGCCTCTCGAACGAACTCACTTACCAGTAGCGGAATGTCTTCCCTCCGCTCTCGGAGTGGAGGGAGGTGGATGCTGAGAACGTTAATGCGGTAGTAGAGGTCCCGACGGAACTCCCGCAGCGCGACAAGCTGCCGGAGATCTTGGTTGGTAGCGGTAATGATCCGCACATCAACCTTGATCGACTCCTCTCCTCCAACCCGGAGAAATTCCCTCTGCTCAAGCACGCGTAGGAGCTTGGTCTGCGTGACCAGGGGCATTTCACCAATTTCGTCCAGAAAGATGGTGCCCCTGTGGGCAAGCTCGAACAGGCCCCGGCGCGAATCTACCGCTCCTGTGAACGCACCTTTTTCATGCCCGAACAGCTCGCTCTCAAGCAGCGTATCCGGTAGCGCGGCCACGTTCACAGCGATAAATGGTTTGTGCCGTCGCGGAGACAAGGCATGGAGACCACGTGCGATGAGTTCCTTGCCGGTGCCAGATTCGCCCGTGATCAGGACAGTGGAGACCACGGGTGCTATCTGGACCACGCGCTCGAGCACCTCGCGCATCGGCTCCGTATCGCCGATGATGCCGGTCTCCTGCTGAAGGCGCCGACGCTCCACGATGCGGTGGCCCACCACTGCAGCATCCTCGGCTGACGTTCCCGGACCGAACCTTTCCATTATGGCCTGGCCCGGCTCTTGGGAAGCCTCCTCCTCCTGTGACACCATCAGCCCCGGCAGGTCCAATGCCTCCGCCTGGCGAACGAGCGCGGAGGCCTCTCGAACACCGCCGGTAAGGACCAGAAGAACCGGCTCCTTGGCCTCGGTGATGTCCTCAGATGGGATGACCAGATCCACCCGATAGCCCAGCGCACGGAACGCCGCACGGAGGCGCCCAGCTGCCGGCAATTGGTGCGTCGATACCAGTACTAAGCTCACTGTCCTGCCCATTGCG
>Ga0302135_10001420_pt1 | contig 14468 bp, 17 predicted proteins | sample CBN3_surface_MG_FD_203119 | JGI IMG/M metagenome (GOLD analysis project Ga0302135, IMG submission 203119) | Marine microbial communities from Western Arctic Ocean, Canada - CBN3_32.1 | ecosystem: Environmental > Aquatic > Marine > Oceanic | place: Canada: Western Arctic Ocean | collected...
ACTGCTCCCAATACCCGCAGGACAGATACATCACCGATTTGATCGTAGGCATAAATTCTGTTCGTTGAGTAATCGAGGAATTCATTCACGCACTTCTCGCTTACGCCCTGTTCCTGAACTCCTGCTGCAACAGCCGCCATCATCCGTGGGATGTAGTTCATCCTCATCTCGAAGGAGGCAAAGCCGACTTTGAATTGCTTGCTGGCCCACAGAAGTAATTGCAGAGCTATCGTGGATTTTTTATTGCCTGAAGCTCCCCCAAGGATTGAGATGTATTTGAGCGGTAGAGCTATGTCACCAGCACATTTCCCCCACGGCAGCGGGATCCCTGCAAGTTGATGCCCTTCCCTCATCTCTTTGATGATGTTCGCCCGGTAGTGAGCTAAGTCATTGATGTGGTCCGTTTGACTGGAGGCCATCGCCTTCGTTAGATCCCGGTCCGTGAAGTTAGCGACATGAATGGGATTCATAGGAAATACTCCTGACTAGAAGGGATCGCAGGAGAGGAAAAGTTACTTTCCCTGCGTCTTTCCCATGTTCTTACCGCTGCTTTCCAGTCCTTCATTTTGTTCTTTCCAACCATCCAATTTTTAGCTAAATAGAAATCAACAAAACTCTCTGGATCGACATGGTTTTTTCGCTCCAAGCAATATTCTTGAACTTCAGGAACCTCTGGGGGGATGAACTTTTTAAGTTTCCCCCCTATTGTTTTATTGTTATATTGTTTAGATGTGGTTACGGGCTGGTTACGAGCTGGTTGTTTGCTGGTTGTTTGCTGGTTATTAACTTGATACTCGTGGTAGTTAAGCACCGTGATCAGCGAGTATCGGCTGGTTGTTTGCTGGTTAATCATCCCCTCTGCTTTGAGCATCTCCAAGTACCTTCTCAGTTTCATCTCAGATATTTTTAATCGCTCTGACCAGACCTTGCGACCAAACACAACCTGGCCTCTTTCGACTGTAATTAGCCGCTTGTTAAACATGGTAGTCTTTGCTTCCCAGTTAGCTTGCAAGAGCAAAGCAACCCAAAATTTCAAGGCTTCTGGCTCGTCCCAAATCCAGTGCTTTTGCACAGATCGGTGCAGCGTGATGAAGCCCTCAGACATCTAATTTTTATCCTGAAAGACTGTTTCTAAACTTCCCAAACCTTCGGGAATCTGTTGAATTTCCCCGCCAGATTTCAAAAATTCTTGTGTGTCATTTTTTATTTTTCTGCGAATTTCCGATCCCGACATATTTGCGAAGGCGTTCTTCGGCTGCGGCGAAATCTTCTTGTTCTTGAATTCCGCAAGGCTGACTATTTTTTCGCCTTTCTCGGAAAAGCCACCCCACAGTTTTGTCAATTTCCAACCTCTCCCGCTCGTACCTAGTTCTTTTTTTGAAGTTGGCAGATTTCGTGAAAAATAACTGACCGACACCAATTCCGAGGCTGTCACAGATTTCTTTTATGGAGCATCCTGCGTAGCAATTGACTAGGAGTTTTGTCCCTGCGTCATTTTCTCTGACACTCAGAGATGGAGAGCCATCCGAATGAGAAGGACATTTGATCGTCCAGCCATTAGCTCCCTCAATCGGTTTTGCTCCAGTGACCCGGTGGATCAGTTCGACAAACTCATGCCCACGGTAATGTTCCGACACTTATTCTTTTCTCCACATCCAAAGAATAAAGCTGAACGCCAGATCGGTCACATTTTCCAGCCCTCGAAATCGTAAAAACCCTGGACCCATCTTTCGAGGTGCGAAGTGCTTCAGATACAGCGCCTTGCGATAAACCAAACATCGCGCCTATCGCAATTTGCGACAGTTCTTGCTCATATTTGAATTCTGCTAGGGGTGTTTTTTTGGGATGGGCTTTGACTTCAGCTTGCATTTTGCATCTCAGAAATTATATTAATTTATACTAATTTTCCTAATATGCCTCAGATAATGAAATTAATCAATTGAAATAGATTTTTTTTATTGGAGGAGTTTTAGTGCTTCAACAGACTGCTCAAGCCGTAGGTCAATATCGGCTAATTTTTTTGACAGACGCTCAATTTCAGATACCAGTTTAGCCCGGTCGGAGCGAATAAAGTCAATGAGTCCAAGATGATTTTTCGTTATGGGGCATTCTTTAGTTTTATCAGCAAGAAAGTCAATCGTAGTTCCCAGAGCTTCAGCGATGGCGTAGGCTTCGGCCAGTTTTGGCCCTCGATCCCCTTTCAGGACCCGTTTCACAACGCCGCAAGGCAAACTGCTATCAAGCGCAATTTGTTGATAGCTTAAATGCTTTCCGTTCGTTCGAGAGATTTTATTTTTTCGCCTAACTGACCTTTCTTGGAATTGTCTGTCTATATTTTGCTTAGCCATCAGTTTATATCTTTTTGTAATATTGGTTTTTTTTAATCATTTATTAATTGTTCTTATTCCATCCCTTTTTACTCTAAATATTGCAAAATGCAACATTTATGAGTGTGAATTGGGTCAATAACTAGATATTAATTTTTATACAGTTTGGTATTATTGGCTTCAGAGATTAATAAAAAGAATGTGGTTGCATTGCAGATATTAGCTGGTGTAATATTCGGAAATGCCTACGAGAGAAGAAAAGCAGGAATGTTTGCGCCTCAACAATCTTTACAAAAACAAGGTTGCGGGGCAAATTGCAAACAACCAGACACCAATTGACCAGGTGATGATAGGCGAGGCATTCGGATCGATAGAAGGCAAGACAGCTATAGATCAAAGTCGAGTAAGCCAAATTTTGACAGGATATAGCAAGATTACTGTCGAACGAGCCATCGTTTTTAGCACTATTATTGGTTGCGAGATCAAGGATTTTTCGCCTCGGATCGCCGCACTTCTCTCAGGTATCTCCGTTTCTAACAAACGGGAGAGGTTGATCGTAGTGGTTGAAGGCAGTAGCAAAGAAGTTTCCGAAGTAGCAAAGAAAATTGCTCAAGGTAAGAAACCTAAAATCAAAAATGATGTCAAGCGACTGGCTTATCCGGGCCATTGCTCACTTGAAACGAAGGCATTTTATGTCGATGGGCCGCAAATGGAACCGGCTCTAACTATTGGCTCATACGCTTTTGTTGATCCTCTGGAGGAGCTTGAAACGGGTGATTCAGTCGCAATAATAAGGAAGGATCGACTGACTTTTGCAAAATATATGGGAGCTGATTATTACGAATTTGCCAATCCCAAGTTTGCAGCGAAACCCTTTACGGTTTCACTCGACTGCGTTGTTGGCCCGGTGGTAGGAATTTTCATCAACAAGCGGTGATTTTTTTTACTCAAGCATATTAATAAAATTACGATACATTACTCGAATGAAAGAATATAAGCCTATGAAACTAATATTAATAATCTTGCTCCTGAGCCTGTATTTCACAGCAAGCGAGATGGAATATCAAAATTTAAGGGGGAATGAACATGTCAGAACTGATTAAGGGAATCGTTGATATACGGGGCAAAGACTATCGGACAGTTGCCTATCGAGTGAATGAGTTCCGTACCAACAAAGATTATGAAGGCTGGTGCATAAACACAGACATCATTCAGCAATCTGAAGTGGAAGTCACAATGAAATCAATCGTGACTGACCAGAACGGAGTTATCAGAGGAACCGGAATTGCTAATGAAGTGAAAGGGATCAACCCTATCAACAAAACCAGCCACATAGAGAATTGTGAGACATCTGCTATTGGCAGAGCTTTAGCCTCAATTGGCCTTGCTGGTGAGGAATATGCCTCCGCTGATGAATTAGTTAATGCCCTGCATCAGCAGGATGAGTTGGAGAAACCTGAAATAGTTCCTTCGGGTCGCCTTAACACGGACGAAGCTAGAGAGCATCTTTTTGATGCCGCTGGATACGTTCTAGGGGAAGATCCCACAGGAACGGTTGCTGACATAAAAGGCGCGATGAAGTTCTTGAAGAAAAAGTATGACGATCCTGTGATTAACAATGTTCAGGCTTTCGCAGATCAATTAATCAAAAAAATAGAAGCCATGTCGCAGGGAAAGGCCAATGACAAGGCAGCCTAATCCTCATCAACAAGACCCATCAAAGAACCCTGACAGGATTGGAGCAATAACAGTTTCGCCCGGTGGCGGCCTTCATGCAGCCATTCAGAAGAACTCTAAAGGTGGTTATAGCCAACGGTCCAGAAATTCGCTCACCGACACAAAACTTGGGGAGCAAATGACTGGAAAGCAGGAAAAAGTCTATCAAAACTGGGCAATGAAAGAAGGGGAAAGGAAAGAGCCTCTTTGCAAAGATGATGTTCAGGAAGCGACTGGGCGAATTATCCTTGACGTTCCATTCACTCTGCATAGAAAAATTGGTTATTTTGGGGCTTCGCCTGACGGAGTTTTTGAGGATGATCCTAGCGAATTGATAGAGATTAAATGCCCACTGCAAAAAACTTACGCGACCTTTCTTAGAACATTGGAAATCCCTGCGGAATATCAGACACAGATGATCGGCCAGGTTGCTTGTATGAAGCACCACGGAGCCAAATCAGTTTTGTTCGTGATGTATCACGAAGATTTTAATCCAACTTTTAAAGCTGTGCCGTTCAAAGTCACAGCCAAGCAGATCAAAGAATTAGAAAGCGAAGTCACCGTTTTAGTGGCTGAAATCATAGAAGCACGATTCACAGCGGAGAGTAATCAATGGCAGGAATAAACAAAGTAATACTCATTGGGAATGTAGGAACGGACCCAGAAAGCAAGCAGTTTGATTGGGGGCTTGTATGCAATGTTTCAGTCGCCACCTCCGAAACCTGGAAAGATAAAAATACAGGTGAGAAAAGAGAAAGTACTGAATGGCATCGAGTTGTGTTTAAGAATCGTCTGGCTGAGGTGGTTGATCAATATGTTAAGAAGGGATCAAAAATCTACATTGAGGGCAAGCTGACCACACGTTCCTGGGAGCAGAATGGCGAGAAACGCTACGCCACTGAGGTTGCGGGATTCGAAATGCAAATGCTTGATAGTAAGGGTGGTGAGCCAGCATCAGCTCCAAAGCCGAAGAAGGCTGCAACATTTGATATTGATCCCAACGAATTACCATTCAATTAATTGCTTGTCGGCAGGAGATCCGGGGCTTCAGTCGTATTCCCACTGGGCGACCACGCTCCAGTAAAATAAAAAGAGATTCGATGCTGTATCACCCTGATAAAAAATCGAATCATCCCCGGAAACTTAACAATTTTAGGTGATAGAAATAAAGAATGCATTACCCACAAAAACAGTATCCAAGTCAGCATTGGTTCAAGCGGTATATTCATTACAATCCGCATACTGGCGAATTTACTCGCATTCAAAAAACTAGTCCCAGGGTGCAGTTAGGGAAGATAAAAAGCAGTAAAAACCCCCACTCAGTAAGCATAAGAATTAACAGTGAGTGGTATCAGTTAAACAGAATTGCGTGGATTTACATGACCGGAGAGCAACCAAAAAATAGGATAAAACACATAAACGACAAGGTAGAAGATTACAAATGGAACAATCTTACGCTGGAAGCAAGAGCAGGATTAGTTCGTAAAAGAGGCAACGGGTGGAACGGCTATTTTTATGACAAAGAACAAAAACAACACAATGCTGGAACATACGACACTGAAGAAGAAGCACTAATATCTGCCCAAGCTGCCTTTATGTTACATAAATTAGAAAAAAATGAATGAAGATCAAAAAACAGATAAAGCAAGGAGGTTGGATATTTTGGATGCTCAGGCAAATCTATCTCCGTGGGTTGGGTTTATGCCATTTACTTGCATTTGTCCCTGCGGCTTTGATTTTGTTGACTATCCGAAAGCCTATAAAGAATTGATTACGGGATGTCCAAGCTGTAATCGTAGCTTTTGCGAGTAATGGCATATCGCAACCTTTATTTACAGTTGAATAACCTTAGAAGGATTCAGGGCAAGAAACTGGCGAAAAAGATTAAGAAGCAGAAAATGACGCTCGGTAATGATCGGCTAAAAGCTAGGGTCATGCTCGTCAACACTCGCAATAGGATTATTAAAAGGTCGCTGCAATGACCTGGATATTAATAATCATTATTGGAGGCGTAGAAATTAAAAGCACTTGTGAGCTATCGCTCTGCTTTGAAACATTCGAGAAGTGTTTTATTCATCAGCAGAGGGTCAGTAGTTCACCGGATATTTCAGCTAAATGTGTGATTGATGAATGATTGAGATAAATTTTAACAAAGAGGAGTTGGATGCTTGTCGGAAGGGTGCAAATCTGCGTTATCAGTTTGCTAGAAATTCAGACTTAGGCCGTGGGTTATATTTGACAGCCCCCGAAAAGGCCGAAGGGTCGAACCCCGACTATTTAGGTATCCGGGGAGAATTAGCAGTCGCCAAAGCATTTAATTTGCATTTCGATGTATTTAGGGGGATGGGCGTGGATAATGGCTTCGATTTCTTTTGGAATGAAATCTCCATCGATGTCAAAGCCACCGATTATCTTGGCGGGAGGTTAATGTTTAATTCAGTCGATAAATTTAAATCTGATCTGGCAGTGCTAACAATTGAAGTTGAGGAAGGCTTGTTTCGAGTGCCTGGGTGGATCAAGAGGGAAGATTTTGTAAAGAATAGCGGTCCCTTTTTGAACGGAGTTGCTGTCACGCAGGAATATTTGAATCCCCCACAAGAACTGTGGGAAATTATGACCAATAAAAAAAATCAGAAATATGAAAGGTAGTCGATGTTATTAACTAGAGAAGAAATTAAGCAACTTACTGGCTACACAGCAACACGGGAGCAATCTGAGTGGCTTACTAAGAACAGAATCTTGCACTTTGTAAATCGTCATAATAAAGTGCAAATCACCTGGGAATCAGTAGATCATCCAGTTAAAAAAATACAGGAGCCAGATTTCAGTCATGTCAGGTAAAAAAACAAAAGATAAATGGTTGCCAGCTAGGGTTTATAAAAGAAGCAATGGCACTTACGAATATCACCCCACTACTGGCGGTTCAGTAAAAATTGCTGACGCTAATGCCTCACAGATTGAAGTCTTAGATGCTTATGAGCAGATCATGGGTGAAGATGGAACCCTCGGCAACCTGTGGGCGATGTACAAACAGTCTGAGCGATGGATTAATCTCAAACCAAAGACTAAAGAAGATTATTTGGGTGCTTGGGATCAACTGAATAAGACTTTTGGCAAACTTCTCCCAAGAGATATTAAGTCCTACCATGTCAGAAAATACATGGATATAAGAACCGCCAGGACCAGAGCAAACCGCGAGAGAATATTGTTAAAGAATATTTTGCGTTATGGCATCGAATATAATTGGCTTGAGACTAATCCCTGCGATGTTGTTAAACCTTTCAAAGAGACACCCCGCGATAGGTATGTCACAGATGAAGAGTATCAAAGACAGTATGAGAGGGTTTCTGAGGTCCTACAGGTCTTTATGGAGTTATGCTATATCTGTGGAGCAAGAGGCCAGGATATACGCATATTGAAGCTCTCAGACCTTCAGGAAGAAGGTTTGTTAGTTGTTCAGCAAAAGACGGGCAAGAAGCAGTTAAAGATGTGGAATTTGAGGCTGAGAGCTGCGGTGGATCGAGCTTTGGAGATTAGAAAAGCGCGTTTGGAGAAATGTGGTCACGAATCCATGTTTCTGATCGTAACTAAAACTGGCGGTCCCTACTCTTCTGACGGGCTAAAAGCCAACTGGCAGAAATCAAAATATGAGGGGATGGATTGGACATTTCACGACTTGAAGGCAAAAGCGATTTCAGACTTTGAGGGTGACAAGCAGGAGTTTAGTGGTCATAAATCAAGGCTTCAAATGGAGAAGTACAACAGGACCGCAGACAAGGTTACAGTGATCGATTTCGGGTCTGTGAAATGATGTTAGCATTATGTTAGCATTTCACGATTTTGAGCTTTAACAACAGACCCTAACTCATTGATTTAATTGGGGTGACTGACGGGGTTCGAACCCGCGACCACCGGAGTCACAGTATCTCGGTAAAACTTTATATATCAGTTACTTACAGAAAAAATGCTAACATAAAGCTAAACCTATAGACAGATTATACCCAACCTATAGGCAATACTAACCCATTACTGATTCTGGATCGCCCCGCTTCGTCTGTCACGTTCTTCCGTGAAAGGTTCAACCAGGAGAGTCTCAGTTGAGGCTGCTTTACTTCCTGCTCCTCTGATTAGATACCGGACTGCTGTTGAAATAGTTTCTTCTGCGGCTTTTGCTCCTTCTGCATTTTTAGGCGTTCTATAAAGAGCTTTAAATATCTCTTCATCTAACACCGCCATTTTTATTAGTTCCTGACTTGGATTTTCAATTCCACCCTTTACCATCTCTTGAAGCCAGCCCGAAATAACTGAGGCAGTCTGTAAAGAGCCTCCCATAGATGCCCCGCTAATTGGGCCACCACCGATTCTTGCACCACTAATTCTTGCCGCTACACTTAATAGCTTACTCGCCAAGTCTTGCTGAATATCTTCTACTGATTTAGGCGCATCTCTATATAACTGCATTCTTCTTGCACTTGCGCTTATTTGCTCTAAACGTCTTTGCTGTGGAGCATCAAATACCATTGGAATAAGAGCCTCTACTGACGGCTTCCTCATTGTCTCTGCTAAAACATTATAATTAACAAAGCGATTACCCCCGGTAGACGCAAATGAACTTCCCGATGTTGCTTGACTCAAGAGATAGTCTGAAAAACTTTGCTGTAGCCCCTGCGTTGCAGCGCCACTTGCATCCTCTCTAGTCAGCTTTAAGATTTCAGCCATTGACCTTGTAGGATTAGAACTATTTAACACTTCCGCTATAGCGCGAATGGGTTCTTTTTTGATGAATATGGTTGTAGCTGCTAACAAAGGATCAAAGTCTCTCTTTAATACTGCTTCTTTTAATCGACCAATATCGCTTGTTTCGACAGCCTGAGTAACCTCATTACGGAGGGCGGGCATTCTATCCAGTAAACGCTCATTTACTTTTAGAAAATTCTCTGCCGCAGGAAGGTCAAAGTTGCCCTGGTTAAACAGACTAAATTTAAGGTAATCACTCAGAGCTGTTTCAACCGCAGGGTCATTCCCAACAGCCGCCATTAACTCATCATAATTTCCACGGTTCTTTGATGGACCTGAAAAGAGGTGGTCTAGTACCTCAGTATCTCTAATTACCCTGGCTCCAGTTGCATCTCTAGCAAATAATCCAGCAATAGCGGGGTTTCTGAATTGTTCGTTGAGATTTTTACTAAATAACACCGCATCTTGCATTGTGGCTAAAATCTCATCCCCTGGACCATCCGCTGACCCAACTAGCCCCTCTATAGATGCCGAAAGATCGTCATTAAGTTTTGTAGCGAGATCATTCGCTATCCGAGCCAGGTTGTAATTAGTTTCACCAAATGCAGAGGTCGCATTTCTCGCCTCTCGCCTTAGCTGGCTAATTACATCTCTTGCTTGCTCGATTGTGACTGTCTGTCCGATTCTTGGCTGGCCTTTTAGCTTACCAAACCTGATTTTCTCTAACCAACTGGCAGTAATTGGCGTATCTGTTTGGCGCGTTACGTTGGTCATACCGCTTTTAAGTTTTTGCCATAACTTTGCAAAGCTATCAGTGTTGAATTTTATGTCAGAGGGAATGTCTTTCCATTTTGCGGTTTCTGTTTGTCTGGCACTCTTCAATGCTCTATCTAAAGACGATCTGGCGATTAAATTGGCTTGCAATTCATCACCAGCCGTTACTGCATTGCGAGACAAGCGACTATTAATGTCATGCGCCACATCTTCCATGCTTGCATCAAATAACGCCTTATAATATTCGTCCTTTACTTCCATGTGCTGCCGCAAAGAGGCCGTATCACCAAAGTCAAACCCCTGAGTAATAATATCGTTTAATTCTTGTAGTCGCTGTGTTGTTCCTAAACTAAGCGCATCCTCCGTAGCAGCAGCCATAACATCCTTTTCTAGCTGCAATAAACCAGCATTGCCCGACCGGGTAGCAAAGCTCATTTGATCTACCGCGCCAGGTAAAAATTCTCCGCTTTCTGTTAGTGTTTGAATATCTGATTCGTCAATGATTCGCTTCGCGTCTGGCACTGCTATTCCCTGCCTTTCAAACCGCTCTCTTGCTCTGGTCCGGGCATGAAATGGAGATGTTTTTCGTCTAAAATTCGCCCACTTATCTACCACGAACCGACCAAACTGAACCGAAGGCGCTAAACTTAATGCTCCTTTTACAATTCCTCGACTTGCTTGTGCTGTCATATCAGTAGCCAGCCCACCACCAAGCTCTGCAACAAATTGAGCAATGCCGCTGTCTGGAAAGTTTTGAACGGCATAGTGACCAGCAGTGCCAGCACCCAATCCCATCGCTCCTTCCGTTAAAGCTGTTCCGGTTATTCCCCTGGCTTTGTAGCTATTACCGATAGCCTGAATTATATTATTTGCTATTTTTATGCCTTTATTAGCGGTTTCTAGTGCTTTAGGGACATATGTAGCACCCTTGCCTATTGTTATTCCCCCAAGAATTGACTCTCCGATCATATGGCCTTGACGATACCAAACACTCGAATTTTCATCAGGCGCTTTTCCATAAAAAGGAACGATACCAGCACCAAGAGCAGTCATGAAGCCGGGTTCAGCACCAGGAACCTCTGGTCTTGGCTCGGACCTACGATCTGGCGCAGGAATCCTCTCAAGAAGTTTTTCTCTTTCGCTTTTTTCACCATTTGCCATAGGTATTACCTTTAAAGCCGTCTTTCAAGGGCATCTTTTATATCTTGACTCAGGGCCGTATAAGCATCATCTGGCATTGCCGCTATAGATTCTCGCAGTTCATCCTCAGTAGCTAATTGAACCGTTTCCACACTTAACTCAGATGGGGCAATAATTTTATCATCTAGCCCGATTTCCTGTATTGCTTTATCAAGACGGGATAATATGTCAATTTGCTGCTCTCGACCTGCCGGGGAAGATGTTGGTATCCCCTCAATCCTCAGTCTTTCCCTCTTCATACGATGATGTTGGGTTCTAAGTTTTGTCAAATACAAATCTGGGTTGTCAAAGGCTTTTGATTCTAGTCCAATTTCTCTATCAATCATCTCCACAAGGCTCGTTGATAGCCTTGCCGCTCCTATTTCATACCTGGCCGCTGCTCGTAGCCCGGTCATAATTGTGTTTACAGTGTTTTGAGCTTCCTGCCTTCTCAGGTCAATCCATCCCGGTTCAACCTGTCCGTATAATTTTTGACCTTCCCTTTGAAACCAGTTTCTCAATCCAGGCACAAACTCATGTTGAGCGTATAAAGTTCTTTCTTCCGCTATATCGTAATTAGTTACTTCATATGCGGCAGGGGGTATAGTCATAACCATATCCTCTTCAGTTAAATCTGTATTTCCAGCCTGTCTAGCTAGTATATTAACCATATTCGGCATTATAACCGTTCCGTCTGCCTGTACCGTTGGCTCGAAAAGTTTCTGCTCTATCATTAAGTTCATATTTTCAGCCTGAACTCTAGTGAGCTTCCCTTCTACCATTAAGTGATTAACGAACCTTTCTGTATCTTGTTTTTTTCGGTTTGTAGATAAAGCACTCAACATCGTATTTACATCGGCGCTAGGCGCATTGGTCGCTGCCGCTCCCTGAAACACGGATTGAATTTCTGAATTATCTGCAAATTCCGCCGCCATTCGTTGATAGAAATTTGGTCTATTTTCTGCGCTGCCTTTTTCAGCTAAATACTCAGCTACCTTCTGATCCAAAACCCCTTCTTTATATTCCATTTCTCGGACATCTAAACCTTCTTCAACCTCCGAGGCTCTCTTATCTTCCGTAAATTGGTCTTTCTGAAACTGAAATTTCTGCGCTTCAAATTCTCTTTGATCCGCTTCTATATTCTTCTGGTCAAACATTTGTTTCAGTGCTTGCGCTCTGCCTGGATCGACTTGCGATACCATCGTTAACACCTGATTTTGTCCGGGGATAGTACTTGTATCAATTCCACGCAACTGCTCTGCTAATCCCTCTCCTTGCGTCTGAAAGGCTCTACCACCCATGTCCCTCGCGCCACGCCGAAAATTCTCAGTGATACCTGGAATGCTGCCAGCAATACCGCCAGCAAGCACAGAGAATGGATGCCCAGATTGGTCGTAACGGTTTCGGATTTGTTGGCTAAGTTCATCCACTTGCCTTCGTCTTTTCAAAGGAGTGTCAATGATGTCATCGAATGCCAACTCTATATCTTCTATTCGCGCCATGATTTTTTATCCTCTAGCCCATCATGCTAAATTTGCCAAAAAGATCGCCCCAGGAATTAATTCCCGTTAAATCGGCCATTTTGTTGCCGACTGCGCTTGCCCCAACATTGCCTTTAGCCGCTTGCTCATTCATCAACAAACCAAAGATGCTGTTTAGAGCTTCTCTCTGTATATCAGCCGACATCTGCTCAGTTCCAAGATCATATGTAAGTTCTTGTCCCGCTAGGTCACGACCGTAACCGCCAAGCTGTTGCCCTGCTGTGGTAGCCATGTTCGCTAAATTCAAGGAAGGCTGCATCATTCCAACTAACTCCGACCCAGGCTGGTACGAAGATTCGAGGAATCTTGTTGCTAAGTCGCCGCCAACTTCTTTCTCTTGGATTTGCTGTTGAAGTGCAGAAAGTATCTGATCACTAGCGAGAGCCTGATCCTCACGGGCTTCGCCGATTCCCATCTGCCTTCTATCAGAAATATTTGCCGCATCCGTTCTGGCTTGCTGCATTGCCAGGAGTTGATCTTGTGCCGTTTGTTCAGCTATGGCCTGTTCTCGCGCAAATTGCTCAGGGCTACCGCCGTAAGCTGCTGTCTGAAGGCCAGTTCTTCCCTGCGAAAATAGCTTTTCATCGAGAGCAAGTTGATCTCTCAATTGCTGTGGTTGACGCATGGCTTGAAGTTGGTTAAATAAAGCATTCTCTGAAGTTGCGAGATTTGTCGCATCAAAAGGGTCGGTCAGTGATTGGTTTGATCCTATGTAGTTTTGCAGCGATCTATCTCGATAATTCTGCCCTGCTGCGTCACGACCACCAACTTGAAGCATTTCTAGCAATGCGTCTTGCTCCGACCGCATATTATCTTCAAAAATCGGATTACCAGCAGCATCAAGCATTGGCTGACCATCTGGCCCAATTTTCGGAGAGCCATAGCCACCTCTGCCAAGAACGGCATCAACGAGACTACTGCCGCCTGTTCTAAGGCTATTTTCAAGAGCTGTTTGATCTGCATTCAGATTAAAGCCTGTACCACCACTAGGGTTAGTAACGACATTCCCAAGATTGGAAGTTACAGAAAAGGGAGTGAATTTAGTGTCGGCCTTTATGGTGTCGTAAAAACTCCCAGGTGGCATACCAATTCTGGTAACTGCCTTGTCAGAAAGGTCCGACAGCCTGTTAGTGGCCTGTTTGGAGGCAGCTAATTGACCAGCAGCACCCATCATGTTTCTCAGTCCAGAACTCTTATCGCTGTTGAACCAGTCCCAGGCATTACCCGCCGTTTCACCCCAATTAATAGCCATTAGAACGTCCCTCCATCAATAGTCGTAGCTCCCGAAAAGGTTCCACTAACGCTCAGGTTTACGCAGGAGAGAGTCCCGGTTGCTGTACCATCAGCAGCATCCAGCTTTGAATTAACCGCTGTCTGGATAGCTGTAAATTCTGTTGTGAATTCAACCCCGTTCAAAACCTTGAGCGGATTTCCACTAGGTAAGGAGTTCTTCGAGGTAAAATTGGTGACGGGAGTGTAGTTGCTCATTTTATATAACCCTTCCGATCAGAGAGTGAATATTCAATTCTTGGAAAGCGATCTCTGTGCCGTCAACAGTGGTTGTTAATCCAACTGAAACCGAACTACCGCTACCGCCTGTATTCACCTTTTCTTTGTTGATTAATGTAAAAGACGATTCATATTCTGCCGCTGCTGTATTGTATTCGGAGATGTTGTATTGCCCTGCGCTAAAAGCTGAAAGCGTATAGGCTTGCTTCTGATAATCACCGCTATAATCGTAGGCCCAGTTAAGAACTACCGTAGCACCAGCGCCAGCAAATGTCGTTACGTTGACTCCCTTCAGGAATTTCAGCCTGGAAGAATCCCCAAATGCCAGCGGATGTGAAAAATACTGCAAATCATAGCTCGCAGCATTGTCTTTATAAGTGTCATATTTCCCAATTCCGGTCGCTACACCGATATAAAGTTCATCTGCATCTGTGACCGTAAAACATAACGGATTCATAGCCGTCCAGGTTGTTGCCCGGTAACTGCCATTCTGTAGCGGGTATCTGGTGTCGAAGCAATAAACCACTCCGACACTTGGGAAGTTGATTAACAGAAACGCATTTTGAGGGTCATAAATTGTTTTAATAATCCCCGTTTCTGCCTGAACTCTGGTTTTTATATCGCTGTTTACGTTTTTGGAAATGTCACCGAGAGGGCTGCTCTTTTCTTGAACTGTTCGAGCTAA
>Ga0302135_10001428_pt1 | contig 14449 bp, 11 predicted proteins | sample CBN3_surface_MG_FD_203119 | JGI IMG/M metagenome (GOLD analysis project Ga0302135, IMG submission 203119) | Marine microbial communities from Western Arctic Ocean, Canada - CBN3_32.1 | ecosystem: Environmental > Aquatic > Marine > Oceanic | place: Canada: Western Arctic Ocean | collected...
ACTCGCCGCGGATGGTTAACTAGAGAGCCATCTGCGATTCGTTCGATCCCGACCGCGAGAAACGGAACATGTCCGAGAGTCCATCAAAACTTCTGCTCTATCCGCTGGTGCTCGGCCTCGTCCTCGTCCTCGGGTTCTTCGTCGGCCTGGGTCTGAGCACGAACGGCAATGCAGCCGAGCGGGAAGATAGCGCGCCAGCCGACCCCGCCGACAGTGGCACCGTCGCCAGCACGCCCGTGGCCGACCTCGCGGAGGCATCAGCGCCGATCGACCCCGTCGCCGAGATTGCTGAGCCGACAGCGGCCTCGCCAGCAGTCGCAACGCCCGCTGCGCAATTGCCGGCAGCTGGACTGGGCGTTTCCGCCGCAGCTCAGGCGCGGCTGACCGAAGACGAACTGGCCACCATAACGATGTTCGAGCGACTCTCGCCGTCGGTGGTGTTCGTGACATCGATCGCCCAGCGGCGAGATTTCTTCAGCATGCGCGCCACGGAGTACGAGGCCGGGCGCGGTTCCGGATTCGTCTGGGATTCGGACGGTCACATCGTGACGAACTACCACGTGGTTCGCGGCGCCACCGCAGGGCTGAAGGTGACGATGGCGGATCAATCGGTGCTCGACGCCGACATCATCGGGATCGCTCCTGAGAAAGACCTCGCCGTTCTGCGCGTCTACTACGACGCCGACAGGCTGCAGCCGCTGCCGATCGGTCGATCCGACGAACTCCTCGTCGGTCAGAACGTTCTCGCCATCGGCAATCCGTTCGGCCTCGATCAGACCCTGACGACCGGAATCATCAGCGCCCTCGGACGGACGATCCCCTCGGCCGACAACGACTCCGACATCGACAACGTTATCCAGACGGATGCCGCGATCAATCCCGGCAACTCGGGTGGGCCGCTGATCGATTCGTCGGGCCGCCTGATCGGAGTCAACACGGCAATCGCCAGCCCCTCGGGGGCGTATGCCGGCGTCGGCTTCGCGATCCCTGTCGACACCGTCCGCTGGGTGGTTCCGGATCTGATCGAACACGGGCGCGTGCACCGACCGAGCCTGGGCTTCACCCACTGGTCTATCGCCACCAACCGACGCTTCGACTTCGCCGGCGTGATGGTGCAGAACATCGTCGCCGACGGTCCCGCCGCGCAGGCCGATCTACGCGGAACCTATCGCGACGAGAACGGTCGCGTTGTCTTCGGCGATATCGTGATCGCGATCGATGGCCAGTCGATAGCTACCCCCGGCGACCTCCTGCTGCTGCTCGAGGCCCATGAGATCGGCGATACAGTCGCCGTAACGTACATGCGTGACCGGCGCGAGTTCGTCGTCCGCATCCATCTGGTCGAGGAATAGCAGCCGATCTGGCTCTTGGGCACCGCCGGGCACATAATCCGGCCATGCAAAACTCCATCACTCCCGTGCGCCGCCTCGGCTTGTTCTGCCTTCTGATCCCGTTCGCCCTCGCGGCCTGCGCGCCAGAGGCGCCGCCCGCCGGCGACGCCCTGCAGCAGGTCCTGGCGGCCGACGATCAGCGTGGCACGCCGGTCGCGCTGGAAATATTGCGCGCCGGCCTGGCGTCGACCCAGCCCACCGTGCGCGCAGCCGCAGTGCGTGCGCTCGGCCGCCTGGAGCGCATCGACTTCGCCGCCGAGATTGCGGCGGTGGCCCGGCAGGACAGCAACGGCGAGGTCCGCGTCGCCGCCACCCACGCGCTCGCCCAGGCGGCCTTCACGGGTGATGGCTCCGACGTGATGACACTGCTGGGAGCCGTGCTGGCGAACGATCCCAACCCTGCGGTACGGGCCGCCGCGGCGATCAGCGCCGGACGCCTGCGATTCGATGATCCCAGCCACACCCTGACAACCGAAGTCGTTCTCCGTGTGCTGATGGCCGGACCGGCGGACCCTGCCGTCGCCGCAGCCGCCGCACGCGGCATGGCGGCGCTGGTGCGAACTCATCCGGATCACGCACTCGAGCCTGACACTGTTGACGCGCTCGCCAGGATCGCGGGGGCCGGTCCGGATGAACTCGATGCGGGCTCGCTTGGCCAGGTCGCCGCCACGGCGGCGCTCCTTGGCGCCGGCGCGCTGCGCGACGAGACCCTGTCGTACGTTCTATCGAGCGGGAACCCGGAGGTGCGGCGCCTGGCCGTGAGTGCGCTGGGCAGGTCGGCAGATCCGGTCGATGCGAGCGCACTCGCCGGAGCCCTGGACGATGTGTCCGGCCGCGTTCGCCTCGAGGCCGTGCGTGCGCTGCGCAGCCAAGATGCGACCCTGCGTTGTAACCGATTGGACGAGGCCCTGGACGACCCCTGGTTGCCCGTGCGACTGACCGCCATCGACGAACTCGCCGATTGTGCCGGCGCTACCGAGACGCTGGCCGCAATCACGGACGGTTCGTGGGCCGCCGAGAGCTGGCACCCCGCAGCCCACGCGTTGATCAGCCTCGCGCGGCTCGCTCCCGACCAGGCGGCTCCCCGGATCGGCGACGCCGCGGGTGCTGAGCCCTGGCAGGCGAGGATGTATTCGGCCCGCGCCGCCGGCGAGGTCGGAGACCTCGATGTACTGCGTTCGCTGACCGCCGACCCGGTCGCCAACGTCCAGCATGCGGCGCTCCGCGGGTTGCAGACCCATTCCGGCCATGCGGCGGACGATGCCTATGCTGCAGCCCTGTCCTCAGCCGACTATCAGGTCGTCATTATCGCGGCCAACGGTCTCGTAGATAGCCCCGGCGACCACCTGCCGGCGGTGTTCGACGCGCTCGACCGGATCACCGCGGAGCAACGCGAGACCTCGCGCGACCCTCGTGCCGCCCTGCTGCGTGCGGCCGCCAGCCTGGGTGACGAGGCCGACGCGCCTCGACTCGAGGCGTACCTCGTCGACTACGACGCAGCGATCGCCGCCCAGTCCGCCGAGATCGTCACCACGTGGACCGGGGACCCGGCGGCCGCATCCCCGCAACCGCTCGCGCCCCTGCCGTTCCCGAACATGGCGGAGCTCGAGGAGATCGCGGCGACGCGGGCGATCCTGCACATGGACAGCGGCGACAGCATCGAGCTCGAGTTCTTCCCCTTCGATGCACCCACCCACGCCGCCCGTTTCGTGCGCCGCGCCAGCGAGGGCTACTTCGATGGGCTGACTCTGCACCGGGTTGTCTTTAACTTCGTCCTCCAGGGTGGAAGCCCTGGCGCCAATGAGTACATGGGCGACGGCGCGTACACCCGCGACGAGATCACCGCTCGAGCCCATGCCCGCGGCACGGTCGGCACATCCACGCGCGGCCGCGACACCGGCGACGGGCAGCTCTTCATCAACCTCGTTGACAATCTCCGGCTCGACTTCGACTACACCATTTTCGCGGCGGTAACGGGCGACGAGTCGGTCATCGACAACTTACTTGAGGGGGCCGTGATCGAATCGATCACACTCAACCGCCGCGAGTGACCGCCGCCGCTCCGCGCTAGCGGTGGCGAACCGATCGTTCGGACGGCAACAGTAGGTTCGACAGGAGCAATCCGGTCGACAATGCAGTGGCGATCAGGAGCATCGAGAAGACCGTGTTGAGGGCCGACACAATATCGTCCTGCAGCATGAGATCGATCGCCCGTATGCCGAAGCTACCGGGCACGAGCAAGATCAGGCCCGGGATCATCATCACCATCGACGATGTTCCCGACCAGCGGGCGCGCGCGTTGGCCGCCACGCCCACAGCGAGCGCCGCAACGAGAACGCCGAGATCGGGCCCCAATAGCTCGCTGCCAGCGCTTGCTCCTGCCCAGCTCACCATGCACGCCACCGCCACCCAGATCACATCGTTCCGGTGGGTGTTGAACCTCATTGCGAAGCCCAGCGCCGCAACCACCAGTGCAGCGAAAAGCGTCCACTCCGGCAGAGCAATCGGCACACCCAGCGGCACCGGCCCAAACGCAGCAAGAGCCAAACGCGTGCCCAGCGCAACACCGAACGCCAGCAGCAGGAAATCGCCAACAGCCGACGTCAACCGCGCGGATCCGGATACCAGGTTCTCGGTGGATATCTCCTTGATCGCCATGGTGAACTCCAGCCCGGGCACGAGGACGATAAGACTGGCCACGAGCGCGAGTGGCGGGGACAGCTCCGGCACCACCTGAGCTGCGGCTGCGACGCCGAAAGCGGCCACGCACGCGGCCGCCGGTGGCACCAGCCGGTCGCGCGATCCACGGCGAGCCGCGATCTCCTCGAACCCTGCGACCATCGCGCCGGCAACCATGGCCAGCGCGAGCTCCGCCACGCCACCGCCGAGAAACTGCGCCGCAGCGGCAGAAATGAGGACGGTGGGCAGGAAGCGGCGCCATGTCGGCGGTGCTGGGGCAGACTCGATCGCGTGGAGCCTGATCACAGCCGCATCGAGGTCGATAGCGCCCCGAACAACTTCATCGACCAGGCGTTCCAGGTCGGTCAACCGTCCCAGATCGACGCCGCCCGGCCGAGCGCGGACCATATCGGCGTAGGGGCGCCGCTTCCCCGGCAATCGGTACTGCGCCATGATCGCGGTCGGGGTGGCAAAGAACTGCCCCGGAATGCCCAGCCCAGCCGAGACGTCTTCGAGGCGCTGCTCGAGCCGCATCGCTGGACTCCCGCTCTCGTGCAGAGCTCGCCCTAGAGCTGTGCAGAACCGCACCGCCCGCAGCGGTGTCGGTTGTTCGATCTCGGTCGGATTGCTCGCCATCTGTCCTAGATAGCACGGGGTCTGGCGCGGCGCTCACGCTAAATGCCACCCTTCGAACATGTCCCCCGGCCGACGGCACGACGCGGGCCGCGCGGACAGCTATCATCGACCTTGAGGGTAGGCTCCACGCCACCCCGGTCGTCCGCCACTTCAAGCTTCGGAGAGAGCCGTGTTGTCTCGTCGAATGTCCGTCCTAGGCCTCGCTCTGGCCGTAGGTTTGCCGCATTCGGTCGGCCAGGCCCAGACGTCCGACGCCACAGAATCGACTTTCTTGAGTCGCGTCCGGCGGCTCACGTTCGAGGGGCTACGGGCCGGCGAGGGGTACTTCTCCCCCGATGGCTCGCAGATGGTGCTGCAAAGCGAACGCGAAGAGGGCAACCCGTTCTATCAGATCTATCTGATGGACATGACGACCGGAGACTCGGTGCTCGTTTCGCCTGGCATGGGCAAGACCAGCTGCGCGTTCATCCGGCCGGGCACCGGCGAAATAGAGTTCGCCTCCACGCATCACGACCCGATGACCGCGACGTACGCCAAGGACGAGTACGAAGCCCGGGCCACGGGAGAGGAACGGCGGTACGCCTGGGACTACGACCCTGCGATGGAGATCTACGTGGCCAACCCCGCCACCGGCGACTTGAACCGCCTGACCGAGGCCGAGGGCTACGACGCTGAAGGCAGCTACTCACCGGATGGCGAATGGATCGTGTTTGCCTCCAACCGCACAGCGTACGACCACGAACTTTCGGCGGAAGAGACGCGGCTCCTCGAGGTCGACCAGTCGTACTTCATCGACCTGTACCGCATGCGCGCCGATGGCAGCGACGTACAGCGGCTTACCGAGACGCCCGGCTACGACGGCGGTCCTTTCTTCTTTCCTGACGGCGCGCGCATCATCTGGCGACGCTTCGACGAGTCGGGATTGATCGCCGATGTCTGGTCGATGCTTCCGGATGGAAGCGATCAGCGTCAATTGACCGATTTCGGAGCCATGAGCTGGGCACCGTATGTACACCCCTCGGACGAGTACATCCTGTTCGCCTCGAACAAGCTTGGATTCACGAACTTCGAAGTCTTCATGGTCGACGTCGCGGGCGCGAAGGAGCCGGTACAGATCACGTACAGGGATCGCTTCGATGGGCTCCCCGTACCGACCCCCGATGGCAAGACGTTGGTCTGGACGTCGCAACGCCACGGTGGTGCCAGCGGTCAGCTCTACATCGCCGACTGGAACCACGAGGCCGCCATGGCGGCGCTGGCGGCAGCGCCGACGCGCACCGCCAATTCAGAGAATTAGAGGATGAACATGCGCTCGACAACGGCAACGCTCGCACTCGCCAGTCTCGTCCTCGCAGCGCCGGCGAGCGGACAACAGTCCGCCGCAGATGCGCGCGCACACATCGAGTTCCTGGCCGCTGACGCCCTCGAAGGGCGTGGCACCGGCACCCCCGGCGCCGCGGCGGCCGCGGACTATCTGATTGCGCAACTGGAGGCGCTGGGCGCCCAGCCACTCCCCGGGACGGATGGCTTCCGCCTGCCGTTCGAGTTCACGGCAGGAGTGACCGACGCGGGCAGCCGACTCGCCGGCGGGCGCCGCAACTGGGACAACACGGATTCAATCCAGGCATTCGCCTTCTCCGAGGATGGCTCGATCGAAGCCACACCGGTAGTTTTCGCCGGCTACGGCATCACACCGCCAGAGACCGCGGACTACCCGTACGACAGCTACGCGACGCTGGATGTTGAGGGCAAGATCGTCGTCGTACTCGACGGCTATCCGCAGGAGGCCGACGAAGAGGGCCGACGCATCCTCTCGGGCTTTTCCGACGCGCGCTTCAAGGCGTTTCTCGCCCGCAGCAAGGGCGCGCGCGCAATGCTGCTGGTTTCAGGACCGCTTAGCTCCGGTAGCGGTGCCGCCCAGGCACCGCGTGCGGGAATGGCCGGCGCCGGCGCCGGCATCATGGCGGCCAGCGTCGGTCGCGACGTGGCGGTGGATATTTTCGAAATTGCCGGCCACGACCTCGCCGCCACGCAGGCGGAGATGGACACCGGCAACCCGCACGCCGCGGGCTATGACCTCGGCATCGAACTGTGGCTCGACACCAAGCTCGATCGCGATCGCCGCGACGGCTACAACGTGGTCGGCTACCTCCCGGCCAGCACAGCAGCCGCGACCGACAAGCCCTTCGTCTTCCTCGGCGCCCACTACGACCACCTGGGTCGAGGCCTGAGCGGCGGCTCGCTCGCCGGGGCCGATCAGGCCGGGGAGATTCATAACGGAGCCGACGACAACGCCTCGGGCGTCGCGGCCGTTCTTTTGGCCGGTGCGCGCCTCGCAACCATGGAGCGCCAGCGCAATGTGGTTCTTGGCTTCTGGTCCGGTGAGGAGATCGGCATCGTCGGCTCGACGAAGTTCCTGACTTCCGAGACCTTGCTCCCGAGCGACATCGCGGTCTATGTGAACTTCGACATGGTGGGCCGGTCGCAGAACAACAAGCTCTCGATTCAGGGCGTTGGATCGAGCTCCGAATGGCGCGCTGCCATCGAACGCAGCAACTTCCCGGTGGGCTTCGACCTGACACTAACCGACGACCCGAACCTCCCGACCGACTCGACTGCTTTCAACCTGGCTGAGATCCCGACGCTGGCGTTCTTCACGGGCAGCCATACCGATTACCACAAGCCTTCTGACGACGCCGCAACGATCAACTACGCGGACCTCGAACGCGTGGCAGAGCTCGGGGCGATCATCGCCGCGCGCGTGGCCAACGCGGAGACGGCGCCCGAGTTCGTCGCCTACCAGTCGGAAGTACGAGGGGCAGGCCGCGGTGGCGCAAGGGTCTTCACGGGCACGATCCCTGACTACGCCTCCGACATAACCGGGCTCCTGCTAGGTGGCGTGATCGAAGGCGGCCCCGCGGAAGAGGCCGGTCTCCAGGCTGGCGACGTGATCACCAGCTTCGGTGGCCAGGAGGTCGGGGACATCTACGACTACATGTTTGCGCTCGAGTCGGCGCGTATCGATGAACCCCTCGAAGTCGTCTTCGTGCGCGACGGCGAGACCCACACGGTCGAGCTGACACCGCGGGCGCGCGAATAGCCGACAGCGGCGGCGCGCCTAGGGGCTCCGTTGCTCCGCTGGCGCCATCTCGTCGTAGCGAACTGTCGTATCGATGATCCCGACCTCGACGCGACGATTCCTGGCGCGAGCAGCATCGCTGGTTCCCGGGGTCAACGGTTTGGTCTTGCCAAAACCCTTGGTCGTTACGATGTTCGCGGCGAGGCCTGCGGACACCAGATAGTCGCGCACCGCGAGCGCCCGCCGCTCCGACAGACCCTGGTTGTAGTCATCGGTTCCGACGTCGTCGGTATGTCCGAATACCTGTAGTCGGAAGCCCGACGAGGTGAGGAGTACGCCGGCAATGCGCGACAGCACTTCGCGGTCCGCAGGCTTCAGGTCGGCCATGTTGGTATCGAAATTGATCGTGTCAGCGCCCAGGTTCATTACGAGGCCGAGTGCCGTGCGCTGGGTGTCGGCAATGTTGCCGAGCGCGTTCTGCAGCCGCTCCATCTCGGCGTCGCGTTCCGCCCGCATGCGATCGGCCTCGGCTCGCGCCGACGCGGCCTGGCGCTCGGCGTAGTCCGCCTCGAAGCGGGCCATGTCGGCATCGGCGTCAGCGGCGCGCCGCGCATCTTCAGCGACCAGCCGGGCACGCTCTTCTTCATCGGCCTGCTGCCGGGCGCTGCGGGCGTCGCGGGCAGCCGACTGCGCCGCCTCTTCCGCCTGCAGGGCTCGCGCTGATGCCTCAGCGGCTCGATCGTCCGCCGACTCGGCGCGCTCACCCAGCGCGTCGACCCTGGCCTCCAGCTGACGTACGTGCTGGATCCCAACGTAGCCCGCACCGAGAACTCCAACGAGCACCAGAACGAGCGCGATAACCGGAACGCGGCTGCCATTCATGCGTTAAATATACCGCGTACTCCGGGCGCAGCGCCGGCCTCCGGTTGACCGTAGGATGGGGCAATACCGTAGGATGGGGCAATGGATAACGCTGCCGGGGCGGCCTTACAGGAACGCTGGGCTCGAGCCCTCGCTGGGCTCGCCATTGTCGGCCTGCTCGCGCTTGTGGCCTGGTCCTGGGGCAGCGGCGGGATCGTGGCGGTGCTACTGAACAGCACGATTCCGAGCGTCGAGAAACTCGAACACGTGCGCAGTGTTTTCGATCGCTTTGGTGCTGCCGCGCCCCTCGTGTACGTCGCCGCGGTGACCGTCGAGGTTGTCGTGGCTCCCCTACCCGGCCTCGCCCTCTACGCACCCGGTGGGCTCATCTTCGGCGGCTTCTGGGGCGGCCTACTGGCGCTGGTCGGCAACGTGCTGGGGGCGGGTATCGCTTTCGGGCTAGCACGCAGCCTCGGGCGGACCGCAGCACAGCGCTATCTGAAATCGGCAGAACTCGCGGCAGCCGAGGAGAAACTGGCTGCGCGGGGTACGTGGATCGTTTTTCTCCTGCGCGTGAACCCGCTGACGTCGAGCGACATCGTCTCGTACGCCGCCGGACTCAGTTCGATGCGCCTCGGCCCGCTACTACTCGGCACCACTGCAGGAATGGCGCCGCTGTGCTGGATCCAGGCCTACGCAGCGGCCGGGCTTGTAGAAGCGTTTCCGTGGCTGATCCAGCCGCTACTGGCGCTGGCTCTCGTCTACGTCGTCGCGGCGATCTGGCTGCTACGGCGAGTCCTGACTCGAACTTCCTAGAGAAGGCCCGAGCGCGGCCCCATGAGACCCAGAACGATCGCCGCAATCACGCCGACCCAGACCGAGATGTACGTCGGCAGGAAGTAGAACCGGCGCGTCTCCCACTCGGGATGCGTAACGGGCATGCCCTGGAACTTACCGCGCGGGCGACTCAGGAAGAAGAAAGTCTTGTACGTCTCGGTCGTGGCAATGGTGTAGCCCAGCGCCGCGCCGGCCAGCACGATCCAGTCCTGCGTGAAGTGCGCCAGCAGGAAGGCGAACGCTGCTGCCATTAGCGGGCTACGGAAGAACTTAAAGATCTGGAAACCTTCTTTGGGAGCGTCTTTCCAGGCGCCACCGAAGGCTGACAACCAGCCGCCCACAGCGCCGATGGTCACCACCACGAGCAGACCCGGCAACTGCACGGCGTACTGCAGCGCATTCACCCCGTAACCGATCAGCAGAACCACAACGACGTAGGTGAAACCGACCATCAGCTGCGTGCTGCGATTCTCGACCACGTTGCCAAATACGGAAAACTGCATCGGAATGAAGTACTTCGACTGGTCCTCAACGCGCAGGAACGTCTTCCAGAACTCGACGAGCGCGCGTTCGGTCACATAGCAACCACCGAAAAACACGGCGAGGTTCGAGGCGAGCGAAAGATCGAACTGCAAGAAGTACTGCAGCAGGTAGCCGGCCACACCGCCAACGACGGTACTGCGAAAGAACTTCGGCCAGGCAAAGCCCTCATGCGGCGCATCCTTGTACATCCCCCAGGTGGAGGTGTGGAGACCAGCGGCCAGGCCGACGAGAACAGCGATCAGTTCATTGCTCATGTTTCAACTCGGAGTCATTCCGTGGTGTGGCCGACGCCGGCCGTCGCATAGGCCTGTTCGACGAGGCGGAGGTCGCGCTCAGCCAAGTCGAGATCGTAAGCCGGTTTGTCGCCATCGCGCATGCTGCGCAGAAAATCGTCGAACATCGCACCGTAGCCCGCGATGTCCCGCAGACCCGGGAAAAGCACCTGCTTGCGGCGCCCGCGCACCAGCACGAACAGGCCATTCGATTCGAAAGTGATACTGCCTTCGCGGCCCCAGATGCGCGAAATCCGCAGGCCCTTGAACAGCGACGGCACCTCCCACGAGTAGTAGAGGGAGCCGACGGGTCCAGAACCGTAGGTCAGCGTCACCAGCATGCTGCGCTCGGGACGCTCGCTCGGTTGGGGTCGCGAGCCGTGGACGGTCAGTTCGGGAAGACCGAGGCTCGCTGCGAGACTGATCCAGTGTATTCCGCCTTCGTAGAGTGCGCCGCCCCCCGCGACGTCGGACTCATCGCGCCAGCCGGACACCGTCTGCGACTTCAGGGCATTGAACGCGAGGAACAGCGGATCCCCGACCGCTCCAGCGGCCAGCAGGTCACGCAGGACCGTCACCAGGGGCTTGTAGTAGTAATTCTCTGCGACGTAGACCTGCACACCGTTCGCCGCCGCGACCTCACGAACTTGGGCGAAATCGGCGGCCCGCAGGAAGGGCGGCTTCTCGACGATCGCATGCTTACCGGCGCGCAGCGCCGCCAGCGTCAGTTCGAGATGCGTGTCGGGCGGCGAGGCCACGAAGACAACGTTGATGTCCGGCGAGGCAATGGCCTCTGCGTAGCTGCCAAACGATCCGGCGCCGCCGAACTTCGCGTTGTACTCGGCGGCATGCTCGGCATTGCGGCTCGCGTAGAAACGCGTAACCGGACGGCTCTTGAGGGTATTCGAGTGCATCCGCGTGGCGTTGCCACAGCCGAGAAACACCAGATTCGGGGGAGCGGTCGAGGGCACGCGCGATCTCCGGGTCAGGGTCTCCGGGTCAGGCCTGAGCGGCGAGATCCTCGCCCACTCTGAGGGCGTTGGCGACGACGGTCAAGCTCGGGTTCACGCCGCCGCCGGACGGCAGGATACTGGCGTCGACAACCCGCAGATTGGCCAACCCACGGAAGCGGCAGTGCTCGTCGAGCGCCGAGGTCGCCGGATCGTTACCCATTCGTACCGTGCCGGCCGCGTGCGAGAAGGTGCGAATGTAGTGCGAGTAGCACCACATCGCGCCGGCCTCGCCGAGCACCTCGCGAGCCCGCGTGAGGAGCGCGTCGCGCGCGGCCAGGTCGCGGTCGGTGTAAGTGTGCTGAATCGCCGCGGTCGGAAGACCGAAGTCGTCGCGACCGACGCCATCGAGGCGCACCCGATTGTCGTAGCGCGGTTCGTCCTCTGCCATCACCAGAAGACCGGTCATACGGGGCACGACGAGATGGCCGACGAGGTGCGCTAGTCCGGGCGGCAGATGCTGATGCACCAGCCCCACGGGCGGTGAGTGCAGCTGCTGGATGCCCCCGAGCTTGCCGAGCTCAGCGCGGTCGGGATCTCCGAAGTAGTAATCGTGCAATCCGATCTGCTTGTGGAACTCCTGGGCCGGGTTCACCGGGCGGGGGAAAAGGCCGAAAGCGATGGCGTTGCAATGGCGCGTGAGATAGCGCCCGACCACATCGCCGCCAGGGTTAAGCCCCTCCAGTCCCGATGCGAGCAACAGGTGCGGAGTCGCCAGCGCCCCGGCTGACACGACAAAGTGGTTGGCTTCGAAGCGGACCGACTCGCCGCTCTTCCGATCGGTCGCCTCAACGGCGACGATGCGGTCGCCCTCGGCCACGAGCCGCGTTACGACGGTGTTGGGGCGCAGTTCCAGTCCGTTCGCTACCAGCGGGTCGAGCACGCGCGTGGCCACGTCATTCTTGGCGCCGACGGCGCAGGCGAAAGTATCGCACGTCGTGCAGGCCACACAGGCGTTGCGATCTTCGCTGGCGGCGTAGTTGATGGCCAGCGGCAACCTGAAGGGCTTCATGCCGAGCCGTTCCGCCGCGCCACCGATCATCTGTGATGTCGCCGACAGCGGTGCCGCCTCCTGGGGATAGTCGGTCGAACGGGGGGGCTCGGTGGGGTCCTGCCCGGCCTGGCCGGCAACACCGAGGAGCCGTTCTGCCGCGCCGTAGTAGGTCTCAAGCTCGTCGTACCCAAACGGCCAGCTGGCCCCGGACTCACCCAGAACCGCGTCGGACTCGAAGTCCTGACTGCGCAGGCGGAGCGACACCGCTCCGTAAAACACCGAGGGGCCGCCGACGCAGTAGCAGCTCGCCACAGACTTGGCGGCCGTACGTTTGGTCAAGAGCTTGTCGAGCCTGGATGCGGTCCGGTCGATCTGGTCGGCCACCGCGTAGGGGGTTTCCTTCGAATAGAAGGGCGTCAGGTCGAGACTGCCGTCCGCCTCCCAGTTCTGCGGCCCGCGCGGCACTCGATCGCCGCGTTCGAGCATCAGGACACGCCAGCCGGCGCGAACCAACTGATGCGCGACGCCACCGCCGCCGAAGCCGGAGCCGATGATGATTGCGTCGTACCTGTGCAAGAGAACCCTCCGCGCCGGAAAACCGGAGACCGAGAAGCGCATGACGCGACGCCCCACCCGCCCCAAAGCATAGCGCCGCTGCAGCGAGCTCGCTGATGGGACATGATCACCGGATGTTCATCGCTGCTGACATTGGCGGGACGAAGGCGCGCTTCGGTTTGTACGATCCGATGGCCGACGTGCGCAGCCCGGCTCGAACCGCCACGCTGGCGACCGCCGCGGCCGCCGACCCCGGCGATCTTGTTGCGGAATTCGCCGCCCACGATGACTTCACGGGCGTCGCACTGGCTGTCGCCGGCGCTGTCGTGGACGGCAGAGCCCGTGGGTCGAACCTCCCGTGGGAACTGGATGCCGCCGCGCTGCGTGATCGATTTCAGCGCCCGGTTCAGCTCATGAACGACCTCGAGGCGATCGCCACTTTCGTGCCGCACGCCGCGGCCAGCGAGCTGGAAGTGCTACAGCCGGGCGTGCCCGTTGCCGGTGGGCCGATGGGTGTCATCGCGCCAGGCACTGGGCTCGGCGAGGCCCTGCTGTTCGCCGACGCAACCGGTACCTATCGTTCCCATCCGTCGGAGGCCGGGCATCTCGACTTCGCCCCCAACAACGGGCGGCAGGATGCCTGGCTGGCGTTCCAGCGCCAGCGTCACGGGCACGTCAGCATCGAGCGGGCCTGTTCGGGCGGCACGCTGCCGGCGATGTACGAGTTCATGTGCCAGCAGCCCGGAATCGAAGCCGACCCGGATGTCGCAGTCGAACTCCGACAGGCCGACGCCGCGGCCGGCATCACTGCCGCCGCGCTGGAAAACCGTTGCCCGGCAAGCGTGGCAACCCTGGAGATGTTCGCCGACATCCTCGCCGCCGCCGGCGGCGATCTGGCACTGCAGATTGTAGCCACCGGCGGCATCGTGCTGGCCGGCGGAATCCCACCACAGATTCTCCCCGCCCTGCGTGCCGACCGATTCCTGCACGCCTTCCGTCACAAGGGCCGATTCGCTCACCTGACCGAGCGCACTCCTGTGTCGGTTCTGATCAACGACAGTGCCGGGCTGACGGGCGCCGCAATGGCCCACGCGGCAGCCAGCGCAGGCTAGTCGGAGGCGACGAGCCGCCCCAGGCGACTGCTACTATCAGAGTGTCCCGGGTCCGCGCCCGGCCCCGCTGGCCCCGTTACCCAAGGAAACAAAATGCGCATTGCTCGTCTTGCTGTTCTGGGTCTCGCCGCAACGCTGGTGGCCTCTGTTTCGGCCGTGCCGCAGCACCCGCACCAGGACAAGATCGATCGCGCCAATGGCGTGGTTGCCGACTTCAGCCACTCGGACGAGAACCTGACGGCGTGGTTCGCCAACGCGGTCGGCTATGCGGTATTCCCCAATGTCGGCAAGGGCGGCTTCGGTATTGGAGGAGCGCACGGGACCGGCGTGCTCTTCGAGAAGGGCCTGCCCACCGGCGAGACCGAACTGGTTCAGGTGACGATCGGCCTGCAGCTCGGCGGCCAGTCTTTCGCCGAGGTGATCTTTTTCGAGGACGAATACTCGCTCGGCAACTTCAAGAAGGGCAACTTCGAGATGTCG
>Ga0302135_10001432_pt1 | contig 14423 bp, 11 predicted proteins | sample CBN3_surface_MG_FD_203119 | JGI IMG/M metagenome (GOLD analysis project Ga0302135, IMG submission 203119) | Marine microbial communities from Western Arctic Ocean, Canada - CBN3_32.1 | ecosystem: Environmental > Aquatic > Marine > Oceanic | place: Canada: Western Arctic Ocean | collected...
GGTTGGCGAGTAGTGCTCCCGTCGACTCAAAGGAGTCCAGGCCGCCTACACGTATGAGACTCTCCAGCACGCGACGGTTGGCGACTCCGGTGCCCGCCCTGCGGCAGAAGTCCTCCAAGTCAACAAAGGCGCCGTCCTCCGCCCTGGCTGCCACCAGGGGTTCTACCGCCGCTTCACCAACGTTCTTAACACTTGCCAAGCCAAAGCGTATGCCTGGAGTGCCGTTTTCATCCGTGTCTACAGAAAAGAACACCTGGCTGCGGTTCACGTCCGGCGGCAGCACGGGTATGCCCAGACGCGCGCATTCACTAACAACGGCAATGACTTTGTCCGCGTTACCCATATAGGAGTTCAGGATGGAGGTCATGAATTCCACCGGGTAGTTAGCTTTGAAGTAAGCCGTCCAGTAGGCCACCATGGCGTAGCTCACGCTGTGGGCCTTATTAAAGGCGTACCCGGCAAAGGGCTCAATCAGGTCAAAGACCTGGGTAGCAATGTCTGCTCCGTACCCCAGGCCAGCGGCCCCATCCAGGAATTTTTCACGTTCCTTGGCCATGAGCTCCATGATCTTCTTGCCCATGGCTTTGCGTACGATGTCAGCCGTACCCAGCGTATAGCCCGCAAAGGTGCGGAGGATTTGCAGCACCTGGTCCTGATAGACAATGATGCCGTACGTCTCTTCAAGTATCCCTTCCAGCGCCGGGTGAGGGTAGCTGACAGGCTCAATACCAAATTTGGATTTAATGAATTCGCCAATGTGCTCCATGGGCCCAGGCCGGTAGAGGGCAATCATGGCAGCCAGTTCACGCACTGAGCTGGGCTTCAGTTCCTTGATGTAGCGCCGCATGCCGGGGCTCTCCAACTGGAAAACGCCGGTGGTCTCTCCAGAAGCCAAAAGGTCATAGGACGCCTGGTTGTCCAAGGGTATTTCCTTCAGGTCTATATCTATGCCCCGCTCATTGTGCAGAAGCTTCAGGGTCATGCTGAGGATGGTGAGGTTTGATAGGCCCAGGAAGTCCATTTTGAGCAGGCCCAGCTTGGCCACGGGTTCCATGGCGTACTGTGTGGTGGCGATATCTTGCTCATCACCTTTGGCAGACCGTTGCAGGGGCACGTACTCCGTTAACGGGTCCTGGGATATGACGACTCCGGCCGCGTGGGTGCTGGCATGACGCACTACGCCTTCCATATGACGGGCCGTGTCTACCAATTCACGAAGAGTGGAGTCGCCTTCATAGGCCGCCTTCATCTCCGGTGTCGTTTCCAAGGCCTCATCTATCGTGATGCCGAGGCGAGTGGGTACCAACCTGGCTACGCGGTCAACGTCTGCATACGGCATTGCCATCGCACGGCCCACGTCGCGAATGGCAGCCTTGGCTCCCATGGTGCCGAAGGTGATGATCTGGCATACGTGGTCCTGGCCATACTTCTGCAACACATACTGGATGGCCTCTTCACGCCGGTCATCCTGGAAGTCCATGTCAATGTCCGGCATTTCCTTGCGTTCCACGTTGAGGAAACGCTCAAAGACCAGCCGGTACTCCAGGGGGTCAATCTCCGTGACTCCAAGACAATACAACGCAAGGGATGAGGCGGCGCTCCCTCTGACGCCCAACAGGATGTCACTGCTATGGGCAAATTCAGCAATGTCCCACACCACCAGGAAGTAGTTGGGATACTGGGTCTGAGTGATAACGTCCAACTCATACTCAAGCCGTTCCTTGGCGCCCTCAGGAGAACCGGTGGCGTAACGTTCATCGAACCCCGTCCAGCAGAGCTTGCGAAGGTAGGCGTCCGCGTCCTCTCCGTTCGGCGTGTCGTACTGGGGCAAGTGAAGCGTCGAAAAGTCCAACGTTACGTCACACATGTCCGCAATACGCTGGGTGTTATCAATGGCCTCAGGGAGGTCATCAAACAAGTACGCCATCTCGTCGGGACCCTTGAGATAGTAGGAGTCGTCCGACATTTTGAGACGTTTTTCATCCTGAAGGTTGGTGTTGGTCTGAATGCACACCATGACGTCCTGATAGGGGGCGTCCTCACGCTTCACGTAATGGAGGTCATTGGTGGCCGCAAGAGGGATATCCAGCTTCTCGCCCAAGTTCAACAGGCCCCGGTTGAGGTCATCCAAGAAAGGCAGGTCATCATGCCGCTGGAGTTCCAGATAGAAGTTGGGGAACGTCTCCTTGTACCACCGGGCAATCTCAATGGCGTGGTTGGTGTCGCCGTCTATGATGGCGCGAGAAAGTTCGGCGCTGGGACAGCCGGACAGGACCACAAGGCCTTCGCTATGCTCCTCCAGCACTTGGCGATCAACCCGGGGCTTGTAGTAAAAGCCATCCAGGTGAGAGGTGGTGACCAACCGCATGAGGTTCTTGTAACCCAGGTCATTCTGGGCCAGGACCGTCAGGTGGAAGGCTGACTTTTCACTGGGCTTCCGTTCCTTACGGGAGCCGGGGGCCACGTAGAGTTCACAGCCAATGATGGGCTTGATGCCCGCCGCTTTGCAGGCTGAGTAAAACTCCACCACGCCGTACATACCGCCATGGTCAGTGATGCCCATGGCGGTCATGCCCTGGTCCTTGGCACTCTCCACAAGTCCGGAGATGCTGCTAAGGCCATCCAGTAGGCTGTATTCAGTGTGTACGTGAAGGTGGGTAAACACGCCAATTCCCGTTGACCAGAACGGTCAGTCAAAATGCGGCGAAGACTGTCATTATACTGCCCGAAGATGACTTGGTGACAAGGCGAAAATACGCAAGATTTTGGGGTTCCCCGCCTCTTGCCCCCAGATGCAGGGTTAAGTATGGGCAATCATCCCATATCTTAAACAGGCTCTTGACTCCGCTTACATAGCACTCTACGGTCTTATCACCTCCATGACCATGACCGCGTGGCGCTATAAGGAATAATGCCAATGAACGTCAAAGAACTTAGGGCACACCTGCCCGTCACCAATGGCGCCGTTTACATGAACACGGGGTGGTCCGGCCCAACGCCCCTGCCCGTCCTCCAGCGTGTCCACGAAACATTGGAGGAGGAGGCCAAACTCGGTCCCGCCAGCGCGAAGGGCCTGGCCTATGCCCGCGGCATCACGAACGAGGCCAAAATCGCGGTGGGCGGCCTAATTAACGCTGAGCCGGAGAATGTTTTTATCACTCACAGCACCACGGAGGGTGTGTACATTGTCATCCATGGCTTGCAGTGGCAGCAGGGGGACGAACTCCTCACGTGTGATTTGGAGCACCCGGCACTGACCGTCCCATCCGGTGTGCTGAAGGAACGGTACGGCGTAAACGTGGTGGTGCCAACCGTGCCGCCGAAATCAAGCCAGTCTGCAATTGTAGAAATCATCACTTCCGCGCTAACGGACAAGACAAAGCTGGTGGCCTTGAGTCACATACAGTTCACCTGTGGCCTCCGCATGCCCATTGCTGAGATTGCGCAGGCCTGCAAAGAACGGGGCGTGCCGCTTTTGGTTGACGGTGCGCAGGGTGCGGGCCATGTGGCGGTGGACGTACAAGAACTGGACTGTGATTTCTATACGATCTCCGGGCAGAAGTGGCTCATGGGGCCAAGTGGAACGGGGGCGCTGTACGTCAACAGGGACTACCGCGAAAAGTTGCAGCCGGTCTTTACCACCAATGCGCTGGAAGCCGAACGTGAAAACGCCAGGGACCCGCTGGCACGGTTCAGCCTAGCGTCGCAAAGTCCAGGGCTGGTAGCCGGGTTTGTGGAAGCTATCCGGCTTGCTAGAGAGACGAGCTTGCCGGTCACTGAGGCAAGGGCCATGGAGTTGGCGCGTTTACTTCGTGAACTGGTCAAGGCCATCCCCGGCTGCGCACTGTTGGGCTCAGAGGAGGCAGACTCGGTTTCAGGGCTCACCACCTTCAGCCTAGCTGGGTGGCAACCGGATGAGCTTGTGGCTACGCTCCAAGAGCAGCACCGCATAGTTGCGAGGAACGTCCATAACCCTGCTGGAGTCCGCTTCAGCACAGCCTACTTCAACACAGAGGAGGAGGTTGCGCAGGTGGCATCGGTCCTCGCTGAGCTCGTGCGCTAGACCCGCTTCCTTTGCGCCTCTCCGTGCGTATGCCCTACAATCAAATAGAAGACTGCGAAATGCACCCGCGCGCTGATTGGCGTCTTCAACGTCCCATCCTCTGTCCAGGACATGACCTTGACCTCCCCTGCTGACCACCAACCAGCCCCTTCGGCTGCTTACGCTAACGCTCTCCACCGCCTGGTGAGTCTGGCCGACTACGAACGCATGGCAGGCCGTGAAGCTCCGCTTCAGAAATTGGACTTGGGACGCATGAGAGACCTGGCCCAACGGCTTGGCTCACCCCAAGAGAGCGCTCCAGTGGTCCATATAGCCGGGACCAAGGGCAAGGGGAGCGTTGCCGCAATAGTCTCCAGCATCCTGCAGGCGGCAGGTCTCCGGGCAGTGACTTTCACGTCTCCCCACCTTCTCACCTTCCGTGAACGGATCCGGCTAGACGGAATACTCGTCTCCGAGGAGATGTTCGTCGCGTACCTGGAGCGCGTGTGGGGGGCGGTTGAAGCCATGGCTTCCGACAGCCCCTATGGCCAGCCGAGTACGTTTGAAGCGCTCACTGCCATGGCCTTTGACCTGGCCCGTGAGGAGTCTGCAGACGTTCAAGTGTTGGAAGTGGGCCTGGGAGGAAGATTGGACTCCACGAACGTTGCCAATGGCCGGGTGGCCGTAATCACCTCGCTCAGCTTAGACCACACCGACATCCTGGGTGAAGAGCTATCTCAAATTGCATGGGAAAAGGCAGGCATCATCAAACCGGGCGCAGACGTGGTGGTATCACCTCAACCGTCTGAGGCGGAAGCCGTGATATTGGATACTTGCCGTGAGATGGGCGCCAGACCACTGCGCTTGGGGCATGAGATTACCTGGCAGGCAGGGCGGAAAGAGTTAACGGGGCAGGAAGTGTCTGTAACAACACCTAACAACCAATATGACATCTGGCTACCTCTCCTAGGCCCTCACCAACGGGAGAACGCGGCAGCAGCCATTGCCGCTGTTGAGGCGCTGGATATGCATGTAACCAGTGAAGCCATTACCCAAGGCATCAAGGAAGTGCAGTGGCCGGGGCGCTTCCAGGTCATTAGTGCAGCGCCCTACGTTGTCATAGACGGCGCTCACAATACGCACTCTATGTCCCGGTTGAGAGAGACTGTAGAAGAATCCTTACCCAACCGTAAGACTATATTGGTCTTCGGTTGCTCTGGTGATAAGGACTTGGATGGGATGGTGGCACAACTTGCACCCATAGTTGACCTGGCGATCCTCTGTCAGTCACGACATCCCCGGTCAGTCCCAACATCACGCCTGAGTGAAGCCTTTGGAAGTGTTGGCATTCCTGTCGCTGAAGCTTCCACCGTTGCGGAGGGCTTCAACGTTGCCATGGCTAAGGCCACCCGGGAAGACTTGGTACTAGCCACAGGATCGCTTTTCGTCGTGGGAGAGGGGTTAGAACACTGGTACAACATGGCCCCTGAGTACTACCCTGAACTAGACCCCTTCAACCGGGAACTTGCCGGAGGCGGTAGTCTTGAGGCCAACTCCAGATGACTGAACTGACACATAACGGAAGACGGCGCGTGGTGGTAACCGGCCTGGGTGCCATAACGCCTCTTGGGGAGTCTGTGGCCGCGTTTTGGGATGGCCTCATCCACGGACGCTCCGGCATTGGTCCCATGACGCTGGCTGACCCAACGGGCTACTCATCCCGCATTGCCGGCGAAGTGACAGGGTTCGAACCTGAAAAGTACATAGACCGCCGTGAGGTCCGCCGCCTGGCGCGGTTCTCTCAACTGGCTGTAGTTGCCACCAACGAGGCCATGGCGAACGCCGGTCTGAGGGACGGCAACTATGACGGTGAGCGCACTGGTGTCCTGCTGGGCAACGGCAACGGCGGCTACCCTGAAATAGAGCAGGCCATGCGATTGATAGTAAACCGTGGAGGCGCACGCCTCAGCCCTTTCTATTTCCCAACAACGTTGCCCAACATGGCCGCCGCCAACCTGAGCAGGCTCATAGGCGCAAAGGGTTACAGCGGTACGGTGACCACAGCGTGTGCGGCCTCCAGCCAGTCCATTGGCGAGGCGGCTGAGATCATCAGGCGGGGCGCCGCAGACATCATGATTTCCGGCGGCACGGAGGCGGGCATCAGTGAGCTTGGGCTGGCTGGATTCAGCGCCATGCGCGCCCTCAGCACCCGCAATGAGGAACCTGAAAAGGCAAGCCGCCCCTTTGATGCAGGCAGAGACGGCTTTGTCCCCGGAGAGGGTGCAGGGATTCTGGTGCTGGAAGCTCTTGAGCATGCCCTCCGCAGGAACGCCCCCATATTGGCTGAGGTCATAGGGTTCGGTTGCTCATCAGACGCTTATCATCAGTTCCAGCCTGCGGAGGACGGTGCAGGCGCCGCCCGTGCAATCCGGTGGTCTCTGGAAAACGCAGGCATTGGTCCGCACCAAGTGGACTATATCAACGCCCACGGGACATCAACCCCGCTGAATGACGCGGCGGAAACAGCGGCCATCAAACGAGTATTTGGAGACCAGGCGTATAAGGTTCCCATCAGTTCCACCAAATCCATGATTGGTCATGCCCTGGGTGGCGCTGGCGGCATGGAGGCGGTCGCCTGTGTGCAGACCATTCTCAGCGGCATCATTCACCCAACCATCAACCAAGAGACGCCAGACCCTACTTGTGATTTGGACTACGTCCCCAATGAGGCTCGTACTCAGGTGGTGACCACCGTGCTCTCCAATAGCTTTGGCTTTGGGGGACAGAACACCTGCCTGGTGTTTCGGGCGTACGACGAATAGGAGCCTTGAGTACACATATGAACTCCAAGGGTAGATTGTTCTATATCCACTGGAATCCCACTGAGGCGGAGGCCAGGGCGGCGTCGTTTCGCGAGGATGGCTGGGAAGTACGGCTGGAAGCTAAAGACGGCGACCGGGCGAGTAGACGTATCCTTGGTGATCCTCCTGGCGTGGTGGTGATTTCGCTGGCGCGGTTGCCGTCCCACGGCAGGGAGATCGCCGCCTACCTACGGTCCCGTAAAGGGGGCAGTGAGGTACCAATCGTATTCGTAGATGGCTCAGAGGACGCTGTTGGAAAAGCGACATCCAAGGTGCCGGAGGCCATTTGCACTACCTCATCGGAGTTGCAAGTTATCCTGTCCGGCTTCGCAAAGGACGCCCAACCGGAAAAGTAAGGCCCCGCCAACGTTTGCGCCCCCTACAGCCCCCTGCTATGATGAATAGACCATGACTACTGAAGCGCCCACGCTTGTCATATACACGCACCCGGAATGCATTTATTCCAACGCCCAGAAAGAAGAGTTGGATACGGACGGCGTTCCATACCGTGAAATTGACATCAGCGTGCACCCAGAGGCTGTTGAGGAACTCAAGAAGCTGACGGGCGGCGACACAACCACTCCCGTGATGGTGGAAGGGACCGTGGTGACAGTAGGCTTCAAAGGCATGGGTTGAACGTGGTAACGTTCCGTGGGCCGTGGGCCCACACTGCAGAGCATGGCCCGGTGGTGTAGCTTGGCTTAACACACCTCCCTGTCAAGGAGGAGATCACGGGTTCGAATCCCGTCCGGGTCGCCAGCAAAGTAATACAGAAGGTCAGGCATAACGCCTGGCCTTTTTTGATGCCTGGAATTCCGCTTACTCCTCCTTAGCTGATAAAAGCGCCGCAATACACCGTCAGGCCCTTGCTGATTTCAAAATGAAATCAGCAACTTAAGTCCATTTTCACTCGTGGTATACTCGCCACCATTGAAAAGGGATTCTCAGGAGGCCTGACCATGGTGGATGTAAAGCCCAAGGATGCCGTGACCAGTGCTAGCGTGGCCACGGAACAGAGAGCGGCACCGTCGGTTAAGGACATTCGCGGCCTTATCCCCCCATTGGGGTTGACGGAATATTGGTACCCCGCACTGGAAGATAAGAAGGTCAAGTGCAAGCCCATTGGCTTGAAGATGTTAGGGGAGGACCTCGTCTTCTTCCGGGGCAAGGACGGCAACGTGGCCGCCCTCTGGAACGTTTGCCCTCACCGTGGCGGCTCTCTCATGCACGGCGACTGCCACTTTGAAGGCACGGTGTCTTGCCCCTACCACGGATGGACGTTTGACAGCGACGGCAATGTGCTGGCGGTGCTCCCTGAAGGGCCAGAGTCCAAGATTCCCGGCAAGGTGCAGGCCCGCAAGTACCCCACGGTGACGCTCAAGGGCATGGTCTTTGTGTGGATGGGTAATGAAGCGCCCGCCCCCATTGAAGAAGACGTACCTCCTGAATTCTTTGACAGCGACAGCCACATTCTTTTCTTTGACGAAATATGGCCCGCCCAGTGGAACGTTGCCCTGGAGAACGGTGGCGACGCCCATGTGCCATACGTCCACCGGGACGCGGCGCGTAATTTCATGGTGGCCATGCGCCCTATTAGCGGACCCTACGGCGGACGACAGAAGATGATCAATGGACGCGCCATTGTGACCGGTGTGCTGACAGGAAGAACCGGCGGCGGCAGTTCAAGCGCCGGAGTCACTCCAGTGAAGCAGCCCACAAAAAAGGGCAACCTCTGGCAGCGGACCTACTTCCCTCAGCTTGATGCCTACTGGCCCAAGCACCGCAGGCGGTTGTTGTGGATGTGGTTATTCAAACCAGGAGGGTGGACAACCCCACCTACTGTCTACAGCAACGAAAATGTCCCTGAAGAATGGCAAGGGGGGCACCATCTCCCATCTATGTACCGTGGCAACAGGGGTGAGAGCTTCTTCACACGGGCTTGCGTGGCCATCACGGAGAAGACATCACGCCAGATCTATTACAAGGCGGTCAAGCCACGGAGTTGGATAGGGCTAGTCTACGAGAAGATACATTGGAAGTTGTGGGCCAAGTGGTCCCAGGCAAACTTCTCAAGTCAGGACTTTGTGGCGGTGGAGCCTCAGCGGTATGACACGCAGGAAATGCTGTCAGCCACGGACATTCACCAGGTGCTGTGGCGTCGTCTGGTGCTGCAAGCGCGCGGCATGATGACCCTGGATGAAGCCGCTGGCATGGAGGAAACGCCTGCTGAGGAATTCTCCCATGACCGGCAACGAGAGTTGGGACAGGAACCCGACCTCATAGTGCCTACGTCATAGCATAGGGCCAAGCAACAACATCATAGAGGCCCGCTGGCAGAAGTTTTGCCAGCGGGCCTTTGGTTTTCCTATCTTCTTTGATGTGGTCAGGTAGCCTCAGCGTCGGAACGTAAGCTTCCGGAAGGTCTCCGCATACTCATATCCGGTGCCCTTGGCCCGGTCAGCAGCACGGCGGCCAAAAGCCTTCACCCACTCCGCCACGTCGCTATAAGAGTCTCCCACCTGGCTGACGTGTTGCATCAGCGCCGTGAGCTTGGCCTCAATGCTGTCACTGATGTCTACCATCACGTCTGGGCGGTCTGCCCCCCATAACAGCACGGTGCCTACCTTATGGGGCTCAAGCCCCTCTTTCTCATGCTCTACGAAGTGGAGCCGATCACGAGCGTAGGGAAAGCAGGCGTCCAGCACCGCCTGGCCTGTGGCGCGATGGTCCCGGTGGTTGTGGGTCTCCATACGGTGTGGGTCCGTGGTCAGAATGGTGTCTGGTTTGAAACGGCGTATGGCATGGACCAGCTCGCCAATGAACACCAGGTTGTTCTCAAGTTCACCGTCACCGTGGCCAAGAAAGACTACGTCCTTCACGCCAAGAATCTCCGCCGCCTTGCGCTGCTCCTCCTCACGGATGCCAGCCAGCTTTGCAGGCGTCATCTCCACGTCAGACGTCCCTTTGTCGCCGTTGGTGCACACCACGTATACCACTTCACAGCCCTCTCGTATCCACTTTGCGGTGGTGCCGGAGCATCCAGACTCGCCATCGTCCGGGTGTGGGGCCACCACCATGGCCCGGGCTGGTGTCTCAATCGTGTCCATTGAGTCTCCTCAAGGTTATAGGTTCTCTCCTCTGCTATCATACCCTCCCGTAGCCCAACGACGCAGCCCATCACACAGCCATCACCATGACCACCAACCAACTGGACATCCGCCTCTTCACCTGGCCGGACATTGACGCCCTGGCAGGCCTACTCACGGCGATTGATGGCAAAGACCAATCGTCAGTGGCGGAGGTCAAGGAGCACACCCTGAGGCTGTATCGCAGGCCAGGGCTCTATCCCGAACGCGACTGCTTCCTGGCATGGCGCGGTGCTGACCTGGTGGGGTACCTGTTTCTGATAGCGGAGGAGCCCATCAACAGAGGCATCATAGAGAGGGGCGCCCATCCGCAGCATAGAGGCCAGGGCATTGGCGACGAATTGCTTAAAGCAGCAATAGCTCACGCACGGACCATGCACTACACCGTACTCCACGCCAACGTCGCCAGTGACGCCACGGCCCCACAACGCCTGTTTTCTTCCGCCGGGTTCACCCAGGTGAAGGAACTCTGGCACTTGCGCAGGGAGTCGGGCCAACCAGCTTCGATAGAGGTGCCGGAGGGCTATCAGGTCAGGGTCATGAACACGGATGAGGTGGAAACGCTTACCGGGCTTCAGAACGCGGCCTTCACGGGGACGTGGGGGTTCTGCCCCAACACGCCGGAGCAGGTTGCCTACAGCCTCAACGACCTATTCCCCGGTCTGCTCAACACGAGCCTTTTCCTTGATCGAAATGGGGAGACGGTCGCTTACTGCTGGATCCGGCAAAGCTCATCCGGTGATCCCAGTTACATAGAGATGGTTGGAGTGCGCCCTGACCTTCGAGGTAACGGCCTGGCAAAGGTGGTCACTGGCGCGGGTATCGACTACCTCGTAAGCGAAGGCCTGGCGCCCATCGGCATTTCAGTACTAGGCGACAATACACCAGCCATCCGCACGTACGAGCGACTGGGCTTCCAGGTGCATGAACGCGCCCCTTGGTACGAGCTTAAGCTAACGTAAACCAACCTCGTCCGGCTACTTCGCCAGCAACCATATGGCGACACCTGCGAGCACAAGGCCCAGGACGCGCTCAACCTTGAACGGTTCGCCCAACAGCAACAGCCCTAGCACCGATACCACAACGAAATTCAGCGCAAAGATGGGCTGCACGGCGGAGGCTGGCCCCAAGCTCAACGCTTTGTAGAGGCTCATCACTCCAACGCTAAGGAAGGCTGACGCAGTCATGAGGTAGATGAGTGGGAGAGCGCCGTGAGAGAACTGAGCGGAGATGCTGGTTCCTCTGACTAGTGTCCAGGTCACGGCTACCAATACCAAGACCGCATTGTTGACGATGACCGCGACTTCAGGGGCAATGTTCCGCAAGGTCAGCTTCAAGAAGAACAGCATGGTCCCATACGTGGCCATGGAGAGAAACGCCCAAGCCATATAGGTCATCCACAGGCTCCTTAATCGCTATGCGGGGTGGCAAAGTACGGACGCGTTAGCCAGCACACGGAACGGCGGTAGGAATGTGGCCTGTACGTGTCATGACCTGCCGATAGACGGATGCCACCTCACTGGCAGCGGTGTGCCACGGGAATAAAGCGGCCCGCTGGTGCGCCGCAATGGACATCCTGCTCTGCATAGCCGGGTCATCAAGGACAGTCTGCAACCGCTGTGCAAAGAGTTCCGGTGTATTGGGATCCACCAGTAAGCCAGTCTCACCGTCTACCACCAGAGACCGCAAGCCGCCCACGGATGCGGCCACCACGGGCGTACCGCAGGCCATGGCCTCCAGAGCCACCAACCCAAAGCTCTCATGGTAAGAAGGCACTGCACAAACATCAGCAGCGGCGTAGTAATCAGGTAGGGCCTCTTGCGGGACGGCATTTTGCCATATTACCCGGTCTGCAACGCCCATTTCTTCAGCAAGCTGGTGCAATGCCGCAGCCTCAGGGTCTTCACTGCCCCCACCGCCAACAACCACCAACCTGAGCTTGGCCACGTCTCGCAACCGGGCCATGGCCCTCAGCAGAACATGGGTGCCCTTGAACGCCTCCAACCGTCCTACATAGAGGATGGTAGGCGTCTCAGGCTCCAGTCCCAGGTGCTTTCTCGCTTCCTGTTTATTGCGCGGAGAGAACAACCCCAGGTCCACACCCTCAGTGGTCACGCGGACCTGGTCAGCGGCCACACCATATGCAGATTGCAGAAGCGCGCTCTCCTCCTCGGAAAAGGCCACCACAAGGTCTGCCTGATTGGCAACGTCCCGCTCAATGCTCTCTCGCACGGGAGGTTCCTGGGCCTCAAATGTAAGGCGCTTAACCAGGGACAGCGTGTGAAAGGTGGAAACGTGAGGCACATCCCATGCGTGGGCAACCTGGCAGCCCACCCACCCAGAAAGCCAATAATGGCTATGCACAAGGTCATAGCTTAGCTCTTCACGTTCAAGAAATTCACCAATGCCCTGCAGGAACGCAGGGAGATGGTAGTAAACATTCTCTTTGGGCGTAAGCTCCGGTCCGGCTGGAATATGGATGACCCTGGCCCTTGGCCCAAGAGTTATGATCTGCGGCCCGTCCGGCTCATGGTTGCGCGTGAATAGGTCAACGCAAATGCCCTGGTCTCCAAGAGACTCAACCAGGTGCTTGAGGTATACGTTCATCCCGCCTGCGGCACGCATTCCCGGCCGCATCATGGGACACCCATGAACGGAGATAAGCGCTACTCGGCGGACATCGGTATTATCTATAGTCAAAGGAGCCTCAAGTCCGTCTAGCGCCGGATGGTCATACGGTAGAGATTTAGCGGCTGTCCGCCAAGATGGTGCTTATACTGCTCTGGCCCCCGTAGGAAGTCAAAGTAGCTCAGCCCTTCTTCAATGGCCTGTTTGATACAGAGCGCCTTGAGCAAAAGTCCCACACTGTACGCTCCATACGCAAGCCGATAGCCGCTGTTGTAGAGGAACCTGCGCCCTCCATAGTCAAAGCACAAACTTCCAGCCACCTTCTCACCGCTGAGTTCCAAGAAGAAAAGCCGAAGGTAGCCTGCGTCGTTCATGGCTGAGGCCATACGACCAAAAAACTCTTCCCTCTCCGGCGTAAGGAATTCTCTTTTCTCTTCCTTACTCTCCTCCATCAGTGAAAGGAAGGAGGTCAACGACTCTTGGAGGTCGTCACCAGAGGCCTGTACTACGCGGTAATCACCATAGTCATCAAGTCTACGGAGCTTGCGTCGCAGTTCATGTCGGTCCTTCTTCCGCAACGTGGCCAGGTATTCGTCCCATGTGGCGGGCAATACCGCCCCAGGCACAACGTCCTCCTCCTCTATGGTCACAGAGCAGCCCAGCGCTTCGTAGAGCTTTGGTAGGTACTCTAACGTTGGTGACGATTCCACAAGAGAGACAAGCTCCATGGTCCGCCAAGGCTCGGCGTTTAGGCATTCCACCAAGGCAGGGTAGAACGCAGCCGCGTCCTTATCTTGAAGAATAAAGTCGTGGTAATCAAACAGGTCAGTGTCGCCAAGAAAGGTGAGGGTGTCCCCGGACAAAAGCATGGGCGCAATACCCAACGGGTTCTCCTCACCACCAATCACCATCAGGCGAAGGTCTTTGGGATCTCCGCCAAACTGGTCCCACCAGACTTGTTGCCATTCTGGGGTAAGAAAGACGGGGCTGCCTTCAAGCTGGGCCAATATTCGGCTCCATGCCGGAGCTATTTCACGAATGCTGACAGGCAAAGCGGAACAGGTCAACGGGTACTCCCTTATCGAAACGACAGCCCAATGGACGCTGGCATGGTCAAGGCTGAGGACGCCTTAAGCCGACCGGCCCAGAACGCTGAGTACGGATTTAAGGTCAGGCGCGGTCTCTTGCAGCACAGTCTTTGTCTGTGTCATGGCCAGGTCTGGGTCTTTCAGGCCCGTACCGGTAATGACACAAACCACCGTTTTATCCTTCAAGTCCACCCCTTGAGATGCCAGCTTCATAAGTCCAGCCATGGAAGCGGCAGAGGCGGGTTCGCAAAAAATGCCTTCACGGCTGGCCATGAGCCCGTATGCTTCCAGAATTTGCTCATCTGAAACGGAGTCGATCGCGCCATCGGACTCGTCACGCGCACGCTCCGCCAACTGCCAACTGGCCGGGTTGCCAATGCGGATTGCGGAGGCCACTGTCTCTGGTGATTCCACCGCATGCCCCAAGACTATGGGAGCAGCGCCTGCAGCCTGAAACCCCATCATTTTGGGGCGCTTGGTGGCCTTGCCGGAGTCCGCGTATTCCTGAAAGCCCATCCAGTACGCAGTGATATTTCCTGCGTTGCCAACGGGGATACAGAGGTAATCAGGGGCGTCCCCCAGGCTGTCCACCACCTCATAGGCGGCTGTCTTCTGTCCTTGAAGCCGGTACGGATTTACCGAATTAACCAGGCTCATG
>Ga0302135_10001434_pt1 | contig 14421 bp, 15 predicted proteins | sample CBN3_surface_MG_FD_203119 | JGI IMG/M metagenome (GOLD analysis project Ga0302135, IMG submission 203119) | Marine microbial communities from Western Arctic Ocean, Canada - CBN3_32.1 | ecosystem: Environmental > Aquatic > Marine > Oceanic | place: Canada: Western Arctic Ocean | collected...
CCTCCGACAGGCTCAGCTTGAGGGCCTCACTCTGAGCCTGTCGAAGGGCGAGGTGGGTGGCATTGGCGGTGTGGTTATCGAATCGGGCTGCGCGACCACAATCTCGCCGGTTGGAAAGAGTTCGCATTCATGATCACCGATCCGATTTTCTATGCTGTCGCGATTCCGGCCCTGCTCATCACGGGCATTTCCAAGGGCGGCTTCGGTTCCGGGGTCGGCATCCTGGCGGTCCCGGCGATCACCCTGACCGTCTCGCCGGTCGCGGCGGCGGCCATCGTGCTGCCCATCCTCTGCGTCATGGACCTGTTCGGGGTCTGGGGCTACCGGGGCACCTGGGACCGGGTGAACATGAAGATTATGATTCCCGGGGCGGTGCTGGGCATCGGCATTGGGGTGATGGCCTTCGGCCTGCTCGACGAACGCTGGATCGGGTTGATCATCGGCCTGATCGCCGTGACGTTCAGTCTGCTGCGCTGGCTCAAACCGGCCCAGGCGGATGCGCCGCCCAAGGGCCCGAACCGGTTGCGGGGCACGGTCTGGTCAATGACCAGCGGATTTACCAGCTTCATCAGCCATGCCGGCGGGCCGCCGATTCAGTTCTACCTGCTGCCCCAGCGCATGGACAAAACGGTCTTCGTGGGCACCACGGTGATCTTCTTCCTGATCGTCAATTACGTGAAGCTGGTGCCCTATATCTGGCTCGGCCTGTTCGATACCAGCGTGCTGACGACGGCCCTCGTCCTGGTCCCGATCGCACCGATCAGCATCTGGCTGGGCATGCGCCTGCACCGGATCATTCCGCCCGGGCCGTTCTACCGGATCTGCTACGTCTTCGTGTTCCTGGCAGGCTTGAAACTGCTCTACGACAATGTCGCAGTGGTGGCGGCTTAGACGTTTGACTTGGCCGGTTTGCCCATCGGCCGGGCTGGGTTAGGGTCCGGCCTCATCCTGTCCGACCAACACGCGGCCTCTCGCCATGCTCCGAAAATTCGGGTTCGGCCAATCCGTCTCGCGTAGCGAGGATCCCCGCTTCCTGACCGGGCGGGCGCGCTATACCGGCGATATCACCCTGCCGGGGATGGTCGAGGCCTATATCCTGCGCTCGCCCTTCGGCCATGCCGAGATCAAGCGGATCGACACCGCCGCCGCGCGGGCCGCGCCCGGCGTCCTGTTCGTCGCGACGGGGGATGACGTGGCGGCGGCCGGGCTGGGCGGCATTCCCTCCGATGTGAAGCCCGACCACCATGCGGTGCGCCATGTCGAGATGCCGGTGCGCCCGCTCCTGGCCCAGGGCCGGGTGCGCTTCTCGGGCGAGGGGGTCGCGTTGGTGGTGGCTCGGAGCCTTGAACAGGCCCGCGACGCGGCCGAGCTGATCGCAGTCGAATACGAGGACCTGCCCGCCATCGCCGACACGGCGGGCGCGGTGGCGGAAGGCGCGCCGGCCCTCTGGCCCAACGCGCCGGACAATGTCGCGATGGAATACCGCGACGGTGATGCGGCGGCGGTCGCGACAGCTTTCGGTTCGGCGGCTCATATCGCACGGGTCGAACTGGTGCAGAACCGGGTCATGGGCATGCCGATGGAGCCGATGGCGGCCGTCGGCGACTACGATTCGGCGCGCGGGCGTTATGAACTGCAGTGTCCGTCCCAGGGCGTGCACTATGTGCGGAAGATTCTGGCCGAGCATGTCTTCGGGGTAGAGCCCTGGGCGGTCCATGTCATCACGCCCGATGTTGGCGGCGGCTTCGGCGTGCGCGTCTTCCCGACCGCCGAACAGGCCCTCGTTCTCTGGGCCGCGCGCAACACGGGGCGGCCTGTGCGTTATGTCGCCGAGCGCGCGGATTCGAATGTCGCCGATGTCCATGCGAGGGATCACGCGACGGTGGCCGAACTGGCCTTGGACGAGGATGGTCTCTTCCTCGCCGTCCGGGTCGATACCGTCGCCGCCGTCGGGGCCTACGGCTCCTGCCACGGGCTGGGCGTGCCGACCGGGGGCTATGCCGCGACCATCGCCGGGGTCTACCGCACCCCGATCCACGATCTGCGCGTGCGCGCCGTCTTCTCGAACACGGTGCCGACCGATGCCTATCGCGGGGCCGGGCGGCCCGAGGCGCAATATGTTGCGGAGCGCTTGGCCGATGCGGCCGCCGAGGTCATGGGCGTCGATCGGGTGGATATACGCCGGCGCAACCTGATCCCGGCCGATTCCATGCCCTTCACCACCAGCACGGGCTATGAGATCGATTCGGGCGATCTGGCGGGTGCCTTGGACAAGGCCCTGGCTCTCGCCGATGCCGAGGGTTTCGAGGCAAGGCGGGCGGAGGCCGAGGCACGCGGCGCCCTGCGCGGGTTGGGCATCGCCACCTATATGAAGCTCAACGGCGGCTCGCCCGACGAACTGGTCGAGGCGCGGTTCGAAGAGGGCGGCGGCCTGACCTTGATCGTCGGCAGCCAGAACAACGGCCAGGGCCATGACACCATGTATGCCCAGCTCGCCGCCGAGCGGCTGGGCATTCCCTTCGAGAGCGTGCGCGTGGTCCAGGGCGATTCGGAACTCGTCACCTATGGCCAGGGCACGGGTGGCTCCTGCGCGCTCAGCACCGGCGGTTCGGCCGCCGTCACCGCGATGGACAAGGTGGCGGAGGAGGGCAAGCGCTTCGCCGGCCAGCTGCTCGAAGCGGCCGAGGCGGATATCGAATTCTCCGGCGGCGGATATCGCGTGGCGGGCACGGACAAGGCCGTCTCGCTGGTCGAAGTCGCGCGGTCGGCTTTCAAGCCGGGGGCGCATACCGCCGAAATGGGTTTCGGCCTGTCCGCCCGGCATCTCTGGCAGCGTCAGGGGCCGACCTTCCCCAATGGCTGCCATGTCTGCGAGGTCGAGGTCGACGGCGAGACCGGCCGGGTCCGGCTCGTCGCCTATTCGGTGATCGACGATATGGGCCGGATCATGAATCCCATGCTGGTCGAGGGCCAGGTCCATGGCGGCGCGGGCCAGGGCATCGGCCAGGCCCTGCTGGAGGAGGCGCGCTACGAGCCCGATACGGGCCAGTTCGTCACCGCCTCGCTGATGGATTACTGCCTGCCCCGGGCCGACGACCTGCCGAATTTCCAGGTCCGCTTTCAGGAAGTGCCCTGCACGACCAACCCGCTCGGCGTGAAGGGCGTGGGGGAGGCGGGCACGACCGGTTCGATGCCCGCCGTGGTCGGCGCGGTGGTCGATGCCCTGCGCGGGCACGGGGTGAGCCATCTGGACATGCCCCTCACGCCCGAAAAGGTCTGGCGCGCCCTCCGCGGTGCGCAGACCTGCCCGGATTTGGTGGCATTTGCCCGATGGCCTTGGCTCGACTAATCTTTCGGCACTCATGACCGACAAAGTTCTCTGCATCGTCCATCAGGCAACCTCCGACACGGGGCGGGTTGGGCGCGTGCTGCGCGAATTGGGTTACGAGGTCGAGACGACCTGCCCGCGCCGCGAGGGACCGCTGCCGCCGCCGGAAACCCTGGCCGGAGCCGTCATGTTCGGCGGCCCGATGAGCGCCAATGACGACGATATGGACCCGGGCCTGCGGGCCGAGCTCGAATGGCTTGAGAAGGCGCTGGCCGCCGACACGCCTTTCGTCGGCATCTGCCTGGGCGCGCAGATGTTGGCCAAGGTGCTGGGCTCGACCGTCGCCTGGCATCCTGAGGACATGCACGAGATCGGCTATGTCCGGGTCACGCCGACCCAGGCCTGGCGCGACTGCATGCCCGAGCCGATGTATTTCTACCAATGGCACAAGGAAACCTTCGATCTGCCGCGCGGCGCTGTGCTGCTGGCTGAGGGCGACCGCTATCCCAACCAGGCCTTCCGCTACGGCGACAAGAGCTATGGCATCCAGTTCCACCCCGAGGTGACGCGCGAGATCATGCTACGTTGGGCCGGTAATGCGGGCGATCGGTTGGACCGGCCCGAGGTCCAGAGCCTCGAGCAGCAGCTGGCATCCAACGTCCGTTACGAGCATTTGATCGAAGCCTGGACCCGGCGCTTTTTGGCCGAATGGATCGAGGCCGATGAGGCCAACCCGGCGGTCGCCGCCGCGGGATAGCCTCGGCGGGAGGTGGTCCTGCCCAGGTCGGGCTAGGACGGAATGAAAAGCCGGAGCTGTTTGATGACATGCTCCTGCTCGCTGATGATGCTTTTCACCAGATCGCCGATCGAGACCAGGCCGACCTGCCGGCCGTATTCGATCACGGGCAGATAGCGGATGCGCCGTTCGGTCATCAACTCCATGCAGGCCTCGACCGTCTCTCCGGGTTCGATCGGGACGATCGGCGAGGACATGATTTCGCGCACCGTCGTGGCCGGCGAGGAGCGGTCTTTCAGATAGACATTGCGAGTATAGTCGCGCTCGCTGAGCAGGCCGATCGGGTGATTTCCTTCGATCACGACCAGGGCGCCGATATCGCGCTCCGCCATGATCTGGATCGCGGCCAGGACGGAATCGCTGGGCTGGATCGTCCAGACCTGGTTGCCCTTTCTGGGCAGCACTTGTCGAACGATTGCCATTCCCCGTCCCCATTCCTGGCGGTCGCACGATGGCGAACGAGGAACCCCGCGACCTTTCGGTGCGCGGAGTTCCGGTTTCCAGGGCTCTGACGCCCATAGTCGCCATCAATGGCGCACTCATTTCCCAACCCGACGCCCGGTTGGCGGACGCCCTGGGTTAGATGCGATGTCGATTTGTCTGGTTTGGCCAGCTCGGCCTCGCAAGACCGATCTGCGGGATCGTGCTAGGCGAGCCGCGGCCCAGCGCTTCCGCGTGGCCGCGACGAACTGTCAGGCGGATTCATGCTTGTCGCACCCTCCTGTCTCGGTTCTTCGGGACGGCCGTTTCGCGAGCTGCCAAGCCCTGGCGGGCTCTGCGAATGCCCGGAAGCATCCGCCGCACTCGCGACGACGCCGTCCCCATGATTCGTCGTCCTGAATACGGGAATAGTCAAGGCCGGATCGAATCTTTCTGCCGGCGGAATTCCTACCCGGTGCGCTCCACCGTCACCAGACCTGCCGCCGGATCGACCGTCACCCGGTCGCCGGTGCGGATCAGCTGGGTCACGTCGCCCTCGGGGACGCGGTCGCACAGGGCCATGCCGGCCAGCGCGCCGCCCTGGGCGAGGATCGGGTTGATGCGTTTGAACAGGATCGCCTTGGGCGCCATGCCGCGCGCCTTCATCTCATACAGCATCCAGGCCGAGGCGACGCCGCCCTTGGCCGTGTTCACGACCAGGATCTTGTCCACGTAATTCTGTCCGACCAGCTTATGGGCGGGGCGCCAGAAGGCGCCCTTGATGCGGTCGAGATCGTAGCGCGCCGAAAAATTGTCGTCGGTCACCAGCGCCTCGCCGGACACCTTGGGACCGACCCCCGGATGGCAGCGCAATTCCATGCCGGTCATCAGACGATCTCTCCTGCCACGGCCGAAGCCACACAATTCGCCATGCTCGCCAGGGTTGGTTTGTAGCCGTAGCCACCGATGATATTGACCAGCTTGGCCGAGTTGGTTAGCAGCCGGGTCCAGCCGTTGGCCTCGGCCATTTCCCGCGCGTAGCTCTGATAGAAGCAGATGCCCTGGAAGAACAGCGCGCCGGAGCCCTCGGTTCCTGTCGCCAGGCCCAACCGCCTTGCATCGGCGGCGTCGGCGAGGGAGGTGACGGCCAGCATCATGGTCTTGGGGTGGAGTCGCTTGCCGTCGAGCATATCGGCCAGGGCGCTCAACTCGATCAAGGAAAGCTGGGGCACCGAGAAGACGACCACATCGACCCTTTCGCCCTTGGCCCCGTATTCGCCGCAGACCGCTTCGAAATCCGCCGCGCCGATGTCCTCGACCGCCAGGGTCGCGGGGTCGCCGATGGCGTCGATATCGGGCGCCTCCGGGGTGACGTCGACCAGGTGGAAGAGGGGGACGGAGCCGAAACTCGCCATCGCGGCGCCCAGATGCTTGAGCTCGTCCGAGCCGGGCACGGCCTCGATTTCCTCGATCGCGGGGACCTCCCAATAGGAGCCGGCGCGCTTGCCGAGAAACCGACCCAGCGCCCCTCAATCGGCCAAGCCGGCGGGCCGATGGGTCACGCGAAAGCGCTTGGTCGCGCGCCGGTTTTCGACCAGATGAAGCCTGTGGCGCGGGGTCCTTCCCGTCAACCCAGCGGCCAGGGCCGAGAGCCCGCCCTCGAAATTGGAGCGCGCGCCCAGCACGCTGTTGGAATAGATCACCACACCGGTATCGCGATAGGCCAGATGCTCGCCCTGCACGGGCGGCATGATGGTCTGGTAGTTGATGCAGGTATCCGTCATCAGGATGCCCAGGGCCTCGAAGGCGTCGATGGCGCGGCGTTCCAGGGCCGCCATCGCCTCGGTCTGGTCCAGGGTGCGGTAATGGTCGAAATCGATGCCGCGCGGGTCGGTGATCATGGGAATGCGGACCCGGCGCTCCGTCTCGGGGTGGACCGCCAGCCCCTCGACGAAAGCGACCCCGGCCTCGCCCAGAGATTCCGTCTCGGCCATCATATGGGCTTGGACCACGGGCACGAAATCCTCGGCATCGAAGAAGTGGCCGACCTGGATCATATGGTCCATGGTCCAGCGGCGCGGCTCGCCCTCCTCGCCGGCCAGCATAGCTTCTTCATGTTCGGTCAGCTTCATTCGTCCCCCTCGATACCCGCCACCCGGTCGCGCGCCAGGCGGATGATGCGCTCGGTCTCGTCCCACATGCCGTAATCCCCGATCCGGGCGATGGGCGCCCAGATGACTTCGGAGGCGTCGTCCCCTGCGACCGGCTCGCCGCTCCGCCACAGGGCGACGAAATCGATCAGGGTGTAGTGGAAGAGGACCCACCCGGCCTCGTCCCGCCGGATCGAATCGATCACGGCGATCTGCTCGACCAGGTCCACATCCAGCCCGGTTTCCTCCCGAACCTCGCGCAGGGCGGCCTCGGCCACCGATTCGCCGATATGCTGTGCCCCGCCCGGGATGCTCCAATGGCCCTGGCTCGGCGGCTTGGCGCGGCGCACGAGCAGGACCTTGTCGCCCCGCAGGACGACAGTACCGACGCCGACGAAGGGTCGGTCTGGGTAATCGCGTTTCATGCCGGCGATCCAAGCAAGCCTTGACCGTTCTTTCCAGCCGTTTCTATGGTCCAGACCAAATGAGTTGGAGGCAGGTGGATGAGCGGCTCGGATAAAATTGTGATCGCGGGTGCGGCCCAGGCCGGCGGCAGGGCGGCGCAGGCCATGCGCAGTGCGGGTTACGAGGGGCGCATCCTGCTGACCGGCGAGGAGACCTGGCTGCCCTACGAGCGCCCGCCCCTGTCCAAGGCCTTGATCGCCGGGGGGGAGGGGCATGAGGCCGTGCGCCTGCACGATCCCGATTATTACGAAAGCCACCGGATCGAGACCCTGTTGGGCGCACCGGTCGAGCGCATCGATTCGGCCGGCCGGACGGTGCGGGTGGACGGCGCGGATATCGCCTATGACCGCTTGCTGCTCGCCACCGGCGCGCGGGTCCGGCGCTTGCCCGCGCCCGGCGTCGATCTGCCGGGGGTGCGCTATCTCCGCACCCTGGACGATTCCTTCGCCATCCGGGAAGCGCTGGTGCCCGGGACGCGGGTCGCCGTTGTCGGCGGCGGCTTCATCGGCCTCGAGATCGCGGCCAGCGCGCGCAAGCGCGGCTGCGAGGTCACGGTGATCGAGGCGACGGACCGGTTGATGGGCCGGGCTGTCGCGCCCGAGATCGGTGCCTGGTTCGCCGCCATGCACCGGGCCAAAGGGGTCGATATCCGCCTGGGCGCGGGAGTCGAGCGCTTCGACGGAACGGGCAAGCTGGCGCATGTCACCTTGGTCGGGGGCGAGGAAATCCCCTGCGACCTGGCCATCGTCGGCATCGGCATCATCCCCAATTCGGACATCGCGATGGAGGCCGGACTCGAGGTCGAGAATGGCATCGTCGTGGATGCCCATGGCCGGACCAGCGATCCCCATATCTGGGCCGCCGGCGATGTCGCCAATCAGCCGAGCGTCCTGCTCGGCCGCAACCTGCGCCTGGAAAGCTACGAGAACGCCCAGAACCAGGGCACCGCGGTCGGCCGCAATATGGTCTCGGACGAGACCAAGCCACACGAGGATCGCCTCTGGGTCTGGAGCGATCAGTTCGACGTGAACCTGCAGATGATCGGTGTGCCCGACGGTTGTGACGAGATCGTCCATCGGGGCGAACCGACGGAGGAGGGCTTCGCCGTCTTCTATCTCGCGGGCGGCAAGGTCGTCGCCGCCAACACGATCAACCTGGGCCGCGAAATGCGCAGCATCGAACGCGTCGTCGCCGCCCGCGCCGAAATATCCCCCGACCAACTGGCGGATCTCGGCGTGAATCTGCGCAAACTGATGCGGGGGTAGTTTCCCGAGGCCCTATCCTTCCACCTCTTCCTGAGCCTGTCGAAGTATGAGGCTGTGGCACCCTGCCGCATCCTGCGATCCTCGCCCTTCGACAGGCTCAGGACGAGGACGGCAAGGGATGTGTTTGAAGCCCCCTAAACCCGCTCGATCACGCTGGCGATGCCCTGGCCGACGCCGATGCACATGGTGATGAGGGCATAGCGGCCGCCAGTGCGCCGGAGCTGATAGGCCGCCGTGGTGGCGAGGCGCGCACCGCTCATCCCGAGCGGATGGCCCAGGGCGATGGCGCCGCCATTGGGGTTCACATGCTCGGCGTCGTCGGGCAAGCCGAGGTCGCGGGTCACGGCCAGGGCCTGGGCGGCGAAGGCCTCGTTCAGCTCGATCACGTCCATGTCGGACAGTTTGAGTCCGGCGAGGCCCAGGACCTTGCGGGTTGCCGGGGCCGGGCCGATGCCCATGATGCGCGGTGGCACGCCGGCCGTGGCCGTGGCGATGACGCGGGCGAGGGGGGTGAGGCCGAATTTCTTGGCCGCCGCCTCCGAGGCGAGGATCAGGGCGCAGGCCCCGTCATTGACGCCCGAGGCATTGCCCGCTGTCACCGTGCCACCCTCGCGGAAGGCGGCGCGCAGCTTGCCCAGGGCTTCCATCGAGGTCTCGCGCGGATGCTCGTCCTGCGAGACCGTCATCGGATCGCCCTTGCGCTGGGGGATCGCCACCGGGATGATTTCCTGGGCCAAGGTGCCGTCGGCCTGGGCGCGGGCCGCGCGCTGCTGGCTGCGCAGGGCGAAGGCGTCCTGGTCCTCGCGTGCGATCTTGCAGTCCTCAGCCAGATTCTCTGCCGTCTCGGGCATGGCGTCGACGCCGTATTGCTTTTTCATCAACGGATTGACGAAACGCCAGCCGATGGTCGTGTCGAAAACCTGGGTCTCGCGGGAGAAGGCGGTGGTCGCCTTGCCCGTCACGAAGGGCGCGCGCGACATGCTTTCGACGCCGCCGGCCAGGGCGAGCTGGATCTCGCCGCAGCGCAGCGCACGGGCCGCCGCGCTGATCGCTTCGAGGCCGGAACCGCAGAGCCGGTTGACCGTCGCCCCAGGCACGGTCTCGGGCAGGCCGGCCAGCAGCAAGCCCATCCGCGCGACGTTGCGGTTGTCCTCGCCGGCCTGGTTGGCGCAGCCGTAATAGACCTCCTCGATCGCGGCGGGGTCCATGCCGGGATTGCGCTCCAGCAGGGCGCGCATGGGAATCGCGGCCAGGTCGTCGGCGCGCACCGGGGAGAGGGCGCCACCGTAGCGGCCGATGGGCGTGCGGATGGCGTCGCAGATGAAGGCGTCGGTCATAATTCAAGCTCCTCCGGCGGCAGGATCGCGCCGCCCTTGATGAAGGCGACCCCGCGGCCGGTCAGGACGATCCGTCCCGCCGCGTCGGTCACGGTGATGTCGTAGATCGCGTTGCGCCCGCTGCGCGTCACTTCCGCGGCCTCGGCCGTCAGGATATCGCCCGGCCGCGCCGGGGCGAGATAGCTGACATTGCAATGCTGGCCCACGGCCTGCTTGTTCCAAGTGACGCAGGCATAGGAAAAGGCGGCGTCGGCCAGGGCGAAGCTGATTCCCCCGTGGCAGGTGCCGTGGGGATTGGTCATGGCCTCGGTCGCGCGCAGGCATGCGCTGGCCCGGCCCGGCGCGACCGGGCCCAGTTCGATGCCCAGCAGGGCGGCCATGCGGTCGCGGGCAAAGAAATCGCGAGCAACCCGCTCGGCCATGGCCATCGCAGGATCGGACGCCGTCTCAGCCCCCATATCAGTCATGGAAGGGGCGGCCGCTCCAGCCGTGGCGGCGCATCAGCGGGGTGGCGCGGTAGCGGTCGTCGCCGTAGAGCCGCTGCAGATTGTCGAGCACCGTCACGATTCGCGCCGCGCCCAGGGCATCGGCCCAGGCCAGCGGCCCGCGCGGGTAGTTGAGGCCCTTGAGCATGGCGGTGTCGATGCCCGCCGCGTCGGTCACCCCCTGCATCATCGCGTCGGTCGCGAAATTGGCTAGCAGGCAGACCGTGCGGGTCAGCAGCAGGGCCGGCGTGTCGTCGATGAAGGACACGGCGATCCCCGCCGCCTGGAACAATCCGGCCGCGGCCGTTCGGGTTGCCGGATCGGCCTGATCCGCCACGGCTACGGCAATGCGCGTCGCCACGCCGTAGTCCAAGGCCAGATCGAAGAGGGCGAGGTTCGGACCTTCCACCCCGGCCGCCCGTTCGGTCGCCATGCGCCCGTCGGTCGGGGCCAGGACATGGCCGTCCGCGCAGATATGGTCCTCGGCCCCATCCGCGCGCGAAATTTTTACGCCGGCCTCTTCGAGGCGCGCGATCAGGGCTTCCGCCGGTCCGAGATCGCCCTGCACCGTGACTTCGGATGGCGGCGCGGCGGGCGTTGCCGTCTGCGGCGGGGGCGTCTCCGCGCCCTTGGCATAGTCGTACCAGCCGTGCCCGGCCTTTCTGCCGTGATGCCCGGCGGCGACCATTTCGGCCTGAATTCGCGACGGGCGGAAGCGCGGGTCCTTGAAGAAGGAATCGTGCATGGCATTCGCGACGTCCCAGTTAAGGTCCACGCCGACCAGATCCATCAACTGCCCCGGTCCCATGCGGAAGCCGCCTGCCTCGCGCATCACCGCGTCCAGGGTGAAGACATCGGTCGCGCCCTCATCGAGCAGCCGGATCGCCTCGTTGTTGAAGGGCCGGGCGATGCGGTTGACGATGAAACCGGGCGAGGATTTGCACAGCACCGGGCTCTTGCCCCAGGCCGTCGCCGTCTCGACGAGGATGGCCGCGATTGCCGGATCGGTTTCCAGGCCCTGGATCACCTCGACCAGGGCCATGACCGGCGCGGGGTTGAAGAAATGCATTCCGGCCAGGCGCGGCGGGTGGGCGAGGGGGGCGGCCAATTCGGTGATCGAGAGGGAGGAGGTGTTGGAGGCCAGAATCGCCTCCGCACCCAGGATCTCTTCCAGCTGCGCGAACAGCCCGACCTTGACCGCGGCATTCTCGATCACGGCCTCGATCACCAGCCCCGCCGGGGCCAGTTCCTCCAAACTCGCGACGGGCACGATGCGCGCGCGCACGGCCTCGGCTTCGCCCGCGTCCATCCGGCCTTTTTCGATGGCCCGGTTGAGATGGCCGGTGACGGCATCGAGCGCGCGCTTGATCGCGTCGACATCGGCGTCATAAAGTAGCACCGGATGCCCGGCCGTCGCGGCGACCTGCGCGATGCCGGCCCCCATGGTGCCCGCCCCGATCACGGCGACGGGGGTATCGGGGGAGAGGGCCGCCATCAGCGGCCCTTAAAGGCGGCTTTGCGCTTCTCGCGAAAGGCGGCCACGCCCTCGCGGTGATCCTCGCTCCGCCCGGCGATGGTCTGCAGGTCGCGTTCGAGATCGAGCTGCGTGCCGAGGTCGTTGCGCGCGCCGGCATCGAAGGCGCGCTTCATCAGGCCGAAGGCCTTGGTCGGTCCCGCCGCCAGTCGTTCGGCGATGGCGCGCGCAACGCCGGCCAGAGCCTCGTCATCGACGACCTTCCAGATCATCCCCCATTGGGCGGCGTCCTCGGCCGGGATCTTGTCGCCCAGCATGGCCATCGCCGTCGCGCGGGCCTGACCGACCAGACGGGGCAGGGAATAGGTGCCGCCGGCGTCCGGGATCACGCCGATATGGACGAAGGCCTGGAGGAAGGCGGCGGAGCGCGCGGCGATCACGATATCGCAGGCCAGGGCGGTGTTGCAGCCGGCCCCGGCCGCGATGCCGTTGACGGCCGCGACCACGGGCTTCTCCGATGCGCGGATCAGGCGGACCAGCCGGTTGTAGTTGCGCTCCAGGGTCGCGCCCAGATCGGGCGGTCCGGCCTCGGGGGAAAGATCGCGTTCGTTCAGATCGGCCCCGGCGCAGAAGCCCCTTCCGGCGCCGGTGATCAGCACGGCACGCACGGCCTGGTCGCGCTTGATCTGCTTGAAGCCCTCGCGCAACTCCTCATGCATCTTGGGCGTGAAGGCGTTGAGCTTGTCCGGCCGGTTCAGGGTGATCGTTGCGACCCCGGTCTCGACCTCGTAGAGAATGGTTTCGAATTCCACGGTCAGCGTCCCTTGAAGCTCGGCTTGCGTTTTTCGATGAAGGCGGAGACACCCTCCAGCCGGTCCTCGGTCGCGAAGCACAGGGCGAAGGCCTTGCGCTCGTAGTCCAGGGCTTGATGGAGGGGCAGTTCGTAGGATTGCGCCACGCTGGCCTTGGCTAGGCGCACGGCGATGGGCGGTTTGCTGGCGATCAGCGCAGCCAGAGCGATGGCGCGCTCGACCGTCAGTTCGGGCGGGGTGACCTCGGCGATCAGCCCGGCGCTCAGGGCATCCCGCGCGCTCAGCATCTCGCCCGACAGGACCATCTTCATGGCCAGCGACTTGCCGACATTGCGGCTCAGCCGCTGGGTTCCGCCCGCGCCGGGGATCAGGCCGAGATTGATTTCCGGCTGGCCGAACCGCGCATCCTCGCCCGCCAGGATGATATCCATCGACATGGCCAGCTCGCAGCCGCCGCCCAGGCAGAAGCCGTTCACGGCGGCGATGATCGGCTTGGGAAAGCCGCCGATCGCCTGCCAGGCGGCGAGGCGGGTATCGGTCAGCACCTCGACCGCCGATTTGTCCTTCATCTCGGTGATATCGGCGCCGGCGGCGAAGGCGCGCTCGTTCCCCGTGACGACGACCGCGCGCACCGCCTCATCCTCCGCCGCGCGCGCCAGCTCGGCTCGCACCTCGCCGATTAGCTTGCTGCGCAGGGCGTTGAGGACCTTGGGTCGGTTCAGGGTGATGAGCAGGACGCCGTCGCATGGCGTCGAGACGAGGATATCGCTGGGCTCGGCGGGCTTCTCGGCCATGACAAATGTCCTTGGTCGGGTGGGGGCTGACGGGCGCGCAAACTTGGGCCAGCGGTAGCGCGCGAGTCAATCTCGGGAAAACGGGCTTGGGCACGGGCTTGCGTATAGGCTTCGTCGCCGGCGCGAGGGCTGCATTCGGGCCGTGCGATTGGTCGTGTTGCCGTCGCGCGCTAATCTCTCTCAGAATTGAGGTTTCGAGAAGGCGCGCCATGCTCAAGATTCGGCATTTTTACGACGAACGGACGGGCACCTTAGTCCTATGTGCTGGCCGATTCCGCGACCGCCAAGGCGGCGATTCTGGATGCGGTGCTCGACTACGATCCGGCCGGCGGGCGCACCTCGACCCATCTCGCCGATGCCCTGATCGATCATGTTCGGGCCCAGGATCTGACGGTCGAGTGGATTCTGGAAACCCATGCTCATGCCGATCACCTCACCGCCGGCGTCTATCTGCGTGACGCCCTGGGCGCGCGGCTCGCGATCGGCGAGCATATTTGCGCCGTGCAGGAGGTCTGGAAGGGGATCTGCGGCCTGGGAGAGGATTTCCTGACCGACGGCTCGCAATTCGACGAGCTTTTCACCGATGGCGACCGTTTCCATCTGGGCGATGTCGAGATTCGATCGATGCATACGCCCGGCCATACCCCGGCCTGCCTGACCTATCTCGCCGACGGCGAGGCCTTCGTCGGCGATACCTTGTTCATGCCCGGTTTCGGCACGGCGCGCTGCGACTTTCCCGGCGGCGACGCGACCCAGCTCTACCGTTCGATCCATCGCGTGCTGGACCTGCCGCCGAACACCGTCCTGCATATGTGCCACGACTACATGCCGGACGGCCGGCCGCTCGCCTGGTCCTGCACGGTGGCCGAGCAGCGGCACACCAACAAACATGTCCGCGACGTGGTGAGCGAGGCGGAGTTCGTCGCCATGCGGCGGACGGAGCGCGACAAGGAACTCGACGTGCTGGCCCTGCTGTTGCCCGCGGTCCAGGTGAATATCGGTGCGGGCCGACTGCCGCCGGCAGATCCGAACGGCACCCGCTACCTGCGCATACCCCTCGACACGATCTAGCAGGCTGTTGAAAAAGGCGAGTAG
>Ga0302135_10001437_pt1 | contig 14408 bp, 13 predicted proteins | sample CBN3_surface_MG_FD_203119 | JGI IMG/M metagenome (GOLD analysis project Ga0302135, IMG submission 203119) | Marine microbial communities from Western Arctic Ocean, Canada - CBN3_32.1 | ecosystem: Environmental > Aquatic > Marine > Oceanic | place: Canada: Western Arctic Ocean | collected...
CACTGGCATGGAACTGCGATAACTCATGCGCCAACTGCTCGAACAACTCGTCGACGAAATGGTGACCAAGGGCATCCGCTTCGAGGACGCTTCCCGGGAATTCGAGAAGCGTTTCATCGTCCGGGCGCTCCTGACGTCGAATGGCAATCTCTGCAGGGCTGCCGATCTTCTCGGAATGCACCGGAACACGCTCAGCCGGAAGCTCGCCGAATACCGCCTCAGACGGACAGCTTGACAGCGTTTTCTCCACACGGATACACTTGGCAGTCGCACACGGTGACTGCCAATTCATCGTGCGCCACGGACCCGGGATCATCCTGACGGGCTCCGAAGTTACATTCAAAGGGCTCAGTGCCCAACCGCAAATACCAGTCAGTCTGGAGTCGACGACATGAAAGTCAGACCGCTACACGACCGCATCATCGTCCAGCGTTTGGACGAAGGGGAACAGAAGGTTGGGGGAATCATCATCCCCGACTCCGCCAAGGAAAAGCCGCAGCAGGGCAAGGTTGTCGCGGCGGGGGCGGGCAAGTTCAAGGAAGACGGAACACGCCAGCCACTCGACGTCAAGGTGGACGATTCGATTCTCTTTGGCAAGTACTCGGGCCAGGAGATCAAGTGGGATGGGGAAGACTACCTCATCATGCGCGAGGAAGAAGTGCTCGCGATTACCGAGAGCAAGAGCAAGTAGCGCGACGGCATCCGCCGCGAATTGGAGAGTATAGAACATGGCGAAACAGATTATTTACGGCGAGCAGTCGCGGCAGGCGATCTTGCGCGGCGTCAACCAGTTGGCTGACGCGGTGAAGGTCACTCTTGGTCCCAAGGGTCGGAACGTGGTGCTCGACAGGAAGTTTGGGTCTCCCATCATCACCAAGGACGGCGTCACCGTCGCCAAGGAGATTGAGCTCCAGGACCCGCTCGAGAACATGGGCGCCCAGATGGTGCGTGAGGTTGCAAGCAAGACCTCCGACTTGGCGGGAGACGGTACGACCACCGCCACGGTCTTGGCCCAGGCGATCTATCGCGAAGGCGCGAGAAACGTCGTGGCAGGCGCCAACCCCATGGAGATCAAGCGCGGAATTGAAAAGTCCGTCGACTTCATCACCGCCGGCTTGCGCAAGATGAGCCGCGAGGTAAAAGAGAACGCCACCATCGCGCAGGTAGGGGCTATCTCGGCCAACAGCGACCCGGCGATCGGCAACATCATCGCCGAAGCGATGGAAAAGGTCGGCAAGGACGGCGTGATCACGGTCGAAGAAGCCAAGACACTCGAGACCACTCTGGACGTGGTTGAAGGCATGCAGTTCGACCGCGGGTACCTCTCAGCGTACTTCGTCACCGATTCGGAACGCATGGAAGTGGCTCTCGAGAATCCGGCCATCCTGATTCACGAAAAGAAGATCAGTTCCATGAAAGACCTGCTGCCCGTCCTTGAACAGGTGGCTCGGTCCGGCAAGCCGCTTCTCATCATCGCCGAAGAGGTGGATGGTGAAGCCCTGGCGACCCTCGTCGTCAACAAGCTGCGCGGCACGCTCCAGGTAGCCGCCGTGAAAGCCCCTGGCTTCGGCGACCGCCGCAAGGCAATGCTCGAAGACATCGCCATTCTGACCGGTGGACGAGCCATCACCGAAGACCTCGGCATTAAGCTCGAGAACATCAAGCTCGAGGATCTGGGCACCGTCAAGAAGGCGACGATCGACAAGGACAACACGACTCTCGTCGAGGGCGGTGGAACGTCGGCCGCGATTAGCGGCCGCGTCAAGCAGCTCCGCGCGCAGATCGAAGAAACTACCTCCGACTACGACCGCGAGAAGTTACAGGAACGCCTCGCCAAGCTCGTCGGCGGTGTGGCCGTCATCAAGGTGGGTGCAGCAACCGAAACCGAGATGAAGGAAAAGAAGGCGCGTGTCGAAGATGCTATGCACGCGACCAAGGCGGCTGCCGAAGAGGGCATCGTGCCTGGCGGCGGTGTTGCGCTTCTTCGCGCCGCGAAGGGGCTTGACAGTCTGAAGCTCGAAGGCGACCAGAAGGTCGGCCTCGAGATCATCAGGCGTGCCATCGAGGAGCCCATTCGCTGGATCGCGCACAATGCCGGCCACGAGGGTTCGATCGTCGTCGCCAAGGCGAAGGAGATGAAGAGCCAGGACGACGGCTTTAACGCCTCCACGGAGGTCTATGAAGACCTGGTCAAGGCCGGGGTCATCGATCCGACCAAGGTGGTGCGATCGGCCCTGCAGAATGCCTCGTCGATCGCGTCGCTGCTGCTGACCACCGAAGCGCTGGTCGCCGAAATCCCTGAGGACAAGAAGGATGCGGCGATGCCGCCAGGCGGTGGCGGCATGGGCGGTGGTATGGGCGGGATGTACTGATCACGACCTGAACGCGTACTTTGGGGCCGGCCTTTGGGCCGGCCCTTTTTTTTGTTGTTGCCAGGCTATCCCGCTGGAGCGCCGCGCCTACGCGAGCTCAGCGCAGCGAGAACGAGAGTTCGATGCTGACGATAACTGCTACCGATTGGCCCAGTCTGGTGCCGGGCGAGAATTGCCACTGCCTGGCGGCCTTCACGGCTTCCTCATCGAGCCCGAAGGTCCGGTCGAGCGACCGCTTAACCTGGACATCACCCACCGTGCCGTCAGGCAGCACGATGCATTCGAGCACGACGACACCCTGAATCTTGGCGCGCATGGCTCCGGCGGTGTACTTCGGTTTCACGTCTCGGAGCAGCCTCGGTGTCTCCACTCCGTTTCCCGGTCGATATGCGCCGCCCCCGATGCCACCGCCGAAGCCCTCACCCAGTCCAGAGTCCAGGCCCGCGCCGATGCCGGACCCCGTTCCGGTTCCCGATCCTCCACCGGACCCACTGCCCTGTGACAGGCTCCAGGATGGGTTGCTCGCTTCGAGCACACCGGGCGCCGTCGTCGCGGCCGCGGCCATCGTCATGGCCGGAATGTTCAACGTCTCCACCGGAGCCAGTTCCTCGGATACATCGGCTACCTCTGGCGCAGCCACGGCGACCGTTGGCACGGTGATCGCGTCCGTGCCTGGTAGCTCCACCTTCTTGGGCAGCGCCTCCATCTGGTTTCCGCCACCGCCGCCACCGCCACCGAGACCGGGCTCCACGATCCATACGATCTCGCTCGGAAGGCGCTCTGGCAGGAGTGCCTTCGGGCTCGCCTCAGGGATCATCCGCATCAGAAGGATCACGAAGATAAATGCCGCACCGTGGGCCATAACGGAGACGCCGATCGCGCCCCCCATACGCGTCTCCCGAACCTCGAAGAGGAAGTGCGCCTCGCCAGGCTCGTCGTCGGGCCGGACGGACAGATGGCCTGCGTGATACGGCGCTGCGTCGTTACGACGTGAGGTGTTAGGCATGACCGCCAGGGAACGGAGTGTCCTCATTGTCGCAGAGCCCGTTCCTACCGGCAATTGCAAGAGGAATGCCAGACGGCGGACCGCAACGCCGGCCTGGTTTCAGGCCCTGAACGGCACAACTGGCTCCAGCCACATGAAATCTGGACAGTGGGATGTCCTCAGAGGCGGCCGGCCCACGCACCAATCGCCGCGTTGCCGCCTCCGTACGAGTGCATGATTTGGAGGGCATCAGCAGCCCGCGCATCGCTCGTAATCGCAACAAGCACGCCTCCCCGGTCGGTGAGCGTCTCGAAGATGCGGCCATCATGAGGCTGGAAGCCAATCCGATCCACGAGCGTCGCCAGGCTCCGGCTCGCCAGGCCTTGATCGGCGCCCTGCAACGCAGCCAGAAGAGGACCACGGGCCAGAACCGCGCCGAGACCGCGCATCTCCATCGTGCCCACGGCGACGCCGAAGGTGCGTTCCGCGAGTGCGGCAGCCTCGGGCGAGTCCTTCGCAATGACGCTCAGTTCCTCCGGAGAGAATCCCTGCTCCCGGAGCGCGGTCAACCCATTTTCCGCCCAGTCTACGTCCTGAAATACGCCCACGGTAAAAAGTTCTGTCTCCGTTCCCGCCACGATTCACTCCTCCTAAGCCCAACCAGTTGACCTCTGGGACGTACTCTAGATAACCGTCAGATAAAGTGCAACGCCGCGTCCGCCCCCCCCCGCTTCGCGCAATTGCCGCATCGCACGAAGAGCCATGAGAATCCGGCGGCATAGGTCCGCCCGGCAGTCGTCTGATTGCAACTCATACGTCAGTCGATTCACCGAGCGACGTAGCCGTCACGTGCCCTAACCCGGGCGCCCGCCGATCTGGCCCCGACAAGCTTCACGCGGATGCTACGCCACTCGGCCGCGCCGGGACCGACGCCCCGGTCCGGGACAAAGCCAAGCAGATATTGACTCCGGAGTTCAGCCAAGATTGTAGCAAGTGCAGAAGATAGTCCCCGGACGTCCTTCACGAGAAATGAGCGGCCGCCGGTCACCGCCGCCAGTTCGACCATCAGCGGCGGACGGCTACGACCAATGGTGATCAGATAGACGAGCGCGTTTCCGTGCCTGGCGCGCCTCAGCACGTCCACGGCTGTCGCCCGGCTGTACCGATCAACGCCGTCGGAGAACACGACGAGCGCCTGACGCCCAGGTTCGGCGTCCAGCCGGTCGAGCGCCGTCACCGTCGCATCGAGCAACGCGGTCGTTCCCCACGCGTCGAGCGTCTCCACAGCACGAACCTGAGCCTCACGTGCGACCGCGAGAGGAGCGAGAATGTCGGCCTCGGTGCCAATCGACACCACCAGCGATCGGTCGCTCGGGCGAAGACCCCGAAGAAACGAGACCGCGGCTCGGCTGGCGAGCTGGAGCGGCACGCCGGCCATGCTGAAACTTCGATCCACTCCGAGCGCTACCGTCAGCGGCATATCGTCCGCACTGAACACTGAGACGGTCTGCTGGCGGCCATCCTCGAACACCTCGAAGTCCAGGCTGTTCAGTCCCACCACCGGTGCTCCGTCGGCATCAGTCACGCTCGCGTACACTTCAACGACGCTCACGCCCGATAAGAAGCGCGGTGGCTCGATCTGGGCGCCCGGCACCTGAGCGGCCAGCACCGTGGAGCAGATGACGCCAGCCAGAAATGTTTCCGGCCCCCTCATGTATCGCCCACGACACCCGAGAGCAGTAACCGAGCGCGTGTTACGATTGACCAGCTTCGCTTCTGGAGCAGAAAGCATAGGTGCACCATGGGCCGCTTTGGCCTCCCTGAACTCGTCATCATCCTGGTGATCGTGATCCTTATTTTTGGGGCCAACCGTCTTCCGGACATCGGTCGCGGAATCGGAAAAGGTATCCGCAACTTCAAGAATGCGAACAAGGACGAGGACGAGGACGCAGCCACGAAGACCGACCTGTAGTAACCGTCACGCGCCGACACAGCACACCGTCTGCCTAAGACCGTTAGCGCCGCCGCTTCGAGGCACGACGCGCGCGCGTCGCCTTCTTCGCCGTTCCCGCTGCTCCTACCGAAGTCTCGGACGCGCGCTCACGCCGGCCAGGGCGATCGGCTCTGCGTTTTCCTTCCTTGGTTCGCGACGCGGCTCGCACCGACCCCTTCCGATCCTCTCGCCTGACTGCCTCCAGAATCTCGGTCAGACCGAGCTCTACCTGGCGACGCTCCATGTTCACCCGTACCACTTGCACCCGAGCTGCATCCCCGAGCCGATAGACCTTCTTCGTGTGCTCGCCTCTCAACAGATGCTGCTCTTCGTCGAACCTGTAGTAATCATTAGCCATGCTCGCAATGTGGACCAGGCCGTCAACGTAGTGTTCGACCAACTCGATGAACAGCCCGAAAGGCGCGACACCGACCACGTAGCCGTCGAACTCTTCGCCCACCTTGCTAGCCATGAAGCGAACCTTCTTCCACTGTAGTAATTCCCGCTCGGCTTCGTCGGCCCGTCGTTCCATTGCGGACGTCTGCACCGCCATCCCCGGGATGTCGTCGTGCAGTTCCGCGCGTCTGGCCGCCGTGATCTCCCCCATCCGCAACGATCGGAGTAGGCGATGGACAATGAGGTCCGGATAGCGCCGGATGGGCGACGTGAAGTGCGCGTAGTGATCCGCGGCCAACCCGAAATGTCCAAGACTCGACTCGTCGTACCTGGCCTTCTGCATCGTCCGCAGCATCATCGTCGCCACGGGACGCTCCTCTGGCGTTCCGCGGATTCGCTCCACCAGACGTTGGAAGTGCCGTGGGTGAATCTCCGGCCCATCGAGTGCCAGACTGTGCCCGAGCGGCGCAACAAAAGCCTCAAAGTCGTCAACCTTCGAACGATCCGGCGATTCATGTACCCGGAACAACGCCGGCACGTCTGACCGCTCGAGATGGGCAGCGACGGTCTCGTTCGCCAGCAGCATGAACTCCTCGATGATGCGGTGCGCCACGTTCCGCTCCGTGGCCACGATCTCCTCGATCTCCCCGAACTCGCTCAGCACGAGCTCGGCCTCCGGCAGGTCGAAATCAATCGATCCGCGCCGGTGGCGACGCTCGAGCAGCACGTGAAAGAGCGTGTGCATGAGCTCGAACATCGGTACGAGCGGCCGGTAATTGGCCATCGTGGCGGGGTCGCGGTCTGTCAAGATCGCGGCCACCGCCGTGTACGTCATTCGAGCATCGCTCCGGATCACTCCGTCGTGGATTTCATGGCGCACGACCGTCCCGGACTGGTCCACCTCCATCAGGCAGGATTGGACGACCCGATCGACATTTGGGTTGAGACTGCAAAGACCCGTTGCCAGCTCGGCCGGAAACATGTGCACCGCTCGCTCCGGAAAATATACAGACGTGCCACGCGCGTAGGCATCTTCGTCAAGAGCGCTTCCCTCCGAGACGTAGTGTGAGACGTCCGCAATATGCACGCCAAGCCAGCAGTGGCCGTTCGGGAGCCGCTCGATGGTGATAGCGTCATCGAAGTCTCGGGCATGCTCACCGTCGATCGTCACCGTGGTGACGCCGCGAAAATCCCTCCGCCCCGCGATGTCCTCCTCCCGGACGACACCACCGAGCGCCGCGGCCTCCGCGACCGCCGCGGGGCTGTGTAGGTGGGGAATGCCGTGCTTCCGGATGACTACCTGCGTGTCGACCCCTGGCTCCTCGACCAGCCCAAGCACCTCGGACACGTGGCCAACGGGGCCGCGATCGGGTCTCGGCCACTCGGCAATGGTGACGACCACCATCTCACCGGACTTAGCCGACAACGAGCGTCCCGTGGGCACGTGTACGTCGGTGGCGATTCTGCGATCGAACGGGACGACGTAGCCGAGGCCTTCGCGATCGACCTCGAACCTCCCGACAACGTCGGCGTGACGCCGTTCGAGCACGCTGACGATCCGACCCTCGAGCCCCTTGGGCGTCCGGCGTTCCACGTGAACCGCGACACGGTCGCCGTGCATCGCCTCGCCCATCTGCTGCGCTGCGACATAGACGTCCACGTCGCGGCTCGCGCGCACCAGCCCCTTGACTCCGCCCTCGGGGATGACGAATCCGAAGCCACCCTGGTTGACCTGCAGACGCCCGACCATCAGCTCCATTCGTTCTGGCAGGCCCACCCGGTTGCCACGGGTCTGAACCAGGTGACCCTCGGCTATCAGGATCTTGATCTGTCGCCTGAAGGCCGGCGCCTCCTCGCGGGGAATCCGCAGGATCCGCGCCACGTCCTTGACTGTTGCGGGGTGCGTAATTGTGTCGCGCACGAGCGCGAGAATTTCTGTCTGTGAATACATTTAACTCTTTCGGGCGGTCAGCAGAATCTGCACGTCGCCCACATTGGTTGCCGTCGGGCCGGTCTTGACCAGGTCTCCGAGGCGAAGGAAAAACTCATACGAATTGTTGTCGGCCAGGAATCGTTCCGGGTCGCCGAGACCCTGGTTTCGCGCCCGGCTCCAGGTAGTCGTATCAACATACCCGCCCGCCGCATCCGTCGGCCCGTCAACGCCATCGGTCCCGACACTCACGAGCGCAGTCGGTCGATCAACGGCTCCGATCGTTCGCGCGAGAGCGAGGGCGAATTCCTGGTTCCGGCCACCGCGCCCGTCACCAACCACCCTCACGGTCGTTTCACCGGCCGAGAGTACGCACAGTGGCGCAGGATCGTGGCCCACGAGGCGAGCGACGCGATCCGCGTACTGCTTGGCGGCAACCCTGGCTTCTCCAATCACTGGCTCCTCGAGCACGTAAACCACATACCCGAGGGCAGTTGCCGCCCGCTTGGCGGCCGCAACCGCATCGGCCCGGCTTCCGATCACGGCTGCCACCGCTCGTCCGAGACGCGGGTCTCCTGGCTTCGGCGACTCCGCCACCCCGCCGGCAACACCGCGCATCACATGGTCGACGACTGCCCGGGGGTAGGAGTGGAGGCCGCCGTGCCGAGAGAGCACTTCCGCTGCCTCGTGAAACGTACTCGGATCCCCGACCCCTGGCCCAGACCCGATAACCGAGAGATCGTCACCGACCACGTCGGATACAGCCAGCGTCAGAAACCGCCCGAGGCAGGCGGCGGCCAGTCGCCCCCCCTTGAGACGGGAGATGTGCTTCCGGACACTGTTCAGGCTCTCGATGTCAGTTCCAGCCCCAAGCAATCGATCTAACGAGGCTCGCTTGTCGCCACTCGAGATACCATTCGCTGGCAGCGCCATCAGAGACGACGCGCCACCGGAAAGTAGCAGGATGACGAGATCGTCCTCCCCTGCTGCCTCAGCCACCCGCAGTGCGGCCGTACCAGCTGCCTCGCTCCCATCGTCCGGAACGGGATGCCGGCCCACATGCCACTCAAGACCTGGCTCAGGCGGCCGACCGCCATACGGCACGATGCCAACCGATCGCCGTGCAAGGCCTGGCCGCTCGGACCGAAACGCGTCCAGCATCTCGGCCGCCGCCTTGCCGACCGCGATTACATCGACGGCCGATGCCCGCGCCAGCGCCTGCGTCGCCAAAGCCCCACGAAGACTGCGTCGTACCATCCGCCCCGCATCCGCGCCGGCGAGCGCCGCCTGCGCGAGAGCCAGAAGATGCGGCCGAAGCCCTGAAACGGTGAACGTTAGTGGACCTGTCTGGGGTCTGACCAGGTAAACAGTCCGGAGGATACGTTGAACTGCCTGAGAAGTTGACTTACGACCCGGTCGGCGTCTGAAGGCGTGCAAAGGCGATCGAGTTGCAACATCACACGAAGGAGCGCGCGCTCCACGTCTTGGATCGCCCGCTCCGAGTAAAACTCGCGCTGCTGATCGAGACAGCGCTGGCAACGAGCCACTTCTTCACGATAAAAATTTGAAACGTTGTTGGGTAAGAGATCTCGGGCCGGGTGGGTAGTCAGGAAGCGCGACGCTCGATTCCGTGACAGCGGCATAGGCTGGAGACTTCAGTGTAGCGACCTGAACGAACGGCTGTCAACGCCTTCAGGATACGACTCGCGTAGCCGCGAATCCGCCGACGCCGCCTACCGTCATCCCGCCCACCGCCAGCACGGCGCAGGTCCCGGGTGGAAGAAAGCGCAGGCCCTCGACTGAGCCGATTGCCGCCAGGTCGCTCCCCCACCAGGACACGGCCACCGCAAAGCCTGACCAGAGCACCAGCAAAGCCGCGGCTGCGCCGGCACCACCCTGTATGACCCCTTCAGCCACGAACGGTCCTCGAATATAAACGTAGGGCGATCCGACCAGCTGCATGATCTCAAGTTCGTCGCGCCGGTCATGCAGCGCCAATCGGACAACGGCCGCCACGGTGAACGCCGCCGCGGCCATCATGACGAACACCAGCCCAAAACCCACACGGCGAAAAGCGGTTAGGAGTGCTGTAACCCTAGCGAGCCATTGCCGATCGTATCGAACGTCGGACACGCCTGGCGCATTCGAGAGCGCGCCGGCCAGCACTTCCACCTCTGCGCCACCTTCCACATCTGGCCTCAGCCGAAGCTCGATAGATTCGGGGAATGGGTTGCCCTCTGGCGACTCGACCAGCACGGCCAGTTCCGCGAAATCTCGGCGAAAGCGCTCAAGCGCCTGCGCCTTGGAGACGCGCTCGCGATCGAGCGCTACGGCGCTACCATCGATGAGCGTCTCCACCGCCAGACGTTCATCGTCCGTGACCTCATCGCTCAGGAACACGGAGAGCTCCGCCGCGCTCGACCACTCCGCGACAACTCGATCGACATTAAATGTCACGAGCAACAGGCCACCCAGCACGACGATGGCGAGGCCGATCGCGGCCACGGAAAAGACGCTGGCGCTCCGGCGACGCCAGAGGCTGGCGATGGCCTCCCTGAGGGCATATCGGAGAGCGCTCATGCCACTTCCACGATGCGTCCATGGCCGAGCGTGACGGTCCGTCTTCCCACAAGCCGAATGAGTTCGCGGTCGTGCGTCGCCACGAGTACGGTGGTGCCGCCAGCATTGATCTCCCGGAACAAGTTCATCACTTCGAGCGAAAGATCCGGGTCCAGGTTGCCCGTGGGTTCGTCGGCCAAGATCAGCGCGGGCGCGTTCACCAGCGCCCTGGCGATCGCGATTCGCTGCTGTTCACCCCCGGATAGCTCCCCTGGGTACGCGTTCATGCGGTGCTGCAGTCCGACCCCCTTCAATACCTGAAACGCACGCCGGCGCTGCTGGGACAGCGGCACGCCTTGGACTTCAGGTACGAACGAGATGTTTTCGAGTACCGTGCGCGAAGGCACGAGCTTGAAGTCCTGGAATACGAAGCCGATGCCACGGCGATACTCCTGTATCTCCGAACGCTTCAGCTTCGCGAGGTTGTAGCCATTGACGATTAGTTCCCCCTCGCTCGGCCGTTCCTGCATCAGCAGAAGACGGAGCAGCGTGGATTTGCCCGCGCCACTCGATCCAGCCAGAAAAACAAACTCCCCCTTGAATACTGTGAGAGACAAGTCACGGAGCGCGTACAGCCCCCTGCTATACAGCTTCGAGAGGTGGCGCATCTCGATCAAGGCGTTGGATGCGCCAGTAGTCACGACACCTCAGTCGAGCCGGACACCCGCACGCTTACTTCGCATCATCAAGCTCCCGCCTGAGCAGCGTATTTGCCAATGTCGGATTGGCCTTTCCACGGCTCGCCTTCATGATCTGGCCCACGAGGAATCCGAAGGTGGTCTGTTTGCCCGCATGGTACTGCGCCACAGCCTTGGCGTTCGCGACGATTACCGATCGCACGATCTCAACGACCTCATCTTCATCTCCGATCTGTGCAAGACCCTCCGAGGCGACGATGGCGTCAGCGTCCCTGCGGGTCTCTACCATATTTGCAAGCACGTCCTTGGCGATCGAGTAACTGATGGTCCCGGCCTCGACCATCCTGGTAATTCCGGCCAGCCGTTCGGGGGACGGCACGATCGCGTCGATGATGGAGACACCTCGCTCCTTCAGAAGTTGGAGCAGTGGTCCCATGACGAGATTGCTATTCGTCTTGGGGTGCTCGCACGCCGCGTTCAGCCGTTCAAAGTAGTCAGCCAGCTCGACCGACTGCGTCAGGACGCCGGCGTCGTAGCTCGGCAGGCCGTAATCTGCGGCGAAGCGCGCGCGACGAGCATCTGGCAATTCTGGCATCGATACCCGGATCGCCTCCACTCGCGCCGAGTCCGCAACCAGTCGAGGCAGATCCGGCTCAGGAAAGTAGCGGTAGTCGTGAGCCTCCTCCTTGCTGCGCATGGACATCGTGCAGCCGGTGGCCGAATCCCACAGCCGAGTTTCCTGCCGCACCGATCCACCTGAGCGCAGGACGTCGACTTGCCGCTCGATCTCGTACTCGAGCGCTTTCTCAAGGAAGCGGAACGAGTTCACGTTCTTGACCTCCGCCTTCGTGCCAAGCCGCGCCTGCCCAACCGGTCGCACCGAGACATTCGCGTCGCAGCGCAGACTCCCTTCCTCCATGTTCCCATCGTTCACACCGAGCCAGACCAGTACCGCCCGGACGCTACTAAAAAACTCGGCCGCCTCAGCCGCCGACCGCATATCTGGCTCACTCACGATTTCGATGAGCGGGACTCCGCTTCTGTTGAAATCAACCCGCGTTCGCCCGTCGACAGCAAAGCCCTCGTGCTGCGACTTGCCGGCGTCCTCTTCCATGTGCACTCGGGTGATGGCGACCAGCCGACGCTCGCCACCAACGTGGAACGCCACGGAACCCCGTAGCGCAAGCGGGTGCTCGTACTGTGAAATCTGGTAGCCCTTGGGTAGGTCCGGGTAGAAATAGTTTTTCCGCGCGAATACCGATTCCGATTGGATGTCGCATCCAAGCGCGAGCGCTGCCTTTATGGCAAGGTCAACGGCGTGCCGATTGAGTACGGGCAGCGCCCCTGGCAAGCCCAAGCACACCGGGCACACCTGCGCGTTTGGGGCAGCCCCGAATACGGTGCTACAGCCGCAAAAGATCTTCGTGCGCGTCAGCAGATGCGCGTGGATCTCCAAGCCGATGACGGTTTCGAAATCCACTTACGACTTCGGACCGGCGGCCGTCACTGAAGGCGACACGTCAGCTTCGAACGCCTTGAAATTCTCGATGAACATCGCCGAAAGTCGGCGCGCCTGCGTGTCGTATGCGTCGCCATCGGCCCACGTCGTCCTAGGATCGAGGACGGCCGTCGGCACGTCTGGACAACTCACGGGCACATCAAAATTGAATATCGGATCACGCCGATGTTCGACTTCGGCGAGGCGGCCGTCCAGCGCGGCGGCGATCATCGCTCGCGTGTACCCGATCTTCACTCGACGGCCCTCGCCGTATGGCCCCCCTGTCCAGCCAGTGTTCACCAACCACACGTACGCACCGTGCGTCGCAATTCTTTCACTGAGCATTCCCGCGTAGACATTGGGTCTGAGCGGCAGAAACGGCGCGCCGAAACAGGCGCTGAAGACGGCTTTCGGCTCCGTGACGCCCTTTTCCGTGCCCGCCAACCGCGCGGTGTATCCCGAAAGGAAGTGGTACGTCGCGCCATCCGGCGTCAACCTGGCGATGGGCGGCAGAACGCCGTACGCGTCCGCCGTCAGCATCACGACGTTCTTCGGGTGCCCACCTTCTCCTGAGGGCACCGCGTTGTCGATGAAGGCAATGGGATACGAGGCCCGGGTATTCTCCGTGAGGGTCTCATCGTCGAGATCGAGCGCACGTGTGACGGGATCGACGACAACGTTCTCCAGGACGGTTCCGAAGCGCCGAGTCGTTGAGTAGATCTGCGGCTCATCCTCCGAGGACAGCTGGATCGCCTTCGCGTAGCACCCGCCCTCGAAGTTGAAGATGCCGCGATCGCTCCAGCCATGCTCATCGTCACCGATAAGGCGGCGAAGTGGATCGCTCGAAAGCGTCGTTTTGCCGGTCCCAGACAAGCCGAAGAAGATTGCCGTGTCACCCGCAGACCCAACATTGGCCGAACAGTGCATCGGCAACACATCCTGCTGTGGGAGCAGGTAGTTGAGAGCCGTGAAGATCGACTTCTTGATTTCGCCTGCGTAGCTCGTGCCACCGATGAGAATGATCCGCTTGGTCACGTTCACGAGGACGAAGACCGCAGACCGGGTTCCATGGCGCGCCGGATCGGCCCGAAAACTCGGCACATCGACCACCGTGAAGGAGGGCTCGTGCTCCCGCAACTTCGCCTGGTCGCTCTCCGCGATGAACATGTTCCGTGCAAACAGGTTGTGCCAGGCGAGTTCAGTCACCACCCGAATTAAGAGGCGGTGGGTCTGGTCTGCGCCGGCCCACGCGTCGAGCACGTAGAGAGCCTTGTCTGCGAGATGGCCGACCATGTCCTCGCGTAGGCGATCGAAGCTGGCCGCATCGATCTCACGATTGACACTGCCCCAATCGATGAGCGCTTCGGTCGAAGTATCCCTGACGAAGAACTTGTCGTTCGGCGATCGTCCGGTGTGCTGACCCGTCAGGCACACCAGCGGGCCGTCAGCGGCAATCACCCCTTCCTCACGACGAATGGCGTGCTCGTACAGTTCTGCGACGCCGAGGTTCCAGTGCACCGGGCCGGACCGAGTGATGCCGATCACGGCAAGACCCCGCGCCCTCTCCGCCTGATTACCCATGAAAGCGATATTGACCTTTCAGACAAGTCGGAGTTGGCCCGGACGATGGACGCCGCTGAGCCTGTATTTCAAAGGGGAGTGCAAGCGTAATGGCCGAGTCTGCGCGAGTCAATGACCGTCCAGGGAAGCAGCATGCGGAACCCCGCACCCCTCCATCTATAATCGCTACGTGCCGCCACTTATATTTCGAAAAGGGTTGGGTCTCAAGCATGAGGTCCTCCCCATGCTCACCGAGAACTATCACAGCGAGGTGGTCGCCGCCATCAAGAACAGCGACTTCCGCTATCAGTCGGGTCGCCTCACATTGCACCTCGCCCGCGAATTCGGCTTTTGCTACGGCGTCGACCGAGCCGTCGACTACGCTTATCAGACGCGCAAGCGATTTCCCGACCAGCG
>Ga0302135_10001445_pt1 | contig 14385 bp, 12 predicted proteins | sample CBN3_surface_MG_FD_203119 | JGI IMG/M metagenome (GOLD analysis project Ga0302135, IMG submission 203119) | Marine microbial communities from Western Arctic Ocean, Canada - CBN3_32.1 | ecosystem: Environmental > Aquatic > Marine > Oceanic | place: Canada: Western Arctic Ocean | collected...
TGGCCGCCCTCGAGGAACGGCGAGAGGCGGGCCAGATAATCCTCTTCCGGTCCGTCAAGCGCCACCGCCATGACCGGACCGTCGAAGCGCACCCGCCAATGCAAATTGCCGCACAGGAAGCCGAGTTCGACGGCGGTGGCCGTGTCTTTCGGATGTAGCCGCAGCCAGCGGCTTTCCTCCATACGCACGACGACCGCGCGCAGATCGTCGAGCAGCAGGATCGCGCCGTCGCCGAGCTTGGCGGCGCGATCTAGCGCCACCGCGCAGTCCGTGCCCTTGTCGGTCTCCTTGCGCAGACGGTGCCGGTGGGTGTCATCCCGGGAAAGCTCCAGATATTCGACCCGCCCCTTGTGCGAGAGCGCGTGCAACTGCTCGACCAGTTCGGGGTCGCTGGCGTGGCCGATGATCTGGGTCAGGCGCAACATAGTGGCGTCAGTATAGGGGCAAAATCCGGCGCCAGCGCGCTTGATTGCGGCCCACCCACTGGCTACCTTGAACCTGCGGGAGCCACCCGACGATCCGCCAACGACAAATCACCCCGAAGGCGCCGCCATGGACATCCGAACCACCTTGCTCGACCTCATCGGCAACACGCCCCTGATCCGCCTGACGGGCGCCTCTGAGGCGACGGGATGCGAAATTCTCGCCAAGTGCGAATTCATGAACCCGGGCGGCTCGGTTAAGGATCGCGCCGGCCTCTTCATCATTAAGGATGCCCTCGACCGTGGCGTAATCCAGCCGGGCGGGATTATCGTCGAAGGCAGCGCGGGCAACACAGGCATCGGTCTCGCCGTGGTCGGCAACGCGCTGGGCTTTCGTTCGCTCATCGTCATGAACGACAATCTCTCGCACGAGAAAGTCGACGCGCTTCGCCTGCTCGGCGCCGAGGTCGAACTCGTGCCCCAGAAGCCGTACAAAGATCCCGGCAATTTCAACCATGTCGCCAAGCGCCGTTCCGAGGAACTCGAGGCCTCGGATCCGAACGGGGCGATCTGGGCCGACCAGTTCGACAACCTCGCGAACCGGCGCGCCCATATTGAGACCACGGGGCCCGAGATCTGGCGCCAGACCGATGGCAAAATCGACGGCTTCGTCAACGCCATCGGCACCGGAGGCACGCTCTCGGGCGTCGGACTCTATCTCAAGGAGCAGAACCCCGACGTCACCATTGCCCTCGCAGACCCCATGGGCGCGGCGATGTATTCCTGGTTTACCTCGGGTGAGCTCAAGAGCGGCGGCACCTCGATCACCGAAGGCATCGGCCAGGGCCGGATCACGGCGAACGTCGAGGGCACGCCCGTGGATATAGCCTTCCAGATCCCCGACGACGAAGCTCTGCGCATCGTCTTCGACCTGGTCCGCAAGGAAGGGTTACTGGTCGGCGGCTCCAGCGGCATCAACGTCGCCGGCGCGATCCGCCTCGCTCGCGAGATGGGCCCGGGACACACCATCGTCACCATGCTGTGCGACAGCGGCGCGCGCTACCAGAGCAAGATGTTCAATCCCGAGTTCTTGCGCGAAAAAGGCCTGCCCGTGCCCGAATGGCTCGATGACTGAACCCGCGGCCGACGCCGAGGGGTTCGATCCGACCCTGCTGGCGGTCCTCTCGAGCCGCATGTCCGCGATCCTGCGCGAGATGACCAACACCGTGGTACGCACCAGCCGCTCGTCGGTGATCAAGACCTCGCGCGACTTCTCCTGCGGCATCGTCACCTACGACCATCGCCAGATTTCCTGCGAGAGCGGCCTGCCGGTCCATCTCGCAGCGCTGTCGCTGACCACCCGCCCGATCAGCAAATTCTTCGACGACGTTAAGGAGGGCGATGCCTATGTGAACAACTGCTCCTACACGGGCGGTACCCATCACGCCGACATCGCGCTTTGCGTGCCCGTCTTCTGCGAGGGCGAACCCCTGTTCTGGACCGTGGTGCGCGCGCACCATGCCGATATCGGCGCGCCCGAGCCCACCACCTACCTGCCCTACGCGCGGACCATCTACGAAGAGGGGCTGCATTTTCCCTGCGTCCGCTTCCAGGAGCATTACGAAGACAAACCCGACCTCATCCGCATGTGCCGCATGCAGATCCGGGTCGCCGATGTCTGGTATGGCGACTACCGCGCCCAGGTCGGCGCGTGTCGCACCGCCGAGCGCCGCCTCAAGGAGCTGGTCACGAAATACGGCCTTGCGACTGTCAAGGCGTTCATCGAGGCCTGGATCGCCTATGGCGAGCGGCGCATGATCGCCGCTATCCGCGCCCTGCCCGCCGGAACCTGGAGTTACGAAACCCGCCATGACCCGGTGCCCACCGTGGCCGACGAGGGCGTGCCCGTGCGCGCGACGCTCACCGTCGATCCCGCGACCGCCATGATCACCGTCGACGTGCGCGACAACATGGACTGCGTGCCGGGCGGCATCAACCAATCCGAGACCTGCGCCACCGCGGGCTGCCTGATCGGCGTCTACAACAACCTCGACCCGACCATCCCGCACAACGAAGGCAGCGCCAGCCGGGTCGAAATATTGCTGCGCGACGGCTGCGTCGTCGGCCGTCCGACCTACCCCGTCGGCACCTCGGTGGCGACCACCAACGTCAACGATCGCCTCTCGACCGCCGTATCGGGTTGCTTTACCCAGATGGGCCGGCCCCATGGCCGTGCCGAGGCCGGCTATTCCCAGACCAGCGGGCTCGCCGTAATCTCGGGGCTCGACCCGCGCAGCGACCGGCCAGAGCCCTACATCAACCAGTTCATGCTGGGTTTAAGCGGCGGCGCCGGGGTCGACGGCCACGACGGCTGGGTTACCCACGGCGCGCCGTGCGACGGCGGCATGCTACGGATCGATCCCATCGAGACAGTCGAAAGCATGTATCCCGTACTCATCGAGGAACGTCGGCTGAGCTCTGATACGCTGGGCTGCGGCGAGTGGGATGGCGCGCCCGCCACGCAAGGCAGCTACCGTCCGCTGGATCACGACGTCACCGTCAACTATGCGAGCGACGGCGACATGTTTGCCTCGAAGGGTGCGCTGGGCGGAAGCGATGGCGCGCCTGCGATCAACGCCAAACGCCACTCCGACGGCACGGTGCACACCCTGCCCTCGTTTCACGAAGAAATATGCGGTCCCGACGAGGCGATCTGTTATCGCTCCAACGCGGGCGGCGGTTACGGCGACCCCCGCGCACGTAATCCCGCGCGGGTCGCGGCCACGGTCAACCGCGGCTGGCTTTCGCACGAACAGGCGCAAACCGTCTACGCCGTGGCGCTCGTCCGGGCCGCCAACGGCGTCGATTTCGAGGTCGACGAGGCCGCGACGGCAGAGTTGCGCGGCCAGCCCGTATGACCTACGCCGTCTGCATCGATACGGGCGGCACCTTTACGGACTGCGTCGTCGCCACCGGCGACAATTTGCGGATTTTCAAGACCGCCTCGACACCGCCCGATTTCGATCGCGGGTTCATGAACGCACTCGCGCTCGCGGCCGAAGATGCCGGACTCGGTCTCGACCGCTTTCTGGCCGAGGTCGACGTCATCATCCACGGCACCACCGCGTCGACCAACGCGCTGATCGAGGGCAAGACCGCCCGGGTGGGCCTGATCGTCAACGCCGGTCACCCCGACATCCTCACGCTTCGGGACGCCCCAGAAAAACGCAGTTTCGACTGGCATCTCGATTACCCGGAGCCCTTCGTTGCGCGCAACCTCACCGTCGAGGTCGGCGGACGGTTCGATTCCAGCGGCCGCGAGCTCGAGCCGCTCAACGAGGCCGACGTGCGTGCGGCCGCCGATCATTTTCGTCGGATGGAAACCGAAGCCATCGCCGTCTGCCTGCTCTGGTCGATCATCGACGGTGCCCACGAGCGTCGGGTGGCGGAAATCTTGCGCGACGAGCTGCCCGACCTGCCGGTCACGCTCAGCCACGAGCTCAATCCGGTCTCCCGGGAATACCGCCGCGCCATTTCTGCGTCCATCAACGCATCGCTCGCGCCAGTCATCAGCCGCTACGTTTCGTCCATCGAGGACAGCCTGCGCGAGGCGGGCTACCGCAACGACCTGCTCATCGCGAATTGCGTCGGCGGCATGATGCAGGCCGCCGAGATCGTCGAACGACCGATCTACAGCGTCATGTCCGGCCCCACCCTGGCGCCCGTCGCGGCTCGCCACCTGACCGACGAGCCCGACGTCATCGTTATCGACATGGGCGGCACCACGCTCGACGTCTCCGCCATCCGTGACCGCGAAATCGTGGTTTCGCCCGAGGCCATGCTGACCCGCTACGACCTGCTCGGCCTGCCCAAGGTCGACGTCCGCTCGGTCGGCGCGGGCGGCGGCAGCATCGCCTGGGTTGATCCCGGCGGCCTGCTTCATGTCGGCCCCCAAAGCGCGGGCGCGCAACCGGGCCCCGCCTGCTACGGTGCGGGCGGCACCGAAGCCACAGTCACGGACGCCAACGTGGTGCTGGGCATCATCGACCCCGACTTCTTCCTCGGCGGGCGCATCAGGCTCGATCGGGCCGCCGCGAAAGCCGCCGTCGAAGCCGTCGGCGCGCGCCTGGGCACCGGGCTGCTGGAGACCGCCCACGCTATCCACGCGGCCAGCAACCACACCATGATCGCTGCGATCGAGGACATCACGGTGGGCGAAGGGCTCGACCCTCGCGAGTGCTATCTGGTCGCTGGCGGCGGTGCGACCGCCGCTCACTTGTGCGAAATGGCCGATATCCTGGGAATTACGCGGACCATGATCCCACGCTTCGTGGCAGGCTTGAGCGCCTTCGGCGGGCTGGTCTCGGAATTTCGCAGCGAAGCCGTCGCCACCCTGGCGATGACCGGCGAGCGGTTCGACGCCGACGCGGTCAACCGGGTGCTCACCGAACTGACCACAAAGGGCGCCGCCTTTCTGGAGCGCGCCGGCGTCGCGACCGAAGATCGCCGCTACGATCACCTGTTCTCGGCGCGCTACCGCTTTCAATCCTGGGAGATCGACGTACCCTTTTCCCCAGGCCCGGGCGGGCTCGGCGCCGACGATGTCGCTGACCTGGTGTCGGATTTTCACGCCATACACCAGAGGGTTTACACCATCCACAACCCCGAGGAGAGCGTGGAATTTACCGCCTGGAAGGTGCGCGCGGTGGGCGCGGGTCGCTATTCCGCCGATCGTGAAGTACCGTCACCGGTGGTCCCGGCGGGCGCCGTGGTGCCCAAGGGCCGGCGCGAAGTCTATCGCCACGAGGTAGGAGCTGCGGCGCTCCTGCCCGTGTTCGATGCCGACCGGCTGGGACCGGGCATGCATATCGACGGCCCCGCTATTGCAGAAGCGGAATTGACGACTATCCTGTTACGCTCCGGCTGGGTTGCGGATATCGATGCGCACGGCAATTTTCTGCTGACCAAGGACAAGGCATGAGTTACGCTAACCCCGACGCGCTTGTCAGCACCGACTGGCTGGCACAGCATCTCGACGCCCCGGACGTCCGCGTCGTCGACGGCTCGTACTTCATGCCCTATACCGGGCGCGATGCCCGCGCCCAATACGACGAGCGGCATATTCCGGATGCGGTGTTTTTCGACATCAACGAGATCGCCGACACCGACAACCCCCTGCCCCACATGATGCCGCGCCAGGAAAAATTCGCGAGCCGCGTGCGCCAGCTGGGCTTAGGCGACGGCAACCGCATCATCGTCTATGACGGCCCCGGCCTGTTCAGCGCAGCGCGCGTGTGGTGGATGTTCCGGGTCTTCGGCCACAACGATATCGCGATACTCGACGGCGGCCTGCCCAAATGGCTCGCCGAGAGCCGTCCGGTCACCGACGACGAAACCATGCCCCGCGAGCGACACTTCACCAGCCGTCTGAATAGCCTTCTGCTGCGCGATCTAAGTCAAATGATGGCAAACCTCAAAAGCAAGCGCGACCAGGTGATCGACGCACGCTCGCCGGGCCGGTTCGAGGGTAGCGAGGCGGAGCCTCGCCCCGGCCTGCGCACCGGGCATATTCCCGCCAGCCGGAATTTGCATTACCAGCGGATGCTCGATCCCGAGACCGGCACCATGGCCGACGCCGAGGCCTTGCGCGGGCTTTTTGCCGAAGCGGGCCTCGATCTCTCCCGCCCTGTGACCGCGAGTTGCGGCTCGGGTGTGACCGCCGCAATTCTAGCGCTTGGGCTCTACCTGATCGGCTATCCCGATGCGGCGGTCTATGACGGCTCCTGGACCGAATGGGGCTCGCGTAACGACACGCCGCTCGAGCCGTGAGACCGGGCCGCATCTGATAGTCAGCCGAGTTTTCTTCTTCGCTTTAGAATGATAAGACACTGTTGTGCATCTAAAACAAAACTCTGCCTCCGCTGTATCAACTAGCGCGCTGCAATGGGCGCAGATTCTGACTCGTTACCGTAAGCCCAGTCACAGTCGCAGCATCCTCGAAATTGCGCTTACGCTCTTGCCATTCGTGGGGCTCTGGACATTGGCCTGGGCAGCTTCTCGTTTCGGCTATTGGGAGCTATCGCCGGCGCTCTCAATAATCGCAGCGGGGTTTCTCGTGAGACTGTTTATGGTCCAGCACGATTGCGGACATGGTGCCTTCTTCCGCCATCGACACATGAACGATTGGGTTGGTCGTATCATCGGCGTGCTTACGCTGACGCCTTACGACGCCTGGCGCCGCAGCCATTCTATCCATCACGCTGGCGCCGGTCATTTGAAGCGCCGAGGGATCGGCGACATCGGGACCCTGACGGTACGCGAGTTTCAGGCGCTTTCGCGCTGGCGCCGCCTTCGCTACCGTTTGTACCGACACCCGCTCATTATGTTCGGTATTGGTCCCGGATATGTGTTCGTGCTTCGCAATAGGCTCCCGCCGGACTTCATCCACGGTGGTCGGCGCGCCTGGACCGGCAGCTTGGCGACGAATCTTACCTCCGCGGCCGTCTTTGCCCTACTAATCTGGCTCGTGGGCATCGGGCCGTTCTTGCTCATTCAGCTGCCGATCACTTTTCTTGCGGCCTTAATCGGAGTGTGGCTGTTCTATGTTCAGCATCAATTCGAAGAGACATTCTGGGCGCACGGCGATAAATGGAGCCGGCATGAGGCCGCATTGTACGGGAGCTCCCACTACGACTTGCCGAGAGTTCTCCGCTGGTTTACGGCAAATATCGGTGTGCATCACGCGCACCACTTATGCAGCGGTATCCCTTACTACCGTCTTCCACGAGTGCTTAGCGAACATCCCGAGCTGGGCAAAGTAAACCGGCTCACACTGCTTCAAAGTTTTGGCTGCGTTCGTCTTGTGCTGTGGGACGAGACCCAACGGCGCTTAGTCTCATTCCGTGATGCTCGGGGCTGTAGGCTAGACAGCCAGGTCTAAAAAAGACGTGGCCTTTGGAAGGTCTACTAGCGGAACCAAAGCGTAAGTTTCCCGTCGACGTGCGACCCCAATTTCATTCAAGCGTCATCGCTTTCCGCCCGAGATCATCCAACATGCGGTCTGGCTCTACGCCCGATTCACGCTGTCGTTCCGTGACGTCGAGGGTATTTTGACCGAGCGTGACATCGATGTTTCTGAGGAACGATTGCCTGCGGCCCACGATCAGGGATTGCGCTCTAACAATCGGGCGGAGAATTCCCACCAGCCGGTTCGGCGGCGAGAGCGAAAGCAGCAGCGGTTCAAGTCACCGGGATCAGCCCAACGGTTCCTGTCAGTCCACGCCGCCGTCTACAACGCCTTCTACGCGCAACGCCATCTTCTATCCCGCCGCATCTTCAAGGTGTTTCGTGCCGAGACGCTCGCTGTCCGGAATCAAAGTTGGCTTGCCGCCTGAGCCCGCCAAGCGAGACGAGACCGCCCGCCAGCGCGAGCCGGAACGGGCAACGGTCGCCGTGCCGCCGGGTCGAGCGATGAAGCAGCCAGAGGCCGAGCCCGACGAAGCCCGCGAAAATCGGGAACAGATAGGCGTCATGGACAAGAAATCCTAGCCCGACCGATGCAGCAGGCTGCGGCAAGGCCTGCGCGCGCGAGGATGAAGGGGTATAGCCCCCGTCGTGGCTGCCCTGGGTGCGTGTGCTGTTGCCCCATTGTGGTCCAGCCAATTTTCGAGCCGGGTGGAGGGTGGCGCTAGGAATTGCCTGATTTGATTTTACGAGGGACGAATGGCTCCAGAGGGTGTCTTTACGACCCTACGCGCTGTCAGGACGAAGTTTTGGGTTCCTCTGCCGACCCCCTTTCGTATCGAAGGTATGTGAAGCCAGCCAGTGGGCAAGAAATTTCGCACTAGGCGCCTGCACAAGAGTTTTTCAACAGCCTCAGCGAACAACGGACATTCAGCTTATCTCCATAGTGCTCGTATATTCACCGAACGCGTCTCGCTAGACTTTCAATATATCGAAGTGCAAGCGGTGCAGGTTGTCGGCTATCGTGCCCGCCGATATTTTCGGCTATTCCCGTCTCATAACCGCCCAGGAGGGCGCAATCATTGCCGCGTGATAGTCTGCGTTATGAGGGGCGCAACAGTATTCCGGCGGGTGCAGGCGAGCCAAGTATGCAATTGCTTGGGCCCGCCAGCCCTTTCAAGTGGTTGGGCTGGTATTGGGTTGGGGACGATCAGGTCCGAATATTCTAAAATCTGAAGTAGATAAAGATTTGCGAGCGATCCAAAAATAAGATTGCCGAGAAAAAGACAACGCCAAGCGCCACTCCGAGCAGAACGCGCTCCTGCGCCCCCCGACGCAGAAGCGCCGTGACTTTCTCTGGGTTGAGAAAGTAGCAAACAACGGTCGCGCCCGCGAGATAACCCCACATCTCCACCGTAACCGGCACCACGACGGCGGCAGATGAGAGTCCGAGCAAGTTCAGGCCGAAGCTGGCCACGTCGTCAAATTCGAACAGAAAGAAAACCCAGCCCAACGAAACGAGAAAAAACGTGAGCGCGATCTGTACGATTCGCGGCATAGAGTCCCAGACTGGTGCAGTCCAACGATATCCGATCACCAGAATGGCGTGAAACAAGCCCCAGACGACGAAATTGAACCCGGCGCCATGCCAGAGGCCACAGAGCGCAAATATAATCAGAATGTTGCGCAGATAACGCTTGTTTCCACCGAGCGGCAGATAGAGATAGTCGCGAATCCAGTAAGACAGACTGACATGCCAGCGGCGCCAGAAGTCTTTAGGGTTGAGCGCCTCGTATGGCCGCAAGAAATTGTCAGGCAACGTAAATCCGAAAAACCGACCCAACCCGATTGCCATGAGAGAGTAGCCATAAAAATCGAAGTAAATTTGCATGCTGAACGCGAACACGAGGTAGTAGGCCGCGACCGGGCCAAGCGTCGTCGGATTCGATGAAAGAACATCGACGTATTGTGCCAGACCGTCTGCCACCAGCACCTTGAGCGCCAGGCCGAAGACGGCCAACGCGACGCCTTCCGCAACCGCGTCATATTTCGGACGAAAGGTGCGCATGCTTTCGATTGCGCCCTTCACCTGCATGTATCTGACAATTGGGCCAGCGACCAACTGAGGAAAAAATGTGATGTAGACGGCGAGCGGTACGAGGCCTACATGCTGCTTTATTTTTCCGCGATAGCGATCGATGGCGTAGGCGACGAGTTGGAACGTAAAAAACGATATACCCGCAGGAAGTATCACGTCGTCGAAAAGAGAAAAAGTCGTATCGCCTTTGTCGTCCTTCAGTCCCAGCACATCCTGAACTAAGAAATTGCTGTACTTGAAGTACGCGAGCGCAAGTAACGGCCCAATCGACGCCAACACGGTCAGCGCACGATTGCCAACCACCACGTCGGAGCGTGTTATGAGATGTACCCAGAATATCCCAGCGCAGAGCACGAGCGCATGATCCCACCCACTCAAGCCGTAAAACACCAGCGAGACACCGACCAGCCACCAGGGACGAAATCTGGCGAGGCCCGGCATAAAATACCCAACCATCGCCAGCGGCAGGAAGATGAACAGGAACTCCAACTGGTTGAAGGTCATTGTTTTGGAGCTATCCCACCCGAAAGAACAGCTAAATAGCGACCCAGTGCAGCGGCAGGGGAATGTGAGGCATCGCTCCAATATGGACCGCTCTCGGACTGTACAGTGACCGGTGCCGGCACACAGGTCAGCCCATGCGCCGTGCAAGCCGCAAGCCACGCTGAGCGCGTCGCCGCCGAAATCGGGTCAGCAGAAACCAAACCTGGCGCCAACGGCGTTTCGAAGACGATGATTTCGCTGTCTCCTAAGGCCGCAAGCCGCGCCATGTCGTGATCGAGATAGCCGGGTGGCACGCTTTGTTTGGCAGGCGGCGTGAGTGTAATTTTGGTCGGCGCGAAATTTTCCCGCTGCTTACGGCTACCGTCCGCGCCGTAACAATCCGTCTCATTATTGGGGTTGGCCTCGGACACCCGAGCGCGCAAACGGCTCGTGCTCAAGCTCTGCTTTACCGTTTGCCAAAACGTCCACATGTGGCGCCAAGCCATTCTAATTCTCGCGTTCAACCCGAGAGTTTGCCCTGCCTCGGGTGCGATCAAATCGCGATAAACATGCACCAATCGCTCGGGCATCGGCGGCCATTCAGCGTTGCCGTAAAACTGCATGGCCATGTTGTCGAAGCCTATCAAGGCTCGTCTAGGCGCTCGCTTCGCTGCGGCAAGCGACTCCAAAAGCGCCACGCTTTGACGCAGCGACATGCCTGCTACAGCAAAATTGAAAAAGCGGCTCGGCTGGCTCTTAATGTCAGAGCTGCCAACCATGAGCACGCGACTGCTGCCAAATAAGCCTAGGTCGAAACGCTTGTGCGCCTCGGCGTGCTCATATTTGATTTCAGCAATATCCTGCGCGGTGAATAGATCCAACGTCCGGCATTGTCCGTCGACAGCCGCCTCCGCAAAGGGATTCGAGGGGTCTACCCGATAGATCACCATCAATCCCGCGACGAGCAAGGCGACGGTTAAAAGAAAGGTGCGCAGGAACATGAGGGATGAACGATCAAAGGATTATGTGGACCAGGCTTTTATCGAAATAGTAGTGGTGAGAGGAAAAGAGAGAGGCGACCACGGCACCACATATTCAGCGCCTTTCTAGAGCGTGTGACAGCTCTGGTATTGAGCCACCCCCCATTCATTGGACAGTTTCGGCTGCAAATTAAGCTACAGTTCGGGCCTGCCGATCGGGTTTCGTGTCACTTCTCGTTATACTGCCAGGGCTGTCGGGTGGAGGGCCGGGCGCAAGCCCGGGCCGGAAGCCGACAGCCTTTCCCGATATACACCGACCGGCGTCTTGCCGCCATGCGCGGCATGAGGCCGCCGGTGGTTGTAAAAGCTCATCCAGTCGCCGATCTTCCGACGGGCCTCCCGCCCGCCGGCGAAGGCGTGCAGATAGATGCACTCGTACTTCATCGAGCGCCACAGCCGCTCGGTGAAGATGTTGTCGAGGAACCGGCCGCGCCCATCCATCAAGATGTGAACCCCGGCTTCTCTCAGCCGCTGCGTCCACGTCCAGGACGTAAACTGGCTGCCCTGGTCGGTGTTGAATATCTCCGGTGGACCATACCGGCTCAACGCGTCATCCAGCGTATCGACGCAAAACTGCACGTCCACGGTGTTCGACAGACGCCACGCCAGAACCTTGCGGCTCCACCAGTCCATGATCGCCACCAGATACAGGAAGCCCTTCGCCAGTGGGATGTAAGTGATGTCGGCACACCACACGTGGTTCGCCCGCTCGATCCGGACACCCCGCAGCAGATACGGGTAAGGCCTATGTCCCTTGGCGGGAACGCTGGTCCGCGGCTTACGGTAAATCGGCATCAGGCCCATCAGCCGCATCAGGCGACGCACCCGCTTGATGTTCACCGGATGCCCGGCGGCCCTCAGGTACCACGTCATCTGTCGGGCGCCGTAGAACGGCGTCTCCAGAAACTGGTGATCGATCTTTGCCATCAGTTCAAGGGTCTCCGGGCTCTCGCCCCCATTAACCCCATGACGGGGCACATGATAGAACGTCGAACGGCCGACCGACGCCAGACGGCACTGCCGGACGATCGACAGGGCGGGATGGTCGGGCCGAATCATCGCCTTGCGCTCCTGCCGGGGAGCAGACGCAGCCCTTGTTCCAAGAAATCCCGTTCCACCGTCAGCTCGCCGATCTTGGCATGGAGTTCCTTGATCCGGCCGGCATCTGCCTCCGGCGCTGCGGGGTTGCGACCACGCTGGAGGATCTCCCGCGCTCCTTCGAGCAGCGCCTTCTTCCATTGATGGATCATCGCCGGATGGATCTCAAAACGGCTCGCTAGCTCGGCAACCGTCTGTTCGCCCTTCAGAGCCTCAAGCGCAACCCGCGCCTTGAACTCGGCCTTGTGTTGCTTGCGCTTCGTCATCACTGATCTCCTCTCTCAAAGACCAGCAGATACCGAATCCGTAGCTTACGTCACTGTCCGATTTCCGGGGAGTAGCTCAATTTCGTCGTAAATCCGCTCGAACACCGTCTCCAGGCTCGGCGTTCCCTCAGGCGGTTGACCGGCGTCCATGAACTCTCCTTTCGACCTCTCGGACAAATTTCGAGGCGAGAATTTAACAAACTCTTCGGGATACTGGAACCTGAGCCCTCTAACCCCCACCATCGATGAAACAGTTAGGGAGGACTAGAATGATGGAAGCGGGAAACCCGTCTCCATCAATGGTCAGATTAGGCGCTAAACCTTAAGACAAGCTTAACGACGGTGGCCCGCCGCAACCGACGATTACGAAAAAGCCCCGCTTATTCCTTGAAGAACGTCTCGGCAGCACCACGAGCCGATTGCTTCGACGCAATCATTTGCCGTGCCCGTTCGATTTCGCCTTCGAGTTCAGCTATATAGTCGGTCAGGGCCTCAACGGACATGGGCTCAAGATCCTTGACCGGTTTGGGCTGGAGCCGGGGTTCGAGATCTTCGGGGTCCATGGGCGCTTCTCCTCTTGTTACCGTCGCACCGAGCAACCGCCAGATTAGCGCGCCCGTCTCGGGCCTTCAAACATCCGGTCCGAACCGGCTAAAGTAAGATGCCATCAAGCCATGAGGTAGCCATGACCGCACCCCTTCCCGCCACGATGACCGCCATCGAAATCAGTGAACCGGGGGGTCCCGGCGTGCTTCGCGCGGTCGAGCGCCCAACCCCTGTGCCGGGGGCCGGCGAAGTGCTCGTCGCCGTCCAAGCCGCGGGCGTCAACCGACCCGACGCGATGCAACGCGAGGGCAGCTATCCCCCACCGCCCGGCGCCAGCGACATTCCGGGTCTCGAGGTCTGCGGTACAGTCGTGGCTCAGGGGCCAGGGGCCTCGCGCTGGCCCCTCGGTGCTCGGGTGACGGCGCTGGTCTCGGGCGGCGGTTACGCCCAGTTCTGCGCCGTGGCCGAGCCCCAGGCACTGCCTGTGCCCGACGGGCTCGACGCGGTTCAGGCAGCCGCCCTGCCGGAAACCTTTTTTACGGTCTGGACCAACCTGTTCAAACGCGGCCGCCTCGCACCCGGCGAACGGGTCTTGATTCACGGCGGATCGAGCGGCATCGGAACCACCGCCATCCAGCTCGCTCGAGCCTGGGGCGCGCGTGTCTTCGCCACCGCCGGATCACCCAACAAATGCGCCGCCTGCGAACGCCTGGGCGCAGAGCGCGCGATCGACTACCGAACGGAGGACTTCGTCGCCGTGGTCCGCGGGCTGACCGGCGGCGAAGGCGTCGATGTCATCCTCGATATGGTTGCCGGCGATTACCTTGCGCGTAATCTCAAGGCGCTGCGCACCGAGGGGCGCATCGTCAATATCGCGCTTATGGGCGGCAACCAGGCGACCATCGGGGTCGGCGCGGTCCTGCTCAAGCGCCTGACGATCACGGGATCCACCCTGCGCTCCCGAAGCGTCAGCCAGAAGGCCACTATCGCGCGGGCGCTCGAACACCACGTCTGGCCACTACTAGCTGCAGGCCGAATCGCGCCGGTTATCGATAGTCAGTTCGCCCTGGCTGACGCCGCCCAGGCCCATGCGCGCCTGGAATCAGGCGCGCATATCGGCAAGATCGTGCTCACGATCTGACAAGAACCTCTTGATCCGATAGGGGTTTCGATCTATCTGACAGGGCAGGGTCTGGAGATTTTCAGCTTTGCGCCCGCCGTGATCCCCGTTATATTCGCGTCAACATCAACGTTCCACACAACCGGTAGCGGTGAGGTGGCGCCCCTGAAGACGCCTCGATAGTCGTCGCCGATGGAGACTAATATGGCTGAAGCGCCTCTCATGCCCAAAGCGACTGCTGTCTGGCTGATAGACAACACGTCGCTGACTTTTGATCAAATCGCGATGTTCTGCCTCATGCACACGCTTGAGATTGCCGGCATCGCCGACGGTGAAGTCGCGGTTGGCA
>Ga0302135_10001446_pt1 | contig 14372 bp, 12 predicted proteins | sample CBN3_surface_MG_FD_203119 | JGI IMG/M metagenome (GOLD analysis project Ga0302135, IMG submission 203119) | Marine microbial communities from Western Arctic Ocean, Canada - CBN3_32.1 | ecosystem: Environmental > Aquatic > Marine > Oceanic | place: Canada: Western Arctic Ocean | collected...
CGTTGGGCCAGCACCGAGGCGGGGCGCGACACGGTCGATGCCCGCAAGCTACGGACGCCAATTCTCGGCGACCTGCGCCGCCGCTATTTCGGCCTCGAAACGGCGCGCACGTTGTCGACTCTTCTGCGCGGCGGCGCCCCGCTGGTGAGCGCCCTCCGGGTAACCGCCCAGGGCACTAACAACCGTGCCTACCGCGCCCGTTTGCTCGCCACCGCCGAGCAGGTCAGCCACGGTTCCTATCTGCACCACGCCTTCGAACACCACGGCCTGTTCGACTCCCTTGGCCTCGAACTCGTCCAGGTAGGCGAGTCGACAGGCGCTCTCGAGGAGATGCTCGAGCACGTTGCCGCTACTTATGACGAGGTGCTCGATCGCCGCGTGACCACGGTGGTTGGCCTGGTGCAGCCCGCCATGCTCGTCGCCATGGGCGTGCTCGTTGCCGGGATCCTGCTCTCGCTCTATATGCCTTTGTTTCAAACCGTACAGGCCGTTGGATGAGTGAAGATTTTCTGCAGAAGACACGGCTACCTGTAGGTAGCGGCGTGGCCGACTTCGGCGACGAGGTGGTCCTGTGAGTGAGCCTCTGACTACGTGGCAGGTGCGGGCCGGCGAACTTGGCGTCTCGGCGGTCGATCTCGACGAACTGACCCTCGATCGCACGCTGCTGGCCGATATTCCCATCGAGCTGATGGTGCGCCACGGCTTCGTGCCACTGCGCCGCGACGACGCCGGCACGCTGATCGTTGCCATGGCCGACCCTGCCAACGTCGCCTCGGTTGACGCGCTCGAGGGCCTGCTCGACTCCGCCGTCCGCGTGGCCGCTGCAGCGCCCGACGCCGTCGAGCGTGCCCATCGCCGCGCCGGCGCCGGCGAGCGCATCCTCGAGTCGGTGCAGACCGCCTTCGAACCCACGACTTCCACCGGCGACATCGAGGACGAGGGCCTGACGCTGGCCTCGCTGGCCACCGACTCCGGCCACCCGATCGTGCGCCTGGTCGACACGACGTTGATGAACGCCCTCGAACGCCGCGCCTCCGATATCCACATCGAAACGCGCGAAGACGCCGTGTGGATCAAGTACCGCGTCGACGGCGTGCTTTACCCCGCAATGGATCCGATCGAGCTGCGTCATCACGACGCGGTGATCTCGCGCGTGAAGGTCATGTCGGACCTCGACATCGCCGAGAAGCGGGTGCCACAGGACGGCCGCTTCAAGTTGAACCTGGGCGGTCGCAAGGTCGACTTCCGCGTGTCGATCATGCCGTCGATTCATGGCGAGGACGCGGTCATCCGTATCCTCGACAAGGAGTACCTGGCCGAGGAGTTCAGCGACCTCCGTCTCGATGGCCTCGGCTTCTCGGACGACCACATGCTGCAGCTGCGCAAGTACATGCGCGAGCCCTACGGCATGTTCCTGGTCACGGGCCCGACCGGTTCCGGCAAGACGACCACTCTCTACGCGGGCCTGTCGGAGATCCGTTCCGAGGAAGCCAAGATCATCACCATCGAGGATCCGGTGGAGTACCAGCTTCCCGGCATCACGCAGATCCCGGTGAACGAGAAGAAGGGACTGACGTTCGCGCGCGGCCTGCGTTCGATTCTGCGCCACGACCCCGACACCATCATGGTGGGTGAGATCCGCGACCCCGAGACCGCCAACATTGCGGTGCAGTCGGCGCTCACCGGCCACCTCGTGTTTACTACCGTCCACGCCAACAACGTGGTCGACGTGATCGGCCGGCTGTTGAACATGGAGGTCGAGGAATACCAGTTCGTCTCTGCGCTCAACTGTGTGCTGGCGCAACGACTGGTGCGCGTGATCTGCAAGCGCTGCAAGCGGGCTGCCGACCCCGACCTCGATCTGCTCAAGGACTCGGGCCTGGCGATCGCCGGCCTGGGGGGCGCCACACTCTATGAGGGCGCCGGCTGCGACGACTGCCGCGGCACCGGCTACCACGGCCGTACGGTGATCGCCGAAGTGCTCGATCTGTCGGACGAGGTGCGCGAGATGATTCTGGCGCGCCGCCCGACCTCCGAGATCAAGCGCCAGGCCGCCTCCCAGGGCATGAAATTCCTGCGCGACTCCGCACTCGACAAGGTGCGCGCTGGCGAGACGACTTTGCAAGAGATCAACAAGGTGACGTTCGTCGACTGACGCACCGCCGAGGACTGATTTTGGGACTGTTCAGTAGCAACGAAAGAGTGGCCATCGGGATCGGGGCTCGGGGTGTGCATCTGCTCATCGGCCGTGGCAACGGCCGCGTGAAGCAGGTTCACAGCGCCTCGGCCGCGTTGCCCGACGGCGCACTCCGCGTGGGGTTGCATGCTCCCGCTATCACCGATCGTGAGGCCGTACTCGAAATCCTGCGCCAGCTGGTGACCGACGCCCGAGGCGAAGGTCTGCTGCGCCGCACCCCCGAAGTGGTGACCGTGCTAGTGCCGGATGGGGTTTTCAAGATGTCGGCCGTGCCGATCGAGGGTGAGGCCCCCAAGAGGGTCGAGGGCGATCGAATGGCGCGCTGGATGCTGCGCGATCTGCTGCCCGTGCCGGAGAGCGATATCCGCGCCAGCTGGAGCGTGTTCGATGCTCCCGAGGGCGAGGCCACCGCGTCGAGCCTGCTGAGTCTCGGGGGCACCGAAGCGGTCCTTGCCGACTATGAATCCCTGGTGGCCGACCTCGGCTGGACCACCGGTCGACTGGTCCCCTGGAGTTTCGCCACGGCGGCCGCCCGCCCGACGGACGCCAACGGCGCTGTCGCCGCCAGCCACGACGCTGGCGTGGCCGACACCGGGCAACGCGATCTCATTCTTTGCGATGCCGACGGCGCGCTGGGCGCCCTCTTCCAGATTGACGATCTGCCGCGCCTGCACCGCTCCTGGCGCTCGCCCGTGGCCGGCGAGCAGGTGGCGGAAGAGTTGCCGTCGCTTCGTCGCTACGTCAACGACCACCTGGAGACCAGCATCGGTACTGTATGGCTATGCGGTGATGCCAGCTGGACCCGCGCGGCGTCGCTCGCGTGTGAGCGCGGTCAGGTCGCCGCTCGCGTGCTCTCGCAGGAGGCCGTGCTCTGCGCGGCCCTCGAGGACTGATCATGGCCAGTCATATTGCTTTCAACCTGGCCACCCATCCGGTGGAACGGGTGCGCAAGGCGCGCCGCATCGTGACGTTGAGCGGGGTGGGCCTCCTGGTGCTCACGCTCGCGCACGTGGCGCTGTACAGCTGGGCCAGCGGAGAGGCCGAGGAAACGGTTCTCGATGTGCCCGCCATCGCGCCCGAGCAGGTGGCTGCGTGGCAGGCGGAGGTCGATCAGCTCGTCGGCGTTGCCGATATCGATCGCGCCCGCATCGCGGCCGCGTCGGTGCAGGTGGGCAACGAACTGGTGAGCTGGCGCACGATTCCCTGGCGCGAGATTTTCGCCGACCTCGAGGACGTTCTGCCCCGGCGTGTGCGCCTCGAGATCGTTGCCCCGAGTCTCACCACGCTCGGCGGGATCGAGATCCAGATGACCGCGGCGGCACGCGACACCGGCCCGCTGCAGGATCTGATGCTGGCGCTCGAAGCGCACGAAGCGTTCGCCGACGTCTGGCCGCAACGCGAGGACAGCGGCGTCGACGCCTTCACCCGGATCACGCTGCGCGCACGCTACGTGCCCCAGGCGAACGGCACTGACGCCGAGCTATCGGACGAGGCCGCGCCCGACGCCAGCGTCGTCGACGCGGCCGCAGCCGAGGAGATCGAGCCATGAAGTTCGATCTCGGTCCCGGACTCAACGCGATGAAGATCCCGGCGCTGGTGCTGGCGGTCGTCACCGTGGCCAACATTGTCTTCTTCTTCGCGGTGACCTGGCCGCTCTGGAGCACGTCGGCTGCCGCTGGCAGCGCCGCTCTGGTGAGTGAGCAGGCGCACGCCGCGATCGAGCCGGCCCTCGAGCGCGCCCGGCGCGTCTACGGCCGCGTGGTCAACGCCGAGGACGATCTTGCTGAATTGCGCTCGCGAGTGGGCGCCACCAGCGGCACCGTGGCCGACGTCGTGTCGACCCTGCGCGCCGCGATCGATACCGCCGGTATCGTTGCCGAGCGCGTTACCTACCAGGCACAGCCGATCGACGAGCTGGGGATCACGCAGCTGCAGGTCAACCTGCCCGTACGCGGCAACTACCGCGACCTGCGGCGCTTTCTCGACGAGCTTCTAGACGCGCCGATGTTCGTCGTGCTCGAGCGCGTTAGCGCCTCGACCCCGTCGCAGAATGACTCCACCGGTAATTTGATGATGGCGCTGGCGGCCTCCGTCTTTCTCGATCCCGACGCGGCTCAGCCGACGATCGTGCCGCCCGCGACGGACGATGACGGAGCGACAGCTGAGGCCCCGACCGGCCGCGGCGCGGCGCCGGTTGATGCGGGCACGATCACCGCGCTTGCCGATCGTCTCCGCGGCCTACCGACCATCCCGCTGGCCGATCATGAGTTCGATCTGACGCTAGCGCGTCTCGATGCCGCGCCGGCCGCGCCCGTATCCACGAGCCGCAACCTTTTTTCGTTCGCGGAGGTTCGAGCTCGGCCGGATGCGCAACGTCCCGACCGCACGCCGGTTGTCGACAACTTCGTACCCGCGCCGGTCATGCCCTACGACCTGATCGGCGTGAATCGAACCTCTGAAGGCCTGCTCGCAACATTGGTCGACGGCGACCTCGTTCTCGTTGTTGGCGAGGGCCATATTCTTCCCGACGGTTTCCGCGTTGCGGCCATCAACTTGATGTCCGTAACCCTCGAAGCCGGCGATATCAGCAGCACGATTGAGCTTCGCCCCGAGGGCGAAGACTGAACCAGGAGAGCCCGCAATGAACACGCTCATTCGACGCCTGATGGCGATCCGGACCGGACGTAGCGCCTGCGTAGCGCTGCTGGCCCTGGCCCTCATCGCGGGCTGTGCCTCCTCCGGGACGGGCCGCAGCGAGAACATGAAACGCGCCGGCGCCTACTCGCGGATAGGGGAATGGGACAACGCGATCACCTACTACCAGCGGGTGCTCAAAGAGGACCCCGCCGATCGCACTGTCATCTCGTTGCTGATGCGCGCGCAGACGAACGCGTCGCAGATGCATCGCGTTGAAGGCGATCGCGCCGCGCGCAACGGCGATCTGCAGCTGGCCGAGCTCGAGCTCGAGCTGGCGGTCCGCCTCGACAACACCAACCAGCTCGCGATCGATCGTCTCGAGGACGTAGCGCTGGCGGTCGCGGAGCAGCGCGCGAGCCGCGAGGCGGAACGCACCTCGATCGAACGCGCCGTGCAGAAGTCGTACGACGCGCGGTCGCCCGTGGCGACACTCGAGCACGACGCCGTCGGACCGATGTCGTTCGACTACCGCGCCGCGAAGCTGAAGCAGATCTACCGCGCGGTCGGCAAGCTCGGTGGCATCAACGTGCTCTTCGATCCGGACCTGCGCAACGATGACGCGACCTTCTACCTCGAGGAAGTGCATTACGACGACGCGCTCGACCTGCTGACCGCGATGCACGGGCACTTCTACCGGGTGATGGCGTCGAACACGATTCTGATCAGCGAGGACAGCCAGCAGAAACGCCGGCAGTATTCGCCGCTGGTCATGCGCACGTTCTACTTGTCCAACGCCGATGCCGAGCAAGTAGCGGGATCGTTGCAGACGATCCTGGGCGCACGGCAAGTGATGCCGGACGCCGCGCTGAACGCGGTCACGATCCGCGACACGGCGGAGGTCGTCGAGGTTGCCGAGAGCATGGTCATCAGGCTCGACAAGGCGCGCGGCGAGGTGCTGCTCAACGTGGAGCTGTTCGAACTCGATCGCAACGTGATGGACGACTACGGCCTGTCCCTGTCGGAGTACGGCACGACCCTCTCCGTGGACCGCATCTCGCTCGCCGACCTTGGTGGTCTGACCACAGCCGACGCCTTCATCACCATCCCGTCACTGCGCTACCAGTTCATGAAGCAGGACACGTCGTTCCGACTGATCGCTCAGCCGCAGTTACGCGCCTCCGACGGCCAGGCATCGCAGTTGCTGGTAGGTGAGCAGCGCCCGATTGTCACCACCACGTTCAACCCGGCCAACACTTCGGGCGGCGATGTGATTCCGATCTCGACCACCGAGTATCGCGACGTCGGTATCGTCATCCAGGCCACCCCGCGCGTGCACCACGACGGGATGATCACGCTGCAGCTCGGGGTCGAGGTGACAGCAGTGCAGGAAGGGTCGGGCGCCGAGGGGCAGCCCGTGTTCACCGCCCGCACGCTGACGACCACGCTGCGGTTGCAGGAGGGCGAGACCAACCTGCTGGCAGGTCTCTTGCGCGATGATGAGCGGGTCACCTATAGGGGTCTCCCGATCATTTCCGAGATCCCGCTGCTGCGCGACCTGTTCGGGAGCACTCAGCGCGACGTGCTGCAGACCGACATCGTGATGTCGATCACGCCGTACATCGTCCGCATGGCTGACATCGACGCCGAGGACCTTGAGGCGGTCTATGTGGGTACCGAGAACGCGATCGGTGGTGGTGGTGGCGGCGGACGTCGCGGCAACCGTCGCGGCAACCAGGATGAAGAGTTCGATGAGCAGGCTCGCGAGCTCACCGACCCGGTACAGGTATCGCTCGATCCCGCAGAACTCTTCGCCAGCGTGGGCGACCGTTTCACCGTTGACATCCTTGCCAAAGGCACAGGCAGCGTGAACAACGCCGGCCTTCGGGTCAACTGGAATGCCCAGGTCCTGCGTCTGATCGAGGTGACCGAAGGCGGCATGCTCGGCGGCGACGGCGCGCCCACGAGCTTTACCTCGAATCAGGCGGGACAGGGCACAGCGGCCATCGGCGCCGGTCGCGTTGGTGACGTTGGCGGTGTCGATCCGCGCGGCGTGATTGCAACGCTGGAGTTCGAGGCGATCGGTATTGGTCAGAGCCAGGTGCAGATCGTTTCGGCCGCGTTGCGCGACGAGTCGGGCCGCCCCGTGGCCGTTGACTTTGAACAAGCCCAGGTAACGGTCGACCGATGAAGCAGAAGGGCTTCACTCTTATCGAACTCGTGATCGTTGTGGCGATCGTCGGGATCCTCGCGTCGGCGGCCATGCCGCTGGCGCGCTGGAGCGTGAAGCGCAACAAGGAACAGGTGCTGCAGCAGAACCTACGAATCATCCGCAACGCCATCGACAAGTACCACGACGCCGCGCAGGCGGGTCTGATCGAGGTGCCCGAGGGCGCCAGTGGCTATCCGCCCGATCTCAAGACACTTGTCGAAGGCGTTCAGATGATTGGCCAGATGCCGCCGGTGATGCCGGGGGCGTCCGATGAGTACGACGCCAGCGGTCCTGGGCTCACCGGTGGTCTGCAGTCGCAGATCGAGGGTGGTCAGCAGTCGGGCATGGGCGGTGCCATGCCGGGCGACGACTTCGAGGAACAGACCTCCGGGGGCGGGCGACCCAGCGGCGGTCGGCTTGGCAACAGCGGCTCACTCTTCGGTACCCAGGTTGGTGCGCAGGGCCAGACCGGCACGGCCACGGGGTTTGGCCAGCAGCAGGGCGGCTTCGGCCAGCAGGACGCGCCGGCCGAGCCGTTGATCGGCGCCGATGGTCAGCCGGTCATGTTGATGTTCCTGCGGCGAATTCCGATCGACCCGTTCACCGGCAAGGCGGAGTGGGGCGCACGCTGCTACGGTGAACCGCCCACCGACACCCTGTGGTGCGGGCGCGACCTCTTCGACGTCTATTCCAAAGCACTCAGTAGGGCGATCAACGGAACCAAGTACCGCGACTGGTAAAGGCCAGGACTTACATGCTGCCAACAGTTGAAACCGAGGTAGCCGAGATCGTCGGCCCCCGTGAGCTGCACTTTGAGCAGGAGATGCTCGTTCTCGAGGGGATGGGCTCCTACGAGGTGGCTGCCGAGACCCTGTACTCGGCGGTGTCGCCGGGTTCCGAGATGTCTGCCTATGAAGGGCTGCAGGTGCTGCGTCCCGACCGGGCGCACTCGAATGCGGTCGGCTACTGCAATCTGGCGCGCGTGATCGCGTGTGGCGAGTACGTTCGCCGGTATCGCCCCGGCGACCTGATCCTGACGCTCGAGTCGCACCGCAGCCACTTCGTCTGCGGCCACGAGGAAGTTCTGCTCAAGCTGCCCGAGGGCGACTACACGGAAGAACAGCTGCAAGCCGCGGCCACCACCTACCTCTTCCATCAGGGCTACGCGGCGCTGCTCGCCGGCGACCTCAAGCCCGGCCAGTACGTTGCGGTGGTTGGCCTCGGGACGCTGGGTCTGGGCACGGTGGCGGTAGCGAGCCGCTTCGGTGCCCGCGTGTTCGGCCTCTCCAATCAGGAGGAGTCGCGCCAGGCCGCCGGCCGCATCGGGGCGCGTCAGGTGTTCGACAAGAGCCAGCAGGAAGAGGCGCTCGCAGCGTTCCGTTCGGGAACGGCGGCGACCGGGATCGATCTGGTGGTGCTCACGAGCAGCACCTGGGAGGACTACCGTCTGGCCGTCGAGATCGCGCGTCCCGGCGGGCGCGTGTGTGTGCTCGGGTTCCCGGGACGGCGCGAGGACAGTATTCCGTTCAATCCGCTCGACCCGCAGTGGTTCTACCGCAAGCAGCTGTCAGTGATCGCGTGCGGCTACACGCCCGACGTCGAGATCGCTGCGCGTGACATCCGTTTCACGATTCGCCGCAACTGCGCCTATCTGATCGAGCTCGTTCTCGCCGGCGAACTGCCCACTGACGACATCATCTCGGCCGTTGTGCCCTGGAACGAACTCGGTAGCGTCTACGAGCGTATCTCGAGCCGCGAGCCTGGCTTCCGGACGGCCGTTTTGCGTTGGGGCGCCGATCGATGAGAACAACGGCCTGGGGATTTTCTCTGCTCGAGCTCATCATCGTGATGGCTGTGCTCGGCATCCTCGTGGCCTTCGCTATTCCCGCGTACCAGGACGCCACGCTACGGGCGAAGGAAGCGATCCTCAAGGAGGATCTGGTGGGGCTGCGCGAGGCTCTCGAGCAGCACCTCGTCGACAAGGGCCTCTACCCGGAAGCGCTCGAGGATCTGGTTGAGTTCGGTTATTTGCGCCAGCTCCCGGTCGATCCGATTACCAAGTCGAACGAGACCTGGGAACCCGAGTTTGCCCCGTGGATGATGGTCGATCAGGGGCAGCCCGCAGGAATCTGGAACGTGTTCTCGGGCTCCGAAGACGAGAGTCTCGACGGCTCCTTCTACAACGAGTGGTGAGATGTTGCCGGTAGCGCAGCGGCGTCCTGAGCTCAGTGACCAGCGCGGCTACACGCTCGTCGGCCTATTGATCCTCGTCGTCATCGTGAACCTGTCGATGACGGTCGCCGTGACGTCGTGGCGCACGCTCGATCAGCGCGCCCGCGAGGCGGAACTGATCTGGCGGGGTGAACAGATCTCACGCGCGATTCGTTGCTATGCGGCCGCGTCGGCAGGGGAACCGCTGGAAGATCTGGAGCAGCTGGTCGAGGCGAGCTGTCTGCGCCGTGTGTATCCCGATCCGATGGTTCCCGATGGCGAGTGGCGGATCCTGCGACAGTCCGACCAGACCGACGGCACCATCGCCGCGCTTCAGGGGCAGCCTGTCCCAGGCGAGGATGGCGAGGCCCTGACGCTGGGCGCAGGACAGAACGGCTCTCTCGGCGGGAGTACGACCGGGAACGCAGGCGGCAGTCCCGCAGGCAATTCCGGCCAGTTCGGCCAGATGGCTCCGGGCACGCAATCGGGGCCGGGCTTCCAGACTCCCGGGTCGACGGGTGCCGGCACCGGCGCCGGCGCTGACCGGGGACGCTTGCAGCGGATGACCCTGCAGCGCATCGGCACCGGCGTGAGTGGCGGCGACGCGATTATTGGCGTCATGTCGGCCAAGACCGGTACGACGCTGCGCAAGTACGGTCAGTTCGAGACGTACGAGAGCTGGCTGTTCCTGGCAGCGCAGAACGGCTCCTAGCTCTCCAGTCTGGCCGGGAATACTCATTTCTGCGCATCTGTGCGTCCTTTTAGTCTTTTGGCGGTACTCGTATGCACCGTTATTCTTGTTCTGATGCATCAAGATCGTGGACGAAGCATATGGGCGCCGTCCGTCAGATCCGTGGAAATAGCCATGCCTGGCGGCCGTCTATATCGGAGGACGTCCGCTATAAGCGGACTGTGGGCTATGCCACAACGGCATGGCAACAGGAGAATTGTCTGTTTTGGGTGAACCCGCACGCACGCCGAACGGATCGGGGGAACGCGCTGCCAATCGGCAGGGCGCGCCCACGACACGTCTAGGTAGGCTCGTTGTCGAATCCGGTCAGGTGTCGGAGGAGGATCTCGAGTGCGCGCTACAGATGCAGGCCGAGACCGGCGAGCGTCTGGGGAACCTGCTTGTCGTCCTCGAGCTCATCACCGAGGACGGTCTGGTTGAATTGCTGGCGCTGCAGGTTGGCGTGTCGGTGGCCGACCTCGACAGCATCGATGTGCCCGCTTCCATCCTGAGCCTCGTACCGCAGGGAATGGCGCGCCGCTACCTGGCGGCACCGGTCGTAGCCGACTCACAGAACCTCAGCCTGGCGATGGCCGACCCCACTGATGTGGTGGCAATCGACGACATCGAGTTCGCCACCGGCCGACGCGTACAGTCGCTGGTTGCCGCCGAGCGTGCGATCAAAGAGTCCATTGGTCGCCTGTACGGCGATCAGGCCGAAGCCAAGATGCGCAAGATGATGACGGATCTCGAGACCGAGATCCGTGGCCCCGGCGATCTCGAGATCGTCGAGGACGAAGAGGACTTCGATCTCGCCAAGCTCGCCGCCTGCGGTCACGACGTTGTTGCGTACGACAACCTCAGTTCCGGCAAGGCCGAGAACATCGCTGCGATCCAGGCGCACCTGGCCCCGGGTACCGGGAGCATCGAGTTCGTCGAAGCCGACATTCTCGATGCCACGGCGCTGACCGCCGCGATCGAAGGCAGCGGAGCCGTTTTTCACCAGGCGGCATTGGCATCGGTACCGCGCTCGTTCGCGGAGCCGGCCTTGAGCCTGCGCGCCAACGTCGAGGGCACGGCCTGTGTGCTGGAGTCCGCCCGTGCGGTTGGTGTCAACACCGTGGTCATGGCGAGTTCATCGTCGCTCTACGGCGATACGCCGACACTGCCCAAGCACGAAGGCATGCCGCTCACGCCGATCTCGCCCTATGCACTGTCCAAGGCCGTCGACGAGCAGTTGCTCGAAATGTGGACCAATACCTACGGCATGCGCACCGTCGGGCTGCGCTACTTCAATATCTTCGGTCCGCGCCAGGACCCCAACTCCGAGTATGCGGCGGTGGTGCCGAAGTTCATCACGCGCATGCTCGAGGGCGAGGCGCCGACGATCTTTGGTGACGGCATGCCGTCGCGTGACTTCACGTTCATCGACAATACCGTGGCGGCGAATTTCCTGGGCGCCGGACTCGATCCGATCACCGGCGAGCGCTTCGAGAGCGACGATGCACCGCGCTTTGTGGCCGCCAACGTTGGCATCGGCGAGCGCTGCACGCTGCTCGACGTGGTAGCCGCGTTGAACGAGATTCTGGGAACGGCGATCGAGCCCTCCTTCGAGCCGCCCCGCATCGGCGACGTCCGCGACTCGCAGGCCGCAATCGATGTGGCCCGCGACGAACTGGGCTACTAGCCCCTGGTCTCGTTCCAGGAAGGCCTCGAGCGCACCGTGCAGTCGTTCATGGCGGCACCTGCCGAGAGCGCTACGGCCTAGCGCCGCGCGGAGTGTGCCTCCGCGCCTCGACCGGGCCTGTCGGCCCGGGATCACGAGCGCACCCCGGGCCGTAACCACGCTTGGTCTACGGTCTCCGGTCCCGGAATCCGCCCGGCGTAGCCGTCCAAACGGGTACGTAGAGCGCAAGGGAATGATCTTGAAGTGATTAGAAGTGACTAGAACTAGCTAATGATAAGTAATTAGCTATATAGATGACCGAAAGGGATTTACAAGTACCGCTGAGGTTCAATGACACCACGGTTTTGCTCGAAAACTCTCCCGAGTTGGGCAACGCGCATCAGCTGGTGGTCGAGGCGTCCGACGAGACGGTCGTAGTGCTGGTCGACGGCGCGCGCCGTGGCCGCGATGCCCGAGGGTGGCAGTCTGACCATCCGGCCGGCGCGCACCGAGAACGGCGCCGAGGTGGTCTTCGAGGACGAAGGCGAGGGCATGTCACAGGCCCAGATCGATCGGATCTTCCGCCCCTTCGTTTCCAAGATGGGGACTGGCCTGGGGTTGGCGATTGTCTACCGCATCATGGAACTGCACGGGGCCAAGGTCGAGGTCGAATCGGAGCCTGGCAAGGGCAGCGCCTTCCGCCTGTTGTTCGACGACACGAACGTGCCGCGCGAGGGCGATCCGGTGGTTGTCGTGGAGGCGGGCACCGAGCGGGCCTCGCGAGAATTCGACGAGCTGACGCGCTCGGTGAAATCGGAGTGAACGCCTGGTAGTCCTCGGCCGTAGCCAGATTGTCGCGCCGCGCGGCCGTCTCTTCGGTAAGTTGATGGCATTTCCCATTGGCCGGTTTGGGCATTTGCTCCGTATATTGTGATGAGGGGTCATTTGCGGGTCAGCTGTCTGGCTCCGATGCGCCTTCCACCTCCCAATGAATCGGGGCGTCGATAGGAGACCTTCACTGTGAGCCGAATTCTGATCGTCGACGACGAGCAGAGCCTCCGCGACCTGTTGTCGCTCGCTCTCGGCGACGAGGGCTGGGACGTTGCCACCGCCAGCGATGGTGATGCCGCTGCCGTGGCGCTGCAGACCGAGCCTGTCGACGTGGTGGTCTCCGACATCCGCATGCCCGGCATGGACGGCCTGGAGCTGTTGCGTCACGTCACGGCAAGCGCGCCAGACACCGCGGTGATTCTGATGACCGCGCACGCCAGCACCGACGCGGCAATCGAGGCGCTGCGACTGGGTGCGTACGATTACGTCACCAAGCCGTTCGACATGGACGAGCTCAAGATCTCCGTGCGCCGCGCGCTCGACGAACGCGCGCTGCGTCGCGACAACGTTCTCCTGCGGCAGGAGCTGGCCGACCGCAACAGTTTCGGCAATCTCGTGGGCCGCTCCGAGGCCATGCAGCGCGTCTTCGACTTGATCCGACGGGTTACCGACTCGACCTCCACCGTGCTCGTGATCGGTGAGAGTGGCACGGGCAAGGAGCTGGTGGCTCGCGTGATGCACTACAACGGCGCCCGCGGCGCGGCACCGTTTGTCGCCGTGAACTGCGCTGCTCTGCCGGCACATCTGCTCGAGAGCGAGCTGTTCGGCCACGTGAAGGGCTCGTTTACCGGGGCCGACCGGCACAAGGAAGGCCTGTTTGAGGCCGCCGCTGGCGGCACGATCCTGCTCGACGAGATCGGCGACATGCCGCTGGACATGCAGCCCAAGCTGCTCAGGGTGCTGGAGGATCGCAAGGTTCGCCGTGTGGGTTCCACCTCCGACGTTGATATCGATGTCCGGGTGTTGGCTTCGACCAACAAGAACCTGCGCACCGCTGTCGACGACGGCAAGTTCCGTGAAGACCTGTTCTACCGACTCAACGTCATCCAGGTCGACCTGCCGCCGCTGCGCGAGCGGCTCGATGACGTGCCGTTGCTGGCTGAGCATTTTCTCGTCGAATTGCGCGCGGAGACGGACTCGCCCAACAAGGTCTTTGATGCTGCCGCGGTAGCGGCGCTCGAACAGTACGTCTGGCCCGGCAATGTTCGCGAGCTAGCGAATGCGGTACGCCACGCGGTGACCATGGAGCAGGGCGACGTTATTGGCTGTGCCAGCCTCCCGCCGTCGGTAGGTGGGCCGGAGCTACAGCACGTGCCCGCCAGGGCAGCTGCCGTCGGCGATTCGGTCGGCACTTCGCAGCCTGGCGCCCCGCTCGACGCCGCGGCGCCGGCGGGCGCGACGCTGCCCGAGCAGGGAATGGATGTTGAGGAGCACCTCGACGCGGTCAAGCGGCAGTACATGGAAGCCGCCCTGGCCCGTAGCGGCGGGGTGCAGACCCGCGCAGCGGATCTTCTGGGCATGTCGTTCCGGTCTTTCCGCTACTACGTCAAGAAGTTCGGTATTGGCGGCGAGGATGACCAGTGAGTGACAATTATCGACACTATCTAGGTGACAATCATTGTCATAATGACAGCAATTGTCGCCAAAAATCGTCTTTGAACATATTTAGATTGGAAACTAGACCTAGAGTCGCGAAAACTTCTCAGAAGTCACTATTAATCACTTTGTTTTGTAATATCAATAAAATCAACAAGTTATGAACTCTGGCGATTGCGTAATTCTGTGTTTTAGAGGCTAATACGCGTTTTCACAGAGTTTATTGTTTGTTTAG
>Ga0302135_10001447_pt1 | contig 14370 bp, 18 predicted proteins | sample CBN3_surface_MG_FD_203119 | JGI IMG/M metagenome (GOLD analysis project Ga0302135, IMG submission 203119) | Marine microbial communities from Western Arctic Ocean, Canada - CBN3_32.1 | ecosystem: Environmental > Aquatic > Marine > Oceanic | place: Canada: Western Arctic Ocean | collected...
CCCATGGATGGAAGTGCTCCGAGACGACAATCATGTCGAATCCCGCCTTCTCTGCAAGTACGGCATGCTTGACCAACTCTTCAGGCTGCCATTGCTCATGGCCTGCGAAATACGCGAACTTCGTCATGGGTTCCTCCGGGGCGATCTGTATCAATATTGCCAGAAGACGGCGACTGTGTTCTATGTCCGACTGAGTATGACGACGGGGATCTCCCTGTTGGTCCGGGATTGATACTCCCGATAGCCGTCATACGCCGATGTGATGAGCGGCCAAAGCCGTGACCGCTCCTCGCCACTCGCCGTCCTAGCTGTGACTGAAGTGGACTCTTCGACGATTTGGATCGTCACACTTGGATTTGCAAGAAGATTGCTGTACCACTGAGGATGGCTTGGCCTGCCGCCCCACGACGCGATGATGATCACGTCGGCGCTGTCCCTGAGGTAGAGCAACGGCACGGTATGCAGCTCCCCAGTTCTGGAGCCAACCGTGGTGAGCAGTAGCATGTCATTGTCCACAAGCCGCTTTCCGACACGCCCGCGGGTCGCTCTGAAGAGCTGGGAGTGGAACGTCGAGAGGTGTTTGGCAGTTGAGTCTCGCACGCGCCTACCGGTATTCGGGGTTGTCGAAATCGGACCTGCACCCGGCGTCCCACTCCGACCGCTGGTTTCCGTGAGCTGGGAATCCCTCCGCGTCTTTGAGCATGCGAGCCATATGTAACAGGTTCCAAGTCATGAATGTGGTGGTGCGGTTGGTGAAGTCATTCTCGGGCCCGCCGGAGCCGGGATCGAGGTAAGACGGTCCGGGACCGGCCTCTCCCAACCAAGCTGGGTCGGCCTGGGTCGGAATCACGTACCCGAGGTGCTGCAGAGAGTAGAGGGGGTTCATCGCGCAGTGCTTGGCGCCATCTTCATTAGCGGTGATCAGCGCTCCACCGACTCGTCCGTAGTAGGCGTTTTCGCCTACGTCATTGAGGATCGTCGAGGCGGAACAGAGCCGCTCAACGACCTGAGTAGCCACCGAAGTCTTCTCGCCGAGCCAGATGGAAGTGCCGATGACGAGGACGTCGGCGGCCATTACTTTCTCGAGGAGGTCTGGCCAGTCATCGGTCGCCCAGCCGTGCTCTCGCATGTCAGGCTGGACGCCGTGAGCCAAGTCGAAATCAACCGGACGAAGAACTTCTGTTGTTACACCGTTCTTCTCCATGATCGCAACCGAGATGTCGATCAGCCCTTGGGTGTGTGAGAGTTCTGGGATCTTCTTGAGGGTGCAATTTCCGATGAGCGCCGACAGGTCTGAGAAGTCGGTCGTGTTCGTCTCACAAAGGTCTTGTTGCTTTTCGCTGAGGGTCATCGGTGCCTCCGGGGCTGGCAATTATTCGCGACGGAGCTTAGATGAAGGCTCGGCTAGCTCAGGAGTCTATCCCACGCTTGCTCTCCTAATTCCGGGGGAGCTGTCGGCGGAGCCGACTGAGGTGGCGCCCGTCTGGGAACACATGCCGGACGGGTTCCCCCTCTAGCGAGCGAGAGGTGAGAGGCTCTATCGCTGGGGGCTCACTAGCTCCGGCCCATTGTTTCTTACCGAGTTCACAAGCGAACTGACCTCTGTAATTGAATATCCGCTGTCTGCGACTTCCTCAAGGACCCCCCTGAGATTGGCCACCTCTTGCTCTTCTGGGTCTATCCAGTCTTCCCAAAGACGCTGCGGTAACAAGACCGGCATCCGGTGGTGGACTCCGGCGATTTGGGACGCGGCGTCGGTGGTGAGAATGGTGCAGGTGTTGAGCCAACTGTCAGTCTGTGGGTCCTTCCAACTGCTCCACAGGCCGGCGAACACCATGGGCGAAACGTTCGTGATGTAATACGCTTGTTTGGAGTCACCATCTCGCCGCCATTCGTAAAACCCGTCGGCTGGGATGAGGCAGCGTTTTGACTTGAAGGAATCTCGGAATGTGGGCTTCTCGAACGCGGTCTCTGACCGGGCGTTGATCTGGATGGATCGGCGGTCCTTCGCCCAGTGAGGAACCAAGCCCCACTTGAACGAGCCGAGGACCTTCTCGCCATCGTGGTTGATCATCGCATAGACCGGATCGGTGGGTGCCACATTCCAACTCAGCTCAAGCTGTTCAGTTCCAACACGATCAGGCGCCATCATTCCGATGTAGTGATCGAGGTACATAGCGAGAGTGAACCGTCCGCACATGCTCCTATTGTGGCAGCCGAAGAAGAAGGTTGCGCGAGTCCGTCTGTAAGCCGGATTCTGTCCCGGGGCGAACCCCGTGAATGACTATCTATCTGGGAGCACCATCACTGGTGCCCTCGTGCGACCCACCTGGAACGTGTCGAGCGAGCAGCCCATGTTCCTGCTTGGTCTTGCTTCGGACGGGGTTTACCTAGCCAGCTCGGTCACCCGAACTGCTGGTGAGCTCTTACCTCACCGTTTCAGCCTTACCTGTGCCCTAGGGCCATCGGCGGTCTTCTCTCTGCTGCACTATCCATCGGCTCGCGCCGCCTGGGGGTTACCCAGCATCCTGCTCTGTGAAGTCCGGACTTTCCTCGACACGAAGCGAACCTCGAACCGCAGTCACTCAACGGACTCGCGCTAGGGAAGTCTATCGACACTCGGGCTACTGAACGAACCCATGAGCGTGGGCTTACGTGAAGAACCTCACCCCGGAACTCACAGTCGACGCCCAGCGCGCTCAACAAGAGTTGGCTGGAAACACTGGACGTGTCTCGTCGGAGCGTGATAACAGTTGAGAAGGGAAAGTAGGGCCCGAGCCATCCGTTGACGTTCAAGATTGCCGCTGTGTTCGGCAAGACGGCTGAGGAACTTTTCACTCCCTAGAGGAGGCTGCCCGCATCTTCTTGAGAGCTCGCCATCCGCCTGCACCACCCAGCGCTGCCCCGAGTAGGAAGAACGATGCAATCGTGGAAGTGGGCGCCGCTGAGCCGTTCGAGATCGAAGCCAAACCAATCCCACCAGCGAACAAGATGCCCGTCAGCGCTCCATGGAAGAGTGGCCGGGGCGAGCGCCGCCCAGCGACGTATCCGCCAAGCAGGGTCCCAATGAGCACCCCGAGCACGATTGAACTGTCGGTAGGGGTCTCGCTTCCGATCAAGCGCAGGACGGGCCAAATAACGAGTGCACCGAACGCTGAGAAGAGGGTCGAGGCCACTCCTCCAATGATGATGGCAAGCCATTGGATCTGCATATTACCAATGGTAGGGCTTCGGCTGAAAGTAACCTTCCCGACCGTTGACCAGTCACACTGGTGCAATTCGCTAGGAGGTAAAAGTGAAGAAGTATCTTGCTGAACTTGTGGGTACGTTCGTGCTCGTGTTCATTGGCGGTATGTCCGTCCTCGGCGCCGTGGCAATGGACGCCAGCCCGCTGCTAGTAGCTCCGTTTGGCTTCGGGCTGGGTTTGCTCGCGGCTATTTGGCTGGTTGGGCAGGTATCCGGTGGTCACTTCAACCCCGCGGTAACCACGGCGATGGTACTCGACAAGCGCACGCCGATGTCGGACTTCGGCCCCTACGTCCTTGCTCAGCTGATTGGAGCGACGCTTGCTGGCTACGCCGTCCACATCTCTACCTGGGGCAGTGACGAGCGCGTCGGCCAGTTCCTGAATAATGGCCCTGGCATGCGGGGCAATGAGACCGCAGCGCTGATTGGCGAGATTCTTCTCACCATGATCTTTGTTGGGGTGATCCTTGTGGTCACAAAACGCTCATCGGCAGCGCCTGGTGTGAAGACTCCCGCACTCCATCCAACTAGGGACTATGTCACCACCATGGTCATTTCCTTCACACTTATTGCGGTGCACTTTGCCGGCGTTGGCTTTTCCGGCGCCTCTGTGAACCCAGTACGTTCGCTCGGCCCAGCCATAGTTGGAACCGAGTTCGGATCGATTTGGGTGTACCTCGTGGGTCCATTGGTTGGTGCGGTTCTGGCTTGGCAACTGGTCAAACTGGTAGGCACAGAAGACGAGTAGCCAAGACAACTAGGAGCTAGTGACTAAAAAGCTGGCAACTAATGATGAGCCCCGCCGACCGGCGGGGCTCAGCGCGTCCACTTCAAGCCCAGGGCACAAGGGATTCGTAACGGTCGGAAGTGGCGGGTTTGGTGCAGTGCTTGCCTGGCAGCTCGTGGCGTACTTCGGCACCCACGACTGGGCAGAGGAGTAGCACTTAATAGCTCCAGGTTTCGATTCAAGTAGTCTGTTGGCTTACTCGTCGGGAGTTTCCCTTGGATTGGACTAACGCACTTGCCAGCCTGGCCTCAGGCGAGGACCTTACGCGTGCAGAAGCCAAAGGTGCGATGACGGCCATCATGGCTGGCGAAGCTACGGATGCACAGATCGCCGCCTTCATTGTTTCGCTCCGGATCAAGGGCGAAACGACTGTCGAGCTAACTGGGCTCGTGGAGGCGATGCGCGAAGCGTCGATCAAGGTTCAGGTAGATGGCCCGAGTGTGGATCTTGTTGGCACCGGTGGAGACCGATCAGGGAGCTTCAACATTTCAACTACGGCAGCGTTGGTTGCGTCAGCTGCGGGGGTGCAGATAGCAAAACACGGTAACCGCTCTGCCTCATCGAAAGCCGGCTCGGCCGATGTGCTCGAGGCTTTGGGCTATCCGCTGGATCTTGCTCCCGGGGCGACGAAGGAGATGGCGGAGGAACACGGTTTCGGTTTCTTCTTCGCTCGGCAGTACCACCCGTCAATGCGCCACGCCGGGCCCGTCAGGAGTCAGTTGGGCATTCCAACCGTTTTCAACTTCCTCGGTCCGCTGACTAATCCGTCTAGCCCAGCTAGATATGCCATTGGTGTCTCCGATGCAGCCATGGCAGGCAAGATGATTCATGTCCTCAAGACGCTGGGGGCCGAGTCGGCGTTTGTCTACCGAGGAGAGGATGGCCTAGATGAGCTTTCCACCTCTGGGCCATCAGTGATCCACCGACTCAAGGACGGGGAGATCACCCAAGCAGAGTTCACTCCCGAGGACTTTGGAGTAGAGCGAGCCAGCGTTGCGGATGTTCAGGGTGGAGATGTTGACGTCAACGCTCAGATCCTTCGTGATGTCTTGGGTGGAACCTTGGGCCCTAAACGAGACATCGCTGTGATCAACGCATCGGCAGCTGTTGTGCTCAGTGGCCTGGCCGACGGTTTCGAGCGAGGCGTTGTCTTGGCTCAAGAAGCGATCGACTCCGGAGCCGCAACCGCGAAACTTGAAGAGGTAATAGAGGCTGCTCAAGCCCTGGGCAACTAACCCCCCTGCCTTTGGGCAGGCTGGGAGGTTTCGCGTATGTTTATCAGGCTGTCGTTATCATGCCCTGATGCGAAAGACGGCTTTGGTGAGTTTGATTGTCTTGGCCTTTGGTGCCTGCGGCTCTGGAGTCGTCGCCACGGAACCTAGTCCGAGCGTTACTGACGCTCCTGCTGCTGAGGCTCCTGGCAGCCCGGAAGCAACGCAGCCTGCCACCGGGGAACCGTCAGCACATCCAGCCATCCCTGACGACGCGGCCGATGCTCCCGATTTCACTCTTCTCCTTGGAGATGGCACCAGTTATACGCTTTCAGAGGACCCCAAGCCTGTGTACCTGGTGTTCTGGGCTGAGTGGTGATCGACTTGTCGACGGGAGTTGCCCGTCATCGACACTGTTAGCGGCGACTACGCAGACGAGATCACCTTCGTTGCCATTGCCTGGAACGAGTCCTTTGCCAAGACAGAAGCAAGAGCGAAAGAGTTACTGACGTCAGGCAACGTGATTTGGGGTCTTGACGAGGAAGCAGAAGTCTTCAACCTTTACGGAGTGTCCTACCAGCCAGTGAGCGTGCTTGTTGCCAACGGCAAGGTCATTCAATCGTGGAGGGGCGCTGCTGGCGAGGAAGCTCTGCGAGTCGCCCTCGACAACTTGGCTTTGTTCGGCACCTAGGTGAAGAGCCCAGGGAGCCGGCGTCGCTCCCGATGAAGAACAGCACTCCAATAGCGATTGACGCTGTACCCGCAATGATGCCGAGCGTGATCTGAACCCCGCTGTCGAAGGTGACCGCATCAAGCCCCAGTGGAGCGCAACGCCGTGGGCCCTCTTAAGAGCTTGGCCCTTGGTACACATCCCCCGTGGTTCGCGCTCCCACGGACTCGCCAGCGTCGACCTGTCCGATCAGGCTGATTAGCGAGAGGTAGTCGACGGGTCCGATCACCTTGCCGACGATCATGCCGTCGCGGTCGATGAAAAATGTCGCCGGTAGACCGAAGATGCCGAACTCGACTCCCGCCCGACTCTCGGGGTCAACAACGACGATCTGGTTCTCCGTCCGACCCAGTTCGTCAAGGAACGCGACAGCCGCGTCAAAAGTGTCTTCGTGGTCTATGGACACAAACCTGACTCCACGACCCTCAAACGCTTGTGCTGCCTGAACGAACCCGGGATGTTCCGCTCGGCACGGCGGACACCAGGATGCCCAGAAATTTACCACAACAATGTCGCCGGCGAAGTCTGTGAGTCTGATCTCGCCGGAACTCTCCAGCAGTGGGAGAGCGAGGTCTGGTACCGGCGTGTCGATGAGCGGCGTGTCGGGGACAGTCTCGGCTAGATCGATACGGCCTGCCAAGAAGCCGCCGAAGACCACCATGAGTCCAATGCCGACCCACGCGAGTTTCTTCGCACCCATATTAGGAACTTCCGAGCTGGTTGAGGAGTTGCTGGACATGTTCAAGCACGTCTGGGGGAAGGTTGGGAGATTCCGCAACTTGGGCCAGCAGAGGGCTTGCTTCTGCTCCTCGCTCTGAATCAACGAGAAGAATGGCATAGAAATAGGCCGCCTCGCTGTTTGTGGGGAAGGCCTCAAGGGCTCTCTGGTAGGCGACCTCAGCGGTCTCGGCCTCGTTGTTCACATAGAGAATCCAGCCCATTCGTCCGAGGGCTTCGGACGCCTGCGAGGGGAGTGGTTCATTGAGTAGAACAGCCTGGAAGTGTTCGGTTGCTGGCGAGAACTGTTGTTCCTCGAAGTACCGCTCCGCAAGAGCCAACTCCATTGCGTTGAGTTGGCTGGCTGGCATCACCCCTGTCGCTTTGAACTCAGCGATCGTGGATTCGAGGCGCCCGTTAGAGATCTCGTCGAGATTGGAAGTGATGTCACCGCTCACCACTGCGGTATCCGCAACAGGTTGCAGAACCTGGCCCAGCAGGAAAGCGGAGGCCGTGACAGCGAGGGCCCCTCCGACGACGATGCCTAGGGTTTTCAGAGCTGGAGGACTGGACTCGATCCTCTCCGGTGCTTCTTCGGAGATTTCGGGCCCCGATTCCCGACGGCGTTGGCTGCGAGCGAGGATTAACCCGCCAGCGATGATGCCGGCGACGGGTACAGACCACAGGATGATCCCGCTCACGTCCGTTGGAGGATCCATCAGTATCGACGGGCCGTACCTAGCGGTAAAGAAGTCGAGAATCTGCTGGTCAGACCAACCCGCGTCCACCTTTTCCCGAATAATGCGCGCCATGGTGATTGCGGTGGGAACCTGTGACTCGGCTACGGATTCGGCTTGGCACTTTGGGCATCGAATCCGATTTCCGAGGTCGATTGCGCGGTCGCCGGTGCCTCCTCCGATGACTAGCCCCCAAGCAATGATGATGGCGAGAAGACCGGGCAACGCCCATCGACGGAACCGCGTCATGCGGACGTCCGCTTCAAAGCTTCCTCGCTGTCTCGAGCCTTCCTTCCCTGGGCTGAGTAGAGACCGCCCGCGGCGATCACAAAGCCGCCCAGCCAGACCATCCACTGGAGAGGGAAGACGTGGACGTCAAGCAGGATGTGGTCTCCATCGATGTTCTTGAGGCTGAGATACAAATCCTGGCCGAAGCCTGCGACGACCGCAGGCGTGGGAATGGCGATGGTTGGGTAGGTGTTGATCTGGGGTTGGTAGGTCCCGATGGTGCGCCCGTCGCGCTTGACCAACACGTTCGCGCCGATCTCATTCCGCTGTGGGTTCGAGGCGGTGAAGCCGCTCACGTAGGTCAACTCGTAGGAATTGAAATTCACGGTTTGACCCATATCGATGTTCAGGCCCACTGTCGTAACAGACAAGCCGCTTGAAGCGGCAATCCCGACGGCAATGACTGCGACACCGACGTGGGAGAGCATGCCTCCCCAGTAGGCACGGTCGCGGCGAACGATGTTTGCTGCCGCTTGAAAGAGGCTCATATCGCGCCTGCTCGCGGCCGCGCTCGCGAGCCGATAGAGTCGAAGTGTGGGGCCCGCAAGGATGAAAACAGCCAGTCCAGCGGCGAGTATCGTGCCGCGACTACGCAGCCCAAGGAGGACGCTCAGGGCGCTGGTGGTGAGACCTGCCATCGCTGGAAGGTAGAGGCGATCGGCGAGCGTGGCCTTGGTCGCCGCCTTCCAAGGGGCCGTCTCGCTGAGTCCGAGAACTAGGAGAAGTACCAAGGTTATGGGGAGACTTGTCTTGTCGTAAAAGGCTCTACCAATTGAAATGGTTCGGTCGCTGAACACTCCAACAAAGATGGGATAAATGGTGCCAAGGAGGACCGTTACCGTCCAGACGGTCAGGAGTACGTTGTTGGTGAGGATGCCCCCTTCACGGCTCAGGAGGGAACCGACCTTATTCTCGCTTGCTGAATCGCTCGCCCTTACAGAGTAGAGCGCCATGCTCCCAACAACGATGAAGAGGAAGAACCCAAGAAAGGCCGGGCCGACGGGTGACTGGGTGAAGGAGTGGACTGAGATGACTGCCCCGGATCTTGTCAGGAACGTTCCCAAGATCGTCAAACCGAAGGTGGAGATGGCGAGCGCGAAATTCCAGGACTGCATGATGCCCCGGCGGAGTTGGACAGCGAGTGAGTGGATGAGAGCGGTCGCTGTTATCCACGGAAGGAACGACGCGTTTTCAACGGGATCCCACGCCCAATACCCGCCCCATCCAAGGACCTCGTAAGACCAGAGTCCACCGAGTAGGACGCCAACCGTGAGAAAGGACCAACTCACGAGCGTCCATTTATGCGAGCGTCGAGCCCACTCGGGACCGGGTTGGTTGAGCGCCAGCGCGGCCATTGCGTAGGCGAAGGGCACGGTCAGCCCGACGTAGCCGACGTAGAGAAAGGGGGGATGAATAGCCACCAAGATATGGTTCTGGAGGAGCGGGTTCACACCTCGCCCCTGCAAGGGAACCTCGGCTGTAGCGAACGGGTTGAGAGAAGACTCGAGGCAGCCGGTCTGAGCCGCGGCGGTACAGACTTCGAAGGGATTGGCGACGGTCAGGATCATGCCAAAGAAGAACACCGCTACGAGCCCCAGTACGCCTATTGCCACGGCACCGAGGCTGTCCGGAGCTTTTCGATAGTTTCTCCACATGAGGTACCCGAAGATCCCGAGCATCAGAGCCCATAAGAGAATCGATCCCTCAAGGGCCGACCAGGCAGTTGAGATCTTGAACAAGAACGGCGTCGTTGATGCGTGGTTATTGGCAGTGTAGGAAAGGCTGAAGTTGTCCGTCAGGAGAGCGATTTGGAGAGCCAGCATCGATACGATGGCGCCGCCAAAGAGGAGTTGCATCATCCGCTTCATATCCGGGGTTGTTCCGGTGCGGAGGGCCTGAGAACCCTGTAACAGCAAGCCGATGGCGCCGAAGAGTCCAGCTAGTACACCGAGGTCGCCCAGGAGGGCGATCATGGTGCCTCTGTTGGCGCTTCGTAGGTCTCTTCGTGTCGAAGAAGGAGGGTGGTGGCGTGGAACTCGTCACCCTCGAACGTCCCTTCAAGGAAGACACCGGTTTTGTCGGAGAACAGTTCGGGAGGCGTCTCCGTCGTACGAACAAGGATCTCAGCGTTGGTGAAGTCTGTCACCACAAAACGAAGCACGTCTCCGTCGGTTGTGATGCTGCCGGGTCGAATGAGTCCGCCGAGCAAGAACTGGCTGTCGCCAAGCTCGACTTTCTGTTCGAGCGCTTCGTTAGGTTCGAGGTAGAGCACCTCGCTGTTGCTGAGGAGTCGACCTAGGAGAAATAGACTCAGAGAACCCACGACGACCAAGAGGATGATGGTGAGGGGCCGCTTCATGATTGGCTGTCGTCCAACCGCTTTCTGCGAGAACGCATCCACAACGCGTAGCTAACTATGAAACCGTAGGTCACAACATAGGCAAAGATGACAACAGCTACCTGCGATGACATCAGAGCATCTCCAAGTCTGGTTCAGCGAGACCGTGGCGTTCAGAAGCCTCAGCGCTGGCGACTGATTCGGCTAGCAATTCAAGCCGGGTTCGGGTGATGAGGAACACTACGAAGAGGAGCGAGAACGCAGCTAGGTTCGTGAGGAAGGCCGACAGCATCGCTGGATCCATCGAGGCTCCGTCGGATCGTATCGTTGGACCCTGATGCAGAGTTCGCCACAGGTTCACGGAGAAGTAGACAGCCGGCACCATGAGGAACGCCATCGAACCAAGCACCGCGGATCGATTGGCCCTTACTATTGGGTTTGAGATGGCCCGTCGAAGCGCCAAATATCCGACGTAGACGAAGAACATGACCGCGGTAGAGACAAGTCGAGCATCGCCCCAGTTCCATGCGGTTCCCCACACCGGCTTGCCCCAGATCATGCCGGTCATGATTGCTAAACCGGTGAAGAAGACACCGATCTCGGCTGAAGCTGCAGCTGTCCGATCCAAGATCGGTCTCTTGAACCCCAGCCACGCCAACGACCCGATGAGCGTGACACCAAAAGCGGCGAAAGCAACCCACGCTGTACTCACGTGAACGTAGAAGATTCGTACGAACTGTCCTTGTACGACGTCGGCGGGCGAGGTGATAGCTAGGAACAACCCGTAAGCCAGGGCGACGGCTGTTAGCCAGGTGAGCGTCCGTTGGGTCTTCACAGTTATTGATCCTCGAGGAGGGTCGACGATGCCATGCCAATAGCCGCGGTGATAGCCACCACGAGCAACAGCAGAGCGATAGGCGTAACGATACTCTGGCTGTCGCTTAACTTAGTTGTTGCGATTGAGGCTCCAACGAGGCTTGGAAACGCTAGCCCGGCTGCCAAGAGGGGAGCCAGCGCGTTGGACGAACGGGTCCCGGCAACGAGGAAACCGACGAGGGTGCCGGTCATCGCCATCGCCAGAGCTAGGAGGGCGCTGACCGGGATCAGCAGCCACCACTGGGCGGGGAGTGCAGGGTTAAAGAAAGCGACGGCGATGGGGCCCATCACCAGCTGGAAGCTTCCGAGGAGGGTTGCCGAGGCAACTGATTTCCCGAGGAAGAGGGCCGCGGGATCGCTCAAGGTCAATCGCATCAGATCTCGCTCCTGGGGTGATGATTGAGAAGATTGGCGAAGGGTCACGAACATTCCGAAGAGCAAGACGACTACCCAATACATTCCGATCCCAATGTCGCTTAGAGTTTTGAGCGGCAGGGCCGTTGCGATCGGAATGAGGAACAGCGCCAATGCTCCATAGGGCAACACGATCCAAAGAATCTCGCCCGATCGCCCCTCTACGCGCAGGTCAGTCTTTGCGATAATCCACGCCTGCTTCCAGAGGCTCATAGAGAGATCACCCTTTGGGTGACGCGCGCTAAAACAGCCGGGTCGTGCGAGACCACCACGACTGCGCCGCCCCTGTCGCGGGTATTGGTGATCAGTCGATCGACGATACCGATGGCTGCATCATCGAGGCCGTTGTATGGCTCGTCGAGGAGGAGGAGCTTTGGGTTCATGAGTGAAGCCCTTGCTAGATCCGTGCGACGGCGCATGCCCTGAGAGGCCCTATCGGCCCTCCGGCTGGCAACAGGACTCAAGCCAGTGGCAGCGAGAGTCCGCTCCACGTCCCTGCTCGGGATGGCTCGGAGGGCCGCGATGAACTCGAGGTTCTCGCGGAGAGTGAGCAAGTCGTTCAGCGCTGCTCGGTGGCCAACTAGCCCAATCTCTTGGCGGGGGTTCTCCTCAAGTGGGAGGACTGTCACCAACCCGGCTGTGACCGGTTGGAGGGTGGCCATGACTCTGAGCAGAGTGGTCTTCCCCGAGCCGTTGGGCCCTTGTACTCCAACACATCCCCCGTCGGATAGTGAGAGGGTGACATCGTCCAAGACTTGGTTTGCCCCGAAGGCGAGCGTCACATTGTCGAGTTGCACTAGAGGTTGCACGAGTCGAAGGATACCGCCGGCGTGCCCTCCGTCACAGCCGACTGCTAACAAGGAGGTAGGGCCTGATCATGCTGAAGATTCTGGGACCGCTCCTGATCGTGGTCGGGACCCTGGGGACTGTGGCCGGGCCCGTTGGAGCGATCACCGCTCGCCGCGCCGCCGTTGAGTTGTCAGACACCGTGGGAGCGGCGCTCGACGTAACCGCTTCGGGACTTGTGGCGCTTGAGGAGACGGTCGCCACAGCGTCGGGGACGTTGACTCAGGCTGCGGATTCCATGGGCGAGGTGGCTGTGACGATCTTGGTGAGCAGCGCTTCCATTGCGGACAGTCAAGACATTCTGAGGCAGGTTGCCGAAATCTCAGGCGAGGAGCTTCCGGAGGTGATTGATTCTTTCCGTTCGTCGATGCCGGCGCTGATCAGAGTGGCTTCAGCGATCGACTCCACGCTGCGGGCGATAGCGTTCATATCACCCAGCGGGGACGACCCAGAAGTGCCGCTCGACGCGGCAGTCAGGGCGATTGACACTTCACTTGCCGAAATGCGTCCCAGCCTGTTTGCTGAGGCAGATCTCATCCGGGAGGCCTCAGACGGGGTGGAAGGCGTTACCGGACAGTTGGGGGCTACCTCTGGTGGGCTGATCGAACCGCGGGACGCCTTGAGATCAAGCGCATCCGTGCTCAAGGTGAATGTTGCAACCATCCGCAGGACCCGGGCTTCCATTGCGATTGCTCGCACCGATTTGTTTGGTCAGATGTCGACGGTAGGGGCAGGGCTCATGCTGACTGGCGTTTTCTTCGCTGTCTCGCAGATGGCCGTTGCCGTGCTCGGGCTAGCTCTCTTTAGAGGTGAGTTGTTGACCACGAATCGTCCAAGTGACGAGCAGCCCTATCAAAGCAGCACCGACGTACCACCAGAGGAGACCGTCCCCGTAATGCAGGCGTAGCGGCTCGGTGACGGCGCGCGTTAGGGCTGCCATACCGAAGGCGAATGGTCCGGTCCAAGGCGGGTAGGCACCCCGTTGGGCTCGCCAAACAATGAACCCTGCGAGCAAGAACAACAACCCGGTGTAGACCCCGATGGGGTGGCGTGTAACCCCGGCGACAGAAATCAGGCCGAACGTTGCCTCCGTGCCAAGGCAGGTGCCACGTACCAGGCACCCAAGTTCCCATCCGGCTAAGCCAACCAGCGTGGGCACCCCCACCAGAGCCATCGCTCTGGGACTGTCAGATCGAAAGCCCCACATGAGTACGAGAAGGAAGCCAACAGCGGCACCGATCGTTGATACTCCCGCTCTAATGAGGATGAAATCTCCGAGGTTGGTCAAAGGATTGGTGCCGGTCCCGATCATGTACCAGACCCGGCCTACAACGAGTCCCAACATCGTCGCGCCCAGAATTAGGTCGGCGAGTTTTGGTTCGTCTTCGGGTTGTAACCGCTTCGCCGTGATGGTCATGGCAGCGTAGGCGAGCGCGGCTGCGCCAAGGAGTGTGAATTCCATCCGTTAGGCGCCAGCGATGAGGTCTTCGATACCCTGAATGAGCGTCTGCTCGTCGAGGATGCCGCTGTGCGTGCTTACCACCGCTCCGTTGGCGTCAAGGAAGTAGGTTATGGGCACACCGAAGCCTCCGAAGTCGGCCGGAACCGTTCGGTTCTGGTCGAAGAAGTGATTGAAGGGAAGCTTGAACTCTTCGATGAACGCCTTCGCTCCGGCTTGTGTGTCCTGCACGTCAACACCGATGAACTGGATATCGTCGCTGTACTCCTCGAATGCCTGGCTCAAGAGCGGGGCCTCCGATCGGCAAGGTCCGCACCACGAAGCCCAAATGTTCACGAGTGCAGGTCGACCTTCAGCAAGGATCGCCGCTCTCACTTCGTCTGGGCCCCCTACTGGTAGGTCGCCGGAATCGGGGGCCGCGGCTGAAGTTGAGCTACAGGCCGCGGCGACCAGCCCGAGGGCAATAGTGAGGATGAGGGTTCGTCGTTTCATAGCAAGTGCAACCCTAGGACGGATTGATACCTTCCCGATTGCTAGCTCGAAAAGCCCGCTAAGTTCCGTGGATCTTTCGTGAAGTTTGTTGGTCGAGTGTAAGAAAGGCCAGTCTTATACTTATCGACGGGTGAGGTTGTCCCCAGACAATGGAAGAATGTTCGTAGCAGGAAAGGTAGGAGGATATTTCATGGCGGTGCGACTCCCTGCATGTGCATCGGTGCATGTC
>Ga0302135_10001448_pt1 | contig 14368 bp, 18 predicted proteins | sample CBN3_surface_MG_FD_203119 | JGI IMG/M metagenome (GOLD analysis project Ga0302135, IMG submission 203119) | Marine microbial communities from Western Arctic Ocean, Canada - CBN3_32.1 | ecosystem: Environmental > Aquatic > Marine > Oceanic | place: Canada: Western Arctic Ocean | collected...
TTATCAGATAATTTATAAATAAAGGCTGGGCAAAAAAGAGTTATTTTAAAAAAAACCAAAACTGTTTTTATTACGAATTACATTTTAAATGTTTTATTTAATTAACCAATGTTATATTATAACATTACATAATATATTTAAGGAGTATAATATGAAAATTGCTTATGTGTTTAAAACTAGTATGGCGAGTACATTCCAATTGGGTACAATGATATTGCCTCAGTTAGAAACTGATAACCATATGGCCGTTGTAATTGGAATGTTTTTTTTTGATGATAATATTTTTTGTCTCAGAAAAAATGATTTTATTGGAGAGCGGTTAGCAATAATTTCTAAAAAACAAAACATACTATTGATGGTGTGCGACCAGTGTGCAGTTAGACGAAATTTGGCGAAGGGTACACTTGAGCAATGTGGTAGTGGTGAGGTAAAAGCAAAAGGTTTGGTTGATGGTGTTGTCGCAGGATGCTTTCCACAATTATATAAAGAACTAGGATCAAATCCACCAGATCAAGTTATAACATTATGAGAATTAATTATGCGTTATAGGTTTTAAATTTATTTGTAGTAAAATAAGCCATCTCAGGTATTCTCTATGTGAACGTAGAGCCCTTTTTATGGCAAGTTTTCTATACCAGTTTTTATAATAATAGGTGCCACGTTTTTTGATTTTACTTTAACTTAAGAAAAAAACAATACGAGCAATAAGGTAATTTAAATAAGACGGATGGAAACTCGAAAAATGGCTTTGAGAAGAAAAAATTACTGCCATCATCTTTGTCGCACAGAAAGTGGCCCGTAAATGTGTCTGTAAGAAATACAAGCGTTGTTGAGAAAAACTTCCCCTCATTTAAGGAAGGAACCCTTATGACAATCAACCATTCCACACTGACTAAAGGTCAAGTTCGTAAACTCAATGCACTCCGCAAAAGTGTTGGTAATGATATCGCCGATAAAGCGTTTAAGAAGTGGATGAAAACGCAGTCCAAGACACCTAAGGAAGTCCTTGACCCCGTTGCAGACGCACTGGGCGCCGCACTGGATCAGTTCAAGGATGACAAGACTTTTAATCTAGGAACCAAGGGGTATTGCGTGAAACGTGTAAAGGGTAAGGGTCCGTCTGGGTTTGTTGTTCAAAAGGTTGTCTGAGTAGACCTCCACCCAAACTTCTCATTCCCCGTATTCCGTTCTAAACTTCCTCTATGAAACGACTGTTCATCCTTCCTTTCCTGTCGGCATTGTGAATGGCTTCACCTTCGTTAGGTTGGATGACATGACCAACGCGACTCTGCAGCTTCATATCGGCGGCGAAGAACAGAAAGTCGGTAGGTCCACCCTAAATGTTCGTGACGGACAACATATGGATGCAGTCGGCGATTTTGAGTGGGAGTAGGGAATGCCGAAAGTCATTCTTAAGGGGTTTATTCGGGTTTCGTCAGGTGATCTAGAAATAATTAAATCTCACTTAGATGAGCATATTCGACTTACCCGAAGTGAGCTGGGCTGTCTGACATTCTCTGTGAGTCAAAGAAATGCAGATCCGTCTATCTTTGACGTCTACGAAGAGTTTGAGGATGCGACCTCATATACGGCTCACCAGACTCGCACAAAACTTAGTCGTTGGAGCAAAGCCACAAAGAACGTTGAACGACATTATGAGGTGTCTGGCCTAGTCCTTCCGTCGCAGGGCTAGTCTTTTAGGCGGCAGTTTCGTCGGTGCGCCTATACGCCAATGCCGTGTGGCTGGAGCAGTAGGGGCGGCCAGGCTCAATTGCTTTGCCGCAAAAATGAAAGTCGGGCTCGCGCGGATGGCCAATTGGCCAATGACACATGCGGTCGTTGAGCGTGGTTATATTGTCGGCCTCTCGTTTAATCGGCGATGGGCGTGACTTTAGTCCAAGTCGATGAGCTTTGCCGATTACAGCATTCCGGGTCGTCCCACCCAAACGCTCCGCGATTTGGCTCGCGGACAACCCGTCGCCCCAAAGTTTCCGCAACATTCCGATACGCGTTTCACTCCACTCCATCTCGACCCTCTTATCCAGACATATGGTGGTTTTCCATGACGAATCTACTATATCCTGTGCCAACCGGCGCCTCAAGTTTATTCGTGCATGTATTTGGGGTGCCTGATGCGGTGCACGGAGTGTTAACAATTCGCACGGAGCAAATGACGCTCGATGCTTCGGGTAGCCTCGATGATGCATCTGTTGGTTTCCGAGATTGTCACCAATGGACCGACGTCGTGAATTTATATGTTAACAAGCATATGCACGTGGATTTTATGAGGGGTGCGTCGCAATATTCTTTGATCCACAACTCATGCATCTCACTTGAACACCCACATCTGGCACTGGAAATTCTGGACCAAGTTGTGCGATAAGTCGCGCAATTGGGACTATGCCTTCGTGACCGCAACGGTTGCACCAGCAGAATACGTCAGCAGATCGTGCTACCAATTCACCGAGTACCGTTGCGCACCTCCGGTTTTCGGTTTCCTCAAAGAGTGCTCTTTTTAAACCTGCCATTTTGTTGTTGTCCTGAACGGGCGATAAGGGCTCTGGTGAGAGCCCGTACAAAACCGCATTTGCGAGAAAGTATTATCAATAAATAAGAACATAACAAGAACAATCGAAGCGCGTCAAATCCCGTTTAATAAACGGTGAGGTGAGGGGGTGGCGAGGCGCAACCATGCTGTAATCCAGGAGGTTGGTACTCGAACGAGGCTCGAATTTAGTGCTTGGAGGATACGAGCCTCAGGGGACGATTAAATATCTTCAATACTTCCTGTATCGTCGCGGCTTGTTTTATCTTCTCATAGCCATTGAAGACGATGTAGTCGCATTTGCTGCCGTTTGTGCGTTTTGCGATTGCAAAAAGGGGCGTGTCGAACGTATTGCGAAATATGGAGAATGTTGCAACCGGGCCTTGATGGTCAATTGCGTAATCCTTCCATTCCCCTGTCGCTACGCGTCGACTGTAGACATCAAGCAACTGGCGCAATTCTTGACGGTCAAAAAAGGCTGACTGCGTTTTCTTATTTTTGAAGCTCGCATGGGTGTGCATTTGTGTCATTCTATTGGCGCCTCACTTGCCTCGTTTGGGGACTCTGGAAACAGTACAATCGCCACATTTTCTAAACAAAATGCAGCGATGCAACATCGTTTACTGAACCCGCTGCGCACCTGTCCCGTATGGGTCAGGTGTGGCGTAACACTCGATCGAACCAAGCGATCGATAACAGTAAAGAGGGCGTTGAAAGATTTGAACTGTGTCTTGGCAAAATGGCGTCCGAAATTTGAGCGCAGACAAGGTGTTGCACTTTTTGCCTGTTGCCAGTTCGCCGATGTAATCGGTCGGGAATTTGTCTGTATGAATGAAGCTTGCGAGGCTGGCAACGACAAGCGCCACTGACTCTGTGCCGCAGGCCGCAACCAGCATTGCAATTGCGACGAAGACAGAGGCCGTAGTACCGCGCATTTTATTCTGTCTGGTTTGAATCACCGAAGACCATTATCGCTGTTCCTCCGACTACGTTCATCGCGCAAACACTGCGACGCCTAGACGAGTCGACCAACAAATTGTGGCTCAAGGGAAATGATCGCGCAAGTCTAGGCTGTATGTTGTCGGCCTCCGAACATGGTAAGTAGTTGCGACACCTAAAATAAGTCGAATCGAATATTTGACAAACGTATTTGGGATTAGGAGATATTTCATGGTTGCTACTGAGACTCCCTCGGTCGATATTGGTTGGCAAGCATTGGATTTTGATCTGCCTGGCATTGACGGAAAACAGTATCGGTTGTCAGAAATCAAAGGGTCGGCAGGGACAGTTGTTATGTTCATCTGTAACCATTGCCCCTATGTCCAAGCTATTGCAGATCGCATCGCCAGAGATTGTGAAGAACTCAGGTCATATGACATCGCCAGTATTGCCGTTATGCCGAATGATACGGATGCATATTCAGCTGATTCTCTTCCGCATATGAAGGAGTTTGCGGCAAAGTACAATTTCGGATTTCCATACGTGGTTGATGAAACCCAGGCGGTTGCGCGAGCCTATGATGCTGTCTGCACGCCGGATTTCTTTGGCTTCAATGGCGATCTACAGTTGCAGTACCGTGGACGCTTGGATTCGTCACGAAACCAACCTGCGGCTCCGGACGCGCGCCGCGAGCTATTTGAAGCCATGTTGGAAATTGGCCGTGCAGGGAAAGGACCAGCCCAGCAATCCGCTTCCATTGGCTGCTCTATAAAATGGCGCGCTGCTGCATAAGTGGTGTACCGACTGAAAACAGTGCGTTTGCGCCTTAGTCATTCGAAAGTTATTTTAGTTTAATCGTGAGTTGGAGCTGGTTGTGACAGAAATATTTCGAGAAGTTGATGAGGAATTGCGGCGTGATAACTGGCAGAAGTTATGGCAGCGCTATGGCAAGTATGCCATTGCCTTCGTCGTCCTAATTGTAGCGGTAACAGCTCTCAATGTCGGCTGGCGTGATTATCAAATGCGCCAACAAAGGTCGTCCAGTGACGCGTTCCTTGCGGCGCTGGAGTTGGCTAAATCAGATCGTATTCCGGAAGCTTTGTCCGAGTTTGCTGTGCTCAAGGAAGAAGGCGCGGGGGGCTATGCCATCCTGGCAGAATTCAGGCAAGCTGCGTTGCGATCAGAGAACGGCGAAATAGATACGGCCATAGAAATTTATGATCGCATCGCCGAAGATTCTTCCCAAGACGATCTTTTGAGCGAATTGGCCACACTTTATTCGGTGATATTGCAGTCGGAATCCGGGAATGCAGCATCGTTGATTGCGCGACTTGAGTCGATCGCCGGAGAAGGGCGCCCGTGGCGATATTCGGCACGAGAAGCGATTGCGGTATTAAATATACGTCTGGGAGAGATGATGAAGGCGCAGGAAGCGTTTACAGCGCTGGTCGATGACCTTGAGGCACCCCGTAACATGCGAGCTCGCGCAGCTGAAATGCTGCGCGTTCTTGACAGCTAGGTAAAGAAGTGACCGCCGTATTGACGAGTTATCGAAGCCAGTGCTTTGTAATCGTTTCGTTTTTGCTCTCGGGCTGCGGTGCTTGGCTTGGTGGTAAAGAGGCGCCGCCATTACCCGGTGAACGCATCTCAATCATGCTGTTTCAGCGTGACCTTACCCCTGATCCCCGAATTGCAGATCTCGCAGTACGCCTGCCAAAGCCCGAAATCAACAAGGATTGGCCGCAGTCCGGCGGGTATGCCGATCATGCAATGCATCATCTTAAGGTCGCTGAGACAGTTACCGAGGCTTGGCGTGTTGATATCGGTACCGGTTCGGGTGGCGGCCGCCGCCTGCTATCGCCGCCCGTGGTTGTCGATGGGACGGTATATGCAGTCGACGTGAACTTTGTTGTCAGCGCCTTTCAAGCAACAGACGGCCGTCGGCTCTGGCGGTTTGATCCCAAAGTTCCCAAGAATGATCGTGAGGCATTCGGTGGGGGAATCGCATACGAGGGCGGGCGTATATTTTTAACGACCGGCTTCGCGATGGTATTTGCGATCAACGCATCTGACGGTACGGAAGCATGGCGCCAAAACGCAACGGGTCCTATCCGCGCTGCGCCAACGGCAACGGGTGGGCGCATATACGTTATTACGATCGATAATGAGCTTACTGCGTATAATGCGGCGACGGGCGACAAGTTATGGTCACACGCGGGCTTTGCCGAGGCTGCTGGCGTTTTAGGCGGCGCAAGCCCTGCTGTATCAGGCAGTACAGTCATCGTCCCTTATTCATCCGGTGAAATCTTCGCGTTGCGGGTCGAAAATGGCCGGGAGATTTGGTCAGATAATCTTGCGGCTCTCCGCGGTCTCAACAAAATTTCGAGCCTGACAGATATTCGTGGCCGGCCGGTGATTGATCGAGGTTTGGTGCTCGCCATCAGTCATTCGGGGCGCATGGTGGCCATAGACCAGAGGACTGGTGGACGCGCGTGGGATCGCGACATTGGTGGTGTTGAAATGCCTTGGGTGGCGGGGGAATTTATTTATCTGGTCACGAACGAATCCGAACTCGTTGGTCTCACGCGGAGTGGTGGTCGCGTGCGTTGGATCAGACCGCTGCCGCGATTTGAAGATGCAAAAAACCGAGAAAATCTCATTCACTGGTCAGGCCCGGTTCTCATAAGTGATCGTTTGGTCGTCGTTGCGAGCTACGGGGAAGCACTGTCGATTTCGCCATACACGGGCAAAATACTCGGCCGTGTGAAGCTGCCTGATGGCGCCTCTCTCGCACCTGTCGTCGCTGGGGGCACGCTCTACATCATTACCAACGATGCAAAGCTAATCGCGCTGCGTTAGATACCGAAGCGGATAAAAATCCGCGTTTTGCAAGGCCAAAGATCCAATATGGTGGGAACTGTAGTCATAGTTGGCCGACCCAATGTCGGTAAGTCGACGTTGTTCAACCGTCTGATTGGTCGGCGGCATGCAATCGTTGATGACACGCCGGGCGTTACGCGTGATTGGCGAGAGGGTGCTGGCAACCTTGCTGGATTGGAATTCCGTATTGTTGATACTGCTGGTCTGGAAGAGGCATTTGGAGATTCCATGCAAGCCCGCATGCGCCAGCATACCGAACGAATTGTTGCCGAAGCTGACCTTGTAATTTTTCTCTACGACGTGCGTGCCGGCGTTACCCCATTGGATGAACATTTTGCCGACTGGCTACGCCGCTGCGCGTCTCCAGTTGTAGTCGTTGCCAACAAATGTGAGGGCAGAATTGACGCCGCCAGAATCAGCGAGGCCTACACTTTGGGTCTCGGTGATCCGGTGGCAATTTCCGCTGAGCATAACGAGGGCATGGGCGATCTCTTTTCTGCGATCTTTGCTTGGATCGGTGAGGATGACCGGTCTGAAGAGTCGGATGAGGAGCGCGAGACACCGCCGCTACAGCTCGCGATCGTCGGACGCCCGAACGTTGGAAAATCAACCTTGATAAATAAGTTAATTGGTGAGGAACGTTTGCTCACTGGTCCGGAGGCGGGGCTAACGAGAGACGCCATCGCTGTCGACTGGAGTTACAACGGTGAATCACTTCGCTTGGTTGACACCGCTGGTATGCGCCGCCGTACACGTGTCAGCAACGATCTTGAGAGGATGTCGGTGGAGGATGCCGAACGCGCAATTCGTTATGCCCATGTTGTCGTCCTGGTACTCGATGCCGACATGATGTTGGAGCGCCAAGATCTGTCAATTGCTCGTAAGACGATCGAGGAGGGTCGAGCGTTGGTCATTGCAGCAAACAAATGGGATGTAGTCGCCGATAAGAAAAAAGCACTGGGCAGGCTGCAAGATCGATTGCTGACATCGTTGCCTCAAGTGCGAGGTATTCCGTTCGTGACGATCTCGGCTCTCAAAGGCCAAAATCTTGAGAACCTGATGGAAACTGTGTTTAGCATCTACGACGCTTGGAACCGACGCGTTCCTACGGCTCGGCTTAATTCTTGGCTTGGTGCTGCCATAGAAGCACATCCGCCACCTATGAGCAGCGGCCATCGAATAAGGTTGCGCTACATCACACAAGTCAAAGCGCGGCCGCCGACATTTGCGATCTGGGCGACACGGGCAAAAGGACTGCCGGACAGCTACATACGCTACCTCGCTAACCGGCTACGTGACGAATTCGATCTTGAGGGCATTCCATTACGTCTCAACTTGAGACAAGGCCGCAATCCTTATGCGAAGGATGCAGGGAGTTGAGATTTGACGGCGCGAATTCAACAAATTCTCTACGGGGCTGTTTGGACAGTTCCTTTCGTTAGGCTTTGATGATTTCACCGTTGCGCATGCTGTCCGCCGCCGCTAGGTCGACGAATGCCTCAGTTACGTCATCGGGTTGCCGTAATGTTGCCGGATCTTCACCGGGCATTGCCGCTGCGCGCATTCCCGTCCGAATCACTCCCGGGTCAATTAAGTTGGCTCTCACCGTTGTGTTTGCCATTTCTCGCGCGTAGGTCAGTACAATGGCATCTAGTGCCGCTTTGGTCGTCGAATAGAGACCCCAAAAGGGAAATAGATTTTTCGTAGCGGCGGAAGTCACGAAAATTGCTCGGCCTGCTTCCGATTGCCGTAACAAGGGATCGAAGCTTCGAATAAGGCGGAAGTTAGCGGTCACATTGATGGCAAACGTTTCGTCCCATGTCTTGGGTTCTATATGTCCGACCGGTGAAAGTACGCCCAATGCTGCGGCATTGCCGATCAATATATCCAATCGGCCAAAACGTTCGTAAAGCCGAAGGCCAAGCTCGTCAATCGCTTCAAATTGGGCAAGGTCAAGCGGAACGAGGGTTGCTTCACCGCCAACCGCCTTGACTGCATCGTAGACCTCTTCGAGGCCGCCTACCGTTCGCGCCACAAGGACAAGATGGGCGCCTTCTTTTGCGAAGCGTTGTGCAATTGCAGCGCCCAATCCGCGGCTTGCGCCAGTTATCAGCGCGATGCGCCCCGTCAGCCGACCGACACTTGAAGTCACTACATAGCCTCGGTGAGCAGCGACAATTGGGTTGATTGAGCCCCTGCGGTTCGGTCGGTGAGGGGAATAGGATAATCGCCTGTAAAACATGCGTCACAATACTGCGGGACAGTGTTATCCCGGCTTGGGTGCCCCGTGGCTCGGTATAGTCCGTCAATCGAAACGAATGCTAGGCTATCGGCGCCAATCATGGCGCACATCTCGTCGACGCTGAGCTGAGCTGCAAGCAGTTGGTCGCGTTCCGGTGTATTAACTCCGTAGAAGCATGAATTGGTTGTCGGCGGGCTAGCGATCCGCAAATGAACTTCGGTGGCTCCCGTGGAACGCATCATTTCGACAATTTTTTTTGATGTAGTTCCTCGGACGATTGAGTCGTCTACAAGGACAACGCGCTTTCCCTCAACGAATGCTCGGTTCGCATTGTGCTTCAATTTTACACCGAGATTCCGAATCTCGTCGGTTGGCTCGATGAACGTTCGACCGACGTAATGGTTTCGAATAATGCCAAGTTCAAACGGAATTCCAGTTTCTGCGGCATAGCCGATTGCCGAAGGCGTGCCTGAGTCGGGGATAGGGAAGACGAAGTCAGCATCGACCCCACTCTCGCGGGCAAGTTCCTCCCCAATCCGTTTTCGTATCTCATAGACAGACCGCCCCCCGGCCACACTGTCAGGTCGAGAAAAATACACATACTCGAAAATGCAAGATCGCCGACCAATATTGGGAAATGGTCGAAAACTCTTCACGCCGTCGGCGTCAATGACGACAAGTTCTCCAGGCTCGATATCACGAATGTGTTTTGCGCCAATGATGTCGAGAGCGCATGTTTCGGACGCGAGAATGTGTGTGTTGCCCATCTGACCAAGGACGAGCGGTCGCACACCGAGCGGATCGCGCACGCCAATCAAAGCGTCATTAGAGAGCGCGACGACCGAGTAGGCGCCTTCGACCTGCCGCAGCGCTGAAACCATGCGGTCCACAACTTGCCCCTGGCTTGTTGCCATCAAATGAATGATGACTTCGGTGTCAGATGTAGACTGGAATATGCAGCCTTGCTGCACAAGCTCATGACGAAGGCCCAATGCATTGGTTAGGTTGCCATTATGCGCGATAGCCAAACCGCCAAAGGCGAAGTCGGCGAACAGCGGCTGTACATTGCGGAGTGATTGTTCGCCGGTCGTTGAATAGCGTGTGTGTCCAATTGCGCTATAGCCCGGCAAGCGCTCGATAACTGAACGGCTTGCGAATATATCGCCGACCAAACCTAGTTCACGATGTGCGTGAAACTGAGATCCATCACACGTTGTGATGCCGGCGGCTTCCTGACCACGATGCTGTAAGGCGTGGAGACCAAGTGCGGTATGAGCGGCGGCGTCGACATGACCGTAGATGCCGAAGACTGCGCACTCCTCGCGAAACCCCCCGCGAGGCATGGTGTTATTGTGTTCTACTAAATCCATCATTAATTACTTTCAATAAGTCGCTGCAGTTCCTTGCGCTCACGATCGTCATATGATGGTTGAGTGCCGTTCGCCGCACCACCACTCGCCTTCGGTATCGGCTGCGTCAGTGCTCGCAGTTCAAAATTAGTTTCATTTTGTTGCGATGAATTGGCAGCCTCTGCATCTTCAGGATGTTCGGGGACAAGCGCCTTCAGCATTCCAGCGCCTTGTTCAACGACAGGTAGCGCACGTGCCTGCAGAATGAATTCGGGTAATTCTTCCACCGTCCAAACCCATGAAGCGCCAAGGTAGAGTAGACAAATCAGGATGGCGCCGCGGGCAAGCCCAAAAACAAAACCTAAAGCGCGGTCCAGCGCACTTAGTGTGCTCCCCTTTACGCCCTTTGAAACTGCGTGGCTGATAAGGTAGAGGAGAATCAGCGTGACAATAAATATAGCGAGCCCAGTGACGATATTTGCAATGAGCTGGACACTGATGACCTGTTGGACATACGGCTTCGCAATAGAAAATCCGTATAGGGTTGCGAACGAAGCACCAATCCAAGCGCCGACAGCGAGCACCTCTTTGACGAGACCTCGCATATAGGCGAACAGGGCAGAAACCAGCAAGACTCCTGCTATGGCGATGTCAGCAATTGCGAATGGAAAGGCTTCCATTTAGTTCACGCTCATTTGAGTAGGTTCGCGGGTCTCGTCGCTGAACATGGCGGTCAATCCGTGCACATCATCAATTTCAGTTCGTTTCATTCCATCGACAATGGGCCTTCGTCCACTGCGTCGGGTTGGCATGAGAGCTCGTTCGAAGCCGAGCTTTCCAGCTTCCTTGAGCCGCGTTTCAGCTTGGCTGACTGGCCTAACTTCGCCAGAAAGGCCTAACTCACCGAAGACGACAAGATTGCCTGGCATTGCGTGCCCTGTGAGCGATGACACAAGTGCAGCTGCGACCGCCAAATCCGCCGCAGGCTCGGATATACGAAGGCCGCCGGCTACATTAAGGTAGATATCATTCCCTGAAAGTTGCATGCCTGCGCGCGCCTCCAATACAGCGAGAACCATCGCCAATCGGGCGCTGTCCCAGCCAACGACAGCTCGCCTCGGTGTGGCGAGCGAAGATGGTGCGACGAGTGCTTGTATTTCGACGAGGACCGGCCGCGTTCCCTCCATTCCGGCAAACACTGCGGTTCCTGAAATATCTCCTCTTCGATCGGCGAGAAAAAGCGCCGAGGGGTTCTCGACTTCCAGCAATCCACGGTCAGTCATCTCGAAGACGCCAATTTCATCTGTCGGACCAAAGCGATTCTTGACCGCGCGAAGGATACGGAATTGGTGTCCTCGATCACCTTCAAAATAGAGCACCGTATCAACCATATGTTCGAGTACTTTTGGTCCAGCAATAGTTCCTTCCTTGGTGACATGGCCAACCATCAACACGATAGTGCCCCGTTGCTTTGCTACACGGATTAGCTCCTGTGCGCAGGCTCGGACTTGGCCGACCGTCCCCGGAGCAGATTCGAGAACATCGATGTACATCGTCTGAATCGAATCAACGACAATGATTTCGGGCGCGTTTGGCGAGTCGAGTACGCCGAGAATGTCGTTTAGATTAGTCACGCTCGCAAGTTCAAGTTTTGCGTTTGCTACGCCGAGGCGTGATGCGCGCATGCGAATTTGGTCAACAGCTTCTTCACCCGAAAAATAAGCGCATCGTGAATTTTCGCTCAGCGCGGCGACTGCCTGTAATAGCAGAGTTGATTTCCCGATACCCGGATCACCACCAATGAGAACGGCGGATCCGTCAACCAGCCCGCCGCCGCACGTGCGGTCCAGTTCACTAATCCCTGTAACCTTGCGGGGAGGTGTCGGGGCCTGCCCGTCCATCGACACCAGTTCGAGGATATTTGACTTTTGCGCACGCCGTTTGGCTGGCCGCTTTTTGCCGCCTAGTGGGGCTGATTCTGCTGCGAATTCTTCAGATATTGTATTCCATTCGCCGCAAGCTTCACACCGTCCAACCCAGCGTGAATGGACGCCACCGCAGGATTGGCAGACATAGCGACTCGAGGCCATTTTTATATGCTCCGACTAATCAGCTAAACGGCTTGGGTGAGCAGGAATGTCACAATCGACGCAATTCCATCTTAATTGGTCCTTCGGCTTGGCCGTGAATGAACTGATCAACAAATGGGTTGCCCGATTGATCGATGGTCGCTGTCGGCCCTGCCCAAATGATCTCCCCTTTGTATAACATGGCGATGCGGTTCGATATTTTGCGCGCGCTAGCGATGTCATGAGTAATTGAGAGAGTTGTGGCTCCCAATTCTTGTACGCACTTAACAATTAGGTCGTTGATAACGTCGCCCATGATGGGGTCCAAGCCAGTCGTCGGCTCGTCGAAGAAGATGATCTCTGGCTCTGTTGCGATTGCCCGCGCCAAACCGACCCGCTTTTGCATGCCTCCTGAGAGTTCTGCCGGCGACAGCTCACCGACTTCTGACCCAAGACCTACTGCAGCAAGCTTTTCCATTGCGATTTCTTTCGCTGCTTGTCGATCACGGCCTTCGCCTTGTATCAGCCCAAAAGCAACATTTTCCCAAACATTCAAACTGTCGAACAATGCGCCGCCTTGAAACAGCATGCCTATCTGCCGATTGACTGCCTCCCGCTCGGCAGACGACATGCCTAAGACAGACTTACCATCGATTTCAATTTCTCCTTCGTCCGGCGTTAGCAATCCGAGAATGCATTTTATTGTGACTGACTTGCCAACACCTGAACCACCGATCACGACAACGGATTCCCCGCGTTCTATGTCGAGATTGAGGCCATCAAGAACAACTTTGTTTCCGAAACGTTTGTGGACGTTTCGCAGTCTAATTTTTGGTGTACTCATGTTCCGAAAAACAACTCGGTGATGATATAGTTGAAAGTGAGGATCAGGATTGAGGCGGAGACCACTGCGTTTGTTGTTGCTGCGCCAACTCCTTGAGCACCGCCGCGGCTGTTGAAGCCGTTGTAGCACCCCATCAGTGTCACAATGAATCCAAAGACTGCTGCTTTCACGAGGCCTGAAAATACATCCTCGAATTCGAGGAACTGCCACGTGCTCTTGATATACGTCGCTGGGTTGAAGCCGAGTTTATAGATCGAGACAATGTAACCGCCGAAGACGCCAATAATATCGCCAATCAATACCAAAACAGGCAGCATGAGCGTGCCGGCGATCAGCCGCGGCGCAATTAAATATTTGAACGGGTTTGTGGCGAGAGTGGTCAGCGCGTCGATCTGTTCGGTAACGCGCATTGTGCCAATTTCGGCGGCGATCGCCGCGCCGACGCGGCCAGCGACCATGAGGCCTGCCAATACAGGTCCAAGCTCCCTCGTCATCGATAGGACCACGACAGTCGCGACAGCTCCCTCTGCTGAAAACCGGGCGAATCCGGTGAAGCTTTGTAGCGCTAAAACCATGCCGGAGAACAACGTTGTGAGGCCGACGACAGGGAGGGAGTAGTACCCAATATCGATCATCTGCCGGACGATCAAGTGGGGATAAAAGGGTGGGCGAATGCAGTGCGAGGTCGAAGTAAGCGCGAACACGGCTAGGCGTCCGGTTGCATCCAAAAACCCTAAAAGGGCACGGCCGAGAGGGCGCAGTGGATTCACGCTTCACCACCAGTGTAGGTACGTCCGTATCGCCGCCCCAAGTTCGTGAGGATTTCATAGCCAATCGTGCCTGCATGAGCGGCCAATGAATCGACGTCGTTTCGAGGGCCAATCAGGTCCACCAAATCGCCTAGCTTGGCTCCTGTAGCGTCCGTGATATCGAGGGTAATGAGATCCATGGAAACCCGGCCGACGACTGGAACGCTCGTTTCAGCGATATAGGCTGTGCCTCGACCGCTCAAACTCCGCATGTAGCCGTCCGCATATCCAGCTGCAACTGTAGCAATACGTGTTGGTGCAGCAAATTGATGGGTCGCACCATATCCAACGGTCTGAGGGGTGTCAACGGAGCGCACTTGCAGGATTTTCCCTTGTAATTTAACGACTTGGCGCATTGGGTTAGGTGCGCCGAGCATCGGTGCAACACCGTAAAGCGAAGCTCCAGGACGTACCATATCGAAATGCCAATCACTGCCGAGAAAGATGCCTGATGATGCAGAAAAGCTTGCGGGCACGGAAGGAAGTTGCGCTGCGATTTTTTCGAACCGCTCACGTTGTTCAAGATTCAAAGGATGGGTCGGATCGTTGGCGCAGGCGAGATGGCTTAAGACGCCAGCAATTGGAAATGCCGATAGCTTGTCGGAGGCTGCCAACAGTGTCGCGCTTTCGGCCGGCGTAAGGCCAAGTCGGGCCATTCCTGTATCGAACTGCAGCGCAGCTGGTTGCGGAG
>Ga0302135_10001451_pt1 | contig 14330 bp, 11 predicted proteins | sample CBN3_surface_MG_FD_203119 | JGI IMG/M metagenome (GOLD analysis project Ga0302135, IMG submission 203119) | Marine microbial communities from Western Arctic Ocean, Canada - CBN3_32.1 | ecosystem: Environmental > Aquatic > Marine > Oceanic | place: Canada: Western Arctic Ocean | collected...
GTTAAAGCAGCAATCAATAAAAGGTGGATTTCCAATTATCTATGTGAATTTAGTTGGGGGGCAGGATGAGCTGGTATTCGATGGTGGTTCAATGGCTACATCCGCAACCGGTGAATGTAAATATTTGGCTCCACGGTTTGAAGAAGGCTTGTATTTGGTAAACATCAGCCTAGGACAAAACGATGACGACTCTGTTAGCTATTCCAGTTCGTCACTCACGATAGATTCTTATAATATCGCGCCGTCAATGTCATTGGAGGCAGAGGTCTATAGTAGTTTAGTTATTGGTGTTCGAGATTATGTGGGGAAAAATAAATTTTCTGGAGTAGTGCTGGGATTGTCTGGCGGTATTGATTCAGCTCTGACATTGGCTATTGCTTCAGATGCTTTAGGACCTAATCGAGTTCATGCGGTTATGATGCCATTTGAATTTACTTCACAACTGAGCTTGGATGCGGCTGCTGAACAAGCCAATACTCTTGCGGTGAACTATCAGGTGATTCCAATATCCAATATTTATGACGCCTTTATAGAATCATTAAGGTCTGAATTTAGTGGAACTCAAATCGGCGTTAGTGAACAAAATATACAAGCACGGTGTCGTGGGGTGATACTGATGGCAATCTCTAATAAGAGGGGCTTTCTTGTTCTAACAACGGGAAACAAAAGTGAAATTGCTGTGGGGTATTCAACACTATATGGCGATATGGCAGGTGGGTTCGACGTACTGAAAGATGTTTCAAAATCGTTAGTGTATAGATTGGCAACTTATCGAAATCAAGAGTATGCGGCAGAAGCCAGAGAAATTGTTCCCCAACAAGTAATTGACCGACCACCATCAGCTGAATTAGCAGCGGATCAAATTGATCAAGACAGCCTTCCTCCTTATGAGATATTAGATGAAATTCTGGAAATGTATGTAGAAAAAGATTTCAGTGCCAGCGACATTATCGCTGCTGGATTTGACGAGCTCGTAGTTAAGAAAGTACTTCGCCTTGTAGATCTAAATGAGTACAAGCGCAGGCAAAGCCCGATTGGGGTTCGATTGACTCAGCGAGGGTTTGGAAGAGACCGTCGCTATCCTATTACCAATGCTTGGCCATTGGGCGAATAAGCTTTCCTGTCTTCGATCAACATTAGTTGGTTTTAGATCTAAGCACAGGGGCTTAACAGTATTTAATCAAAGAATTCCAAGGGTGAGAATACTGAGCCATGAACGCTCTTCCTGGGTTGGGTCGGTTTGAGAATTGATTATTTCCTGACTACCAGAAGTACGAGGGCGCCTCGTCGGTGCCAAGGGCGGATCAATACGATTGTCCCCCAGTAATCCAAAAGTCACCGTATAAAGCAGTGATGGATTGGTAATTTCTGTTCGGATGATGAATTCACCAGAATTATCGATTGAAGAGTGGTCTGGGTAGTTTTCCCTCAACAGAGCTAGAGAAGTGTCAGCGAGGTCATTTAAGCCGAGACGCAGATAGGTTTCTACCATTACTGCGATGCCATCGGCAACGGCTGGAGTACCCTGAAAGTTTTCCACAACATATTGGCCTCGGCGCTGGGCGGCTATGTATGCCCGACGCTCAAGATAATAGTTGGCAACATGGATCTCATAGGCAGCTAAATTATTCCTTAGAAAAATCATCCTAGCTCTTGCATCTGCTGCATAAGCGCTATCCGGATAAAGAGCAAGCAACTGGGAAAAATCATTGAAGGATTCCTGGGCTCTGCCGGGATCACGTCTGGTTTGATCTACGGGAACGAACCTATTTAATAGCCCTGAACCATCAGTGAAAGATGAGAGCCCTCGCATATAATAGGCATAATCTACATTTTCATTGTCTGGGTGTAGACGAATAAATCGATCAGCTGCAGCGCGTGCAGCTTCCATATCACCATTCCGGTAGTGGGCAAAAACTATTTCTATTTGCGCTTGGTCGGCGAAACGCCCGAATGGGAAGCGCGATTCGAGAGCTTGATAGGTAGAAATGGCTCCCCGAAAATTCTGCCCGTTTAGCTGGCTTAAAGCTCGCTGATAGAATTGTTCTTCCGTAGATAGCCCGGCAAATTCATCCTCATCTTCGTCATCCCCGAAAAGGCTGCAGCCTCCTAAAAAGATGGCAATTGTGAGTAATAGAGGGAGTTTTAAATCTATAGTCTTCAATCGTTTCTCAAGCTTTTTACAGTTAATTGGTCAGCTAAAAGAATGCCTGCCTTACAAAGCACTATTTAACCACAGGGTCGCGCGCAAACCCATAGCTAGCAACATATTCCTGCTTTTATGTGTAGGACAGCCTTATCAAGTATGATAGCAGTCATGCCTAGTCAAATATCACTGCAAGCCGAAGTGCCCGAATACCTATCAGGTAAAAGGTTGGACCAGATCGCCGCCCAATTGTTTCCTGAATATTCACGAGCGCGCCTCCAAACCTGGATTAAGAATGGTAGCTTGTTGGTGAATTCCCTGCAGCTAAGACCTCGAGACAAGCTAGAAACTGGGGATACTTTAGCTGTAAATGCAGAATTAGAACCAGAGGCGACTTGGGTTGCTGAAGAATTACCCTTGGATATTCAATTTGAAGACGAGCACCTGTTAGTGATCAATAAGGCTGCAAATGTTGTTGTTCATCCAGGAGCAGGTCATTCTGATGGCACAATGCTTAATGGACTACTTTTTTACTGTCCTATGCTGGAAAATTTGCCTCGTGCAGGAATCGTTCATCGCTTAGACAAAGACACAACCGGATTAATGGTTGTTGCAAAGTCTCTAGCTGCCCACAGCTCATTAGTCAAGCAACTGCAGGAGCGTGAGGTTTCCAGAGAATATGAGGCTGTAGTTCAGGGAGTCTTGACCGGTGGTGGAACAATCGATAAGCCGCTAGGCAGACATCGTGTGAATAGGAAAAAACGCACAGTAGTTTTGGAAGGTCAGGAAGCAATAACTCATTACCGAGTGATTTGTCGCTTTCGTTCTCATACTCATACACAAGTTAATCTAGAGACAGGCCGAACTCATCAAATACGTGCCCACATGGCTGACATAAATTGTCCCATTGTCGGCGACCCTCTTTACGGAGGGCGTCTGCAAATACCCGCTGCTTCCTCTCAAGAGTTAACTGAGTGTTTGAAGCAATTTAAACGACAGGCGTTGCATGCGCGAAAACTTGGATTAATCCATCCGTACAGTAATAAACCTATGACTTGGGAAGTAGACAGACCCGCGGATATGTCTTATTTATTGGACCAACTTATGGCAGACGCCCAGATATCCAAATAGTATCAAAAAGTTACTTGGAAAATAATGAAGGTTTATGAGTGAGCTAAATTTCATCATTCCGGATTGGAAGGTCCCAAAGGCGATAAAAGCTTTTGTTACTACTCGAGTGGGGGGGGTAAGTGAATCCCAATTTGAAAGTTTAAATCTTGCTCAGCACGTTGGCGATGCTGCAACAGCAGTTATAAGTAATCGTAAAAAATTAGCTTTGGCTGAGAATTCAGTAACCCAATGGCAATGGCTGAAACAGGTTCATGGTACCGGTGTTGCAGAAGCGGATTTGGTTTCAGGAGAGATAGAGGCAGATGCTTGGGTTTGCGCTCAGCCAAATATTGCCTGTTGTGTACTTACCGCTGATTGCTTGCCAGTATTTATTGCTGAAAAAGAAGGGATTGAAATTGGAATTGTCCATGCCGGTTGGAGAGGTCTGTCCGAAGGGGTCATCGAAGCCACCGTCGTAAAGATGGCAGCCCAGCCAAAGAATTTAATAGCTTGGTTTGGTCCAGCAATTGGCGCTTGTCATTTTGAAGTGGGTGCAGATGTAAAGGCAGCTTTTCTCAATAAAGTTTCGGATAGCACTAACCGAAATTTGGTTGAAAAGTGTTTTCTTCAAACAGATACCAAAAATAAATATATGGCTGATATATATTCCTTGGCAAAAATTCGACTAAACAATCTTGGTATAGTCGAAGTATCTGGCGGGCAGCATTGCACATTTTGTGATGTAAATTCTTTTTACTCCCATAGGCGAGATGGTAATTCTGGTCGCATGGCGAGTGTTATCTATATGGAAATGTCAGATGAGTAACGTCCCAGATTCAAAAATAATTAAGCTGCTATCTTCCGCTAATAACGTTGATTGGCAATTATTTGTTACAGGCAGCGTTATTCTTTTTTCTTCGATTGTAGTGATTGTTGTTTTCCCAGAGTGGAGTTCGGCAACGATAGATCGACTTTACGTTGCGACAACAAGTAGTTTTGGGATTTTGTATATTATTACTGCGATAGCGCTGCTGCTTTTTTTGCTTTATGTCTCGGTTAGTAAATACGGGACAATTATTTTAGGTGATGATACTAGTGAAGTATATTCACATTTTAGTTGGGCATCGATGTTGTTTTGCGCTGGCATTGGCGCTTCACTTATTTATTGGGGTGCCACGGAGTGGGCTTTTTACTATGAAAGTCCGCCTTTCGGAATCGAGGCTGGATCTCAAGAGGCAATTTTATGGGCGTCGAGTTATGGAATTTTTCATTGGGGACCTATAGGCTGGTCATTCTATTGTCTTCCTGCACTTGCTTTGGCGTGTTCCTATCATGTAAAGAAAATCCCATCTTTACGATTGAGTTCAGCTTGTGAGCCGGTATTAAAATCCTACACAACTAAATTACCAGGCCGGTTAGTTGATCTTTTTTTCCTTGCTGGGGTTATCGCAACTGCTGCCACTGGTTTAGGATTCGGGACATCTCTGGTGTCATCTGCGACCACAGAGCTGACTGGCATCGCAGATGGTTTACTATTACAGATTTGTATTATTTTGTTAGCGACTTCCTTAATTGTATTTAGTGTTTATCGTGGACTAGATAGGGGCATAAAAGTGCTAAGCACTATGAATGCTGGCATGGCCTTGATCTTCATAGCTTTCGTATTTTTGTTTGGCCCAACTAAGTTCATTTTAGAAATGGGTGTAGCTTCGGTAGGTCATGCAATTCAAAATTTCATCACCATGCTGTTCTGGACAGATCCATTGCAGCGCTCAGATTTTGTTGAGAGCTGGACGGTTTTTTATTGGGCCTGGTGGTTAGCTATGGGGCCATTTATAGGTATGTTTGTTTGTAAAATATCCCAGGGCCGCACAATAAGAGAACTGATTTTCGGAATGTTGGGATGGGGCAGTCTTGGTTGTGCCTTGTTTTTTGTCGTACTAGGCAACTACGCATTGTTTATGGAGTTAGAAGGTGACTATCCGGTTGTTCAGCAAGCAGTCGAAACATCGCCAGCTTCAGCTATCGCCGGTCTCGTCGCTTTGTTGCCAATAGGTGGATTTTGGCTTTTCTTTGTGGCTGTGATCGGGTTAATTTTTATGGCGACGACTTATGATTCTGCATCATATACTTTGGCTGCTGGAGCAACAAAATCCCTGAAGAGGAATGAGCATCCTGCCACTTGGCACCGCGTTTTTTGGGCGCTGGCTCTAGGGCTCTTGCCGATTAGCTTATTATTTATAGGTGGGTTACGAGAGCTTCAAACAGCCTCGTTAGTAGCTTCACTGCCACTACTCGGAGTCTATGCAATGCTGTTTGTATCCACGATGAGAATGTTGCGGGAAATTAAACCTTGATTTAATTCTGTTGCTAATTAGACAATGGTAATAAGAGCATCAAGTACAGCATTCGGTTGCTCGGAGAGCATAGAATGGCCGCATTGGTTAAGCGTTGCGGTTCGAGAATTTGGAATTAATTCAGCGACTTTGAACGCACTTATTGGAGCAGTCATCCTATCTTTAGTTCCGACCAGGATTAAAGATTCGCAGGAAATGCTTGCAGCGAGTTCGGCGCCGTTAACAAAACTATTGCAGGCATTGAGATCAGTAAAGAAAACGTTATCCTTAGCTCTTTCCAATAATCGTTGCCCGCCCAGCGTCATAACGAGCCCTGGTGATTCGTTACCACCAATATGACCAAAATTGCTGTGACTCCAGGTATTTGCCATATCGATTGCGTCATGATGGTTGTTCCGTGATGCTTCTAATAGCTGGTCTGCCACCTGCATGGGTGTAGAAGTTCCTAGGAGAGCAAGAGAGCGCACTTTTTGTGAATAGCGAGCAGCGAAATTTAATGCAACTAGCGAGCCCATGCTGTGCCCGACGATGGCCGCTTCATTGATATTCAATTCGATTGAAGCGTCATTGAGCCAGTCTGAAAATTCGTTTATGGATTGGCAAAGCTCCCCCTGCGAACGCCCATGCCCCGGAAAGTCAAAAGCAAAGACATTAAAATTATGCCGTGCGAAATATCTAGAAGCTAGGACCCATATTGTATGGTCCATCCCCGCGCCATGAAGAAAGATAACACTGGGGAAATCGGGGTTGTGGATACCACTCCCGGTACTGAAGAAAGTTTTGTGATTGGCTATAGTCGCATACATATACTTATCCTTTCTGCGATGCTCGCAACCCACGGCGCAAATCAAAGGTTAAATCAGACGGGTCTTCAAGCCCTACGCTTAAGCGAATTAGCCCTTCGGATATTCCAGCAGATACTAAAGCTTCGGCGTCCATGCGGTGATGCGTTGTACTAGCTGGGTGAATAACTAAGGATTTTGCATCTCCAACATTGGCTAGGTGTGAAAAAAGCTCTAGGTTCTCAATAAATTTAATTCCAGCACCACGACCACCTTTGATACCAAAACTAAAAACTGCTCCGCAGCCCTTCGGTAATAAAGATTGAGCCAAGTCATGGTCAGGGTGATCAGGAAGCATAGGATGATTCAGCCATTCAACTTCTTCTTGTTCGGCTAAAAATTCAACTATGACTTGGGTATTTTCTACATGGCGTTGCATCCTTAAAGGGAGAGTCTCCATACCTTGTAAAATTTGAAAAGCAGTAGTCGGGCTCATGCATGCGCCAAAATCTCGTAGGCCTTCCCTTCTAGCTCGAGTTATGAATGCGGCGGGGCCGAATTCTTCTGCGAAATTGAGATTTTGAAATCCTGGATAAGGGTCGGACATAGTTTTGTGCTTTCCACTTGCCTCCCAGTCAAAGTTTCCGCCGTCAACTAGTAAACCACCAATTACTACTCCATGGCCTGATAGAAATTTTGTTGCAGAGTGCATAACTATATTGGCGCCAAAATCGATTGGTCGGCAAAGATAAGGTGTCGCGAAAGTTGCATCGACCATCAAGGGAAGGCCGGCATTGTGGGCAATCTCTGCAAGTACTGGAATATTTAATACCTCTAAGCGAGGATTGCCAAGTATTTCGCCGAATATCAATTTAGTGTTTTTCTTAATTGCTCGCTTGAATGCATCAGGGGATCTGGGATTAACAAAAGTAGTTTCAATGCCGAATCGTCTCAGAGTGTAATCCAATAAATTGTGAGTACCACCATAGATACTGCGCGAAGCAACAATATGCTCTCCTGCGCTCACTAATGTGGCGATGGCTAGGTGAATAGCAGCTTGTCCTGATGCGGTGGATATTCCACCAACACCATTATCGAGAGTGGCTATACGTTCTTCTAATACCGCGTTAGTGGGGTTCGATAGTCGTGAATAAACATGACCTGCACGCTCCATATTGAAGAGGCCCGCAGCATAATCTGTATCTTTAAACACAAAGCTTGCCGATTGGTAAATCGGTGTTGCTCGGGCACCCGTTATAGGGTCAGCTTGTTGGCCTGCATGCAGACTTAGTGTATCGAACTTGAGGGTAGGCGGCTTTGCCATTGCGCTCTCCAATAAAAAGAGTCTTTATGGTAGGGGTTTTGTAGCCATTTACAAGTGCGTAGGTATTTGTCGCTTGTCTTCTGAGTTTGATCTGATGATATGTTCGCTAGTCGAATAATCAGCTATCTTCGAGGTGGTGAAACTGGCAGAATCTTTTCTCTCAACGAAATATGGAATTTAAGTAATGGATCCGAGCGCTGTGACACTTCTCGATGCAGGAATGGGTAGAACTTTGTCTATGAAGGGTGTCGAGATACCTGCGACTATTTGGTCTGCCAATGCTTTATTGGTTGCGCCGGAAATCGTTAAAGAAGTGCATCTAGAAAATATCCAAGCTGGTGCGAACGTAATTACCACTAACAGCTATGGAATAATTCTTGCGGACCTAGCTAAAGTCAATATAGAAGTCCAATATGATTCTTTAAATATATTAGCGGGTAAACTTGCAGTTGAGGCTGTGAAGGATTCAGGGAAGTCGATTGAAATTGCTGCAAGTCTACCTCCTCAAAATGGCAGTTATCGATCGGATTTAGTGCTCGACCGCTCAGTGATCGAACCTCTCTACCGAAGACAAGCAAAGTTGCTGGAGCCTTTTGTGGATATTTTTCTTTGCGAGACCATGTCATCTATTGATGAAGCCATCGCTGCCACAGCGGGAGTATGTGGCCTCGGCAAACCAGTATATATTGGACTAACTCTTCATGATGAAAAGCCTGCAACTTTGCGCAGTGGTGAATCTTTACAAAGTGCTCTGCAGGCTCTAGCTCATTTTAATGTTGCAGGTATACTGGCCAATTGTTGTTTGCCAGAGCGGATAAGCGATGCAATGCCTTTACTCGCGGGCAGCGGTGTCGATTTTTTTGGTGGTTACGCAAATGCATTTACACGTGTACCTCAAGGCTGGTTGTTGGGCGGTGAAAAAGAACTTGATGGTCGATTGACCATGCGAGATGATTTATCGCCCGAGTTTTATAGTGAATTTGCCGTTGATTGGATTGCGAAGGGCGCAAACTTCGTCGGCGGTTGTTGTGGAACTACCGCTAAGCACATACAAGCAATTTCAGAGAAACTCCAAGCTTAGTCGCATGCAATGGTAATTCGGCTAAATATTTCCATTTAGAAATTACTTTTTAGCATGCTGCCTTTATTGATCTTGATCAATAAAGGCGTGTCGGGGGTATTGAAAAATTCACCTCAGCCCAGATCTTCAGAACTAAGTAGTTTCAGCTTAATAAATAGGTAAGGGTTTGTGTTTCAAGGTGCTGCATAAAAATTAATGAGTAACATTCATGGCCATAAACTTTATCCAATTACGTAGAAATCCTTCTATGGAGGCTGCCTAAGCAACCGCTAAATTTAGGCCATATAATTCTTAAAGGCTTGACTTTTCGATGGTAAATGGCAAAATCGCGTTGCTTGAGCTGAGCGAGCAGGGCAACCCCTTCTCAATTTGCCGTAGTATGCAACCGCCGCAACCAGGCAACCCTGCAGGCTACTATCTAGGTGACTGACAACTCCACCTTAGGCTCCTATCACGTTATCGCGTAGGGGGCCGACAAAAAGCAAGATTGGCATAAATTTTATGTAATTTGCTGATTGTCATAAACTAATCATTAAGTATTTTTTACAACAGTCCTTGTGGGTCGGTTGTTGTTTTGAATTATTCGATCTTAGGCGGCAACGTGTGATTGTTAAGTCCGTTGAAGTTTGAGAAAAACGAGCGTTTAGAGGCAGAGAAAAGTGGATCAATTATCAGGTGGTGAAATGCTTATTCGTGCGCTGCACGATGAAGGTGTTGAAATCATTTTTGGCTATCCGGGTGGTGCCGTCCTACATATCTATGATGCTATTTTTCAGCAAGATAAAGTAGAACATATTTTAGTTCGTCACGAGCAGGCAGCAACACATGCGGCAGATGGTTATGCTCGTTCATCTGGAAAACCGGGCGTTGTTTTAGTGACTTCGGGGCCAGGGGCTACCAATGCTCTAACAGGTATTGCAACAGCTTATATGGATTCGATTCCTATGGTAGTGATTTCAGGTCAGGTCGATAGTCGTATGATTGGCTCCGATGGGTTCCAGGAAACTGACATGGTCGGAGTCTCAAGGCCTATTGTGAAGCATAGTTTCATGGCTCGAAAGGTCGCAGACATTCCGATCATGGTGAAAAAGGCATTCCATATCGCAACAACTGGGCGACCTGGCCCGGTTGTAATTGATATACCGAAGGATGTAACTGATCCGAAAGATAAGCAGCCCTATGAGTACCCATCTGAGATAAAAATTCGGTCCTATGCTGTTCCGGGTAAAGGACATTCAGGGCAAATTAAGAAAGCGGTAGATGCATTGCTTGCTGCTAATCGTCCGATGATTTATGCCGGCGGCGGTGTGATTCAAGGCAATGGTTCAGAATTGCTGACAAAATTCACCCAAGAATTGGGTTTCCCTATTACCAATACATTAATGGGCTTGGGTGCTTACCCTTCGTCAGATAAGCAATTTTTGGGCATGTTGGGAATGCATGGTACTTATGAAGCCAATATGGCAATGCATCACTGCGATGTATTGCTAGGGATCGGAGTTCGATTCGATGATCGAGTTACAAATTCTGATGTAGCTAAATTCTGTCCGGATGCAACTATCCTACATGTTGATATTGACCCTGCGTCAATTTCGAAAACTGTACTCGCAGATGTGCCGATAGTCGGCTCTGTAGAGTTAGTTCTTACGGAAATGATATCTCAGTTAGCTGCCTCAAAATCAGAAGTTGATGGACAATCTTTGGAGATCTGGTGGAAGCAGATTGAGCAATGGCGAGAGAAGGATAGTTTAAAAATTAACTCCGCAGACGACGGCTCTATAAAGCCTCAGCAAGTTGTTAAAGCAGTATATGAAATCACGAAAGGTGATGCCTTTGTTTCGTCAGATGTTGGCCAGCATCAGATGTTTGCAGCACAGTATTATGGCTTTGATAAACCTCGTCGGTGGATAAATTCTGGAGGCCTTGGCACTATGGGTTTTGGTTTTCCTGCGGCTATGGGAGTACAGTTTGCCCACCCGAATGCAGTTTCAGTTTGCATAACCGGTGAAGGTAGTATCCAAATGTGTATACAGGAGCTCGCAACCTGTATGCAATATAAGCTTCCCTTAAAAATCATCTGTCTAAATAATCAGGCCTTGGGGATGGTTAAGCAATGGCAGGATATGCAATACAGTGGACGGCATTCTCATAGTACCTATGCTGAGTCGTTACCTGATTTTAAACAGCTTACGGAAGCCTACGGTCATGTCGGCATAAAAATCGAGAAGTTAGATGATTTGTATAACAAACTTGAAGAGGCATTTGCTTTAAAAGACAAGTTAGTTTTTGTAGATGTGATGGTAGACCCTAATGAACATGTGTATCCCATGGCCATTAAGGGTGGTGCGATGAAGGATATGATATTGAGTAAATCGGAGAGGACTTGATATGCGTCGCATAATTTCTGTATTGATGGAAAACGAGCCCGGAGCGCTTTCAAGAGTCGTAGGCCTTTTCTCTCAACGTAACTACAATATTGACTCCCTTACTGTAGCGCCTACCGAAGACCAGTCATTATCTCGATTAACTTTGACGACCAGTGGTGACGATGCTCGAATCGAACAAATTACGAAGCATTTGAATAAAATTGTTGATGTGGTTAAGTTAGTGGATCTGACTGAGGGGGCCCATATAGAAAGAGAACTGATGCTGATAAAAGTAAAAGCAACTGGGGCGCAGCGTGCTGAAGTGAATCGTTCTGTGGATATTTTTCGAGGCCAGATTGTTGATTTGACCAGTAATGTTTTAAGTATTCAATTAACAGGTACTACTGACAAGCTCGATGCCTTTATTGCGGCACTAGGGGATAACGTTGTTATAGAAGTAGCTCGAACTGGAGTGTCGGGTATTGCTCGGGGAGAGAAGGTTCTCAGTTTGTAATTAGATGCTTTTTGAATTACTTGTAAGTTTGAAAAAAGAAGGGCCAGGCGGCCCTTCTTTTTTGCTAAGTAATTAGTGTTTAAATTACTTTTTTCATTGCGGTCATATATTTTCTTAATTTCTTTCCAACAACCTCAATGGGGTGTGATCGGATATCTTCATTAATTTCGATTAATTCAGCATTATCAACGCCAAAATTATTGAGATGGACTCCCTTGCCAATAACATTGGTATCAATTTTGGTCATGAAGTCTGAAAGTAAGGGAACGCATTCATGTGAAAACAAGTAGCATCCATATTCGGCGGTGTCTGATATTACTTTGTTCATTTCATATAATTTTTTACGACCGATTAGATTGGCAATTAGAGGTACTTCGTGAAGAGATTCGTAATAGGCTGATTCCTCGATGATGCCGCTATCGGTCATGGTTTCGAACGCTAGTTCAACGCCTGCCTTAATCATAGCCACCATTAATATGCCATTGTCGTAGTATTCTTGTTCAGATATTTCCATATCGCCTGCAGTCGATTTTTCGAAAGCAGATTCAATGGTGGCTTCTCTCCATCCTAGTAATTTGGCATCGTCATCAGCCCAATCGTCCATCATACCGCCGGAGAAATTACCTGTAATAATGTCGTCCATATGCTTCTGGTATAGAGGTGCCATGATTTGTTTGAGTTCCTGCGCTAATTCATTTGCTACTACCTTTGCAGGATTTGATAGGCGATCCATCATGTTAGTAATGCCGCCGTGCTTAAGACCTTCAGAAACGACTTCCCAGCCATGTTGAACAAGCTTTGAGGCATAGGCCGCGTCGATGCCTTTCTCAATCATTTTGTCATAACAAAGAATTGACCCTGTTTGCAGCATTCCGCACAGAATCGTTTGTTCACCCATTAGGTCAGATTTTACTTCTGCGATAAAAGATGACTCCAATACGCCAGCTCGATGCCCGCCGGTGGCGGCCGCATAGGCTTTCGCAATATCCATTCCATCGCCATTGGGGTCATTTTCTGCATGGACAGCAATCAGAGTCGGCACACCAAAACCACGCTTATACTCTTCCCGAACTTCGGTTCCAGGACACTTAGGAGCAACCATCACAACCGTTAAGTCATCGCGAATTTGCATTCCTTCTTCTACGATGTTGAATCCGTGAGAGTAGGCTAAGCATGCACCTTGCTTCATTAGCGGCATTATTTGTGTGACCACAGGGCTATGCTGCTTGTCGGGGGTCAGATTCAGAACAAGATCAGCAGTTGGTATAAGTTCTTCGTAAGTACCAACGGCAAAGCCATTTTCTGTTGCATTCTTCCATGACGTCCGCTGTTCGGAAATGGCGGCTGCGCGCAAAGTAAAAGACACATCTAGACCACTATCCCGCATGTTCAAGCCCTGATTGAGGCCTTGTGCCCCACAGCCTACGACCACGACTTTTTTACCCTTTAGCTTATTCACGCCGCCACTAAATTCACTTCTGTCCATAAAGCGACATTTGCCCAGCTGCTCAAGCTGTAATCTGAGGGGCAGCGTATTAAAATAGTTCATGGATTTACTCCGGTTTCTTGTTCCGATTTGATAATAAATAAGTGAGCTGATACTCAATTTTTGTGAGGCGCGATCATATAGCATCTGCAATCTTGCGTAAAATGATATATTAGAGCTACAAATAGTCCCACAGCCAGCAAATTAGAGCTGTATAATCTAATTTTACGAGCATTATGGCTTTATCCACCTAGCCATGCCTTGGGCAATCCAGGAAACCCATGACCAAAGAAGAGCAAGAGCCAGAGCCAGAATTGATAGAAGAATCTGATAATATTCTGCCAATTGACGAGCACGAAGAAATCGTCTCAGAAGGGGGTAAGACGGTTCGACGCCGTGGGATCTATCTGTTACCGAACCTGCTAACTCTAGGTGCTTTGTTTTCTGGTTTTTATGCAGTGATAGCCGGTATGGGTGGCAATTTTAATGAAGCGGGCTGGGCTATATTCATCGCAGGCGTGCTGGATGGCTTAGACGGCCGCATTGCAAGACTGACCAATACTCAAAGTGCTTTCGGGGCTCAATTCGATAGCCTCTCCGATATGGTTTCATTTGGTGTGGCCCCAGCGTTGATTATGTTCAGTTGGGCTTTTGCGCCCTTGGGTCGAGTTGGTTGGGCTGCGAGCTTTATCTACATGTCTTGTGCTGCGCTTCGATTAGCTCGATTTAATGTGCAGTTAGGAACCGCAAACAAGCGTTTTTTCCTTGGCTTGCAGAGTCCAATGGCGGCTGGCTTGATAACCTGCGTGCCATGGGTCAGTTTTAAGTATGGATTGGAGGTTACTCCAATTGTTGCTTATCTGGCGGCAATCCTCACTGTCTTTGTGGGCTTACTAATGATTTCTAACTATACGTATTTTAGTTTTAAAGAATTAAATTTTAAGGGTACTGTGCCCTATATGGTTTTTATCTCCGCAGTAGTATTATTAGTTATAATCGCTCTTTACCCGCACGAAGTTTTGCTTAGCATCGCCATTATTTATGCTTTTTCGGGCCCTGCTAGCTGGGTTTATCGAACTCAATTTCAACGGGCGGCTAGCGCTGAAGCCGCATCTGAGAAGGAAGAAAAACAGTGAAAATCAAAGAAATAGTAAATTGGTGAAA
>Ga0302135_10001457_pt1 | contig 14321 bp, 11 predicted proteins | sample CBN3_surface_MG_FD_203119 | JGI IMG/M metagenome (GOLD analysis project Ga0302135, IMG submission 203119) | Marine microbial communities from Western Arctic Ocean, Canada - CBN3_32.1 | ecosystem: Environmental > Aquatic > Marine > Oceanic | place: Canada: Western Arctic Ocean | collected...
GTTTACCTGGCCCTCCCCCTATACCATGGCGAATGGCAAACCACTGGCTATGTCTCACGCGGTGGTCTGCGGGTACATTTTTGGCACTTACAACATTAACGATGATGCTGTTGGATTTTTTGGTAGCGGTGAGGCGGCCGATACGCTGGCGGGTCATGTCATGGATACCTGGATCAACTTTGCCAGAACCGGCAATCCACAAACCGAGGCGCTGTCTAACTGGGCGTCATACGATTCGCAAACCAGGACCACGGCGATACTGGGCGACCCAGCCGAGATAGTAAACGCGCCGTTTGAGGAAGAGCGAGCACTGTGGGAGGGTAGAGACCAGACCGCGCTGCCACTCGGACCGGCGAGGGATGTCGCTTAGCGGTCCCGCCCAGGCTCGGGCCGCGCCGTCGAGTAGACACCACCGGCCCTGCCGCCTCGCTGGCGGCCGAAGACAAGGAACCTCAGTGCCAGAAGCATCCGAATTTAGAACAATTCACGAAATCGTTAAGGCAGCCAGGCTAAAGCTGAACCAGACACTATGGGATTATGTGATCGGCGGCTCTGTAACCGAAACCACATTAAGACGAAATCGTTTGGCGATTGACTCGAGAGCATTGCGACCAAAGGTGTTGAACGATGTTTCTGATGTAGACACCACCGGCACAATTCTAGGACAGCAACTGAAGATGCCCGTCATGTTGGCCCCTATCGGCTCCTTGCAGAATCTAGTGGAAGGTGGTGGTGCAACCGCGGCTATTGCAGCGGAAGAAGCCGGCATCATGAGTATGGCAAGTTCCGTATGCGACCCGGAACTGGAAGATATTGCGGCCGCATCCAGCGCTCCCAAGATCTATCAGCTTTACGTTAGAGGCGATGCCGACTGGACTGATGACAGAGTCCAGCGCACGATAGATGCCGGCTACAAGGCATTCTGTCTTACCGTAGACTCCGCAGTGGTCAGCAGGCGCGAGCGGGACATTGCAAAGGGTGTTTCGCCAACCTCACGACCGATAGCAGGTCACGGCAGCATGCTCGCCCAGAAGGGTCTGAACTGGTCTGACGTTGCACGTATCAAGAAAAACTTCGACATACCGCTGGTCATTAAAGGCATTAATCGGGTCGATGACGCGATTAGGGCCGTGGATCACGGCGTCGATGTCGTCTACATATCGAACCATGGCGGCCGGCAACTGGATCAAGGCCCCGGTGCCCTGGACCTCTTGCCTGACATTGTTCAAGCGATCAAGGGTCAAGCTGAAATCATCATCGATGGTGGTTTCTATCGCGGCACGGACATTGTCAAAGCGATTGCCCTGGGCGCTAATGCTGTCGGGATCGGAAGACTGGAGGCATGGTCACTGGCAGCGGGCGGCGCCCCGGCGTTGGTCCAGTGCCTGCATATCCTGCACGCTGAAATCTACGAGGTACTTAGTCTGTGCGGTGTCACGTCATTTGCCGAACTTGACGAGTCCTTTGTAGAAACGTCACAACCGGCGGTATCACCCGATGTATTCAGCGCGTTCCCATTGTTGGATGTTACCGATCAGGGATACTGACCCTTCAATCCCAGACTTTATCGGGTAACGTTGGGTCGGCCAGATTGTAAAAAGAAAAGCACACCCGCATACTTCTCACACCGCAAACCATTAGGAGAACACAGCATGCCAGCAATTTCAGGGCCTAAAGACGGTTCCGTTGCCGTCACTGGTGCGTCCGGGTTTATTGGCTCAGAAGTCGTCACTAACCTGGTCGCTCACGGCTATAACGTTCGCGCCTGTGTGCGGGATGCGAACCGTGAAGACAAGGTATCGTATCTGTTGGACTTAAATGCCAAAGGCCCGGGTACGGTTGAGCTGTTTTCCTGTGATCTGACAAAGGCGACACAAGGCGCCTATGACGAGGCGTTCTCCGGTTGCTCTGCCGTGTTCCATGTGGCTGCCAACATTGGTACGGATAAGAGTTATGGCAAGAACACGAAACAAGACGTTTATCAGGGCCTGCTGGATGCGACCGGTGGCGTACTCGAGTCCTGCCGCAAAGCGGGTACGGTAAAACGTCTCATTTACACATCTTCCACTGCGGCGGTTTTTGGTCCGCGTGAAAAAGGGCATTACCACACCTGGCGCTATGAGAACCATGTGTTTACGGAGGACGACTGGGCTGGAGGCACCTACGAGACGCTGGAAGAACGTCATATCATCACTGACGAAAATGGTGAGGAGACGGAAACCTGGACAGTAGAGGAACAGGCATACGATAAAGGTAAGCTCGATACGGAAAAGATGGCGTATGAATACGGCGCCGAGCACGGCATCGACGTCATCACTGTCTGTCCGTGCCACGTACTGGGTCCCCTGAAAGGCAAGGTACATCACGTCCTCTGGCAACGCCGTCTCGGCTTGATGCTGGCGGGCACCACCGATTTTCCACCGGAGGGTTTTTCCTGGAATATCATTGACACGCGTGACATCGCTGAGGCACAGCGATTGGCGGCCACCAGCGATGTTGCGCAAAACGGTTCCCGTTACCTGATGGTCGCTGCTGATGAAACGGGCGAACCTACCACCAGCATGGTGATCGACATGCTGAGAGAATTGTTTCCGGATATCGACATCGCAGGAGACTACTATCCACCACCGGCGAGCCATCGGTTATATGCCCGATGCACCAGGGCAATAGAAGAGCTTGGGCTGAAACCCCATGATGTGAAAGATACGTTGCGCGTCACCGGCGAAACGTTGATTAAACTTGGCTGCATCGAGCCGGTGTACAAGAAGTGAAGGGTGACTGGCAGATAACGACCGATTTCCGTATTCTGAACAACTGATACCCATACCAACCTACGAGGGGAGGAAGGATAATGAGTGAGATTGAAAATCTTTGGCATACCAATGACATCACCAAACTGGGTTTGGAACAGCATGCGTTCCAACTCGATGACGCGGGTCTAACGATTGTTCCGCCGGAGAAAACCGGCGTACCCAGTGAAAAGATTGATCGCGCTGTCGATGCCATATTGGCGCGCTTCACTGAAGTCACTGGAGGATGCCCAATATCGATTGAAGAAGGTCCCATGGGGGAACTGGAATTTGCTCAGGGGCGAAAGAGCCGTTTCCCTGGGATGGAAGACAATCAGCCAAAACCGACTCAGACGACCGTTGGACAGTTGATAAAGCTGGATCGCAGTATTCGTGATCTTGCGGTGAATCCTGTGGCCAACGCGTTGATTGATTATATTGTGGGGCCTGAAGGCAATAATGCGCCACAGGAACCTGGTGAACCGCCCCCTAAGGCGCGCAGGCTATCGAATGGAGGTACTGCGTTCATCAAGTGGCAAGGCGAATATGGGTACGGCGCCAATCTGGGGCTGCATTGCGACCAAAATGGCTCAGCCATGCCCTGGGGCAGAAACTCACTGGCGTGTAACGCCATGTGGTGTCTGACAGAATATAGCAAAGAAGGTGGTGCCCTATGTTATGTGCCAGGTTCACACAAGTCGATGAAGGTACCTACTGGTGCTAATGAGGCACATTTGGCTGTTCCTGTTGAGGCACCCAGGGGCTCGTTGGTTGTATGGCATGGGGCGACGTGGCATGGAGCGTTTCCGAAACAGACACCCGGCCTGCGGCTCAATGCGACCCTCTACTATCGTCACCTCATGGTGATGTCGCAGGAAAATCTACGGATCACCATGGAAGATGAGCCCTGGGATGACTGTGGTAATCCAGAGCTTATGCGAGACCTCATTGGGTTTGACGATCGGTTTCCCTATTCTAAGCCTGGCCGTAAATGGCCAAAATTCGTGGGCAGTAACGTAAAATAGCGTGTAATGGGCTCGTACGTAGAAGGTACGGGAACTCTTGACGAGTAGGGGAATTGCGTCGTTGCGACTGCTTGGCGTAACTCTTGGCGTAACTATAGTGCTCTGCGCAACGCTCGCCGTGGCAGAACCGACGTTTAAACACGGCGTGTCGTTTTTCGGCGAGTTTAAATATCCGCCAGATTTCGAGCACTTCGATTACGTTAACCCCCACGCGCGCAAGGGCGGGACACTCGTCCTCGCGACCGATCGTAACTGGAGCTCTTTTAACCCCGAGAATATCAATACGCCGGGGATGGGCATCATCCTCGGAGCGGCGCCAATTCTGTACGACTCGCTCTTCAGTCCAGCGGACGACGAACTCGGAACCTTTTACGGCAATCTTGCCGAAGCAGTGATGATCGCTGACGACTTTACGTGGGCGCGTATTCGAATCCGGCCCGAGGCGCGCTGGCACGACGGCGTAAGAGTGACGGCTCGAGACATCGTTTTTACCTTCGACTACCTTCGCAACAAACTTGACCGGCCTAGAAAAACCAGCGACAACCTGCAGTCGTCCTACAGCATCATCGAGTCAATGGAGGTGCACAACGACCGGGAGCTGACCTTTCATTTTCAGAGCCTGAACCAGCTGAATGCCAATGTGGTGATCAGCCTTGGTAAGATAGCGATTCTACCGGAGCACTACTGGCGTGATCGAGACATCACGCAGACGACTCGGATACCACCGCTCGGTAGCGGTCCCTATCGCGTGGCGGCTGCTGAGCAATCCCGTTTCCTGCGATTCGAAAGGGTACCCGACTACTGGGGCCGAAACTTAAGCGTTCACCGTGGCCGCCACAACTTCGACTACATCCGCTACGACTTCTATCGCGATGCGACAGTTGCGCGCGAAGCGTTTCGTAAGGGCCTGGTCGACTACCGACAGGAAACGGACCCCCGATTCTGGAACAAAGCGTACGACATTCCAGCGCGTGACAAAGGGTGGATCGTGATGCGTCGGCATAACTTCAGCACCTATGTTGGCTTTACTCAGAGCCTGGCAATTAATGCCCGACGGCCCAACCTGAAAGACGTGCGTGTGAGAGAAGCACTGACGCTTGCTTTTGACTATGGCTGGTACGAACGCGTTATCACGCAGGGGTTCTACACACGTCCTGAAAGTTATTTTTCGCAAACAAGCTCCGCTGCCATCGGCTTGCCCGATGCCGCCGAGCTGGCGGTCCTCACACCGTTCCGTGATCGACTGCCGAAACGCCTGTTCACACACCCATTTGAGCCACCGCGTTCGTCCAGCGCAGGGGATAATCGCGCCAATCTGCTGCGTGCCAGACAGCTGCTCAAAGAGTCTGGCTGGACGGTACAGGGCGGCGTACTCACCAACGACGCCGGCACGCCGTTCTCGCTGACCTTCATCGTGCGTTCGCCCGACGAGCAGCGCTCGGTCATACATTACAGCGATCAGCTGCGTCGGCTCGGATTCAAAACCCGGATCCGCATGGTGGAAGCGTCGCAATACATCAGCATCATGAAAGAGTTCGATTTCGACTTTTCCATGAGCGGTGTCGGGATTGGTCAACCGCCAACGCTCGAACTCGTTGCCCATTTTCACTCCAACAATGCGCTGGTACCCCACACCTCTAACCGAGCGGGAATCCAAAACGACGCGGTCGATGCCATGGTAATGGCGGTGTTGAACGCGCGATCGAGAAAAGAACTGACCGCGGTGCAGAAGGCGCTTGATCGTATCCTGCTATGGAATTTCTATTCGATCCCGCTCATCGCGATCGAGGGCCCGCGCGTAGTGTACTGGGACAAATTCGGCCGCCCCCCCATCGATGCCGAGTTTCGCACCGGTTTTCCGGACGCCTGGTGGTATGACGAGGTAAAAGCGGGACGAATCAACCGGGCTAACTAGCGCGGAGTCGGTCACAGTTCGCGGATTTTTAGCGAACGGAACTCCAGTCTGCCAGTTTCTCCCTGAACGCCGATATATCCGGACCGATTCGTGATGTTTTTGGCATTCATCACTGCCACGCCATTTAACGATGCGGAAACTTCGTCGCTTTGTGCGGTGATAAATAGCGTCTGCCATTCACCGGTTGGTTTTGACGTCTTTCTTGCTAATGCGTCGTCGTAGTTGGTTTCACCGTCGGGCGTTCCATGACGAAACAGGGCACCTACCGGTGGGTACGGGCTGCCACCTAACGGGTTTAACATCTGTACCTGGTAACTGCTGTCGGGCCATCCGCGCGCAAACGGGCCCTTACCGGCTGCTCGGATAAAAATGCCGCTATCTGCATCGTCAGTCATAAAACGAAACTCGACCTCAAGCTCAAAATCAGCGTATTGGCGGTCTGATTTGAGCCATCCTTCAGGCTCTTCAACCACAAGCACGCCGTCCACGATCGAGAAGTTGTCCGATTCCGTGTCGGTAATCGTCCACCCATCAAAACTACCGGAGAATAGTTGTGTAAAACTCAATTTCTGTGCCCTCCCAGATTCCCAATTGTCACCTCAGAACACCCGCTTGCCATTTGCCAACGTGTCGTCCCAGCAATGAGTCTTCAGATAGTCGAGCGCGTGTACCAGCCCGCGGCGTTCCTCTCCACGGTAGGGACGCGTGAGAGCCTCCAGCGCCATCACCTGTATGTAGCCGTTGATATCGTCGAGGCAGGCGATCAGTAGATCGTCTATCTCGTTCATCGGCATGTCCGAGCACAACAACGCAAACAGTGCGTTGAACCGGACACCGGTCTCGGGGTACCTGTTGCCCATAGGCTCCTGCCAGCGTGGATTGCCCACGGTGAGCAGCTTGCGGATGGCCGGCAAAGCAACGCGGGTATTGGTGCCGATACCAGCCATTGCATCCAGGCTCACGCGAACTACCTGATGAAGCTCATGATGGAGAAGCTCTGTGAGGTCGGCCATAGCACTGGCTGCCGGTGCGCCGATCTCGCCAAGAGCGAAGGCGGCGTTGATCTTGATCCAGTCGTCGTCGTGCTTGAGCAACTCGACAAGGGGCTGCACGGCGACTTCGCCCATGGCACCCAGCGCGTACGCCTCGTCCTGTAGCGTATAGGCCACGTCGTTCCAACGGCGCTCATTGGGGTCGCCAACCGGCACGTATGCGCCGTCCTGGTCGACGTGGTACGGACAAGTGAATTCGCGTTCTAATCCGGCGTTCTGCAGCAAACTCTCGCGCAGCGGTCCAATGGCATCGGCCCCCGCCTCCGCCAACTGGTAGATAGCGTGAAGCCGGGCCTCTTGATCAACTGTGTTTAGCGCGCCGACCCAACCTTGCACATTGTCAGGCGATGCCTGGACCGTACCAGCGCGTGGCGCGCCGCACAGCCAGTCCCAGATATAGGCCCAGGCTTTGTTATGGTCGAACCTGCCCATGCGATCTTGCGGTGGCTGCCATCCGTTTTTCCCACCACGCCAGCTGGGTTCAATGGGGTTAGCCATGCGCATGAATTGGAATTTCAGCATGTAGCGGCTCTCATCCGTGTGGTTGCTCAGTGCTGCGTGAGCGATGTCATAGGCCAGCAGCAGGCAGGTGCCAGCCTTGACGTCATCGGCGACAAATGCGAACGGGAAGTCACTCTCGCGCAGGTAGGGCTGCAGCTGGGTACCCGGAATCACGCGGGTCGGGCCGCGCTCTACCGGGGTGTCGTGTGGGAAGTAGATGATCATGGCCATCCGCGGCACGTGATAGCGAGCACGGGACATCGGAATCTGTCCATCCTGGTGCCACGAGCTATTCGAATTTGACCCATCCCCCATGGGGGGACCATGCTCATCGCCTTTTAGCGCAAGGTCCCGTTGCGCCTCTTCGAGGGGTTCGCTGGTGTGCAAGGCTCGATGCGGATGCAGTATGTAGTCGTCGCCGAGAACGCTCTGCAGAGCACCGTGGATTACCGGCGCGTCCAGGACTTGCTGCAACTCGGCAATCCGGGGCAGAGTGTTGTTGCCCATGTTGAATTCATGGGTTTGGCTCCACTGGATCTTGTCGAAGATCTGCTGATGTACCTCGGGTGCCACGCCGCTATCGAGCACGACAACGCCGTCGCAGATAAACCGCCTGACCTGCTCGTCGTCTAGTTTGACCGCCTCGCACTTCATCCGGGGTAGAAGGCGTCGCGCCCTTCGGCGTAGTTGAAGAAGGTCTGCGACGCGTTACGGTTGACAAGATCACGCTTGAACATTGGGTGCTTGAGGCTGCGGACCTCGTGCTCCAGTTCGGCCATCGTTTCTCCGCTTTCTGGATCCACGATGGCCTTGAAGCGATACTGGTGCTGATCGTCTTCCTGGATCACCAGGTCGTGCTCGACGAGATAATCGTGTGGTGCCGAAAAGTTGGCGATGTGGATGGCAATGTGATGACCGTCGTAGCCGTCGATCTGCTGGTCGGTCTCTTTGTAGATGAGGCGTTGGCTGAAACCCATGGACACCTCGACGCGCTTGCCGTCGCCGTCGTCTTTGACCACGGCCGGCGTTGCCAAGACGCGCTCATAGAATCGGGCAATGCCTTCGCTGGTTCCCGGTACGACCTGCATCTCGGCATAGGGAATGCCGAGGTATCGACCGGGAAACTTCTCCGGCCCATAAGCGCGCATGTTGTTACCCCACGGACACGTCACCTGGATGTGATCGTCTTTCTCTTCCCAGACGAACTGGGTTTCCGCCAGCGGTTTGGCGATCTTGTCCAAACGGCGTTTGAGGTCCACGAGATCCGGCACCAGCACGCCAATGTGACCGCGCCATTTTTGCGCGGTGCCCGTCGGCAATATGTGAAACTGCTGATCGCCCGCATTGACCCATAACAACGAGCCGAAGTCGATGTACGGGTCGCGCGTGAAGCCCAGGCCCGAGATGTAAAAAAGCGCGGCTAGCTGCTGATCCGGTACCGTGAGGTTGATGTGCTGCATGCACATCACATTGCCGATGTTCTCTTCGCTTCTGTCAAACTCGTTCGACTCGCTCATGACGTTTGCTCCCCCGTTGACGTAATCGCTTTCCCGACTTTAATACAGTTACGGGGTGGCAGACAACAAGGCTAGTACCCCTCGTCCTCCAGGCTGAGAAGGGGAAACGCGCTGAATACGTCAGGGGGTACTACAGGTTGAGCCTCAGTGACAAAGGATTCGTCCAACTCACTGAACGAACTGACACCACAGAGCGAGAGTACTTCAATTATCTCGGCACGCAGGATATTCAGGCATTGTACGACAGCTGGTGCGCCGCCTGCCGCCATGGCCCAGGCCTCCAGCCTGCCCAGGCCCACCGCGTCCGCGCCCATGGCAATCGCTTTGACAATATCCGTACCACGATAGAAACCACCGTCGATAACAATTTCTGCCTTGCCTTTGATTTCTGCGACGATGCCCGGAAGTAGATCCAGAGCGCCAGGGCCCTGATCGAGCTGGCGACCGCCATGATTGGATACATAAACGACATCGACGCCGTGCTGCACAGCCTTAACTGCGTCGTCAACCCGGTTGATGCCCTTAATTATCAGAGGAATGTCGAATTTATCCCTGATGCGTGCGATGTCAGACCAGTTAAGTGCTGCTCGATACGAAATTGCACTAGTATTTCTCTTGGAGGTCATCATTACGCGTTTCGCGATGTCCCGCTCGCGGCGGCTGACCACCGCAGTGTCGACGGTCAGACAGAAGCCGACGTAGTTGTTATCGATTACCCGTTGAACGATCTTGTCGACCGCATCGGCGTCAAAATTGACGTACAGCTGGTAGATTTTCGGCGCGTCGGACGCAGCGGCTATTTCTTCGAGTGAAGGCTCGCACACGGAACTCGCGATACTCATTACACCAGCTTCCTTTGCCGCAATCGCTACGCTTGCGCCACCGCCTTCTTCAAATTCCTGTAGCCGGCCAATAGGCGCAAGCAATACCGGAATGTCGAGGGATTGACCGAGAAGTGAGCCTGAGGTATCGATCTGTGAGACGTCATTCAGCACCTTCGATCGAAGAGCGCGGGAATCAATCGCGATGCGATTTCGTTTTAACGTGGTTTCTGTTTCCGTGCCACCGATCAGGTAGTCCCAGAGGAACTTGTCCAGTCGCTGTCGTGCGGCTTTGACTATCTGGTGAATCGTTTGATATTGATCTACTTCCGACATCTCGCTTCCCTATGAGCGCAAAGCACCAATACTAACGTCTCTGGATACGTGAAACCACTCGGGTCACCACTTAGTCCAACGAGGATCCCGGGCGAGAAATAGGTGCAGCTGTTTCACAGTTGCTGGCCCGAACGTGCCCAGGTTTTGTCATGAGACATATTACACTCGTTAGATTGACTTAAAGTGCACACTATGCTGTAATGCACTGTTGTGCTGAACAGCTGAAGTTTGAATGTATTCCCGCTACGTCATCCTATCGATGACGACCATTTTGCTAAGCCTTGCGCCAGGCAAAAATCTCGCAAACTCTACAGATCTCAACATCCCTTACTACGAAAACGAAGACATCGGCATTAGCGTTGACGGTAAGCTGGATGAATTGCTCTGGGAAGAGGTGCGTTACCATGACAATTTCGTAGTAGTCAGTCCTGACCTTGGCAAAGCTGGTCGATACCAAACTCGTGTACGCTACTTCTATACCAAACGGGGACTCTACGTTGGTATGTGGAACGAGCAACCCACCGATTCCCTGTTACAAAGATTTTCTTCTCGCGACGGTTTCGTCACGCGCGACAGTATGCAGATTGTCGTGGATACCTCTGGTAAAGGGCTCTATGCCTACTGGTTCTCCGTAAGTCTCGGCGGTTCAGTAGGCGATGGCATCGTACTGCCAGAACGCAACTATAGTAGCGATTGGGATGGCGCTTGGTACGGAAACGCCGTGGCGACCGACGACGGCTGGACCGCCGAACTGTACATACCATGGGCCATCATGGATATGCCACCGGTGGATACGGCTGTTCGGCGTATGGGGATTTACGTCAGTCGATCACTGGGAGAATTAGGAGAGAGATGGTCAAACCCCTATCTATCACAACGGCAGAACCGGTTTCTTTCGGCATTCAATACCTACGAGATTAAATCACTGTCGCAATCTCAGGAATACAGCTTCTTTCCCTATTCGTCCGTTTCCGTAGACAACACCAGACAGACGCAGGACTATCGCGCCGGATTGGATGTATTTTGGCGGCCATCCTCACATGTGCAGGTTAGTGCCACTATTAATCCAGACTTCGGCCAGGTAGAAGCTGACGACGTGGTCGTCAATCTCAGCGCATTTGAGACGTTTTTTCCTGAGAAAAGACTGTTCTTCCTGGAGAATCAGGGGGTTTTCTCCACCTTCAACCGAAAAAATCTCTCCGATACACTGCTGAATACCCGTCGTATTGGTTCAGATGTGGGATCACGCCAAGGTGAACCGGATGACCTAACAGGCTTGACCTCGTTCGACCGCCAGAAACCGGTAGATATGGTGGGCGCGGTAAAAACAACCGGACAAACGGGCAAACTTCGCTACGGCATACTTGCCGCAAGTGAGGACGATACCGAGGTAAATCTAAACAATACCGCCAGGGTCAACCTACCCGGACGTGATTTCGGTGTCGCAAGACTGCTGTACGAAAATACCGGCGACGGTGGCAGGCGTTCCGTTGGATGGCTGGGCACAATTACCGATCACCCGAATCGGCAGGCAATAACACAGGGCGTCGATGCCCACCTTTTATCCAACGACGGACGCCTGAGCATTGACGGCCAGGTCATGATGAGCGATGTGGATGACGAACGTGGTTACGGTTTTCTGGCTAACGTAGCATTCGTGCCGGAGCATGGTCACACTCACAAACTGGAGATCGATTACATCGACCGACATCTGAATCTCAACGATCTCGGTTTCCTGGCCAGGACGGATCAGATATCCCTACGGTACAGATACGAACTGGTAGAAACACATCTCCCCGGATTAAAAAAACGCGAAACTGAAGTAACTATTCGTGAGGTCCAGAATCTCGGCCACAAAAGAACTGAAGGAGACATTTTCGTCCAGCGCAAATGGGAAACCAACAACAACTCAGAAACCAGATTAGGTATTTCCTACAAACCACAAATTTGGGATGACCGGAGCAGTCGTGGTTTTGGCGACTTCAAGCGTGAGGAGATCTGGGGGCTTTGGACCAGGTGGAACAGCGACAGGGCTAATACCTGGTCGTTTGAGTGGCAGGGGTTAACACAACAGGAACACGAAGGGGGGTATAAGACATCGCTGAGTTGCGAAGTGTTCTTTCAGCCAGCGGGACGTTATAGCCTGAGTCTGCGAGCAAAGTACGAAAAAAGAGATGCCTGGATGATACACGACAGCGACCGCAACTTTACCGCCGTCAAGTCGGAAGAGTGGAGCCCCAAACTTATCTTCGATACTTTTTTCACCGCAAAGCAACATCTTCAAATTCAGCTGCAATGGATTGGCTTAAAGGCACATGACCAGACATACTGGGAAGTACCTCTGGGCGGCGGTGAACTGCAACAGGTTTCGCGCCCAACTGAGGACACCAGCGACGGTTTCGCAATTAGCAATATCGTGCTGCAGGCGCGTTATCGGTGGGAAATCGCACCTCTGTCGGATCTGTTCGTTGTATATAACCGCGGCAGTAACGCGGCACTAGACAGTGCCAGTGGCGATTTCGGATCGTTGTTTAGTAACGCATTCAGCGACCCTACAGGTGAATTTTTAGTCGTGAAACTACGCTATCGATTTGGGCCTAGTTAACTAAGCATGAGCCATTTGACCCTCGTTCTAGGGCCGTTACACTATCTGTAAAGCTAAGCCAAATCCATGTCTGAATTCGGGGGTACTATGAAAGCACTCATTCTCAACGGGCAAAGCCACCATGGCTGGCTCGCAAGTAGTCCACTCGTTAAAAAGATTCTGGAACAGACGGGCTTGTTTAGCGTCGATATCATGACCAGGCCTCCAAAGGGTGGCGACATGTCGAGCTTTCGACCCGAGTTCAATGCCTATGATCTGATCGTTCTCGATGATGGCGGCGATCCGTGGTCCGAGCCGACCAATACGGCCTTTGTCGATTACATCAGTGCCGGTGGCGGCGTGGCGCTTTTTCACCATTCATGTCAGCTGTTTCCCCAGTGGCAGGAATTCAATGAGATTATGGGCCTGGGCGGCTGGGGCAAGCGAACGGCGAATGTGGGGCCGCGGCTCTATTGGACCGACGGCAAGATGATTCGGGACACGGGTCCGGGCGACGCAGGCGCCTGCCTCGACCTACGCGAGAATCAGATCATTATCCGAGAAACGCAGCACCCCATCACGAAAGGTCTGCCGGAGAAGTGGCTTCACACCACGGATGAACTCTACTTTAATCTTCGCGGCCCGGCTGAAAACCTCAATGTACTGGCAACAGCCTACGTCGACCCCGATGCTGAGGCACATTACTGTGAATCTGGCCATGGCAGCGGCGAACACGAGCCAGTACTGTTTACCACCAACTATGGAAAGGGGCGGTGTTTCAATTCCACACTTGGGCACGTGGAGGGCGGCACGCCGGCCGACGCTCGAACGGATGCCATGGAGTGTGTAGGCTTTATCGCAACATTCCAACGCGGGTGCGAATGGGCGGCGAGCGGTGACGTTACGCAGCACGTGCCCGCAGACTTCCCATGCGAGGATGCCGTGCGTATCCGTGAGAGATGTGAGCTGCCTTCTACAACTCATTAAACACAAGGAAAGATCCATGCGAATCAACGAAATTACCATTGCCGACGAACCGGACGCCTGGCGGGCGCGCGGGTTTACCATTGAAAATGACCGCGTCACCATTGGTGAGAGTTTTGTCGTTCATCTAACGGGAGGGGACGGCGGCGTCACCTCATGGACGCTGGGTATCGATGGACTGGACGGGCTATCGACCTGTACGCCGCGAGGCATGAACGTGACGGTTACTGGCCCGGAGAAACCCGAAGGCGCGACCAACCATGAGATCGGTATTACACATGCCGGCAAGGCCATCGTGTGGACAGAGGATACAGCGGCATCGGTCATCGCCTTGCAGGAGGCGATTCCGGAATTTGGTCCGCCGGCGAGAGACGCGATGAGCACCCAGGGAACGCATTTTGCCATCTGGCCCCTCGACGATACGGAAGTTGGCCTTGAGGTGGTCTGCCTCAATCCTGACCAGGGCGATGACATCATGGCCGCGATTTTCTTCGTGGTGGAGGACTTTGACAAAGCGGTCGAGCGAATCGGACCGGACAATGTCATACCGGAGGACGTCTATACCGGGCGCCGACGGGTGATCATCAAACCGGGCATCGGGGTGTCCCTGCGCGTACATTTTCTGTCGCCTGAATGAGTGGAGCACACGATGGGCGTGCCACTTCAAAACGTTGTAAACAATGAGCTTGGATATTGAGGCATTTGACATGAGTGAAGAACTAACAGTCGCCGTATTAACAGGAAACCACCGTTATCGAGTGCGGCCTTTCCACGACTTTTTCAATGGTCTCGACGGG
>Ga0302135_10001460_pt1 | contig 14303 bp, 13 predicted proteins | sample CBN3_surface_MG_FD_203119 | JGI IMG/M metagenome (GOLD analysis project Ga0302135, IMG submission 203119) | Marine microbial communities from Western Arctic Ocean, Canada - CBN3_32.1 | ecosystem: Environmental > Aquatic > Marine > Oceanic | place: Canada: Western Arctic Ocean | collected...
TTGGTGTTGAACGCCCCTGCCCGGTTTCCTTCATTCTCCCTAAACGCGCCGAACCTGTTTTGTTCGTTCATCGCGTATCCGGCCATCGCGTTCCCGTAGTTAGCCGCATAGGCATTGAAACGGTTCTCCTCGTTGGCGTCATAGGTGTCACGCATCCGGCCATAGACGTTCCCGTACTCCTGGGACGCCGCATTCTGTCCGTAGTCGAGGATGTCCTTGAGCGTGCCACCGGTATTCGTCACACCGCGTGCGGCACCGCTCCGTTCCAGGGCGTCCTGACCCTGTTTGAGCCGGAACTGATAGGACGGGTCTGCCGCCATGTCCGCAGCGGTCGGAGCCTCGAACGGGGTCGCCGCCTCGTATTCATCACGCGAAAACGGAACAGCCCCTTCATACGTCCCTTGCTGATACGGGGTGGCCGTACGGTAGGGGTCGCCCGCGAACGGGGTCGGTGCCGCATAGGCCGGCGGACGATACGGAGCTGGTGGGACATAGGCTTCGGGGCTGTATGTCGCAAGCGGGTTGTAGGGGGTGATCATATTCCCCATCGTTCCGCCACCGCCGCCTGGACCCATCATGCCGCCACCACCACCTGGCCCCATGCCAAAGGGATTCGGTGGAGCGGCCAGAACGGGAGCTGACAAAGGGTTGTCTAGTCCGGGGACTTGTCCGCTATCATCCCCGCCAACGCCAGTGTCAGGAATATCGCCTCCCGGATCTGGAGATGACACACTATCGCCCGAACCGGCACCCCACCAGAATCCCCCAGAGGTGTCACCCGCTTGATCGGCACGCATCAGCACGTCGACTTCGTAGACCGGGACGCCATCGCTTTCGATTCCGTTGAAATTGATCTTGTCTTTGCCGTCGAAGGTGGCCCCAGGGAAGCGATCTTGAAACTCCGCACTCTTCACCATGGCGTCGATCTCTGACGGCTTGGTCAGCCCAGCCAGAAATCCGCCAGTGTCATACTTCATGCTGCCGTGGTTAGATTCCCACTTGGTCTGGTCGAATCCTCCTGGTGCCTGACCGGTGCGCGGAGGAGGTGCCCCAGTATTCCCCGGCCCTGCGGCGGCCTCTTTCAGCCGGTTTCCCTCATGCGCTACGCCACGTAACCAGCCTGGGAGTCCCCCAATCCCCGCATCTCCCCACTCGTTCGTGCCGTCCCACCATGCCTCGAACTCCTCATCTGACATCTCGCGATCAAGATGTTCGAGATACGCAGCCTGCATCTGACCTTTTGCGTCTGCCTTCTCAGGGTCTGCATTGCCGCCGGTAGTCTGGGATGCGCTATAAAGTCGAGCATCCTCGGAGTTCTGTATTACGCCGAGGGCGTGCCGGACATTCGCGGGAGCAAAATATCGTCCACCAGATAAATGGTTTGCGATGTCCTGCGGGGTGGCGTCTTTGCCAAGGTATGTCCTGTAGGCGTCCTGTATTTGTGCGCTCGCAGACTGGTAGGTGTTGCCGCCCTGACTTGACGCCGATCCTGTGGCTCCAGTTCTTGGCGGTATGGTCGTGTTGCGGACTTCGGGAGTTGGGTCATACGAACCAGCCCTTCGACCGCCAGCGTAGGGGTCATATTCAGGACCACTCGTTTGGTCATCTGAGAACCCCTCTGGAATCATATTGCCCATAGTCTGGTTAGACTGATTCCTGTTTGCTGCATCTCGGGCCTCTTGATCCCGAATGGCTTGAAGCCTGCCCTCTTCTACACGGTCGGCTTCATCCCGGTCGGCTTGCGCCTGTGTTTCTGCGTCATCTTCAAGTTTGCGTTGGTAGGCTTGACCCTCACCAGAGTTTTGGATCGCATTCAACCAGTCATCGAGTCCACCGCCATGGAATCGACCTGTCGCCCATCCCTCTACGTCCTCTTCTGACGCATCACGGCCGAGGTAGTCCAGGTATGCCTGCCGAATTGCGGCCCGATCTCTATCACTCGCCATGATGTTCTCTCTTTGTCTCGTTAGACCAGACGGTTCGCGGGGTCATTCGGATCAGTGAAGTCCGTGGGGTCTTCCACATAGTCGGGCAGGACCGGCGCGGTCAGTCGCAACGCATCGGGCTCGACGTACGCCGACAACGCCTTATTGGGCATCCCCATCATCTGACGCATCACGTTGTATTGACGCTGGTTCGCCCCATACCGTTTGTCTGTGCTACGCCCCCGCGATAATTCGGACGCTCGCGTGTTGAACGAGGTGTCTCCGAATCGACGGAAATCGTTCATGCCCTCGGCTCGCGACAGTCCGTAATTCTGTCGATCCGCCCACTGCTTGGACTCACGGTCGATGCGGGACTGATTCCGCGTGTAGGCCAGTTGGTCCTCGGCTGTCTGACTCTGCAATTGAGCCGCACGATTGGCCGCGTCAGTCTGGAGTCGTGCGGCTCGACCGGCAGCACCGCTTTGCATCTTGGCAGCGCCGAGTCCGGCAATAGTCGTTCCAGCGGCGGCTGCTGCTCCAGATGCCCCAATGCCTGTGGCTAGACCGGTTCCCAATGCTGTGATCAATCCCATCTCTATACTCCCTGCTTGCTAAACACGGTCTGCACTAACCGGGCCGTCTCGCCGTGGCCGTAGTTGTCATACAGTGACCGTGAGTGGAAATACCCCGCCGGAAACAGCACGACGCGATTGAACCGGGCCTTGACGTGTTGCCGCAGCGACCATTGTGGTGTATCTCGCCATGCGGCTTCCTCTTGTGCCATCGCCACGTCCGAGTCGGCGTAGCTTTCAGTGACACCTGACCAGCCGTGCTGCCAGAAGTCTGTGCCATCGCCGTCTGGTGGGGACGGGTTCAAATAATAGAGCGCGGTCCAGTCCCCCATGCCCCTATCGGTATGGACAAAGTTCGGCTCCTGTTGCCCCTGTGGGCTGTGTCGCAGGAATGACAGTGTCGCCGTGAGGTCTGGGCGCACATCCCGCAACCAGTCTACGATGTCCGTCTGGCGACACGCCGCGAACCCATGCCACTGCTCGCCGCCGATTTCAAACGTCTGGAATGTATGGGCCAATGCCAACGCACGATAGGCTTCTGGGTCCGGCAAGACATCGTCATAAACGTGGATGTCAGAGACCACGTCGGTGCCAAGAGCGACAGCCTCTTCCGGCTCAAGAAGTGCCGTAGTCATGCGTTCAGCGCCTTCTGATAGCCCGTCTCGATGCGCGTGAATCCCATACGGTCATAGAACTGTCCGACGCGCTCGGTGGGGGCAATCATCTGGAGTGTCTTGGCCCCGCGCACCATAGCCCACGATTCCGCCGCCTTAAGGAGTCGCACGCCATCACCACGATGCCCAGGCGTCACCCACCAGAAGACCTCCCCGGCGCACAATTCCCCCGACAGAAAATGGACTGTGCAGAGAATCCCGATCATGCCCACCAGTATGCCGTCTCGCTCAAGGACCAGGATCGCGCCGGACTCATGGTCAATCAGATTGCCCGCAACAATCGCCATCTGCTCGGGGTTTTCGCGCAGGACATCCCGATACATCTCTGTCTGGGCGAATTGCTGACCCATCGCCACCAGGGCCGGCACATCCTCCATGGTCGCCGGTCGAATCACGCGACCTGTTCGCAGGACACGTCCAGGCTGTATTGCATCGTCGTGCCCCCCGCAGTCGCACGTGTCGTCGCATAAGTTATCGCGGTCGCCTCGTCCACGCGGGCTAGGACTGTCAGACTCGACACCGTCGCGGTCGTGTTGCCGGTCATCGCGGGACTCGCCGTGGTGCAACTCACCCCCCCTGAGGTCCATCCGAACGTCACGATCAGGGAGGAGCTGGTGGTCGCCGCCCGTGAGATCCGTGCCGACATCGAGAGTCGATACAGTCCCGGTGACACCGACAGGATCGGGAAGCTCGTGGTGCTGATCGACGCCGCTTGTGTGGACGCCTTTGCGCTCGCCAAAACATGTGCCGTGGCGTTGATCCGGTCGGCCAGGGACAGGAGCCAATACCGCATCAGCAGTGTAATCCGTCCCGAAATCCGTCCATTCGTCACGTTCTGCTCGACCACGATGGCCGGCGTCGGTGCGAGTTGCTCCATGTGTCATCCTCTCGGACCCTGTATATTCCTACCCTCGACATTCGCGCCGACGAGACGCCATGGGATCGGGTCTGAGACCGACAGTTCGGGCACCCAGACGCGGTCAGAACTCGCCAAACGTGTCCAGTAGACCCGCGTATTGAACTCGCCTTGTTTGCCCGCAGAGGCCAATTGTGTGGCGCTCCACCGCTTCAAATCCGTCGAGGTCCGCATCATCATCTGTGGGTCCACGCCCTGGCCTGTCGCAGTGCCCAGTCCCGGCTCGAGCAGCACGGTTAGACGCGAGACAAAGAGTCGCCGTCCTTGACCAAGCCACAGCGGTGGAGGGACACGCACGCGGCGAATCACGTCCCCATTGCACTCGGTAGCGAAGTCGGTGTCCATGGTGCAGATCAGTCCCGAGGTGCGGTCACCCACGAGATGCTGTCCGAACGCATAGCAGTGGCTGCGCGGACCCCAGAGGTCATAGTCACCGGCGCTACTGTCCCAGACACCCCGTTCGTGCCACAAGCCCGTCGCAAGGTCGAACACCCACGTCGCATTCGCACTGGGGAAGGTCAGGCAGTAGAACGTGTGGCCCTGGTCGCTGTAGACGACCGCCTCTGCGTCCTCGATGGTGCTCGTGCGGGCATACCCGGCGATAGCTGTCTCAATGGCATACGAACTGATGCGCTGTGGTTCTAGCCCGGTCGCCGCCACCACAACCCCGGCCCCCTCGGCTGTCTGTGAGAGCCAGATCATCGTGTCGTTGGCGAGCTTGACCGAATATGGTGCAGGCGTGCCATAGCCGAACACTGACCCCGGCACAGGCGCGAACGGGAACGGGCTGGTCCCGGCGTCATACCAGACCTCGCCCGTCTGCTCACCAATCAGCCAAATCTGCCGGTTGCCGTCCACGACCATCGCTTTCCAGGGGTCTGGGGCAATGCTGCGCTGGGCATACTGCGTGGCGTCCCAGCTCGCGCCGTTGTTCAGGGCGGAAATGTAGAATTTGGAAGCGCCTGCGTCGAAGGACAAAAAATACCCGTCGATCATCCCGACCATGGTGCATTTGCCGGCGAGGGTGCCAATGCTCGCGCTGAGCGTATTGCTCGCGATGGTCAGCAGGTAGGCGTTGGTCCCAGACCCAATGAGAAGCTGACCGCCTGCGTCTCCGTTGCTCGCAATCGAGGCTGGATTCGGGTCGTTGACGACGGTGCCGCTCGTGACTACCGCCGCCGAGTTTGTCTCGTAAATCTGGTAGACGTGCGGACCCACAACGGAATAACACCGCCCCGCCATCGCGAACAGAGCGCGACAATTCAGGTCATTGACGGTGACATACTCTTCGTAGCCTGGGCACGGATAGAGGGCCGCGCTATGGGGCGATGCCGACGCCTGCGACTGCTCTGGGTACCAGTTGACCGTGCGTTCGCAGTCAGCCCACGGACTCTGGTCCTCGTTCGACCCGTAGATGAAACCTGGATACTGGGCCATTACGTATCACTATAGATGTTGTAGTGCGGTCCTGCCCCTCCAAAGATCAATCCTGCGACCCCGCACGACATATCGCTGAGCCGCTCGTTCGCCCGCTTGATGTCGCCCTTGCTCTCTGCGGCAGCTTGTTGGAGGTCAGGAGTCAGTGGTGAGTCGAACGCACTGGCGAGTTCTTTGGCGAGATTGGTCCGCAGGAACCGGCGATACCCAGGCGGCAGCGCAATCGTGTCGCTGATCGCTGAGAATTCACTCACCGGAACGAGCGTGTAAATGACCCCCTGCAACGTGGTGCTTGTGGGGATCGGCCAGAGATAAATTAATCCCAGGCCAGATGCGTAGGTCGGGTTGTAGTAGACCGACTGCGGATAGACCGAGGTCAACGCCTTCTGCGGAATACCGTCATAGGCATCCTCGGTCAGCGGAGGGCCAAGGTTGTATTCAATCGTCGGCGTGACACTCGTGTCTTGGAACCCGACGTTATCAATCGCTGTCGGACCCGTGGGTCGCGCACAGTTGATGACTCCACCGGTCCCAATGGTGTAATTGCTCGCGGTCGAGATCGTCCAGATCGTCCTCGCACGACTATAGACCGTCAGCCCCTCAGTCGCGAGGCTGTCGATCCAGTCATTGAGCCGAGACAGTCCGTAGGCCGCGTCATTCGCTGATGCGGTCTCTCCCACCTGCAACACGCGCAGGTCTTGCAGGCTTGCGGTGATCAGTTCGCTGACGGTCATGATTAGACCTGATAGAGCGCATTCATCAACGTCGCTGTCGTACTCGTGCTGTTCACCCGAATGCACTTCAAGGGCAGCACCGTGCCGGCAAGCACTGTAAAGGGCGCAGAACTCCCGTTCTCGAAGATCGCCACCACTACACCAGCACCTCCCACGAAGAGGGCATCAGCCGGAATCGCCTTGGTCGAGGCACTGGCGCTATACGTGCTGCCGTCAAAATTGACGGTGTCGCTCTTCGTGATGACGACCGACTTGTTGTACGTGCCGCTGGCTTGGGCCATGTGCTATACCCCTGTTTTGCGTGGACGACCGCGCTTCCGCTTCTCTGGCACTTCCGGCACCTGTCGATGGGTCGCGTCATCCGCCTGTTTGGCTTCGGCTTTTGCAAGATCGCTACTGCCCTGCTCAGCAAAGTGTCGCTGGGCCGTGACTTCGGCAATCGAGCGCATGTCGTGTTCGTACTTCTCGATAGCCTTGTCTGGGCCAATAGACCATCCGGCCTTCACGGCCTTCTCTCGCTCTTGGTCGTTTCGCACAATGAGCTGACACGAACGTGAGAATGCTTCTCCGTCTGCATCGCCCACTGTCGCGAGGGGATCGCCGCACATCACCTTCCCGTTGTCTCGCTCAAACGCCTTGAACACCATCAACGGATACTCTTCAAATCCGTCAGCGTTGAATCCGCCATGCCGCTTGGTGGTATTCCAGCGTTCGTTCTCTCGGGAGTAATCGCTCTCAGGGTTGTGGACAATCGCCATGTATGCCTCGTGAAAAAACGGAGGGGGCCGCGTGCAAAGCGAACCCCCTCCTACGTGTTATTACGCTACACCGCCTGTGATGTTCGTGACCGTCCCCGACATCGGAGTCGCCACAAACGAGTTCCACAGACCATTCGCCGCGACTGCTTGCATGGCAATCGGAGCTGCCGAGTTGGTCGTGATCACGTCATACGAGGTGCCCGCGCCGGACAGTCCTCCCGTGAACGTGAGTGTGTGGGCTGCGACACCATTCCCGATAATCATCAGGACGGTGCCATCCATGTCCTTGGTCGGGACCGGGATGGTCAGCGCAATCACGCTGGTCCCGTTGAGGATGACACGCAGGTCCGTGCCCGCAGCCGGGAGCGACAAGGTGCCGGTGGCCGTAATGCTCTGGACCACCGTCGCCCGTGACGCTTGGTAGCCGATGATTTCCTGCGCGGCAGGCGTCGAGAAGTCGGCCGCGTCTCCATGCGTCAGATTGCTTGTGATGACGTGTGAGACCGTGGCAGACCCGTTAACGCCCCGTAGGACATCGACCGTGGTGCCGGACGTGTAGTTCTGGGCGACCTGCATGACTTCTTGGTCTACCAGGACAAGGCGTCCCGCATCGAACGAGGTGGCGGAGGCGACGACAACAGACGTGTCATCGACGGCGACCGCTGAGGCGAGCGTCGTTGTTGCTAGTGCCATGGTGTTAACCCCACACTCTGGACGCGAGACGCGCCTGGATAGTCGCTGCGCCGATCAGGATATCGAGCCGGCTGGGATTCTGGTCCGTGCCGATTTGATACTGCTCAACCATGCGAATGGAAAATCCGAGTGCCTTGGAACGCACCGTGGTGGACTCTGCGCCCGCGCCGGGCTTCATCAGGTCGGCCATCACGAACGCGAAGGCGTCGGGGTGATAGAGAAAGGACTGCGGACTGGTGGTCGCGGACAACGTGCCACCCGCAGCAGCGGTTGCGCCCAGGACGGTAATGACCGCGTCATTCGCCGGGGAGGCATCCACCGTCTGGAGCTGACCAGAGGTGATGATGCTCGGGCTAATCGGCAAGGTCGCCATGACACCACTTGCGTCAGAGGTGGTGGCGGTGACCACGAACTGCTGCAAACGTCCCGTGGACGAATACGACAGTGGGTTGACCGAGTTCACACCAGCAATGGTAAAGACATCACCCTTGTTCAGTGTGGTGGCACCCGAGGCCCAGCCGTTCGTGGCAATCGTGCTGCCGGTCTGACTGGCTCCATTGATCAGCGGGGTGGAGGCGGTAAAACTGCCGGTCGTGTGCGTCGGTCGCACCGGATCCTGCAACCACTTGTCCACGCCAAGCTGACGGCGTCCGAACATGCCCTCTTCGTAGTTCTCCGCAATGACGGCAGTCGGGTTGAAGAGCGAGCTAGTGGTGTTTGCCAGCGTGCTCATCGCCAACGGATCCAACACGGCGACTCGGCCCTTGAGCGGGGTCGAGAGGTCGGTCAGTTTCACACCCGCCTGGAGATACGTCAGGGTCGCGCTGGGCGTGGTTCCTGGCGTGCCGACAGACGAGTAGATGTCCCGATAGACCGCATTGAACGCGAGCACTTCAGCCGCATTCGCGAGGGCTTCAGAACCGGGGTCCACATACCGCGACCGAATGTTATCGAGTTCGGTCGTGGCCTGCTGACTGGAGTAGCCGAACGCCACGTTCTTCTGATTCGTCAGCGAGATCGGGACGGTCTGGTCATACAGGTTCTGGAGCTGGAGCGCCTGACCGTCCGTGACGGTAAACCGCTGCGGCAGTCGGGCATTGACGGTATTCCCGACTTTCGCGCCGGCAATTTCATACTGCGAGTCATACGTCCTGTTGACGTTCGCAAGGAACACGAGCTTATTGATAAAGCCGCGTGCGACTTCCTTCGTCGTCCAGGATGGTGTCGCTAGGGTATTAGCCATTGATCATCCTTGTCCGGTTACAGACGACCCGCTTGCCGATCTGCCGCGTTCATACGACGGAAATGCTCATCCATCGACAAATCGTCGGTGATCTCAAACGGGTCTTCCACGGGAGGCGAAGTCCCCAGCGGCTTGATGGGGGCTTTCGCAGAACTGACGACTCGGGCTGGGCCGCTTTTTTCAGTGGACGAGGCAGCTTCGAGTCGGGCTTCCAATTTCCCCATTTCCCGGTAGGTTTCAGCCGGGTGCAGCGTGGAGATGCGCTGAGCGTCATTCGGATTCGCGGAGAGCCATTGCAGGATTTTCACGCCCTGCTCGCTCTCCATCGCCAAGTGCTGCATCGGCAGCGACATCGGCGTATCAAGATTCAAGGTCTCATCAAATGCGGGATTCGCTTCTCTCGCATCGTTCAATGTCTGTGACCAGCGGTCGAGTTGCACCTGCTGCTGCTGCGCGACCTGCCGTTGCTCGTGGGCCGCACGCTGCTCACCTTGCTTGGCGTCAGCCACAAACTCAGCCAGGGCCATGGAGTAATCCTCATAGGCCGAGAACTGGTCAACTGTGGGGACACCGGGCATCTGCTTGAACCGCGACCAGCTTGGCGCCTCTTCCTGGGCTGGCGCGGGCGGGGCTGCGGCCGGCGGGGGGACTGCCTGCGCGAGTTCCTGCACCCGCGATTCGGCAGCCACGGCCCGTCGTTCGGCTTCACGTTGCTTGGCGACGGCAGACTTGACCGCTTCGGCTGGGTCGTTACGGCGTGAGCGTTTCTTGACGGGCGCAGGCGTATCGACAGCCTCAACCGCTGTGGCGTCTACCGCCGGCGGGGGGTCGTCTTGGAACGCGGTCTCGATCTGTTCCACGGTCTCGTGGTTGGAATCGATGGTGATATCGCCGTCCGTGACCTGCCCTGGCTCAGTATCCATACGCTCGTCATTAAAAGGGGGGACAACGCAAAAAAGGGCGGTCCCAGGCTTTGCAGCCCAAAACACGCCCCCAAATCGTGTGTCCCCTTGTCGCGTTTACCCCGCTGGGGAGCGGTTGTCGGCACGGGAATCAGTCGTGCCCAAGTAAATGCGTCAGTCTGTCAGCCCTGCATAAATATCACACCTGCAACGGTAAAGCGAGGACGTGCCGCGACGGCGCCCTTTTTGGTATACTGACCCCTGCTGGGGCGCCCGACTACGCCTCACCCGCTCATCCAGACGACCCGAGGGGCACGGCCCTGTGACGGTCACCAACCGGCCCCGAGTCGGTGGTTCTCCCGCGCATGATGAGGTGTTATGTCTGCTCCCCGCCGACCGTCCCGCTCTATTGACGAGATCATCCATGACTGGAATATCGACCAGTTTGGCCCAGACACTGAAACATTCCCCCCCCGCCGTCTCCATGACGAGTACGGCCGCTGCTGGCCACACCAACATAAAAACATCGACGTTGGCCGCATTGACGACATCATCGCCCGCTACGTCAGTGACAATGATCCGTTAGGCGCAGACTGGTTCCGGCGTCTCAAGACCTACGGAGGGGACCGCCGTCTGATGCTTGAGACTGAGCGCCGACACCCAGTGCAGCCAGCACCGCCGTCAGCGGCAGACCACGTTTCGTCGCAAACGCCTGCATCGCGGACAACCCGCCCTCCTCGTACACGGCGCGAATCTCCTGAATAAGAGGGTTCGTCGTCACCGATGGATTTCGCACCGCTTCAGTGGCGTCCCGCTTCCGTACTAGCGTGGTCTGCCGCTGAAGTTCGCGTTCGGCTCGTGACCCTGGCTCGGGCAGGTATTGCCAATATTCCTGCCCGAGTGTTTTCTGCCCCCAGTCATTGTCGATATAGAAGCTACTGAAACGGCCGTTCTCACGTTTCGCCTGTAGGGCCTTCGCCACCTGCCTCGATGCTGCATCGAATTGCTTTAGGTTTAATTTACTCTCGGGGAGATTCCCAAGGCGAAGACCCTGCCCTGGAATAAACACCACCGCCACGGCGTCATTCGCCCCAGCGGCCCGTGTCATAATTGCGTCAGCCTGCTGCATCTCAGCGACAGTGGGGGTGCGCCCGAGGGTGAGCTCCGCACCGCGCATCGGCCGCTTGTAGATATCCGGCTCAGACGCGACTATCGCATTGTATTCTTTCTCTGTCGGAAATTGCGTAAGTCGTGACCCAGCACCGGCATCCTGGGAGTGTAGCCACGCATAGCCGCCCTCTATCCGCGTGGCTCTGGCCATCGTCGGAGGGAAAACCTCTGTGCCTCCGCCAGGAGCTGGCGAGTGCCCCGCCACGATAGAGGCTTGATACCCTCGAGACGTTTCGCCTTGATACACCCCAGGCCCTTCTCCGCTACGTGTCCCCACGGGAACGCGCCCTTCTACCGCTAAACGGGAACGGCCTTGGGGGTCGGTGTCAATATCGAATTGGTCACGGGCATAGTCTTCAAGCGCATCGCCCTCTAAGCCTTCGAGATGTTGCGCTGTCCTCCCTGGGATCGCTTCGCGTGAAAGTTGCATCTCGCGTTTTTTGAACGCCGACGCAATATCAACCACGTTAGCCCCTGGTTTGAGCTTTCCTGCCCTGATCTTCGATCCCGTCCACGCCGCCGCCTGGAGGTGCCCTGTCGTCCAATCTGAACGGCCACTCAGGTTCTCCCTATTCGCCTTTGCGATGGCTTTTTCCGTCATGCTGTCCATCCAGCGGTGCTGCGTGGAAGACGCGCCCGCCCGCAGCGGTGAGCCGTCAGCGTTTTGATACCCCCACGCCTCCATGTCCCAAATGTCATGGACTGACCGTGGAGAATCGACCTCTGAAAACCCGCCCCCCAGTTGGATCTGTTGTGAAAAGGGGAGGCGCTTTTGTCCGGTAACCTCGCCGCCCTCACGTAACGCCTGCACCGCTGCGCTATCCCGTGCGGGGAATCTGCCCGTAGAAACTGGGATACCGGATTCCAACTGCTCTACCCCTTGCAGGGCAAAGCCTGTATTCACGTCCACCATCGTCGCCGGCGAGGTAACCGCCACCACGTCGGCCATTTCACGCGCCCGTGGAACATCGTCACCCATCGCAAATAACGTCGCGGCGCCACTTGTGTCATACCAGTCCGCACCCTTCTCACCCTCCCTCGCTAGGGCTAGATAATGATTGAGGCGCGTACGCTCATGCGCTGCCGTTGCCACGTCCGATGGAGCACCTTGGTAACGTCGAGCGCGACTCGGTGCGTTGACCGGGTCTGGCGTGTCACTCCGTGTGTGCCCACGCCGCACGCGCCGGCTGGGAACGTAGTCCGCGCCGAGCGCGAGTGCTTGAAGCTCCATGGGGGCAATCGGCTCGTCTATGGTATCCCTGATGGCTCGCACAAACTGCTGCGTGACCGGTGACAACCCCTCGGGTGACGAGAGTCTCGCATCGAGCATGTTCTGAGACAGGTGACGATTCAACTTGGTGTAAGCGTCAACACGGGGAAACTGCGCGGCAATCTCCTGTGCCACAAGAGCACGGTCTGGTTCTCCCATTGTCTTAAGGAGTCGGCGGGCCCTAATCCCTCGGCTTGCGGCACTGCCAGTTTCTGTCGCTGCCTTGACTGTCCGGCGCAATAAACGTCCGGTGCCCAGGGCTGCCCCTAGGACTGCTGAGCTGCCAGGGAAGACCAAGTCCTCGGGTCCAACCAGGAGATCCGCCATGGTGGCGCCGGTCTGCAACCACTCCGGTGCGTCACGCGCTTCCGCTATGGACCGCCACGTCGGCGGGTTATTTACCAGGTCAGGGATGTCTGGATCTGTCTCGCCAGTCGCCAGGTCAAACAGGGCTCCGGCTGTCGCGGGGAGCGCCCCGGTCGCTGCTTCTATCCCCCCCCATGGACTAATGCGCGGGTCGGTCGGGAGCCCCTGTTCACGCAATGCGTCCTGCACATCCGGCGAATATGGGTTGTCACCGATAGGCTGAGTCGCCACGCTCGTCGCCACGTTCAAGACATCCCGTCCGAGATCAGGCACCGTGTAATGGTCAGGCCGTGGGCTCGGGCGGTTCTCGGCGGCGGGTTCATCAAACAAGCTATAGCTTCGGGGGAGCAGAGACACGACCCCTTCTCGTCCGGCCTGTCCGGCACGCGTCATCGCAAGATCGGACTCAAACTGGCTGGGCGGGGGCGGGGCCTCGGGTTGCATGCTCACTGAGGCCGTTTGCCAGGGCTCCCCTGCCGGCGCCTGTTCCACGCGTTGCAGCACGGCCTGGACTTCTGGGTCATCACGGTCGAGTCGCCGGTCATGCACGGCCTGGAGCAGCTCACGGTCGTAATTCGAGAGCCGAAAGCGCGGCCGTTGTCTAGTGCGCGGTGGTGGCATGGTTACCGTCTTCCCTGCTGCTCACTGAGGGCCGCAGCATATGCCTCATTCTCTTTCAATGTGCGAAATTTACCGAGATGGCGACCCGTGTCCCGGTATCTGACCTCTGCCTCGGCCCCGCTGTGTCTTTCTCCGTCATAGATAGAAGGCGCGAGCACCCAGGGACTCAATGGATCATCAGGGTCTTCTTGGAACGTGATGCTGTAAATCGTGCCCGTGGCCGGTTCCCCCTCATCGTCTGTGAAATTCACGACTGGGCGCGTCTTCAAATCCATGATGTTCCCTGGCTCGATAAGCCCAGGCGTGCCGGAATCCCTCCCGACAATGTCTGACATCCGGCCTTGATACGGTGCTTGTCCTGGCATCACTGACCCTCGTCAATCGGCGTCATATCAATCGAGAGCACCGTCGCCGGCTGGTTCGCGTCGGCCTTTTGGAGCTCCTGGGCCGCTTCTTTCATCGTGTCTCTCGCGGCCATTTCCTCGATGTGCTCGTGCTCGGTGACATCGTGCAGCATCTTGGTATTGCTCGACAATTCGGATTCCGCGAGTCGCGTGTCCGATTTCAACCGGGCCTCGGCCTCATCGGCTTTAATTTTCATGGCCGTGATGGTCAATTCGGTCTCGTTCCGCATCCGCTCGATTTCGATACGCATCCGCTCGATTTCGATCTTGGCCTGGTTGTCCATCTGCGCCCGTTGCGCCTGCGCCTGGAGCTTCTGCCCCTCCTGCTCGATCAGTTGGGTCTTCTCGTCCAGGGCCTTGGTCAATTGCTCGACCATTTGTCCCGATTCTTGCACCTGCTGCTGGAGCATCTGGGGGTCTGGCCCGTCTGCCTCATCCTGTAGTGGCGGTGGCAGCATCTTCTTGACGCGCTCTGAGGCTTCGAGATGGCCCGGGAAGTCACGGAATTTCAGGTAGATATCGCCGAGGATGGGGAACAAAGATGGGTTGCCCTGGAACAACTGTCCCAGCTCGTCGGCGCCCTCTTCACGTCGGCTCTTGTAGCTGCGTCCAATCGTG
>Ga0302135_10001461_pt1 | contig 14300 bp, 14 predicted proteins | sample CBN3_surface_MG_FD_203119 | JGI IMG/M metagenome (GOLD analysis project Ga0302135, IMG submission 203119) | Marine microbial communities from Western Arctic Ocean, Canada - CBN3_32.1 | ecosystem: Environmental > Aquatic > Marine > Oceanic | place: Canada: Western Arctic Ocean | collected...
CATCACCCACCCGATTGATGACCTCCTGCAAGCCAGGCTCGTCAGCCTCAACGGAAATGCAGCACTGGCGCAGAAAGTAGTCACTGGGGCGCTGCTGTAGAGGGGCGTCCGTGTACTTGGCCCACTGGTCATCCAGACGGTAGAGCAGCCACGGCAGCCAGGAGCAGTTGGCCTCAAGGAACGCCACTCGGAGGCTGGGGTGCCGCTCCAGCACGCCACTCAGCGTGAGGCCAGCAATCATGGCCATCATCTGCGTGGGGAAGCTCAGCGCGTGGGTGAGCGTCCGCCCTGCGGGATGGCGGAGGTACTTGCGAGTGATGTCTTCCGTGGAGGGTGCGGTGGAGGTGCCGTGAAATCCCACAGAGGTGCCCAACCGCTCCAATTCCGTCCACAGAGGCTCCACCTCAAGGTCATAGGGCAAACGACCGTTTACCGGCTCACAGTGGACGGTCACGCCAACAAATCCCAGTTCGTTAACAGCACGGCGCGCTTCATCAATTGCCATGTCAACGTCGTACAGCGGCAGCATGGCAACGCCCTTGAGTCTAGTGGGGTCCGTCTTGCAATAGTCGGCAATCCAGTCGTTGTAGGCGCGACACAGGGCCAGGGCGAACTCGGGCTCCAAGCCGTCGATTGCCATACCCAGCATCCCGCCCGTGGTGCGGTACAGGACAGCGGTGTCCACCCCCTCCATGTCCATGGCTTCCAGGGTGGTCTTCGAATTGAACTTGGTCTCGAACGCCCGTACTTGAAAAGCGCTCACTTCCTTCTTATCCCGGAGCCGCTGATTGGCCTGGTGGAACTCCGGCCAACGGCCCCAGTAGGGGAAGGGATTGCCGTCCACCACCCAGGTATCTATGGCGGAGACGTCGCTTATCTCCAGCGTGGGAGCGCGATCACTGAACTTGGGGTCAAGGTAGCGGGTGAACAGGTCTCCCGGCTCAATGACGTGTAAATCGCTGTCTAGAATACGGAAACCGTTCTTACTCACTATTACTCCAAAGGGATGCGACGCGATTGGGTTCGCGGGTAACGCTACCAATCCCCGGCTGGCCCGTCAACGATGCGCTCACGTACGTACCATTCCCTTGACACCCCCTAGCCCCACCCTTACGATTATGAACACAATTGCATACGTGCTCTTATCCAGAGCGGCTGAGGGACCGGCCCTGAGAAGCCCGGCAACCGGCAAGTTGGCTCACGCCTCTTGTATCGGTGCCAACTCCGGCAAATCGAATTGATTGGTTTGGGAGATGAGAGTGGAGAAACGTACCTACCGTAACGGCTTCTCTTCTCTTTGAGGGAGGCCGTTTTGTTTGCCCGTAACGTACGAGAACCAGGCAAGCCCAAATGACCGAAATAGAGCCCATTCGCTGGGAAAACGAGCAGCTTCTGCTGCTTGACCAAACACAGTTGCCTCACCGGCAGCGCTGGCTAGCCATGCGCGGGTCATCGCAGGTGGCCAAGGCAATCCGTGAGATGCGTGTCCGTGGCGCCCCCGCCATTGGGGTGGCTGCTGCCTATGGCATGGCGTTAGCCGCACGGCAGGTCCGCAAGCGCACCATGCCCACCTTTCTCAAGACCATGGAAGAACGGGCCGTCGAGCTATCTACGTCACGGCCCACCGCTGTAAACCTTCACTGGGCCGTGGCGCTGTGCCTTGAGGCCGCTCGTCAATGTGCGACTCCTGAAGAGGCCAGAGAACGGCTCCTGGCGGAGGCCCAGCGCCTCCAGCAAGAGGATGTGGCTGCCAACCGGGCCATGGGACAGTACGGCGCGTCACTGCTGCCAGACAGTGGCGGCGTTCTGACTCACTGCAACGCAGGCGCCCTGGCAACTGCCGGATATGGCACCGCCCTGGGCGTGATCCGCGCGGCCTGGGAGACCGGCAAGCGTTTTCAGGTGTTCTGCACGGAGACCCGGCCCTGGCTGCAAGGCGCACGACTCACCGCGTGGGAGTTGGTGCAGCTTGGCATTCCCGCCAACCTGATTGTGGACTCCGCAGCGGCTTCTCTCATGCGCAAGGGTGAGGTGAACGCTATCGTCGTTGGGGCAGACCGCGTTGCCGCCAATGGTGACGTTGCCAATAAGATAGGCACCTACAGCCTGTCCGTCCTAGCCAAAGAGCACGGCATTCCGTTCTATGTGGCCGCGCCAACCAGCACCGTAGACTTGGCCATGCCCAATGGAGACCACATTGTGGTTGAGGAGCGCGGTCCGTCAGAGGTAACCCACTGGGCAGGCCGACAAACCGCAGCTGAGGGCATAGGCGTACGGAACCCATCGTTTGACGTAACTCCAGCAAAGTATGTCACCGCCATCATCACTGAGCATGGCGTGGCAAAACCCCCTTACGAAGCAGACCTGCGAAGCCTGGTAGCTGCGCGGTCATCGGAGGCAGTAGCGTGAGCACACCTGAAGCAAAGATAGCCGTCATTGGCGGCAGCGGCCTCTATGAGATGGAAGGCCTCACGGACGTCCAGGAGGTCTCTCTGGAGACGCCCTTTGGCCAGCCAAGCGATGCCATCACCACTGGCAACTTTGAAGGCGTACCGGTAGCGTTTCTTCCCCGGCACGGCAAGGGCCACAGGCTTACGCCCTCTGAATTACCGACAAAGGCCAATATCTACGCGCTGAAGACTCTGGGCGTGGAGCGCATCATCTCCGTAAGTGCGGTGGGGAGTCTCCAGGCGGAGATAAATCCCTTGGACATGGTGATACCGGACCAACTTATAGACCGGACCCGCCTACGGGAGAACACGTTCTTTGGCGACGGCATTGTGGCCCACATCTCCTTTGGCAACCCGTTCTGCTCTGACGTTAGCAAGCTGTTATCGGACGCAGCCAAGCAAGTGGGCGCAAAGGTTCACGACGGCGGCACGTACGTGGTCATGGAGGGTCCCGCCTTCTCCACCAAAGCTGAGTCGCAGATGTATCGTTCCTGGGGTGCAAGCATCATTGGCATGACTGCTCTGCCTGAGGCCAAGCTTGCACGAGAGGCGGAGATTTGCTACGCCACTCTTGCCTGTGCCACCGACTACGATGTGTGGCATGAGACGGAAGCCCACGTCACGGTGGAGATGATTATCCGGAACCTCCTCAAGAACGTTGCCAAGTCCAAGGAGGCTCTGCGGGTGCTCATACCCAAGCTGACGGGACTGGAGCGCACGTGTGAGTGCGAACATGCCCTGGAAAACGCAATCATCACGGCCACGGAACTCATACCCCGCGAGACGCGGGAACGCTTGCAGCCAATAATAGGCAGGTACATTTCATAGCTGCCTCATAGTTATATTGAGACTCACAAAGCAACGGGCACTGCCCGATAAGCACGGAGGAGGAGACGCGATGGCAGAACATGGACGACAGGAAGCTGGTGAGCCCTACCGCCGGATCTCCGTTGAGGAGGCCGCTGAGATGCAGAGCCAAGGGGCATTGATAATTGACGTACGCAACCCGGATGAATGGGCTTCCGGCCATGCGCGCGGGGCTATTCATATCCCCGTGGACGATGTCATCACGGAGGCGGAGGCGCGACTCCCCAAGGACAATGACCTGCTCTTCATATGCGCCGCCGGTGTCCGCAGCGGGCTGGCCTGTGAAATGGCCTCAGCCATGGGGTTTGACTCTGCGCATCTGTACAACATTGAGCAAGGCACTCCCATCTGGATTGACCACAATCTACCTACGGACCGTGGCTAATAAGCGTGTTCTGTAATGGCTGATTACCCCAACCTTGTACAAGCGCTGCTCCAACCTCGGGCGTACCGCCTTGAGGGCGTTATTCCTGATGGCGTTGAACTGGTGGAGACCCACGTCTCCTACCTGTTCCTCACGGGAGAGCATGTGTACAAGGTGAAGAAGGCCGTGAACCTTGGATTCCTGGACTTCACTGACCTGGAGACCCGCCGCCGCTTCTGTCATGAAGAGGTAGCGGTCAACCAACGGTTCTCGCCAGGGGTGTACCAGGGCGTGGTCACGGTCAACAGGACCGGTGGCGGAGTTGACGCCGTCACGGCACGACGTTTGATATACGAGGTTTTCGCTCACACCCTCGCCGCCTAGGCACGATGGTTGTGAGCACCGTTGGATAAAGAGCAATCGATACAGCAGGAGGAATACGTGCAAGTTAACGGCAAACGCGGAGACATCAAGGACACTTCACTGGTTGAAGAGGGTCTTCGGCTCATAGAGTGGGCAGGCAGAGAGATGCCGGTGCTCCATTTACTGAAGGAACGGTTCGCAAAGGAGAAGCCCCTGGCTGGCCTACGTATTGCAGGCTGTCTCCACGTAACAACTGAAACGGCCAATTTGGCGCTGGTCCTCAAGGCAGGCGGCGCTGATGTAACCATGTGCGCCAGTAACCCGCTGAGCACCCAGGACCCCGTCGCGGCGGCGCTCACCATAGCGGAGGACATCCCCACCTACGCCATCAAGGGTGAGGACACAGACACTTACTACTCACACATCAACGCGACTCTGGACACCAAGCCCCACATGACCATGGACGATGGCGCAGACTTGGTGGCGGAAATTCACACCAAGCGCACAGACCTGCTGAAAGACATTATCGGCGGGACGGAAGAGACCACCACCGGCGTCATTCGCTTACGCAGCATGGCCAAAGACGGTGCGCTCAAGTACCCAATTATCGCCGTGAATGAAGCCGACACCAAACACCTATTCGACAACCGCTACGGCACAGGACAGAGCACGCTGGACGGCATCACTCGCGCCACCAACGTGCTGTGGGCTGGTAAAAAGGTTGTGGTGGCTGGTTACGGCTGGTGCGGCAAGGGCATCGCCATGAGGGCAGACGGTATGGGTGCTAACGTCATTGTGACAGAGGTAGACCCCATCCGCGCCCTGGAAGCCGTCATGGACGGCTACCAGGCAATGACCATGGAGGAAGCGTCCAAGATTGGCGACATCTTCATCACCATCACGGGCGGCCTCAATGCCATAGACATGGCCCACTTCCAGACCATGAAGAGCGGCGCAATCATGGCCAACAGCGGCCACTTCAATGCGGAGATCAACATTCCCGCGCTGGAGGACGTGGCAACCTCTCACCGGAGCGTACGGAACATGGTGGAGGAGTACGTGCTGGCGGATGGCCGAAAGCTCTACCTGCTGGCGGAGGGCCGTCTGGTGAACCTGTCCGCAGCTGAGGGTCACCCCTCTGCTGTCATGGACATGAGCTTTGCCAACCAGGTCACGTCAGCGGAGTACATGGCCAAGAACAGCAAGAATCTCAAGGCTGGTGTCTACATAGTGCCTCGTGAACTGGATGAGGAGGTTGGTCGGCTGAAGCTGGCCGCTATGGGCATCAACATTGACTCCCTGACACCAGAACAGGACAAGTACCTCAATAGCTGGAACGTTGGGACCGTATAGGCGGACCGACCACCAGCAGACGCAGCATTACTTAGAAGGAGTACAGCCCAATGCCCGGAACAACTTTTGAAGAGGCGGCTTCCTACCTCTACTCATCAGAGTCCGTAACGGAGGGTCACCCTGACAAGGTGTGTGACCAGATCTCCGATGGAATTCTGGACGCCATCTACGCCCAGGACCCGGCAGCCCGGGTGGCCTGTGAGACGGCCACCACCACCAACCTGGTGGTCATCATGGGCGAAATTACCACCACGGCAAAGGTGGACTATGAGGCAATTGCCCGTCAGAAACTGAAGGAGATTGGTTACGACAACGCGGAGACGGGCATTGACTGGCGGACCTGTGAGGTCATTGTCCGCGTCCATGAGCAGTCGCCCAACATCTCAGCGGCGGTCACCACGGCCCTGGAACACCGTGACGGCACCACAACGATGACGGACGCTGAAGTGGACGCTCTGGGTGCGGGAGACCAGGGCATGATGGTGGGCTTTGCCTGCAATGAAACGGAAGAGTTGATGCCCATGACGCTATCGCTCTCTCACCGGCTGACACAGCAACTCTCCGTGGCCCGCAAAGAAGGCACCATTCCATACCTGGGTCCGGACGGTAAGTCCCAGGTCACAATAGAGTACCAATATGGGAAGCCCAAGCGCGTCCACACGGTGATCATCAGCACTCAGCATGATGACGGCGTATCCCTGCAGACAATCGAGAAAGACATCAAGGAGCACGTCATTGGCCCGGTGATTCCGGCCAACCTTTTTGACGAGTCCACTCGTATCCTGGTGAACCCTTCAGGCAAGTTCGTCATTGGCGGGCCTCACGGCGACGCTGGGCTCACAGGGCGGAAGATTCTGGTGGACACCTACGGCGGTGTGGCGCGGCACGGCGGTGGCGCGTTCTCCGGCAAGGACCCCACAAAGGTGGACCGTTCCGCTGCTTACGCGGCGCGCTACGTGGCCAAGAACGTGGTGGCGGCTGGTCTCGCTGACCGTTGCGAGGTCCAAGTCTCCTACGCCATTGGTGTAGCAGCGCCCATATCTGTGGCCGTGGAGACCTTTGGCACGGGCCATATCCCTGACACTGAGATTGTGGCCCTGGTGGACAAACACTTTGACCTGCGCCCCGGCGCCATCATCCGTGACTTGGACCTCCGCCGCCCCATCTACCAGCAGACTGCGGCTTACGGCCACTTTGGCCGACTGGACGTGGAACTGCCTTGGGAGCGCACAGATAAGGCGGGCATCCTCCGCAAGGAAGCCAAGCTGTAACGACTCAGGTCACTTCGCACATGAACCCAACAGAGTGAGCTCGTCATATGACGAGCTCACTTTTCTATACTCGTTTGCTGGCTTCACGACATACCTCTATACTGACCACGGCAAATCGATGGGATGTTGGCAGACACGCCGGCTTCTCTGGCACCGTTTCCCAATGACTCGCACCTAGGAGCGGTGAGCAGGTTGTAGGCGCAACCAATTAACTAGGTTAGAGGAGGAAAGAAATGGCAGTTCGAGTCAATGATGTGGCTCCGGATTTCACAGCGAAGACCAGTCAAGGTGACATTAAGTTTCACGACTGGATTGGCGATAGTTGGGCAATGTTGTTCTCTCACCCAAAGGACTTTACCCCAGTCTGTGCGACTGAGCTTGCATACGTCGCCAAGCTCAACCCAGAGTTTGAGAAGCGTGGCTGCAAGGTCATTGGGCTGAGCGTAGACAATGTGGAGGACCACCAGAAGTGGGCCGCGGATATCGAGGACATAGCTGGAACTAAGCTCACCTTCCCGCTCATCGCGGACGAGGACCTTGGTGTGGCGAAGTTGTACGACATGCTGCCCGCTAGCGACGCCAACTCTTCAGAGGGAAGGACAGCGGGAGACAACCAGACCGTCAGGACCGTCTACCTCATTGGCCCCGACAAGAAGGTGAAGATGAGTTTGACGTACCCCATGAGCACGGGTCGTAACTTTGACGAACTGCTCCGGGTGCTGGACTCAGCCCAGCTGACAGCAAACAACAAGGTGGGCACGCCCGCGAACTGGAAGAAGGGTGAGGATGTCATCATCCTACCCGCAGTAGACAATGAAGCTGCCAAGGAACTGTTCCCCGGCGGCTGGGAAACAGTGAAGCCCTACCTGCGGAAGGTTAAAGACCCCAGCAGCAACTAGGCTGACGGTAACGTACTAAAAAGCCCGCCTGCCTTTTGACAGGCGGGCTTTTTCTATCCCCGTTTGATAGCTTGACGTTGTCTCTCTATACTGGCCGCAACAGCCAACATCCGGCAACGTTTGGGAGCAGCAACATGAAGCTAGATATCCACGTCTTTGCGTCCGTGCCGTTGCTCTATCCTGACGATGCGGTACAAAAATTAGACCGATTTGCGAAGGTGCCGGAGGTCGTTGGCGTGGCGCAACGCCGCAACGCTGCTGGGGATAACAACGTAGGCTCCCCCATACCCGCCCGCGCCGCCTTCCGGTAGAATGGCCGCCATGACCAGCAATACGACCCCCATCAAGTTCGGCACCGACGGCTGGCGGGCGCTCATTGCCCGTGAGTTCACGTTCCTCAACGTGCGCGCATGCGCTGAGGGCGTATGTCGCTTGCTGAAAGAGCAGGGCATGGCTGACCGCGGCCTGGTGGTGGGCTACGACACTCGCTTTGGCTCACCGGAGTTCGCCGCGGACGTGGCCCAGGCTGCGGCGGGCAACGGCGTGAAGGTCTACCTGTGTAATCAGGTCACGCCCACACCGGTGGTGAGCTTCAACGTGCTGGACCACAAGGCGGGCGGCGCGGTGGTCATCACCGCCAGCCACAACCCCGGCCTGTGGAACGGATTCAAGTACAAGCCAGACTACGCAGGCAGCGCATCGCCGGAGATCATTGAACGCCTTGAGCAACACATTGCTGATGTGCTGCGAGAGGGCGCCGACAACGCCATATCACTGGACGCGGCCCGGCAGCAGGGGCTCCTTGAGGAGATAGAACCGGCGGCGGCGTACCTACAGAACCTTGGCTCCATTATTGACCTAGACGCCATACGCAACGCGGGGCTCCGTATAGCAGTGGACAGCATGCACGGCGCGGGCGCGAGCTACATAAGCGGCCTACTGAACGGCGGCTCCACCGTGGTCACTGATCTTCGGGCGAACCGCGACCCACTGTTCCCCGGCATGGACCAGCCGGAGCCCATCACCCACAACCTCCTGCCCACGGCGGAGGCCATGCGACAGGGTAACTTCGATGTGGCGATCGCCACCGATGGCGACGCTGATCGCCTGGGCGTCTTGGATGAGCATGGCAACTTCATCACCACATTGCAGACATTCTCGCTCCTATGCCTCCACCAGCTTGAGGTCAAGGGACAGCGAGGCCCGCTGGTGAAGTCGCAAACGCAGAGCGGCATGGTCGACAAGCTAGGCGAGCTTTACGGTGTGCCGGTACATACCACGCAGGTGGGCTTCAAGTACCTAGGCCCCGTGATGATGGAGGTGGACGCGCTGGCCGCTGGTGAGGAGAGCGGCGGTTACGCCTTCCGTGGCAACATCCCGGAGCGGGACGGCATTCTTAGCGGCCTGCTCTTCCTGGAACTCATGGTGCAGACAGGCAAGCGTCCGTCGGAGTTGGTGGAGTGGCTGTACGAAAAGACGGGCCCGTTCCACTACGACCGCTGGGACGTGCCGTTGGACCCGAAGCGCCCCGCAACGCTGAAGGGGATGCTGGACCAAGCGCCTCCCGCTATGCTTGCGGGCCTGCCGGTGCTGCGTCGCGACACCCTAGACGGCGTCTATCATGCCCTGGAAGGCGGCTACTGGGGCCTGGTGCGCTTCTCTGGCACGGAACCCTTGGTACGGCTCTACGCAGAGGCTGACAGCCCTGAGCGCGTGCAGTCTGTCCTTGGCGACATGCGTGACATGCTGGGGCTGTAACCGACCACGCAACCAATACCCTTTAATCAGATAGCGGAGGACTCATGACCACGTACAAAGTCATTGGCCAACCAGCCACCCGCGCCGATGGCCCACAGAAGGTGTCGGGCGAGGCCAAGTACACGGCAGACATTGAGCTCCCAGGCATGCTCTTTGGCAAATCCCTCCGCAGCCCCTACCCTCACGCCCGCATCCTGCGAGTGGACGCATCCAAGGCCAAGGCGTTGCCCGGTGTTCACGCTGTACTGACCGGCGCAGACCTCAAGGGTTACGTCCAGGGCAGACAGGTACGTGACATGCCGCTGCTGGCCCAGGGCATCGTGCGGTTCGCGGGGGAGAAAGTCGCCGTTGTGGCCGCAGAGGACGAGGATATCGCTCAACAGGCCCTTGACCTCATAGAAGTGGAGTATGAGGAGCTCACGCCCCTTCTAGACCCAGTACAAGCCATGGAACCATCGGCTCCGCTGCTACACCCGGATATGCTGAGCTACCAGGGCTATCTACGGCCCGCTGAACAACCCTCCAACGTGTTCTTCCAGCGCAGCTACGGCATTGGCGACCCCGGTACGGCCATGGCGGAAGCGGACCATGTCTTTGAGGCCACGTACACCACCTCCCGCACCCACCAGGGGTTCCTGGAGCCTCGCGCCTCTGTGGTCTGGGCCAAGCCCAATGACCGCGTCCAAGTGTGGGCAACCAACAAAGCGCCCCACGGCCTCAAGCTGGCTCTGTCAGCGGCGATAGGGCTGACTCCAGACGACATTGTCGTTAACCCAACGTTCGTCGGCGGCGACTTCGGTGCAAAGGCGCCGCCCATGGATGAGCCGCTCTGCTATTTCCTGTCGCTCCAGACTGGCAGGCCGGTCAAGATGGTAATGGACTACATGGAAGAGTTCATGGCTGGCAACCCGCGCCATGAGTCGGTCATGCGTGTGAAGACCGGCGTGAAGTATGACGGCACCATCATCGCGCACCTACAGGAGTTCATTTTCAACACGGGCGCATATGCGGGCATGATGCCGCTGGGCTTCCTGGCAGGAGTGGACCGCATTGCAGGCAACCTACGCATCCCCCACGCTCGGTTTGACGTGAACCACGTGTACACCAATAACATCCCAGGCGGTTACATGCGTGGCCCCGGTGAAGTGCAGGGCACCTTTGCCCTTGAGTCCCATATGGATGAGATAGCCCGCAAGCTGGAGATGGACCCGCTGGAGTTCCGGAGGAAGAACATTCTCCGCGACGGCGACCGCACGCCCATGGACGAACTCTTCCTGGATGTGCGCGCCCTGGAGACCCTGGAAGCAGCCGTCGCCGCCAGCGACTACGACAAGCCAAAGCCACCCAACGTCGGCAGAGGCATCGCCATGTGTTCACGGCCCGGCGGCCCTGGCGAGACCCACGTGATCATCACCCTGGAGCCGGGGGGTTCCGTTCTGCTGCAGACCCCCATCTTTGAGCAAGGCACCGGCACCTACACCATGCTGGGCCAGGTGGCGGGTGAGGTGCTGGGCATATCGCTAGACCATATCCACGTTGAGCCCATGGACACCGACGGCGTGCCCTTCGACTCAGGTGTGGCAGGCAGCCGTACCACGCGTATGGCAATCCCCGCCGTCTATGACGCCGCCCAGGAAGCCTTGGCAGGCTTGCTGGGGCTCACCGCTGAACTCACGGGTTGGCCTCTCGACCAGCTAATCAGCGAAGGCGGCCAGGTACAGCGGCAGGACACCAAGGAGTCGACGCCCTGGGCGGACATCCTCAGTCGTGCGCCTGACAAAGTCATCAGCGGTAGAGGCCATTCAAAGCAAGAGGGCCAGCCGGAGTACACCGGCTTCTGTGCGCAGGTGGCGGAGGTCCACGTGGACCCTGAAACCGGTCAGATCACGGTGTTGGGTCTGGTATCTGCCCATGACGTGGGCACCATATTCAGCCCCGTGGGGCATCAGGGTCAGATTAATGGCGCGGTGATAATGGGCCTGGGCTACACGCTAATGGAAGACTTGAAGGTGGAGGAGGGTCGCGTGACCACCCTCTCCTTTGGAGATGTGAAGCTCCCCAACATAGGGGACATCCCTCCGTTGAAGACGGTCCTAGTCACATCAGAAGGTGGTACGGGACCCTACAAGGCAAAGGCCATAGGGGAAGCGCCCATCATGAGCGTGGCACCGGCCATTGCTAGCGCCGTCCGCGATGCGACAGGCATACGCCCGCACCACCTGCCGCTTACAGCGGAGGTGATGCATCGCGAACTACGCGAACGTGGGGCGTAATGGTAGCGATTGCTACCGCTTGGTGTATTGAGGAGCGCGACGGGCCCGCTTGAGGCCGTACTTCTTGCTCTCTTTGATACGCGAGTCCCGCGTGAGGAAGCCGTGCTTGCGCAACTCCGGCCTCAGCGAAGGATCAGACACCAGTAACGCACGAGCAATGCCGTGGCGTATGGCGTCAGCCCAGGCGGATAGGCCACCGCCCTGGAGCTTCACCACCACGTCAAACCGGTTCTGGGTGTTGGGGATAGCAGTAAAGGGTTCCGTGGCACGGTTCTGCCAGTCCAGCCAGGGCAGCGCCTCTACCAGAGGCTTGCCGTTGACGGTCACAGTGCCGCTGCCGCCTGGGTACAGGCGCACGCGGGCGATGGCTGTCTTCCGCTTACCTGTCCCGTAGTAATACTGCTTCTGGGCCGTGGTCATAGACTACCCCTTGTCCTCGCTCTGTTCTGAGTCATCTGCTGTCTCAGCCTCGGCCTCTTCAGGCTCCGCGGGAGCCTCCACTGAAGCCTCAGGCTGTTCTTCTTCTGTTTCTGCTACTGGCTCTTCCGCCTCAGCAGCGGGTGCCGCTTCAGCTTCTGGAGCTTCCTCAACTACTTCAGCGGTCGCCTCTTCCGCAGTGGCTTCGGGCTCAGCAGGGGCTTCAGTAACCTCTACAACGGCCGTCTCCTCAACCTGCGGCTCAACTTCTGCGGCAGCCTCTTCAGCTGCGGCGCTCTTGGCCACCACTTGCTCCTCAGTCGCGGCTACTACAGCCGTGGCGTTCGCCTTCTCAGCGGCCCGCCGCGCACTTGCAGCCTTGCGGCGCTCAGACGGCGTCTTCCTGGGCGCAGTCCTTGGCTTGCCAAGGCCCGTGTTCACCTGAGCGGCGTGCGGGTGGTCTTCACCCTCATACACGTGCAGGCGGCCAAGCATCCGGCTGCCAAGCTTGTTGCGTGGCAACATGCCCTTCACCGCGCGTTCAATGACTCTACCGGGGTTCTTGTCCATCTCTGTTTCCAGGTTGGACGTCCGCAGGTTACCCACGTAGCCACTGTGCCGGTAGTACATTTTCTGGCTCAGTTTGTTACCGCTGACCTCAATTTTACTGGCGTTGACCACTACCACAAAGTCGCCGTTCAGCCAGTGACGGCTGTACTGCGCTTTGTTCTTGCCTTGCAGCATGCCCGCCACTGATACGGCGAGATGCCCCAAGCGCTGGCCCTCAGCGTTAACCACATGCCATTTGGATGGCACTTGGGCCGGCTGCGTGTGCTTTGTTATCCGTGCTCCTAGCATGGTCCCTCGGAGGAAAAGTCCTCATATTTTACGTTACGGAGGCATAGTCCTTGCGGTGGGAGGACCCAGTGGGCAGCCCCCCTCTTTTCCGACTCGGCCAATGCCTCAAAATCCGCTTGTTTCAATTTGCCCAGTCCCACATTCAGGACTGCCGCTGTCATTCGACGCACCTGCTGCGGCAGGAAGGCGTTCCCCTCAACTTCAAGGTACACCGTGTCGCCTTCACACCAGACCGCCGTGCGGTCCATGCGCCGTACCGTACTCTTACCCTCGCCTGGGTCTCCTGAGAACGGAGCGAAGTCTCGCGTCCCTTCCAAGTACCTCAGTGCCTTGGCCATGGCCTGCATGTCCGGCCACTGACCAATTATGTAAACGTGCCTTCTGCGGAGTGGAGACTTTCCCCTGCGCACCACCATGGTATACCGATATACCCGGCTTGTGGCGTGACGCCTTGGGTCAAAGTCCTCAGGGGCCTCATACGCCCCCACCACTGCAATGTCCTCCGGCAGGTAGTAGTTTAACCCATGGTGGAACCGTTCCATCGCCAATGGGGACTCTGTCTGAAAAGCCACCACCTGTCCGCTTGCGTGTACTCCTGCGTCAGTCCTACCTGCGCCTCTTACCCGGGCCTCTTGGCCCGTGAGAGCCTTGATTGCCCTCTCCAACTCTCCCTGCACCGTCAGCGCGTCAGCTTGCCGCTGGAACCCGGAGAACCGCGTCCCGTCATACTCAAGCACCAGCGCAATATTCCGCGTCATTCCACTTAGGCCTATACCAACTCCAGCATGGCCATGGCAGCTGCGTCTCCCTTGCGGGGCATCAGCTTGTACATCCGTGTGTACCCACCGGGCCGGTCAGCGTACCGGGTTGCTAGCTCATCAAACGCCTTACGGACCGCAACTTCATCCGTCAGCTTGGCCAAGACCAGCCGACGATCATGAAGCGTTCCCCGCTTGGCCTTGGTAATAATCTCTTCAGTCACGCTGCGGGCTACCTTAGCCTTGGCCTGCGTGGTTGTGATGCGTTCTTTCTTAAGAAGCTCGGCAGCCAGGTTCTGCAGCATGGAATTGCGATGCTCTGACCGACGTCCGAGGGATTTTGTTGCTACGCGATGTCGCATGACTACTCCTCTTCCGCTTCGGCATTGGCAGCATCTTCAGTCTCAGTCTCTGTGCTGGGCTCGGCTTCCTCTGGCTGCTCAGATAAACCAGGGTGATGTATCCCCAGTTCGTCCAGCTTGTCTCGCAACTCATCCAGCGACTTCTCGCCGAAGTTACGGATGCTCAGAAGTTCCGCCCGACTCTTTTCAAGCACTTCACCCAGCTTGTGGATGGAAGCGCGCTTCAAGCAATTCAGGGTGCGGGCGGAGAGGTTCAAGCTCTCCACTGGCAAATTGTACTGGGAAGCAGGTATCGCCGATACCCAGG